>Ga0308174_10001456_pt1 | contig 11062 bp, 9 predicted proteins | sample PhyPR2_FD_203894 | JGI IMG/M metagenome (GOLD analysis project Ga0308174, IMG submission 203894) | Soil microbial communities from UC Gill Tract Community Farm, Albany, California, United States - DLSLS.P.R2 | ecosystem: Environmental > Terrestrial > Soil > Agricultural land | place: USA... | reverse complement strand
GCACCGGGCGATGAGGCCGGGGTCGTGGCGATGTTCGACGACCTGACCCTGCTCAACAGCGCCCAGCGCGAGGCCGCCTGGGCCGAGGTCGCGCGCCGACTCGCGCACGAGGTCAAGAATCCGCTGACGCCGATCCAGCTCGCTGCCGAGCGCCTGCGCCGGCGCTTCATCGGACGCCTGCCGCCGGATGAAACCGAACTGCTCGACCGCGCCACGCACACGATCGTGAGCCAGGTCGAAGCGCTCAAGGCGCTGGTCAATGCGTTCGGCGATTACGCGCGGCCACCGCAGATCGAGACGCGCCCGCTCGCGTTGCAGGCGCTGATCGGCGAAGTGCTCGACCTATACGAAAACGACCAGCGCATCCGCCTGACGCGCAACTTCGTGCCGCACGACCCGGCGTTGCGCGCTGATGCCGGACGATTGCGGCAACTGCTGCACAACCTGCTGAAGAATTCGCTCGAAGCGATGGGCGGCGAGAGCAAGCAGTGCATCGACGTCAGCACGCGCGAGATCGACGAGAACGGCCGCGCCTGGGTCGAGTTGAGTATCGCCGACAATGGCCCCGGCTTGCCCGAAGGCTTCGACGAGCGCTGGTTTGAACCGTACACCACCAGCAAGGTGCGCGGCACCGGTCTCGGCCTTGCGGTGGCCAAGAAGATTGCCGAAGAACACGGCGGCAGCATCCGCGCAGAAAACCGCGCCGGCGGCGGCGCGGTGTTCATCGTGCGCCTGCCGCGCGACGCCGACAGCACCCGCTCCGCGGTGAGCGCCTGAGTGGATGCGAGCAACACTAAAGATTCACCACGGCCTCTCTCGGCCATCCATGGCCTCCGAGGCACTCGGGCTCCTGCCCATCGAAGGTACGAAGAACACGAAGAGAGCGTTCTGCAGCGGTGAACTGGCCAACACGATCCGCTTCGTTGCTCAAATAGGGTATCGCTCATCGTATGCTGGGGAATATCGGAAAGTTCGTCATTCCGGCGAAAGCCGGAATCCATTTTGATCCAACAACTCTGATTTTAGGCCAGCGTCTTCGAGTTTTTCTTCGTGATCTTCGTGTCTTCGTGGTGAATCTTTTGATCTTCCCGTCCGACAACATCCAACCATGACGCAAGCGCGCCGCGAGTTGCTCTGGTTCTTGCTGGTTGCGCTGGTCATCATCGGCGCCGGCATCGGGCTGCGCGATCCGTGGCCGGCGGACGAGCCGCGCTTTGCGCTGTCGGCCAAGCAAATGGTTGCAAGCGGCAACTGGCTGATCCCGCATCGCGGCAGCGAGCTGTACTCGGACAAGCCGCCGGCGTTCATGGCGATGCAGGCGGCGACGTTCGAACTGGTGCGCAACTGGCGCGTGGCGTTCCTGCTGCCCTCGCTGCTGGCTGCAATAGCCACTTTGTTACTTGTATACGACCTGGCGCGACGGCTGTGGGATCACCGCACCGGACTGTATGCGGCCGGCGCGCTGCTGCTGGCCTTCCAGTTCGTCTATCAGGCCAAGCGCGCGCAGATCGATCCGAGCGTGACGTTCTTCATCACGCTCGCAAACTATGGATTGCTGCGCCACTTCCTGCTCGGGCCCGACTGGCGCGCGTTCTGGCTTGGCTGTTTTGCCGCCGGCCTCGGCGTGATCACCAAGGGCGTCGGCGTGCTCGCGCTGCTGATGTTCGCGCCCTATGTTTTCGCGCGCATCGCGCATTGGAACCACGTGGCGGCGACGCAGCGTAGCGCACTGCACTGGGCCGGCGGAGCGCTGGCATTCGCCGCGGCGCTGGCGCTGTGGCTGGTGCCGATGCTGCTCGCCATTCACAACGCTGCGGCGCCGGAGTATCGCGCCTACCTGCACGACATCCTGTTCCACCAGACCGCGGGCCGCTATACCGATTCCTGGGATCACCACCAGCCGGCCTGGTATTACCTCGGGGTGGTCGCCACCGGATGGCTGCCGCTGACGCTGGCGCTGCCGGGCGTGGTGCCGCGCTGGCGCGAGCGCTTGCGCGCGCACGATGCGCGCTTTCTGTTGCCGCTGGCCTGGATCGTCATCGTGATCGTGTTCTTCAGCGTGCCCCGGGGCAAACGCGACGTCTACATCCTGCCGGCGCTGCCGCTTTTCGCGTTGTGCATTTCTCCCTTTTTACACGAGCTGCTGCAGCGCTTGTGGGCACGACGCACGGCGCTCACGCTGATCGCCGCGATCGGCGCCGGGTTTCTTGCTGCCGGTTTGTACGCGTGGCTGCTGCAGCCGCCGTTTGCGCGCGAGCTCGCTGAACAGCGCGGGCTCGCCGGCGGCGGTATCGCGCTGTGGTGCTTGCTGATCGCGCTCGGGATTTGGACGCTCGCTTGCGCAGCGGTCTTCCGCGTGCGCCAGGGCGTGCGCGCATTGGCGGCCGGAATTGCCGGCATGTGGCTGCTATGGAGCTTCTGGGCCTATCCGGTGCTCAATGATTCGAGTTCTGCGGCCGGCGTGATGCGCCGCGCCGCCGAGATCGCGGGGCCCGATGCGCAGATGGCGCTGGTTGCGTGGAAGGAGCAGAACTTGCTGCTCGCGCCACCGGCGGCGATCGACTTCGGTTTCGTCAAGCCCTGGCATGACCAGCTGGGTGCGGCGATTCGCTGGCAGGAACAAAAGCCCGAAGCGCGCTGGATATTCATCCTCGCTGACGCCATGGCGCCGTGCATCTCCAAGGACAAGGCCACTTACGTCGGCCATGCCAATCGGCGCGAATGGTGGCTGTTCCGTGCGGACGCGGTCGCGCCGCTTTGCGCACGCGGCAACGTGCCGGCAACGGCGAACGAGGCACGCGACGATCCGAATGTGAATTGATCGTCCACGCTGGACGAGTCGGCAATGGCAACTGCGCAGGGGACATGAAGAAGATCAATCTGATTGCCCGCGACAACGGATTCGGACTGTCGCGTGACCTGCGACTGCTCGCCTCGGCGCTGGCCGCCAGCGGTCACGAGGTCGGCATCTGCGCGGTCCGGCGCGGCAAATTGCGCAAGCTCGGCAATACGCTGCACGTGAACGCGCGTGGCGCACTGCGACGGTTGCGCGGCCGCAACGCTCACGAGTTCGATGCGAACCTGATGCTCGAACACGTGCGACCCGAATATTTTCCGCTCGCCCGCCGCAACGTGCTGCTGCCAAATCCGGAGTGGTTCCTGCCATCCGACCAGGCCGTACTGGGCGGCATCGACCAGGTGTTTGCGAAAACGCAATACACGCAGGAGATTTTTTCCGCGCTCGGCTGCCGAGTGGCGTTTACCGGCTTCACATCGGGGGATCGCAATGATGCAACGGTGCTGCGCGAGCGCGCATTCTTCCACCTAGCCGGCCGCAGCGGCACGAAGAATACCGAGGCGCTGCTCGCTCTATGGCTCCAGCATCCGAACTGGCCGCGCCTGACCGTCGTGCAGGACCGGCACATGGCGCAGGCCAGCATCGTTGCGCCGAATATCGATCATCGCATCACGCATCTGCCCGACGATGAACTGCGCCGGCTGCAGAACTCGCATCGCTTCCACCTTTGCCCCTCGCAGACCGAGGGCTTCGGCCACTACCTGGTCGAGGCCCTCAGCGTCGGCGCGCTGACGCTGACGCTCGACGCCGCGCCGATGAACGAATTGGTCACGCCCGAGCGCGGCGTGCTCGTGCCGGTCGCGCGCACCGGGATGCAATACCTGGCGGCCACCAATTTTTTCGACGACGCAGCGATGGCTTCGAGGATCGAACAGGTCATCGGGTTGAGCGATGCCGAACTCGAGCGCCTGGGCAGCGCCGCGCGTGCGTGGTTCCTGGACAACGACCGAGCCTTCCGCGAGCGCCTCGCTTCAGCCATTCAAGCGCTGGGGTAGTTCCAGGAGAGCGAAACATTGAACCACGAAGAACACGAAGAACACGAAGAGAGCGAAAGGAAAGTGCTATTTGGCTGGACAGGAAATCTGCAAAGAGCCGCCCCGGACGCGGAGCCGATGGCGTGGCGAATCTAATCCCAACCGGCGTACATTCTTGCTTTTTCTTCGTGTCCTTCGTGTTCTTCGTGGTTCAGTCTTTTGACTCTCATCAATTCAGAGTCGGAAGCCGCGCTGCAGCAGCCACAGCTTGATGAACTTCTGACGCACGTAGTTGGCTTCGACATAGGCGTAAACGAGGCCGCGCCAGCCGTCCAGGAACCCGGCGCGCAGGATGTAGCCGCGCAGGAAGCGCCAGAATGGGTTGAGCACCACATTGTATAAATGTGCGTTACGGCCGCTCGCGTGCTGGTGTTCGGCCATCAGCCGGGCATAGCGTTCGAGCCGCCCGAGCTGGTCCGACAGCGACCGGTAGGCGTGATGTTCGAGGTCGCCGCCCAACGTCCGCACTGGACCATCGACGCTCGCGTGCTCGTGAATTTCGCGCTCGCCGCGAAATCCGCCGCGCCGACGATCGAACAAGCGCAGCACGCGGTCCGGGTAAGCGTTGCCGTGCCGCAGAAATGCGCCGAAATATTCGGTCAGGCGCGCAAAGCGATAACCACTAACGTCGAAGCCGCCGTTGCGGGCCGCTTCGATCGACGCGCGCAGCGCCGGCGTGACGCGCTCGTCGGCATCGACGCACAGCACCCAGTCGTTGCGCGCCGCGTGCACGGCAAAATCTTTTTGCGTCCGGTAGCCGTCGAAGGCGCGTTGCAGCACGCGTGCACCGTGCTCGGCGGCGAGCCGCGCGGTGTCATCGGTGGAACCGGAATCCACGACCACGATTTCGTCGCAAAACGACAAAGACGCCAGGCACGCCTGAATCCGGTCGGCCTCGTTCAGCGTGATCACGCACGCGGTGATCCTGGGAGAATCGTTGGCTGCCATGTTGATTCGATGATCGGCCAATGTGACCGCTGTCACAGGCTGCGTAAGACGCTCGCGAATCTTACAAGGTTGTGAAGCCGGTCGATTGCCTAAGGTCGGCGCACGGGCGTAGGCTCGGGTCGGCCAAACAGGGGGTACTCATGAAACCCAGTGACGTTCCGGTCAAGACCGATGCGGGCAATCGCGAACTGTCCGAGCGAGCGCACAAGTTGTCGCCACGCGTGCGTTCGTTGTTGATCGTGATCCACGGCACCGACACGGTGTCCGAATTGAGCAGGAGTTTCCAGGCGTTTGGCGATGTCGACGCGAGCCTCAACGAGCTCGCCGGCCTTGGGCTGATCACGGCGCGCCAATCGGCGGCAGTCAACGACTCACTGCCGGCGCCGGCGGCCAATGCGCCGGACCTGATGCCGCCGCCGCAACAGGCCAAGCAGCTGCTGAACCAAAGCGCGGTGGCGGTGTTGGGGCTGCGTGCCTTTCTATTCACGCTCAAGCTCGAGCATTGCTACACCGCCGATGAATTGCGCGCCATTTTCCCTGAGTACCGGCGCGTGATCGCCAAGGCCAAGGGCGACGCGTTTGCCGATGCGATGGTCGCGCGCGCCGAATCGATCCTCGCACGGAGCTAAACCGCAGCGGGCAGTTCAAGGACTTTCGGCGATTCAGCGCTGCGCGAACGCTTGCGCTATGCTAGCGCGTCGCTTTTTCGCCACAGGTAGCGCATGAGCTCGGGCCTGATTCTGGTCGTCGACGACGAACCGGACATCCGCAGCACCGTCAAGGAGATCCTCGAGGACGAGGGTTACCAGGTCGTGGTTGCCGAAAATGCCGCCGCGGCTCGCGAGGCGCGCCGCCAAACCCGTCCGGACGTCGTGCTGCTGGACATCTGGATGCCGGACCTCGATGGCATCAGCCTGCTGCGCGAATGGGCCGGCAACGGCAGCTTGTCCTGTCCGGTGATCATGATGTCCGGACACGGTACGGTCGAAACGGCGGTCGAAGCGACCCGGCTGGGCGCCTACGATTTCGTCGAAAAGCCGATTTCGCTTGCCAAGCTGTTGCTGACGATCGAGCGTGCGCGCGAGGCCAACCGGCTCAAGCGCGAAAACGACGGGCTGCGGCTGCAACTGGCCTTGCCGCTCGAGCCCGTTGGGTCGAGCAAGCTGATGGTGGCGTTGCGCGCACAGCTCGAGCGCCTGGCGCAGCATGAGACCGGAATCCTGATCTATGGCGAGCCCGGAACCGGCAAGGAGTCGCTCGCGCGCTGGTTGCACGAGCGCAGCGCGCGTCGCCGCGGTCCATTCGTCGCGGTGGCGCCCGGCAGCATTCCACGCGCGCATATGGTCGCGGCGCTGTTCGGCGCCGAAACGGGCGAGGGCATACAGCAGGGTCTGCTCGAGCAGGCCAACGGAGGCACGCTGTTCCTCGACGAGGTTGCCGAGCTCGATCCGGAATTGCAGCAGCGCTTGTCGAGCGTGCTCGAGCGGCGCGCTCTGGTGCGCAGCGGGGGCGCGACACCCGCACCGCTTGATCTGCGCGTGATCGCCGCGACCGCGCAAAATCTCGAGGCGCAGGTCAAAGCCGGCCGCTTTCGCGAAGAGCTCTTTTATCTGCTCAACGTCGTGCCGCTGACGGTTCCGCCGCTGCGCAAGCGCAGCGAGGACGTGCCCGAACTGTTGCGCCTGTATGTCGACTTTTTTGCCAACCGTGATCACCTGCCGTACCGGCACTTTCCGGTCGACGTGCAGAACCGGCTGCGCAACTACACCTGGCCCGGGAACGTACGCGAATTGCGCAATCTCGTGCAGCGACTCCTGGTCATGGGCAGCGCCGACCAGGTTACGCTCGACGAGGTCGAAGCCGCGCTCGGCACGAACGCGCCGGCACCGGCGCCGGCCAGCAGCCAGGGTACGCCGGGCCTCGACTTCAGCCTGCCGCTGCGCGAAGCGCGCGAGCAGTTCGAGCGTCTTTACCTGTTGCGGCAGTTGCAGGAAGCTGGCGGAAGCGTGGGCCGCCTGGCGAAGATCGTCGGGATGGAGCGCACCCACCTTTATCGCAAGCTGCGCGACCTTGGTGTCGATGTGAAAACGGTCGCGCGCGAGGAATAGCCGAGTGCAAGCGTGGAGCGTCGCAGCGGCGTATGGGACAAGGGTCAACCGCCAAACAGGCATGCGGCCGACGCGATTGCATCCAATCTACCGTCTTCAGGCAGGGCTGGTTCATTCAATACGCGCGCTCCGGAGCAGCCAATGTGCCGGGCACGACTAGCGGCGCTCACTGCACGAGGCTGGCACCGATGACCGGCCCGACAGTTGAGCGCCTGCGCGCGCTGTGCGGCACGCCGCGTGACGGGGCGCTGCTGCGGTTCGCTCTGGGCAACGCTTTGCTGGAGACCGGCGAACCGGAGGCGGCCGCGACCGAACTGCAGCGCGCAACCGGATTTGATCCGGACTATGCCGCCGCCTGGAAGTTGCTCGGACGCGCGCTGCTCGCCGCCCGAAACACGGAGCAGGCGCGCGCCGCCTGGACCGATGGCATCGCGGCGGCCGAGCGCAGCGGCGATGTCCAGGCCCAGAAAGAAATGCGGGTGTTCCTGAAACGGCTGCAAGCGGGCGGCGATCACTGATGAACCAAACAGGAGTGATTGGTGGTCCACCGCTCACGGTACCGATTGTCCAAGCCGGCGCAGAGCTCAATAGCGAGGCCTTGGGTCGCCCGGCGGGCGGATCGAATATCGTTTGTAGTGCCATTGATACTGGGCCGGCGCGACCTGTACGCAATTCTCCACGCCCCGATTGAGCGCTGCGACGGCGGTATGCAGGTCCGGGTCGTCAATGCCGGGCGGTGCCGGCAGGAAGTGCAGGTCGAAGCCCGCGCCGTGCGCCAAGCGCTCGGCAAATGCGAACAGGACGGCTGCGCCGGTGCGCTGCGCCAGGCGCGGCAGCAACACCATCGTCAGGGCCGGCGTGCCGAAGAAGGGCGCGAACTCGCCATCGCCCTGCTTGGGCTGCTGGTCCGGCAGGATGCCCACGACCCCTCCCGCAGCCAGCCGCCGATAGAGTGTGCGCACGCCAGCCACGCCCTCGGCGCGCACCTGTTCGGCCGCCAATGCACCGCGCGCGCGGATCAAGAGCGGCTCCAATGCGGGCTGACGCGGCGGACGGTAGGCGATTGCGACCGGCGTGCGCCGGCAGACCCAGAAGTTCAGCAGCTCCCAGCACCCCAGGTGCGGGGCGGCAATGATCAGACCACGCTTGCTCGCGAGCGCGGCTTCGAACAGCGGCAGACCGTGCACCTGGCGCACGAGTCCCAGCACGGACACCGGATCTCCAGACCAGATCTTGCAAATTTCCAGCGCCGATTTTCCCGCTTCGCGCATCGCCGCCGGCAACAGGCTTTGTCTGGTTTCCGCGCGAAATTGCGTTATTACCAAACCAAGCGTGACCTCGGCCTTGCGTCGCACGGGGTTGGGCGTATGCACCAGCAACCAGCCGAGTGCCGCCCCCATCCGATGCAGAGTCGGCAACGAAAGCCGTCCGAAAGCGCGCAAAAGTGCATAGAGCAGGGCGATGTACCAGCGCACGAACGGTCCCAAGCTCGTTAAACACGCGATTGTACCGGGTCCGATCCGATCGGCGGGATGCGCGGCGTGGCACGAGTGGTCGTGCGTTTACTGCCTTGGGGGGCAAAAAATGCTAGAACAGCCGCATGCTTGCCCTTATTCAGCGCGTTCGCTCGGCACACGTCGAGGTTGCCGGTGCGACCGTAGGAAGCATCGATGCCGGCCTGCTCGCACTGATCGCCGTCCAACCGGCCGATGGCGAAGCGCAGGTGCAGCGGTTGCTGGAGCGGCTGCTTGGTTATCGGGTATTCGCCGACGGCGAAGGGCGTATGAACCGGTCGTTGGCCGAGACCGGCGGTGGATTGCTGCTGGTTCCGCAGTTCACGTTGGCAGCCGACACCCGCAAGGGCATGCGCCCGAGCTTTACCTCGGCCGCATCACCCGCGTTGGGCCATAAATGGTTCGAGCGATTGGTCGAACTAGCAAAAAAACAGCACCAAACCGTAGAAATCGGCCGGTTTGGCGCCCATATGCTGGTACATCTGGTGAACGATGGCCCGGTGACGTTTTGGCTGGAGGCGAATTAGCCTTCGCGCGGTGTGTGCCACCTGCCTTGCAGGTGGGGTGTTGCTAGGCTCGGCCATTCCGGCCTCGCCAAGCAACGATCCGCCCGCGGGTCAAACCGCGGGCCCTTGGCCGCCGCGCGCGAAGCGATTCAACGCATCGCGCGAGCCGCGGCGGCCCCGACTTGACACCCTTCCTATACTTCCTAGTCTTTGATTCAAGCAGCCCTGAAATGACCATCGAACCTGGCAACCAGCAACAGCAATCCGAAATCAAGACCCTGATCATCAAGGGCAAGGAACAGGGCTACCTGACGTACGCCGAAGTCAACGATCACCTGCCGGACGACATCGTCGATCCGGAGCAGATCGAAGACATCATTGGCATGATCAATTATATGGGCATCGAGGTGCACGAGGTTGCGCCCGATGGTGAGACCTTGCTGCCGGAAAACCCGGTTGCGACCGATGACGAGACCGCGACCGAGGAAGCCGTCGCCGTGCTGTCGGCGGTCGATGCCGAAGTCGGCCGCACGACCGATCCGGTGCGCATGTACATGCGCGAAATGGGAACGGTCGAGTTGCTCACGCGCGAAGGCGAAATCGCGATTGCCAAACGCATCGAAGAGGGCCTGAACCAGGTCCAGAGTTCGCTTGCAAGCTTCCCCTGGTCGATCCAGCTGCTGATCGAGGAATACGACCAGCACACCGAAGGCAAGAAGCGCCTTTCCGAAGTGCTGACCGGCTTTGCCGATATCGAAGTGCCGGGCCTTGACGTTCCGGATCCGATACTCGAAGTCGTCGAGGCTGAAGTCGCCGTCGCCAAGGTCGGCGAAGAAGAAGCCGAGGATGGCGAAGAGGCCGGTCCGGGCGAAACCGGGCCGGACCCCATCGAAGTCACGCGCCGCATGGAGGAGCTGCGTACCTTGTACGGCAAATTCCAGAAATCGGCCGACAAGGTCGGCTCGGCGGACAAGAAGACCGCCAAGCTGCGCGACCAGATGGCCGAGGCGTTCCTCAAGCTCAAGCTGCCGGCGATCATGATCGACAGTTTCGTCAAGAAGCTGCGCGATGTCGTCGCCAATATCCGCTCGCACGAGCGCGCAATCATGGACATCTGCATCAAGCAGGCGCACATGCCGCGCAAGGATTTCCTGAAGGCCTTCCCGCAGCAGGAAACCAACTTCAAGTTCGCGGACGAGATGATCCGCAAGAAGCAGAAGTGGTCCTCGGCGATCAAGTCGCACCGCGAGGAGATCCTCGGCGAGCAGGAAAAACTTGTCGCGCTGGAAAAAGCCCTGTACTTGTCGCTCGCCGACATCAAGGAGATCAACCGCGCGATGTCGATCGGCGAGGCCAAGGCCCGCCGCGCCAAGAAGGAGATGGTGGAAGCCAACCTGCGCCTGGTGATCTCGATTGCGAAAAAGTACACCAACCGCGGCCTGCAGTTCCTGGACCTGATCCAGGAAGGCAACATCGGCCTGATGAAGGCGGTCGACAAGTTCGAATACCGCCGCGGCTACAAGTTCAGCACCTACGCGACCTGGTGGATCCGCCAGGCGATCACGCGCTCGATCGCGGACCAGGCGCGCACGATCCGCATTCCGGTGCACATGATCGAGACGATCAACAAATTGAATCGCATCAGTCGCCAGATGCTTCAGGAGATGGGCCGCGAGCCCTCGCCTGAGGAACTGGCGGTCAAGATGGAGATGCCCGAGGACAAGATCCGCAAGGTGCTCAAGATCGCCAAAGAGCCCATCTCGATGGAGACCCCGATCGGCGACGACGAGGATTCACACCTGGGCGATTTCATCGAGGACACCAGCATCGAATCGCCGGTCGAGGCGGCAACCGGCACTGGCCTGCACGAAACCGTGCGCGACGTGCTCGGCGGCCTGACGCCGCGCGAAGCCAAGGTGCTGCGCATGCGCTTCGGCATCGACATGAACACCGATCACACGCTCGAGGAAGTCGGCAAGCAGTTCGACGTCACGCGCGAGCGCATCCGCCAGATCGAAGCCAAGGCGCTGCGCAAGCTGCGCCACCCGAGCCGCTCGGAGCAGTTGCGGTCGTTTTTGGATTTGGAATAGCCGTA
>Ga0308174_10001455_pt1 | contig 11068 bp, 7 predicted proteins | sample PhyPR2_FD_203894 | JGI IMG/M metagenome (GOLD analysis project Ga0308174, IMG submission 203894) | Soil microbial communities from UC Gill Tract Community Farm, Albany, California, United States - DLSLS.P.R2 | ecosystem: Environmental > Terrestrial > Soil > Agricultural land | place: USA... | reverse complement strand
ATCCGGTTCGGACACGGCCTCGAGCGAGGCGATCAGGCGGACGCCCTTCTCGAGCTCGATCTCGTGCTCCGCCCCGCGCTGCAACCCGAAGAGGTAGTCGCGGGTATCCAGCACCGAAAGGTTGCCGTAGGACTCGACGCTCTTCTGGTAGTCCTTGGTGGGGCCGGCGAAGAGCAGGCGGTTGAGGGTGCGCTGGCGGGTCTTCGAGTCCCCCTGCAGCGCGGCGCTGTCCTCGGCGCTGAGCTCCACGTCACGTACCTTCACGTTGCGGCCCTGCAGTGCCTTAGTGCGGAAGGGCTCGGGCCAGCCGCCGGGCGGATCGCCGAGCTCGCCGGAGAGGAAGCCGATCACGGAGTCGGGGACGTCGTACTTCTGCGGGTTCTCGTTGAAGTCCGCGGGATCGGCGTTCAGGCCCACCAGGTGCAGGGCGAGGTCGCCCACCACCTTGGACGACGGCGTCACCTTGACCAGGCGGCCGAGGATGCGGTCCGCGGCGGTGTACATGTCCTCGATCGCCTCGAAACGCTCGCCAAGGCCCAGTGCCATGGCCTGCTGGCGCAGGTTGGACAGCTGCCCGCCGGGGATCTCATGCTGGTAGACCCGGCCCGTGGGGCCCGGCAGCCCTGACTCGAAGGGGGCGTAGACCCGGCGGACGGCTTCCCAGTACGGCTCGAGGGAACACACGTTGGCCAGGTTGAGTCCTGTGTCACGCGGCGTATGGGCCAGCGCGGCGACGAGCGCAGAGGCCGAGACCTGGCTGGTGGTTCCAGCCAGGGAGGCCGAGGCCACGTCCACGGCGTCGACGCCGGCATCCACGGCCGCGAGGAGCGTGGCCAGCTGGCCACCGGCAGTGTCGTGGGTGTGCAGGTGGACGGGCAGGTCGAACCGCTCGCGCAGGGCCGTCACGAGGCGTGCGGCGGCAGCGGGGCGCAGGAGCCCCGCCATGTCCTTGATCGCGAGGATGTGCGCGCCGGCGTCGACGATCTTCTGCGCCAGCCCGAGGTAGTAGTCCAGGGTGTAGAGCGTCTCCTCCGGATCCAGCATGTCCGCGGTGTAGCAGAGGGCGACCTCGGCGACGGCGGTGCCGGTCTCGCGGACGGCGCGGATGGCCGGGGCCATCTGGTTGACGTCGTTGAGGGCGTCGAAGATGCGGAAGATGTCGATGCCCGTCGCTGCGGCCTCGTTGACGAACGCCACCGTGACCTCTTCAGGGTAGGGCGTGTAGCCCACGGTGTTGCGGCCGCGGAGGAGCATCTGCAGGCAGACGTTCGGCAGCGCCTTGCGCAGGGCCGCGAGCCGGTCCCAGGGGTCTTCGCCGAGGAAGCGCAGGGCGACGTCGTACGTGGCTCCGCCCCAGGCCTCGACGGAGAGCAGTTCCGGGAGCAGCTTGGTGACGGCCGGGCCGGCTGCGACCAGATCCCGGGTGCGCACACGGGTGGCAAGCAGGGACTGGTGCGCGTCGCGGAAGGTGGTGTCCGTGACAGCCACGGCATCCTGCTCACGCAGGGCCCTGGCGAAACCCTCCGGCCCCAGCTCCAGGAGCCGCTGGCGCGACCCCGGCCGGGCCGCAGCATCGCCGAGGGCCGGCAGCTTGTCCGCCGGGTTGGTGTGGACCGTCAGTTCGCCGTTGGGCTTGTTCACCGTGACGTCGGCGAGCCAGGTCAGCAGCTTGGTGCCGCGGTCCGCGGAGACGCGCGCCTTCAGCAGCTGGGGGCGTTCGTCGATGAACGAGGTGGCCACATTCCCGGCGACGAAGTCCTTATCGTCCAGGACGGCTTGCAGGAAGGAGATGTTGGTGGACACGCCGCGGATGCGGAATTCTGCGAGGGAGCGGCGGGCCCGGGCCACCGCGGTCCGGTAGTCGCGGCCGCGGCAGGTCAGCTTGACCAGCATGGAGTCGAAGTGCGGGCTGATCTCCGCGCCCGAGTAGACGGTGCCGCCGTCGAGCCGGACACCGGCACCGCCGGCAGAGCGGTAGCCGGTGATCTTGCCGACGTCGGGCCGGAAGCCGTTGGCCGGGTCCTCCGTGGTGATGCGGCACTGCAGGGCAGCGCCCTTGAGCTGGACGGTCTCCTGCGAGAGGCCCAGGTCAGCGAGGGTCTCGCCGGAGGCGATGCGCATCTGCGCCTGGACGAGGTCGACGTCGGTAACTTCCTCGGTGACTGTGTGCTCAACCTGGATGCGCGGGTTCATTTCGATGAACACGTGCTGGCCTGCGCGCTCCCCAACCGTATCGACAAGGAATTCGACCGTCCCGGCATTGACGTAGTTCAGCGCCTTCGCGAACTTCACCGCGTCCCGGTAGAGCGCCTGCCGGATGCCTTCGTCCAGGTTCGGGGCCGGCGCGATCTCAATCACCTTCTGGTGGCGGCGCTGGATGGAGCAGTCACGCTCAAAGAGGTGCATGACGTTGCCCTCGGCATCGGCCAGGATCTGGACCTCGATGTGCCGGGGGCGCAGGACGGCCTGCTCCAGGAACATGGTGGGATCGCCGAACGCGGCGTCCGCCTCGCGCATGGCGGCCTGCAACGCCTCCGGAAGCGCCTCGGGGGTGTCCACGCGGCGCATGCCACGCCCGCCGCCACCGGCGACGGCCTTGGCGAAAATCGGGAAGCCGATCTCATCCGCGGCGGCGATCAGTTCGTCCAGGTCCTTCGAGGGCGCGCTGGACTTGAGCACGGGCACTCCGGCCTTGCGCGCGGCCTCGAGGGCTGCGACTTTGTTGCCGGCAAGTTCCAGAACCTCCGCCGGCGGGCCGACGAACGTGATGCCTGCCTCCTTCGCGGCCCGCGCGAGGCGCGGGTTCTCGGAGAGGAAGCCGTACCCGGGGTAAATGGCGTCCGCTCCGGCTTCCTTCGCGACACGCACCACCTCGTCGACGTCGAGGTACGCCCGGACCGGGTGCCCCTCTTCGCCGATCAGATACGCCTCGTCGGCCTTCTGGCGGTGAATCGAGTTGCGGTCCTCATTGGGAAACACGGCGACGGTCTTGGCACCTAGCTCGTAGCCGGCGCGGAACGCGCGAATCGCGATTTCGCCGCGGTTGGCCACCAGAATCTTAGAAAACATACTTCTCCTGCATCATCGCGGGCGTATCGGTAAGTGCTCACAGTGTCCAAGACGCGTGTGGGCAAACACAAATCATTGTGGCGACTGTCACAGCATTATCCGTCACGGACGGGCCAATGGGCAGGGCCTCATCCTTCGGCAGTTGCCCCGCAGCGCCCGGTTCGCGGGGTTCTGCCGCCCCGGCGCCGGATGAAACGGGATTCGCCGGAGCATCAACATATGATGAGTGGGTGCGTGGCGCATGCACGCCCCGGCTCGGGAGAACGCAGGAGCCGGCACGACCCAGTCTCGGCAACCGGCGTTAGGTATTGGTTTTTCAAGTGCAAGTAGTGAGCATCAGCAGCCTCAAAGGCGGTGTCGGCAAGACATCCGTGACTTCCGGACTGGCGTCGGCGGCATTGGCCGCAGGCATCCCCACGCTCGTCGTCGACCTTGACCCGCACGCAGATGCCAGCACCGCCCTGGCCGTCAGCCCGGACGACCAGCTCGACATCGGCAGGATGCTCCGCTCCCCCCGGCGTGCGCGCCTGGCGGACAATGTGGTGGCCAGCGGCTGGGTGGGCCACGCCCGGGCCAACGGCACGGCCAGCGGCAACGCGAATGGCTCGGCACCGCACGTCCTTGATGTGGCCGTGGGCTCCGCCTACACCGGCATCTACGACCGGCCCGACCTGGGCCGCCGCGACCTTCGCCGGCTCTCAACCGTCCTGGCCGGTGCCGGGGACTATGAGCTGGTCCTGGTCGACTGCCCCCCTTCGCTGAATGGCCTCACCAGGATGGCGTGGTCCGCGAGCGACAAGGTGGCCCTGGTGGCCGAACCGGGCCTCTTCTCGGTGGCCGGCACAGAGCGCACCATGCGGGCCATCCAGCTGTTTCGGCAGGAATTTGCGCCCAAGCTGTCCCCGGCCGGCATCGTGGCCAACCGGGTGCGCAGCGGCTCGGCCGAGCACACGTTCCGGCTCGCGGAGATGGAGTCCATGTTCGGTGAGCTGCTGCTGAGCCCGCAGATTCCGGAGCAGGCCAACTGGCAGCAGATCCAGGGCGCGGCCCGCTCCATCCACCACTGGCCGGGCGACTCCGCCAAGAACGCGGCGGGCCTCTTCGATGCGCTGTTGCAGAACCTGCTGCACCCCCGCGGGCTCGCCGCCGCGGGCGCCGTCCGCGACCGCAGCCAGCGCTGAACACCGACCCCCACTGAACACAGCACACTGAACACCCCGCAAAAAGCAACGCGGGGTCACTTAGCGCCCAATTTTTGGGTTCCAATAGGCGCTAAGTGACCCCGCGTTGCTGTGTTTTAAGGTCGCCGGTGCTAGCCGATCTTGCGGGCTGCGCGGCGCTTGCTCAGTTCGTCGTCGGGAAAGGGCTGGTCCGCGGCGTGTTCGCTGGGCAGGGCGGCGAGGCTCCCTTCAACCTCACGCCAAACACGGCCGACGGCGATGCCGAACACCCCCTGGCCGCCTTGGACGAGGTCGATCACTTCGTCGGCCGAGGTGCACTCGTAGACGCTGGCGCCGTCGCTCATGAGCGTTATTTGCGCGAGGTCTTCGACGCCGCGCTCCCGCAGGTGCTCGACGGCGGTGCGGATCTGCTGCAGGGAGACTCCGGTGTCCAGGAGGCGCTTGACCACCTTGAGGACCAGGATGTCGCGGAAGCCATAGAGCCGCTGCGAGCCGGATCCGGCCGCGCCGCGGACCGCCGGTTCAACAAGTCCGGTGCGTGCCCAGTAGTCGAGTTGGCGGTAGGTGATGCCGGCCGCCTTGCAGGCGGTGGGGCCGCGGTAGCCCGCGTCTTCGTCCAGAACGGGAAGATCCTCGGTGAACAGCAGGCCTTGGGCACCGCTGGCGGGCAGAGCAACACCGGCCGTCGTGGCCTGCTTTAGCTCGCCTGCTTCGCCTTTCGGACTCACGTGGACCCTCCTTGTTGTGAGTTCCCCCTGAGTAAATTGCATCGGCAGCCAAGTGTATGAACAGCTGCAGAACACAGAATGAAGAATCCATCCGTGTAATTCAGCCGGGCTGCACTTTCCAGTGTGACTTGCGCGGCTACCGTATGCAATGGGAACTTGTACCTCCGACGTTAGGCCCGCCGGGGCCCAAGGTCAAAGACGTTGGGCCTATTGGGTGGGCGTGTCGAAAGTTTCATTCTCGGGTTTAACGTTCGACGGCCCTCAACCCCCGAAATCTTCGGGTTCGACGTCGTCGAGGAACTCGCGGAAGCGCCGCATCTCGCCTTCCTCGTCGACGGCGGGACCGGGATGCGTGTCCTCGCCCTCGTCATGTTCGGTGATCCTGACACCGGCCTCGTCCATGACGGCGTCGGCGCACCAGATCCGGCACTTGGCGCGCAAGGCAAGCGCCAGGGCGTCCGAGGCCCGTGAGCTTACGGTGGTGCCGTTTTCGAATTGCAGCTGCGCGTAGAAGATGTTGTCCTCCACCGCCACGATGTTGACGCTGACGATGGTGTGGCCCAGGGCCTCGACGACGTCCACCAGGAGGTCGTGGGTCATTGGCCGCGGCGGGACGACCCCCTGCTGGGCCAGCGCGATGGCGCTGGCTTCCGGTGTCCCGATCCAGATCGGCACGTGGCGCTCACCATGGAATTCCTTGAGAAGGACAAGCGGCTGGTTGGATGGCAACTCGATCCGCACGCCCACAATCTCCACCTCAATCATCAGATGTCCATTCTTGAGATGCGGTCGTGGACCAGTGCCTGGTGCAGTGACAGGCAGAGGTCGCTGATTTCCCGTGCAGCCTCGGCGGCCCGGGCATGGGAGGCTGCGTCCTTGCGGGAGGTCAGGGTGGCCACGGCGCGTTCCACGAGCCCAAATTCGCGGTCGGCGGCCGCCTGGAAGGGCCGCAGGTGTCGCGGCTCGAGGCCGTGGCTCTCCAGCTGGACACAAGCCCGCGCCACTTGCAGGGCGTGTTCGTCGAACTTGCCGTTGACGTGACCGATCAGGCCATAGCTCAGGAGGGACTCCAGCAGCGAAATGCTCGCCCCGGATTCGGCCCGCAGCTGCTCTTCGCTGAGCCGGCGAGCCCGGCTCTGAAGCTCTGTGGCGAGTTCCTCCGAGACGATCCTCGGGGAAACCGTGACGCCGGCTGGCAGGTTCTCGGGCCGTTCGCCGCGGTCGATCGCGTCCAGGTAATCCTTGATGACCTTCAACGGCAGGTACTGGTCCCGCTGGAGGGCCAGGACGAAACGCAGCCGTTCGACGTCGTTCTCGGAATACTGCCGGTAGCCGGCAGGGGTCCGCCGCGGGTTGATCAGCCCTTTTTCCTCAAGGAACCGGATTTTGGACGCCGTCATGCTCGGGAAGTCGTCGCTCAACTGAGCCAGGACCTCACCGATGTTCAGAACCTGGGGTCCGCGCCGATCCGCTTGTGCCGTGGCCACAGGCAGCTACCCCGCAATCAGACGTTGCCTGCTGCGCGGGCAGGGCTCAGGTAGAAGGTGAGGCGGAACTTGCCGATCTGGACTTCGTTGCCGGACTTCAGTTCCACGGCGTCGACGCGGTCGTGGTTGACGTAAGTGCCGTTCAGGCTGCCGGTGTCCACGACCTCGAAGCTGCGCGCGGTGCGACGGAACTCAACGTGCCTGCGGGACACGGTGACGTCGTCTAGGAAGATGTCGGCGTCCGGGTGCCGGCCCGCCGTCGTGACGTCCGAGTCGAGCAGGAAACGCGCGCCGGCGTTGGGGCCGCTGTGCGCCACGAGCAGTGCCGATCCGAAGGGAAGGGCCTCCACGGACGTCCATTCCTCGGAGGAGAGCTTCGGGGTGAGGTGCGGTTCGTCGCGCACAGGTGTGAGGTTGATCGACGTGGTCTCCGAAGCCTTCACTCCACCTGTGCCCTTACCGCGACCCGTGGGGTTCCGTTCGTGCCCAAACATTGAGTCCTCCTCATTCGTTGCAGGTGTCCCCCCTGCAAACAACGCATGCCGTCCGGAAAAGCCTTGCAGTCCCGGTATTGAGGCTTTCGGCGGGGCGTGGCTTTGATTGTTGTCCAACGGCTCGCTATCCAACGCCTCGTTGTCCAACAACACTCCCCCACCGTCCCTGTCCGAAACGACCTCTGTCTTTAGCCTACCTGTTGTTCATACTCGGATGCACTGAGAAGCGACTCCACGGCGTCCGCTTCCGCGAGCCTGATTTCGATGAGCCAGCCCTCGCCGTACGGATCCGAATTAATCAGGGCGGAGTCGGTGTCCAGGGCCTCGTTCCGGGCCACGACCTCGCCCGCCACGGGAGCGTAGATGTCGCTGACACTCTTCGTGGATTCCACCTCTCCGACGACGTCGTTGGCCTTGATGTTTGTCCCGATTTCGGGCATCTGGGCGTAGACCACATCCCCGAGGGCGTCCTGGGCAAAATCGGTGATACCGACCCGCACCACGCCGTCGGCATTGGGGGCCGAAACCCATTCGTGTTCAGCGGTGTAGGACAGTTCTTCGGGAATGATGCTCATGACGGGCCTTTCATCGGGAATCACCAATGGCAACGGCGGCCAATTGAACTGCCCGCCGCTGAAAAGTATAGGCATATCCGGCAGGCGCCCGGGAGGACTCTGGCATCATGAGGCGATGACGGAAAATCACCACGGCACAGCAGAAAGGGGCTAGGCAATGCCCGAACTTCCGGAGGTGGCGGCCCTGACGGATTTCCTGGGCCAGCAGCTGATCGGGACCGTTTTCACTAAGGTCCAGATCGTCTCGTTCGCGGTGCTCAAAACAGCGGATCCGCCCTTTTCCGTGCTGGAGGACCGGGCGGTCACCGGGGTGCGCCGCTTCGGCAAGTTTGTCTGCGTGGACGCCGACGGGGTGTCGTTCGTCTTCCACCTGGCACGGGCCGGCTGGGTCCGCTTCACCGATACGCCGAACGACATCCGGCTGAAAATGGGCCAGGGCCACATCGCGGCGCGGCTGTCCTTTTCCGGCGCATCCGGGCCGCGCGGCTTGGATTTGACGGAGGCAGGCACGAAGAAGGGCATGGCGGTCTATGTGGTCAGGGATCCGTACGACGTTCCCGGGATCGCGGGACTCGGACCGGACCCGTTCAGTCCGGGGTTTGACGTCGATGCCCTGGCGGAGATCCTGGGTTCCAGTTCCCAGCAGGTCAAGGGTCTCCTGCGCAGCCAAAGCGTGATTGCCGGCATCGGCAACGCCTACAGTGACGAAATCCTGCACGCCGCCAGGATTTCGCCGTTCGCCATCGCCAAGTCCCTGGACCGGGAGGCGGTCCAGGTGCTTTATGGCTCCATCCACGGCATTCTCGGGACGGCCCTGCAGGAAGCCAGCGGCAAAGCGCCCAACGAGCTCAAGGACGCGAAGCGGAGCCACATGCGGGTCCATGGCCGGGCCGGCGAAGCCTGCCCGGTGTGCGGCGACACCGTGCGCGAGGTTTCCTTTGCGGACACTGCCCTGCAGTACTGCCCGACCTGCCAGACCAAGGGAAGGATCTTGGCTGACCGCCGAACGTCCCGCTTCCTGAAATAGGCACTTCTGAGAGGCAACGCTGACGGGCGCGAGGAAACAGAAAACCCCGCCATTCCCTTATCAGGAATGGCGGGGTTATCTCTGCTGGTCGGGCTGACAGGATTTGAACCTGCGACCCCTTGACCCCCAGTCAAGTGCGCTACCAAGCTGCGCTACAGCCCGTTAGCTCCGCCGTTCTCCGCCCGGAAGACGCCCGGTATCTCTCCAGGTTTTCTTCCAAGCAGTCCGGCCGAACCACCTCCAAAAGCTTACACGATTCCGGAGGGTGCCTGTGACAATTTCATGCTGTCACGGCGGGGTGTGTCGGAATTAACGCTTCTTCCCCCGCTTTTCGCGCACACGCATGTTGACTTCGATCGGCGTGCCCTCGAAACCGAAGGTCTCGCGGAGGCGCCGGGTGATGAAGCGGCGGTATCCCGGATCCAGGAATCCGGTGGTGAAGAGCACGAACTTCGGCGGCCGGCTCGAGGCCTGGGTGCCGAAGAGGATGCGGGGCTGCTTGCCGCCGCGGACCGGGTGCGGGTGGGCTGCCACAAGTTCGCCCAGGAACGCGTTGAGGCGTCCGGTGGGGATGCGCCGGTCCCAGCTCTCCAGCGCGGTATCGAGAGCCGGGACCAGCCGGTCCTTGTGCCAGCCGGTCTTGGCCGAGATGTTGACGCGCGGGGCCCAGGCAACGTGCGCGAGGTCCTGTTCGATTTCGCGTTCAAGGTAGCGGCGGCGCTCGTCGTCGAGGAGGTCCCATTTGTTGAAGGCCAGCACCAGGGCGCGTCCCGATTCAATGGCCAGTTGCAGGATGCGGACATCCTGCTCGCTGAGCACTTCGTCCACCGCGAGGAGCACGACTGCGACCTCGGCCTTTTCGAGCGCGCTCTGCGTCCGCAGGGAGGCGTAGAAGTCCGCCCCCTGGGCCATGTGCTGGCGGCGGCGGATACCGGCGGTGTCGACGAAGCGCCACGTGCGGCCGCCGAGCTCGATGAATTCGTCGACGGGGTCGCGGGTGGTGCCGGCGGTGTTGTCCACCACCACGCGCTCGGACCCGGCCAGCTTGTTCAGCAGCGAAGACTTGCCGACGTTCGGCCGGCCGATCAGGGCGACGCGGCGGGGTCCGCCGGAGCGCTCGAGGCCTTCGATCGTGGAAAACTCCGGCAGCGTGTCCATGACGTGGTCCAGAAGGTCGGCCACGCCGCGCCCGTGGAGGGCCGAGACCGGGTACGGTTCGCCGAAGCCAAGGCCCCAGAGAACGGCGGAGTCGGCTTCCTGGGCGAAGTCATCCACCTTGTTGGCCACCATGATGACCGGCTTCTTGGATTTGCGCAGCATCTTCATGACGCCTTCGTCGGTGGCGGTTGCACCCACGGCGGAGTCGACGACGAACAGGACGGCGTCCGCGAGTTCCACGGCCATCTCGGCCTGCTCAGCGACGCGGGCGTGGATGCCCCGGGCGTCGTGCTCCCAGCCGCCGGTGTCCACCACCGTGAAGTTGCGGCCGTTCCAGTGTGCCGAATACATGACGCGGTCGCGGGTGACGCCGGGCGTGTCCTCGACGACTGCCTCGCGGCGGCCCAGAATCCTGTTGACCAAGGTGGACTTGCCGACGTTGGGCCGGCCGATGATAGCCAGGACCGGATCCAGCTTGACCGGACCGTCAAAGTCCTCGTCGTCGTAGTGGCCGCTCAGCAGGGCGGCGTCGTCCTCATCGAGCTCGTAGTCGTCCAGGCCCGCCCGGAGGGAGGCGGCGCGGAGATCCGCCTCCTCGTCGTCCAGTGCGGCGAGGTGCTCAGCCACCTGGTCGGTGCCGGTGGGCGTGTATTCGTCTTCGCCGGCGCCGAAATTGCCGGAGGTTTGAGTCGTATCGCTCATTGCACTTTCCTTAGGTGGTGATCTGCCGGCGTCCCGGCTACTGCTTCGTGACGTTCGTGCGGGGATTCCGCGTGGGGCAGGGGCTGCCCGGTTCTTTCGACCGCGTCCTGGACGTGACGGGCCAGCGCGGCCCGGATTTCTGTTCCCGCCCTGTCCATTGAAACACGGCCGGTCTCACCGGGCCTGCGGCTGACATTGATGGCCCCGCCGAAGCTGACGTGCAGCCGCCGCCGGGGTCCGGGAACACTGTCCAGGTGTTCGCCGCCGATCCTGGTGCCCAGGATGGCCACAGGGACCACCGTGGCGCGGGTGTTGAGCGCCAGCCAGGCCACGCCGTTGTTGATCGCGGCCGCCGCGCCGCTCCCCCGCGTGCCTTCGGGCAGGATCCCGACGCACCGCCCCGCGTCGAGCAGCCGCCGCGCCGCAGTCAATGCCGCTCGGCCGCCGCGGCGGTCCACCGGCAACTGGCCGGAGGCCGTAAGTACCCGGCCGAGCACCCCGGTGAACATCTCCTGTTTGACGAGGATGTGCATGGGCCGGGGTGAGGCGCCGAACATGACGGGGCCGTCGAGGAGACTGATGTGGTTGCCGGCGAAGATCACGGGGCCGGCGGCCGGGACGTTTGACCGTCCGGTCACCGAGGTGCG
>Ga0308174_10001453_pt1 | contig 11078 bp, 9 predicted proteins | sample PhyPR2_FD_203894 | JGI IMG/M metagenome (GOLD analysis project Ga0308174, IMG submission 203894) | Soil microbial communities from UC Gill Tract Community Farm, Albany, California, United States - DLSLS.P.R2 | ecosystem: Environmental > Terrestrial > Soil > Agricultural land | place: USA... | reverse complement strand
CCATCTCGAGAGTCGAACTGCAGGAACGTCTCATGCGCCTTCACGGCGATTGGGCAAACCCGGTCCCGCAACTCATAAAGTCCGCGACTGAGATTCTCAACATAGCGATCCATGACGTACCGAGCCCCCCTGTTTGGACCGTCGGGTGCACTGTCCTCGTTGGCGACGCAGCCCATGCAGTCGCTCCGCACTCCGGTCAGGGGGCCTCCATGGCGCTGGAAGATGCTATTCTTCTCGCCAAGTTGCTCCGCGAGTCAAACGGAAGGGCTCTCGGGCGAGTCTTCGCAGAATTTGAGCAGCAACGCCGTCCCCGCACGGACAAAGTTATTGCGCTCGGCCGCCGCAACGGCCAGCGCAAAAGAGTGCTGTCTCCGATCGCCTACTGGATCCAGCAGCAAATGATCCGCCTCTTCGTCCCGCTCACTCTTGGAAGAAGGCAGGACTGGCTACTCGCCTACAAAGTGGAGTAATGAACTGTGAACCGGAGTATCCCGTCGGTTTGAATTCGTCTTTTTACGCCAGCACATACCCTGGATCAAAAGCAGGTCCGCCGCGTTCGGCCGTTGCCCATCGGAGGGCGAATACTCCGGCGGGGTCGGTTTTCCCTCCTGTGACCAGGTTGGGCAAGACTTCCTCAAATCCGTGGCGTACGAGATTCTTGTAATCGTCAACGTCGGGTTCGATCATTACGCACGTCACGCCGTCAATGACTCGCGTGGTTCGTTCGTGAAATGTAAGTTGCAGATTTGCGACGTCGAATGCAGTCTGCTTCCAACTGCATGTGGAACCGGGATGAAACGCGGCACAATCTTTCTCTTCAGCGAAATCGCCGTTTTCAGCCGCTGCTCTGACAGCCTGAATCATTGCCGGGTCCACAAAACCAAAAAATCGATCTTGGCCCATGGTGGCGTCCCAGCAGATCGCCCTGAAAAAGGATAGTGGCGACCTTCCGGCGAGATTGATTGCTGCCATTGCAGTTGTGATGTTCAAGAGACACGCCAGCGCCTGGGGATTGTTTTCCTGGAGGGCAACGTAGCGCGACTTTGCGCTGATCGAGTCAGTACCCACACTGAGGAAAGCTGCAATTTGGGGGAACTTCAGGCCCAGGTCCTCCCAATCTAGAAACTCGTATCGATGATCTTTGGGAACCATCAACAGATGGACTTGCGCCCGTACTCTGGGATCAGCGCGGAAGCAGTAACCGGTGTCCCGATAGCCATCTGCTGAAACAACAACGGTGTACTCATCGTGCGGGCCGTTGTGAAAAGGTACAACTACGTTAATGTCAGGGCCGTCCGCGTATTTGGAAATATGTTCAGAGCTGCTGTCATTCCGGACGCGAAGCAGAACTTGTTTCGCTAAAGGCCGTTTGGCGCAATCGTAGATGCTAACCATCGCTGACGCCTGATCCGATCGAGCTGCTTCCACTTGATTGTCTCCTCAGAGCGAATCTCTCTTTGGATACTTACGCCCTTTGGATACTTACGCCGATTTCGTGCTCAAGACAAGTACCAGGCAGCCATCCATAGGCAGCATATGAGTGACATACACCTCGGCAACACCGACGTGCAGCCCGTTTATGCCTGCTTTTCGGCTAAATCCCCAACCACCGGCAACTTGATTCTTTTGTTGTTGTAGGCGCTATACATCATGTATAGCCAGAGGACGAAAAAGAACAACAGCAGAAGGGGATAAAACAGGAATCCGAGCCCGTGTGTGAGCAGAGAAACGATGCTCCACGCGATCTGAATCACAAAATACGCCACAGTCAGGAAGATCGACTGGAAAGCATGGAAGCGAACCGTCTTGTTCTGGTTATAAGGAGAAATCACCAGGAAGATAATCCCCGTAATCAGGCCGAGTAAGTAACAAAGAGCTCCAGCTACGTTCTCACTCATGCCCGGCGCGCTGACAGACGCCGGCGGAGCAAAGCTAGCTCCAGCAGAACCAGGGCCCGCACTTACCGCGGACCCGCAGTTGGGACAAAAGGCGCCTGCGGTTTGCGCGCCACAATTTGGACAAAACGCCATAAAACCCTCCCGGATTCTAATCCGTATGTTCCTATGAGTTTATTGCAGGTGACCCACCGATTGCGAGAGTGTTACCGGACGGTGGAGTACGGGTCATAGAGTACCAAGCTCACCAGCACCAATGCAACTGCGAACGCGGAATCTCAACATGAGCGCCCGGTGGCAATGCCGGTCCGCGACCAGACCCGCAGGGTTCGTGCCGAAATCCGACTGAACAACGGTGACAAGCTTCAAAAATATTCCCTTCCTTTCCAGCCTCAACAACCCACCGTTCTGAACGGGGCTCTCCCAACTGCGCACGCGCCCGCGGCGTGACACCGTGAACCCGCCAACAAGGAGGCTATAGAGCGCGTCTGGTCGAGCGTATGGCCGAACACTTCCGGCTCTCGCAACGCGCGCTCCGCCTCCAGGACTTGTGCTTTCACCGGGACGTGGCCTACTGCGATCGGCCAGAGGAAATGGCGTTTTATCTGGGTTGCCAGACCACGCACGACCGCGCCTTTCACCGGTGCTTATCCGATTTTCTGAAAATCCACGCAGAACAGCGCAAAGCCCACGCTGGGTTCGTTTCGCAACAGCATAAGTAAACTGCCGAAACTCGTAAACAAGAGCTTCGCAATGTCCGCCTCCAGACCGTCAGATCGCATCAGAATAATCAGACATCGCCCGCGGCACCCGATCCAGCGCCGATCTTCCAGTCATCACTTCGCATCCGCCAGCAATCGACGAAAGGCCCGTCGGAGAGCTTGCGAAGATCGCCTAAATCGCCGTTCGCATCCGCCTATCTTCGTCCTTGCGCCCGAAGTGTGTCTGGGCCTTGCGAAACTTAAGTGGAAGGATGATTGAGAAATACATGGGCACACAACTGGCAGCGGTTCTGCTGCTGAGTGCGGCACTAGCAGGGCTTGCGTACTCCCAAAACCGACAGCGCGCGGCTTTGCCACCTCCCCCGGGAACGCTCCTCTCGACGCTCACGCCCGAACCCGGATACTTCACGGAACCATCCATCGCCATTAATCCTCGCAGCCCTAAGCAGGTCGTGGCTGCATTTCAGGACAACGCCCATGTCGCTTACTCCACGGACGCCGGACGGACCTGGACACTGGCTGAAGGCATTGCTCCTACCGATTACAAGGTCTCCGGCGACGTCTCCGTCACCTTTGATAATCAGGGTCACGCCATCCTCTGCTACATCGCGTTCGACAAGCTCGGGACCTTCAACTATTGGGGGCACAATGCCTCCCGCAACGGAATTTTCATCCGGCGTTCGCTCGATGGAGGCAAAACCTGGGAGAAAAATCACATCCCCGTCGCCCAGCATCCCACCGCGCCGGGCATCCCGTTTGAGGACAAGCCCTACATCGTGGCGGATACCGGTAACGGCAAGCATGGCGGAACTCTTTACATCGGCTGGACGCGGTGGAATCTCACGAACTCGCAACTGGTGCTGTCCCGTTCTAGTGATGATGGAAAAACGTGGTCCGCTCCCGCGGAACTGAACGACCATCCCGGTTTGCCCCGTGACGATAACGGAGCACTGGAAGGTTTCGAGGGCGCAGTAGGACCGGACGGCACTCTCTATTCGGTATGGAGCAATGGGGACGGCCTCGTGCTCACGTCGTCGCGTGACGGCGGTCGGCATTTTTCCCGTTCCCGCACGGTTATCCGGACGGCGCCGGCCATGTTCGCCATTCAGGGCGTCTCGCGCGCCAACGGTTTCCCTCAGATCGCGGTCGATCCGCACACCGGCCGTCGAGGCCGTCTCTACGTCACCTGGAGCGATTACCGCAACGGTGATCTGGACGTGTTCTGTGCGGCTTCAAACAACGGCGGGAAGTCCTGGAGTGAGCCAGTCCGCGTAAATAATGATGCGGTTCACAACGGGGCTGATCAATATTTTCAGTGGATGGCAGTGGACCCGCTCGACGGATCGGTGAACGCCGTATTCTACGACCGGCGCGGGGATCCCTCCAATCGCAAGCAGACTGTTGTCCTTGCGCGTTCCGAAGACGGTGGAAACACATTCAAGAACTTCGGTTGGACTAGTGAGTCCTTCGATCCGGGAGGTGTGTTTATGGGCGACTATAGTGGGATCGCTGCGCTGGGCGGACGTGTGTATGGGGCTTGGACAGAACGGCATCCTCTTCAAAAGCAACCAGGTGCCCCCTCGACTTCAAGCGGGCACGCCGGGCCTCCGCGCGACACCATTATTCGTATCGGCGTCGCGCAGTTCGGGAAATAGCCGCGCTCTTAAAGCTGGCGCTTGCCGTCCGGGGTCCGTGTCGGGCCCGTATCGGCAGCCCAGTCGTCAGCGGGAACTGTGTCCGTATTCGTCAGACCGAGGGAGCGGTTGTCCTCAGGAACAATCTCCATCTCGTCTGCTCCCAGGCCGTCCTCGTATAGCTCGACATCGCTTCCCGAAGGATGGCGGATCGAGGTGGTTCCTCCGAAACTGGTTGGGTCGCCAGTAACGTGCGCGTCGTCGGTTCCCATCTCGTCCGGCCCCGCTTCCTCGTCGCCCGTGTCGGCGCGGTCGCCGCGGCTGATGCCGTCATTAGGGCCCATCTGAAGATGGGCAAGCAGGCCCGGAGGCGTAGAGATAGGGACAACCGGGATCGGCTCAAAATCAAACATAATAACTCCGTCAGCCTATAGACGGAGCTAGAAGGCAAATCGCACCTGTAAATCGATGCGGCGCTGGTTACTGGCGGTCGCCTCGGCCCCGTAGCCTCCCGTTATGCCCGTCGACTGGAGAAAATAGGGTGATGTAACCGACCCGTTGGGCGTGTTGAGGTTCTCGTGGTTGAGAATATTACGGGCGCTGACCGAGACGGTAACGTTGTATCGATGCTCACTGGTGGCGTCCATTCCGCCGCCACGGAAACCTCCGTGCCCCCCGCCGCCGGCTCTGGCTCCGCCCGACGGCCCGGCAAATTTGGTCGTGCCAAAGCCCCACGTCCTGCTCACGCGAAGGTTGATGCCGACGTAGCCAGGGCCGGAGATGGCGTTGCGCTCAATAATGGACTGACCGGGCAGCGGAACTGTGTTCAGGTAGCCGAGAGGCGTACTGAGGATCAGTCCGCCGGGGCCAGCAGCCGCATCCTGTCCGCTGACCAGAGCGGGCCGAGCCGTGGGACTCAACGACCCTGTCTCATAGAGGTCGGTGCCCGTCGTGATATTAAAGGGAATACCAGTGTGGGCAACAATGAAGGGCGAAAAACGAAGCCCCCACTTTGCCGCGACTGATCCACCCAGAAACAGGGAGTGACGATAGTCGAGCGCCGACCGTCCATAGTCTTGGGCCAGATTGTACTGGTTCGAGGGAACCGTGGAGAGTCCGTCCGTATCGCTATTCGAGTAGCCGTAGACGTAGCGGCCGAAAAGGCTCAGCCGGCGGCCCTGCTGCGCGTTGATGCCGACCATCAATTGATTCTGGCGAAAGATCCCCGTCGATTCATAGTTGTAGATGGGCCCGATGTTGCCAAACGGCGACGGAAGAAAATTGCCGGGCAGGGAAACCGGGTACGGCGCGTTGATGTCGCGCGTCAGCAGTTCATGGTTTCCCCGAGCGTTCATATAGTTCACCGTGACTGTCGTGCGCTTGAAGAGTTGGTGCTCGACGCCGATGACGGTCTGCATGAGATAAGGAGACTGAAGATGACTGTCGATCTGGTAACGGGAGTTGAACCGGGGATCGACTGTCAGGTCTGCGGTGGGCGGAGCCGTTCCGGCCAGGTAGTACTGCAGCAGCAGCGATGGGTTATTGGTAACGATGTAGGGGATTTGATTCTGCCCATTGAAACGGTAGGCGTTGAGGACGTTGGTGGCTTTGAATCTGTCGTAGAACATACCGAAGCCTCCGCGAATTACAGTTTTTCCATGGCCGTTACCGCCAGACCCGGGAGACCACGCGAACCCCACGCGCGGGGCCCAGTCGCTCGTGTCGGCGATATTCGTTTGCGACTCCCAGCGTAGCCCAAGGCTCAGAGTCAAGTTCGGCTTTACTTTCCAGTCGTCCTGCACGAACGGTCCGAAGTCGAGCTGGTAGAACTTCATGCTCGGGTTTCCTTGCGTGATCGTAAACCGGCTTGGACCTCCGCCGTTGGCCAGAATCTGTTCCTGGCTAGCGCCCTGCTGAAGAAGAAACTGCGTGAGTTGGTATTGCTGAATGGAAGTCTGCCGTTGGTCCGGGATCAGGCTTCCATCCGCGCCGACGATTGATCCAGTGCCTCCCAGGAAGGCATAGATCCCATTGAAGTTTTTATTGGAATAGTCATTCACTTGAGAAGTGCGAATGCGAACGCCAAACTTCGTAGTATGGGCTCCACGCGTAATTGTCGTGTAGTTCTGTAGCTCGTAATAGTTTTGGACGTCAAAAGACGAGCCATAAGTAGAGCCGCCGGTTACGAATGAGTTGGCTACGTCGATCTGGGGCGCATTGCTCTGGCTCTGGTAAGACTGGGCTTCACGGTCGAACATAAAGCGCGTTTCGTTGATGGCGTGTGCTCCGAGAACCATTGTGTCGACTACTTGGCCGCTATGCTCCGTGTCGTAGGAATTGTAGCCGCTGCCCGGAAGGTAGAACGCACCCACTCCGGTGGGTGTCTTGTTGTTTGCTTCGTAACGGTACCGGAAGCTGAGAGTGTTGTTCTGGCCGAGCTGCCAGTCGACGCGCGGACTCACAGTTGTGCGGCGCTGCGGCGTCGGGAAGAAGCTCTGGGTCCGGACAGGATCGAGAGCGGTGTTCAGAGTGGTGGCGTTGATAATGCCGTTGTCGTCGATGTTTCGACGGTCGACGTCGAAAAAGAAGCTGGCGGTCTTGCTGATGGGACCGCTGACATTACCGCCAAAACGCTGGGTGCGAAAGGGCGGGTCGACCGTAAGGAAGGGATTGCGCGAATTCCAGACGCCGTCACTAATCGTGTAGTTGGCCTGACCGTGGAACTTGTCCGAACCAGGTTTGGTGAAAATCTGAATACGGCCGTAACCGAGCCTGTCGAACTCCGCCGAAAAAGGATTCGAATTGATGCGGATTTCGCGAATGGTCTCCTTCGGCGGCAGCGTGCCTCCACTGAAGCCGTCAATGTAAACCTGATTGCCGCCGGGGCCCGCAGAAGGCCCGGCGAGAGCTTGAAGGTCGGCCTGGAGATCGTCGGGATCATCCGGCAGAGCGGAAAGATCTTCGCCCGTCAGCGTAGTGGCTGTGGCGTTGTTGGCAGGATCGACACTGACTTCGTTTGCAGATTCAGTGACCGTAAGCTGTTGCTTCTGTTCGCCCACTGCCATAGTTATATTGGCATTGGCAATTTGCCCGGGCTTCACGGAAACCAGGAGAACGCCCGTCTGCTGGAGTCCTTGAAATGCCGCCGCGATCGTGTACGTGCCGGGAGCCACTCCACGAAAACGGAAGGTGCCGTCGTCGGCCGTGCTGACTGTTTGCGTCGTGCCGTTTTGATCCGTCAGCGTGACTAGGGCTTTAGGAATTATGCCGCCAGTGGTGTCTTTGACAGCGCCCGTAACGGTGCCGCCGGAGCGGCGAACCGGTGCTGTGGTCTGACGCGCAGAACTGGGGGCAGCGGCCGGCAGTTGCGCCCAGGACAAAATTCCTGGCAGAGCGGCAAGCAGGGCCGCACGAAGAAAACTTCGATTCATGACACCTCTGGGATTGGGTTTAGCTGGCGAAAACGACTCGGCCGGCGTTTTATTCAACAGGTATGGCGAGATCCAGATTCCAATCGTTACTCGAAGCCGAAGAATGATTTCCACGGCGAGGAGCGGCGGACTGCAAAAGTTGGTCTACGCCAACGACGATATTGGTGGCGGTTAAGGGCGAATGGTTCGGGCCGGCACCGCCCGAGGCAATCACCGCCTGGCCCGGATGCAGGTCGGACACATTGATCGTGGGAGCACTCTGCAACAGCTGAGAGATGTCTCTGGAGCCGCCCGGCGCCCCTTGCGCTAACCCCGCAGCGGCCTGTGGAGGAAGCTTTTTGATAGAGGAGTCACTCGTGAGTAAAAACTGAACTTGCTGCCTGGTCCGTCTGTCGCTCACAGTGACATCCTTGCCATCGGGAGAAATAGAAGTGATCGTACCCGCGACGGTTCGGAACGAGCCGGAGTAGATCTTTTGGGCCGTAATGATGGAACCGTTTTCATCTTTAGTGCCGATGACGCGAATTTGGTCGCCGGGTTGGACCTCACTCAGCTGCGACGCTACCGGTACTTTGGGCGAAGCGGGTGAATACCGGGTAAACTCGGCATTCGTTCCATCAACCGCCATGGTCTGGGGGCCGTTTGGCGTACGTATGGCCACTTTAAGCTGCTTTGTGGCCGTATCCACGGACTCGACTACGCCCGCTGTGCTATGTTGCCACGCTTCCATCTCGCTCTGATGCGCCCTTTGAAGATCTCGCGCGGACATTAAAAGGATGCTTGCAGCGGCCACGCCATTGGGCAATCCATCCATCTTGTACCCTCGAACGGAGACACGGTCTCCGTTCTGCAGGTCGCTGGGGTTGAAGCGCGAAGCCGCCTTCAGGTCCTTCGATTCAGGGGAGACCTTAAGAAATGTTTTCGTGTTTTCGAGCGAAATGTTGTACTCAGCTCCCGTTTTGTCCTCCTTAACGGAAAGCTTCTTGAAGGAGGGGTCCACAGCGGTGATGACCCCCACAACATGATCGGTTGGTTTGGCGGCAGCCGGACTGGGAGAGTTCTGCGGAAACAGTATGGCAGGGGAGGCTGCGGCAACAAGCAGGCACAGGACAAGACGCTTCAGCATAGGAGCACTACTTAGATTACAGCTATGCCGCGATAGAGTGCCACGCGCTAATCCACCCGCGGCACAGGGGGGACGGCCGACGTTGTTAAGAGATGCGGCCAACGATGCATGTAGCGGAGGCGTCACGCGGCAACTTACAGCTGACTATCAAGATGAGGAGATCGGCTTTTAGCCCTCGATCCAAAGCTCACGCTCCGCGTTCGTCCAGAATCAGTCACTATTCTGAACGAACTGGGAGTGGATCACTAAGCAGCGTTGACGAGCAGATCGTCAAGCATTTCATTGCCGTCAGCAGCATTCTTGTCGGCTTGTTCCTGGCACTGGATGCAAAAAGGAGCCCATGGTACAGCGGCCAAGCGTTTCGGGCTGATGTCTTCTTCGCAGTGAAGGCAGATCCCGAACGTGCCCTCGTCGATGCGGCGGAGAGCGGACCGAACGTTGCGGAGCAAGTTAGACTCGCGATCCAGATTGCGGATAGCAAGTTCCCGTTCGGAGGCATGCTGAACTTCGTCGAGAGCGTCGGCGCTTTTTTCGATGGCGATGGCGTCACGGTTGCGCACAATGCGTTCTAGCTCGTCCTGCTTTTGTTGCAGGATCTTTTTAAAGTTGTTTAATTCTGTCGTCGTCATTTCTATCTCCTTACCACTAATTAAGATTCATCAAAAAGGGTGGAATCTTGCCTCTAATCTACCTTCGGTAGACGTAGCCCGGTTCATAAACGTTCAGCAACGAAATCAGAAGCGCTAGATTTCCAATAGATGCAAATCCTCGTACTCTGACTGCAGAAAGTAATCCGGTGATGGCCAGCTTGAGGAGTTTGATTCGTCTACGGCAACTCACATCCCCACCACGACTGGTCCAGAATGTCGCCAGGGTCCGCAGCAGAGTAGAAGGGCCAATTACGGCCGGCACTCTGCGCGAAACGTCGCGACGTACCAACAAGTCTCCGGTGGAAGATGGCAGTGAGCGGCACTTTGATCTCCGGATCATACCACAAGCCCTGAGCATTTCAAACGCCATTCTTGCCCGACCCTCAAAATTTCGACAGGAAGGCACGCCAGCCGTTGGTAGCCGGGTATTTTTCGAGCGCATTCGAGAGGAGGCGGGGCTTTGACGTGCATCTCTGATGACTTTAGGTGGAGAAGGTGCGCGATTTCTCTCACCGATTAAGAAAGAAAGTAAGCACCGATACACGAGCGCCATGTAAAACGTTCCAGTCGAGCCAGCGCGGGTACATCGTATTCTTGCTGGTATGGCATCGGAGTTCCCCGGGTTTCCCGAAGCAGGTTTTCGTCTTCTCAGGCGGTTGAAAAAAAATAACGACCGGGATTGGTTTAGCGAACGTAAGTCCGAGTACCAGGAGCGCGTAGAACGGCCCATGGAAGCACTGGTACTTGCAGTTGCGGCGGGCTGCCGCGACCGGCAGTTGCCTTTGTATGCCAAGGAAAAGAACGCGGTGATGCGGGTTTATCGGGACGTCCGGTTCAGCAAGGACAAGAGTCCCTTTAAGACCCATGTTGCCGCCGAACTTCGGCGCTCGTTTCGGGATTCCGCCGTGATGCTGTATCTGCATTTCTCGCCGGAGCAGTCGTTTGTCGCCGCAGGCGTCTGGCAGCCAGACCGTGCCTTGCTACACGCTTGGAGAGAGGCGATAGCGAAAGAGCCGCAGCGGTTCGAGGAAATGGCGGCAGAACTCGAGCGTAAGAACATGCCGCTCAGCCGTGAGCATTCGCTTTCTGCCATGCCGCGAGGATTTCAAAACTACTCGGCGGACTCGTTTAGCCAGTGGCTGAAGCTGACTTCGTTCGTGGCCAGCCGGAAGCTAGAGCGCGATGCATGTACCAGGCCCGGCTTGGCAGAGGGTGTAGTGGAATTTGCTCTCGCGGCAAAGCCCTTGTTTCAGTTTGGGTGGCAGGTCGAGAAGGAAAGACCAAAGCCAACAAATACTAGGCTGGAGCAGCTTACCCACGGCGGCAGGCGGCAACCCTAGCACCGTGGTACGACGTTGCACATGGGTACTTCGACGCTATGTGTATCGGCGTGCTAATAACGGGAGAAAATTTTGGGAGCTAAGTCACTCCGGCCTTTAAAACGCCGGAGGCCGCACCCAATGAGCTTCCTTTTCTGGCAATTGTCATGTTTCAATCCGGATGGCTAGCCGCAACTTCCACGAGGCAACTATAAAATGTCGGACCTCCGCCGATGTCGGTCAGGCGTTCGGAGGTGAGCGTATTCAGACCCACGCTGTTAAGGAAGCTGCTGTTCCAACG
>Ga0308174_10001451_pt1 | contig 11083 bp, 9 predicted proteins | sample PhyPR2_FD_203894 | JGI IMG/M metagenome (GOLD analysis project Ga0308174, IMG submission 203894) | Soil microbial communities from UC Gill Tract Community Farm, Albany, California, United States - DLSLS.P.R2 | ecosystem: Environmental > Terrestrial > Soil > Agricultural land | place: USA... | reverse complement strand
TTTCTTTTTAATTTTACCTAAAAAAAAGGAATTTTAAAGCTTGTCCCAGTTTACCTTTTGGATTTCTAGCACAGCAACCCAGCGCGCGCTGCGCGCGCAGGGTAATTGTTTTAGGTACAATTATAGATCCATCACCTTCTATCAAGCCAGCTAAATAATGACCCAATAATTTACTTGGTTCATTATTAGATAAAGAATGATATGGACGACGTTTAAAGGAAGATTTTGATATTTCTCTAAACTTACCCTTCACTATTAAAGTAAATATAGTTTATTATTTTTATACTTTCGTATAAGATTGGACTATATCTTCACCCAGTATGATAACTAAGAGCTTGCGCAGCCATACTGGGGGTATCACGTATAGTCTCTGAGGATCCCCCGATATATTAGTTTTATATGAGAGCTTGCTAAATAATATTTAGCAGCCTTAAATCTACAGCTGTAGACAATTCAGAATTTCTATAGATTGTATTTAATAAATACAATCCGTAACTTTGTAATTCGAGGGTTTCCTGCTGATTGCCCTTAACAGTATTAATAATGTATATAACATCTAATTAATCTATGAGGATTTTCCAGCATATAGTGATATTCATTATAGTAATTACTTACTACTCTGGCACAGGGTTTTATTTTTAGTACCAGCACCTCCTTCTATACATGCAGAGAATACTAATAACATTAAACTAGGTGGTAACAATCAGAAACTGATATTGTTAAGTCTAGGGAATCGATAAACCTAAGTAGTTTCCTACCTAGACGGACTATGTCTTCATCCAACTACTGTCTTTTCGACTAACTATCCAGTTTAGTTAGCATAGTAGGAGTTTTGCGTATTAATGTATATTTTTATATACACTCCTAATAAATTATCGAGCGAAGCGTCCCGCAGCCGCCTGCGGCGCCCGCGGTTAACTAGCTAAGTAATTTTATTAAAGTCTCTGAGGATCCCTATGGTAAATGAATTACTTAGGTTTCCAGCACAACCCTCCCATGTATGGATAAGTTTTACGACGAGTTCAGTAATATACTTACTTTATGGTACAAGATATTTACTACCCTATGAAGTACCCAACTCGGTGTCTATCCATCTGTTGACTGGGTTAAATGATTTCCTAGAAAGGAAGCAACCCAATTTCGAGAGATTCCGCGCTTATAGCAAAATAATAATTCTAAAATTCACAAATTAGAACGGCATTCCCTGATTTTTTTTTTCCTCTGGCGCTTTGTATTCCTTTGCCTTACTACACTACAACCTATTCTTATGTACCGGCGAATCTAGCAAGCTCCCCTTTAAATGATCTCAATTAAATTCAGTTCTTTTAGTATTCATGCGACTTCTTACAAATTCTACCGTCTTTATACCTTCAACGGTTAGGTGTTTATTATTAATAATTAAATGGGCAACCTCTTCTCAATCCTTATAATCCAAGTATTTACTTGTATATAGAGGGAATTTATTAAAATAGTTAATTATAATACTTAAAGATACTTTACTTGATGCAGCAAGAGTATAGTATGTATTATTAGTTGATTTCTGCGTTTTGGTTAACAAGTTACAATTTAAGAATAAACATATTTGATTTAAAATATCAAAATAACTAGCGCTAGTTATTGGATCTAACACCCTTTGTTCAATTCTTAATCGGCAAGAAATCTTTCTTTTTTTTGCTCCGCTATCAGTATTTGTGTATTGTACAGAAAAGCTACCATCCGAATCCACAAAACCGCTAAATCAACTATTATTTTCTAAACTACCTTTATTTAAAGGTAATTTTACGAATTGAGTACTGTGGTTTTTATTTAATCAATCAATCAAACTATGAAGTTGATGAATTTTAGGAGTCCTTAATTCCCCATTTATTAGATTTACAATTTTTTTTAAACCTACTACTGGTGAAACTACTAAAACACAAGCATTATCTTTAGTTTTATACCTAATAAACCCGGATCCTATAATATCGAGTAGATTTTTAGCTAAAGCCTCATTTTTTAAACCGAAAGTAATACAAAATCTAGGGTTATGAGCTTTACTACCTATCTGGTTTTGAATTCAAATATGCCCATCACCTTCAAATAAACCAGCCAAATACGAACCAAAAATCTTATATGGTTCATTGTAGTCATAACGCGGACCATTACTACTAGTATAGTAAGGCTTAGGTGCTACACCAACGGTAGAAGAAAAAAGGAGGACCTGACGATTCTTTGCCATATCAGGCCCACCTACTAAAAGAGGCAATAGGAAATTACCAAAACCTCCGATTAAAGCTGGCATGCGCTTTATCACAAACTTTCATTCATGCGCGGACTATATCTTTACCTTTAAATATTAAATATTTATTAAGGTATTCACGTGTAGTCTCTGAAGATCCTACTCTATAAAAGCGTTTAATGCTACACTGAGCCCTTTTATATTTGGTTTCCGGCTGATTGCCTAATCCTTTGAAATGTCACTGTTTTATACCGCTTTATCTTAAAGAGAGTCTGTATAACTAGTTCCAAAGGCTCTAAAGGGATTCCAGCAAATAGTGAATGTAAAATAAGATATTTCTATCTTACCCGGCCGTGCCTTTTATATATTAAACTTTGTAAGTAAATTTCCATTTACCTCGATAATAACCCGATTTATCCCCTACTAAGTATGATCTAATAACTTGACGGTCCCCTTTTAAATGTTTAGCTAAACTACTTAAAGAGTCAAATTCTATGTTTTTTTGAGGATCGTCTTTAAACTCCCCTAAAATAGTTTTAGCTGCTGGATGTTTAACCTTATATGTTTTTTTTTATCTGCAACAGGCGCTCCGCGCCAGCCCAGGGCCCCGCGGGCCCGGAGGGCTAAAGTTTTAATTTGATCTAAATCAAGTATTTTAGCTTCAGGAGATTCTTCTATTAAATCTAAAGAAAAAAAGAAAGTATCTAGATATAAGTTACCTGAATCTAAGCAATCATTTAAAGTAACATGATGTATACTTATAATATCATAAACTTGTTGTTTTGATCCAAAAGTATAAAGCAAAGTAAAACCTTTAGCGTCATACATATATACTGGTGTACCTCTTTGTTTACGAAGTTTTTCACGTGCTTCTTGACTCATTGGTCCATGGTATCCAGAACCGCTAGCTACTAGATCTACATTAAGATTTGGATTTATAGTATCTATAAAATGTTGTTCTAGTTCTACTACCTGTTCTAAACTAGAATTTTGATTCATAACATAAATAGTTAGTTTAATATTACCAAAACCATATTTGTTTAAATAACGTAGAACTCTTCTTGCCTTAGTACTAAGTATAGAGGGCATAAAATAAGAACTTATTCTATTATATAAATTAATGGAATGTCCTACATATAAATTTTTTCCATCCAAAGTTTCTCATATATAAATACCTTAGCGAAGCGTACCGCAGCCGCCTGCGGCGCCAGCGGCTTTGTCTTTTAGTTACTTTTAGTATGATATCTCTATTATTATAAGGATCATCTACTAATATTTTAACATAGTTATGTGTATTAGGGGAGTTCTTGTTTTCATTATTAGATTTGTAACTGTCGTCGTTGTTATTACATTCACTTAACAAAGGTGAATTGTTATTATCACTATTTACTTCCCCCTTCGGTCCAGACCCATCATCGTCTTGGACGGCACAAGCTAGGGTCAAAGGATTAAAAAAAGTAAAGTGCGAGTTTAATATATAATATTTTTTGACCATAAAGAAAATCATAAGCAGCGCGTGTGCTGTAATTATACTATTGTATAATTGATTGTCCGCGATATACTGAACACCTGGTCCACTTAATTCCATTCTTATTAAAACGGAGAAAGCTGTACCTAGTAACCCTGAAAATAATGCAAATATTAAGTATAACGTACCGATATCTTTAGCATTTGTAGATGTAAACCATCGTTCTATTCACATAGACATGGCTGAAATTCTAGTGTTAAATTTGTCTTTACCTTCAAACAGGAATTTTTCAACTACAAGGTTTTGTTCATCCTTATTGTCCGCATTTTTCACTAAAATTATTTGGTGATGCAGTTATCCAGGATATAATAAGCTATGCTATTCTAAGATAAGATAGGATAAGATAGGATAGCATAGCATAGCATAGCAGAGCAGAGCAGAGCATAGTAGAGTCTAAGATAGTATTGCATGTACCTAGACCTACTAGGGAAACTTTAAAAGTTCCATATTGCACACGAAGTACTCCGTGCTACTACTCCTCGGATAAATTGTAAATTTAACTAAGATTATGTAGGAATCGAACCTATGACTTAAGATTTGCAATCAAAGTGTAAACCATTTACTTCATAATCTTCTATTACTGCGCAAGCTATGCGCAAGTTATACCCTCACCCTTTCGGCTTAGCTTGCTAAACCGAAGGTATCGCAAGCTAGGCCTAAGGACCTGGCCCTAGCCTGCTTGCTTGCTAAATTATATTTAGAAGTCGCGCAAGGGTTCCAGAGGAATGGAATCAAGCGGTAATATCACTTATTAATTTTAATTAAGTATAATAAATGTAGCGAAACCTTCGGTTTAGGCTCTAGTATATACTCACCCACTGAGGGGAACCACCTTTTTATGAGGGTTATATACTTTATAGAGCAGTACCGTTTTCCTTCCCTCATATACCCCCTTCCTCTAGCGAAGGAGAGGAAGGGGGGAGGGCGAGAAATGATAATATTAACTTATCTTTTCTCGTACTTTTTAGGCTGTATAGCGAAAGGAAAGCTATGCTTGCGCAGCTGAGATTATCTCCTCTGTATCGAACCTAAAGCGAGCTTACTACTAATTCCAGTCTTCGACCCAGGTCCAAGACCATGGGTCTGGACCGAAGGGAGCAGATGAGGTTATGAGCCATCCACACGCCAAATGCTATTCGTAATAGGGGGGCTTTTTAGTTTTTACTAACGCAAGCTATGCTTGCGCCCGCTTTCTTTTTTTTTTTTGATTAAAAAAAAAAAAAATAAAAAGTAAAAAGGCTGGGCTGGGGTGGAGCCCCCTAGCTTGCGTACCCCGTTAACAACATTATATCTAAAGAATTATTATTTCTATTACTTTAACAAGTACCTCGGGCGCCGTTGAGGCGGCTGAGGGTGGGACCCCTAAGGAGGCCTCGAACAAATTTGGGTTAAATTAAACCCAGATTAACATTCAGCCATTATCTTTGTATTTTTCCATCTTATTTGGATGCGCGCTTTTTGCTCTTAGGTAAAACGAGGGGCTAAAAAGTTTTAGCCTTAAAGCTAAATTTAAGGTTTATACCGCTTCTCCCACATTCTAAGAGCTTTCGCTCTTAGGATTAAACAAAAATAAAAAATAAAATATATATTTTTATATATCGTTTTGTGCTACTGCTGCTAAATAATATTTAGAAGCCACCCTTGGTGCTGGCTTCGCAGCACTAATGCTAAAGCATAGCTTGCGCTAGTAATATATCTAAAGTTAAGAGCTCTCTTGATATAGCATAGCAGACTTCGTAGCGTCTACCTGTAGAACTCAGTTATATAGATATATCCGAACTATAATGGATGCTTGCTTTAGCTATAGCTATGCAAGCTCTTATACTATTAGGGCATAGCTATGCAAGCTCTAAAGAAGATAATATAAGAGCTTGCTAAACCGAAGATTTCCTCCGGCTTAGCTTGCTAAATCGAAGGGGGAGCTTTAGCTTGCGTAGCCCGCAAGCTACGCCCCAAAGGATATTTTAATCATTTAGCTTTAGGATTAAGATAAACAACTTTTAAGCTAGCAAAATTTATATAAACTTTATAAAAAATTAAAAACCTACCCCCCCTCCGGGGGTGCGCAAAAAGCGCGCCTGAAGAAATAATAATAATAAACAAAAAACACTAATATTTTAACAATTATCCCACAAATGTGGGCATCACCAAGTAAAATAAAATCCCTATTAATACTTCCTTTACTTCGTACCCCCTTCCTCTTACAAGGAGAGGAAGGGGGGAAAACAGGTGGTGGTATTTTTTTTTGAAGCTCTTTCAGTAGGAGATAAACGAATTATTCCTTTTGTTGAGGCTACGCAGTGTAGCAAATAATACTGAACTATACATAAAGAATAGTATAGGAGATAAATCAATTGATGGTGTGTTAAACTCATAGTATCTCTACCATGATCGGACTATCTCTTCAATTAAAAACGAGCTTGCTGAGTACGCAAGCTACTATGAAAGTGCCTTTAATTGTCTCGTGCATAGCCTCTGAAGATTCCTTAATTAGCTTAGTGTATACTAGCTTAATAAAAGGTTTTCCTGCTGATTGTCATATTTTAAGGCTTGCATTTTACATTTCTAATAATGTTAGACATATCCACCATTTATAAGCGCTATATATAAAATATATCTTGATATACTAGTTTTTATTTAACTAAATAATAATTAAACTGATTAATCAGTAACATATAAATTTATATTAATTTTTTCATTAATTAAATATTAACAAAACTGAATTCCTAAGTTGACCTCTTTCAGATTTGAACTGAAATCAAAATATTCGAAGTATTTGCTTTATCTTTAAGCTAATAGGCTACCTGTGTACACGAAATAAATAATGTTAGATGTGCTAAGGTAAGAGGAAATAAGATGGGCTTTAACTTAAAATTTTTAATTATTATAAAATAAACAAGCTAGTTAGCTACAAAAATTAAGGCTTCTCCCTTTTCTTTTAAACGTATTTAAAAATGGTTTCTCCACTTTCTATTAAACCTATTTAAAAGGATTAAATAAATAATGAATATAAGTTTCTTTATATATATTACCTATTTAGTTTTATTTTTAATAGAAATTAGAGTACATGACAAACCCCCCCCCCCCCCTAATTTATTAATATTAATGAAATTAGCATTTATCTTGACTAAAAACTAATTATAATATAACTTATACAAAAAAAAATAATTATTACTTATTTCCTCGAGGCTAGCGGAGCGTAGTACGCGCGCGAGCGCGCTACGAGCTTGCGTCGCCACCCTCAGCGCCCCCCCCCCCCCCCCAGCAGAACTGCTGGGAGGGGAAAACCCGGGCGGCGCCCGAGGTAAAATTTTGAAGATTTTCAATTAGTCATAATTGATAAATGGGCTGCTTCTCCAGTTATACCCCCTTTTGCTAGGTAATAGGCATGCTTAGTATTATCTAAGTTATTCTTCATAAGTGTTTCCAATTTTTGGAATTCTTTTAGGACATCCTCAGATTGTATTCGATGACCTTCGAATACGCTAGGATCAAAGTTCCAGAATTTAGCATGTGTCATAGTTCCTATTTTTGTATCACTTAATAAAAAATTAACTAGCGGAGCGTAGTACGCGCGCGAGCGCGCTACCGCTTTTGTTATAGAAGGATTCGAAAAATCTTGCGCTAGTAAACTTACTTTTGCGTCAGTAATTATCACTAGCATATTCTCCAAACCCATAACATTCAACATTTCTATGATAAAATCAAATCGAAGATGATTAGTACTATGAAAAGATCTTTTAGAAATCCTAGGACTATTATTATTTATACCAACTCTACTAATAATAATTCTATTACTGGGTAGTATTTTTCCTCATCCCAAAAGATAAATCAACTAAAGTATTTTCAATTAAACTAATTACAGGCACAATTATTATAAAATGACCGAAATATAGAGCTGTACTTAATTGTCCTAATTCTATAAATGGAGTTTCCACATGACAAGCTCCTAATTTCATTAAGATTAAGAAATTTACCACAAAAACTCAGAAAGCAAATTTGCTTAAAGGTCTTCGGGTAATAATACGAACCCTTTCTACTACATTTAGATCCTATTTAAATAGACTGTTTTACTTTCTAATTGAGGAGCTTTAAAAGTGTTTTTATTTTTAATACGATATGAAATTGTAGGATGTGTTACACCAAAGAAGGAAGCACATTCATGGTACGACTCAAATGTTTGTATTATTGCACCACTTTCGGAATCAATCACTTCAACTCCGATCTTTGAACGATGGACTGGTACTATTGATTTATTATCAGAAATCACAAATTTTAGACCATCCTTTATAGAATAATTAGATGGACCATTAATCAATTTCTTAGCTTTTTCAACTAAAAAAGTTCTATCTAAGATATTAATATTCATTTCATTTGCACTGGAATTTTTTAGAACTCGTGAAGATAGTCTATTGTTGTTCATTTGGGATAATAAAAGTTCTATTAATGTTTTACCATTTTCTGAGTAATGGTGACCGTTTTCTTTTAATAAAAAGATTAAAACTCAATCGTAAAAATCATATCTTTTTTTACTTACTCACTGAAGTGATAACAATAAAGGAATAAAAGCCTCCCTAAAATAAGCGCTATTAGATATTTTAATACGATATGCGAGGTTGTGATGTGATTCTATAGTTTTTAATGCGGTAACTTTAAATGCATTACTATAAAGACCATTAGTTCCTGATAAATTTTGTAAGAAGTTCTGGATTTCTACCATTAAAGGTAAATTAAAACCAGCTTGGTTTATAGAGAAGAATAATTGATATTTATTTATTTTAGTTACCGTGAAGGAACCCTCCCCTTCAATAAAACCTAAAAACCAGTATTTTGTAATGTGGATAGTCTTGGTTACAGGTAATTCAAAATTAGTACGTAAATTATTCATACTATTCTTGATGTCAATGATTTTATTCTTTACTTCTAGACTATCACTAACTTTATTTGAAATAAGTTCAAAACACCGTGTAAAATCACAAAAATTTAACCATTTGGTACTTTGAAGGGGATACTTTGTGAATATATCGATAATCTTTGTGATATCCTCATGTTTATTAATAACTAAAGTCACACTATTCTTATGTGAGTATATTTTTCCAAATCCTAGTCTAGATATAATAAATTCTAATACTGGACGATCATCTATATGAAGACCTATTTGATATTTGAAGGATACTTTTTTATTTAAACTAACACCCACATAGAATGTTCCTTCAGCGTCCGTGAAACCAGCTAACCACTCGAAAAACTCCTTCTCTGTCATTTGAATTTTTGGGTCTAAAAAATCCAATAGAGAGGATTTTATATAAGTCGTGTTCAACTCACACCTAGCTACAATTTTGTCTAGCGCAGATAAATTTATTTGATAGTTTTTTTTCATTTTTTTATTATATATTAGTAAGACTTTAAGGCTCTAAGTACCTAATAGCACAGAGTAGCTATCATCCTTACTGTATATACGTCTTTATATACTTTAACCGCCCTAAAGAAGACGGAGGAACTTTGACTTTACTTCCGCCCCACATAAGGTGGCGATCAGATAAAAATTCCTGAACGGTTACTCCCTTCTTGAAATCACGGATATTGTTATAACTTATCACATTTATTCAAGTCTTAGAGTTCAAAAGAAAAAGCAGCCCTTGATCTGCGAAGGGTATATTAGCGCGCAAGCGCTACCCTGGGCTGTTCCGCTGGTAAAATAAATCGTTTAACTTAACCAGTCAGGGATCGGTGAGCTTTTACCTAAGTTTTCTCATCCTATCCGTTTACAAAAGGTCAACAATGAGTAGATAAATCAGTATTCTCTAAACCTCAACTAAAAAAAATATAAACCACCGGTCCCCCCCCCCCCCCCCCCCCCCCCCCCCCGCGGGGGGTAATTAAACGAAGTATATGAATTGAACAGATAGTTCAACACATTTAGTAATCATCTGGAAAAATTTTATTGTATAATATATCTGTTTAAAACGCAAGCTATAATAAAAAATTATTATTTAGTTAAATTATAGTATACGGATATAATAAGATTACATATGGTAATTAATTGTCACAACATATATAATAAATATTATATCACTAATAAATTTTAACTTTGATTTATAAACTTTAAGTAAAAAGAGCGTGAAAGGGGGGGGGGAAGACTCGTGAGTCTCCCCCCCCCCCCTAAAAAGTAGGTTATTTTAAACCTATATCTTAATATTTTATGGTGGCAAAGCCGCCCAAAACTAATTTAAGTTGGAATTCTTTTTATTATCCAAAAGAGCTAAATCCAGCAATGAATTTTCTAAAACAGAAACAATAGGTAAAATAACTACAAATCATGAAAAATAAAATAATGTAGATACTTGCCCTAATGTAATAAATGGTTCTTCAACATGACAAGCTCCTAGTTTCATTAAAATTAAAAAATTAGCAACAAACGAGAAGAAAACAAATTTACTTAATGGTCTAAACTGGAAACCTTTTGATCTACCTAAATCTGTTATAGGTAATAGCATTATTGCTAAGATAGCAGCAAACATAGCTATAACACCTAATAATTTATTAGGTATAGATCTTAATATAGCATAGAAAGGTAATAAATCAATAATCAATATCATTAGCCTTGTAGGGCATTAATGACAGCTTTATAATCCTAATTTATATAACATTTCTTTAATAAAATAAGGTTTTACTAAAGAAATTAAGGTATCCATAGATTCCTTAAATATATAAATTCTAGGTTTGTTATCCCTGTTATAATGAATAGAACATTTTAAATTAAATTTCTCTTGTAAAGTAAACATAAGTTTATCTACGTCTGAATTAGTAAAACCATAAACACTAATATGTAAACCATTACCCTGACGACTACCGTCATCCATAATTCTAAAAGCTAAACCACGAGGTGTTAACAAATCAATAATATTGTTAGGAATAATTTTTTTTCTATTAGAATCATAAAACATTTCTCTATATTCATTAAAACAAGGAAGTTGCATAGTTGTGAAAGATATAGCACTATAAGTTTTTTTAGTCCTATTATCCACTACTAATCTTAATTGGGGTTTATGATCCTGAACACAATAAGGAGTAAAAAAGCTATAAACATAATAAAAATACTCTTTATGTTTTACAGCTGTTTGACCATATACCAATCTTGAATTACTAGTGGGAGATCTTCGTACTATGTTAGATATAGATCGTCCTTTAATATACTCCCCCACCCCTTCCCACCCCCAAAACCCCCTTCCCACCCCCAAAACCCCCGCAAGTCTGCGGGGGTTTGGTTTTTCCAGAATGCTGGGGGGGCAAGTCTGCGGGGGTTTTTCCAGAATGCTGGGGGGGCAGGGGTGCGG
>Ga0308174_10001450_pt1 | contig 11096 bp, 4 predicted proteins | sample PhyPR2_FD_203894 | JGI IMG/M metagenome (GOLD analysis project Ga0308174, IMG submission 203894) | Soil microbial communities from UC Gill Tract Community Farm, Albany, California, United States - DLSLS.P.R2 | ecosystem: Environmental > Terrestrial > Soil > Agricultural land | place: USA... | reverse complement strand
CCCCGCGACGTCCTGGTCGACGTCCGTGCAGGTAGGTCGCCAGAGGCTGCCGGAGACGTACCGCCGCCACTCCGCTCGGGTCAGGTCGCGACTGGCGAGCTGGGCCCGAGAACCGCGATGCGCGTGCGACGACGGTAGGTGCGAGCAGGGGCGTGCACAGCCGAGTTCGGCGCCCTCGACGGCGGCCACAACCGGACCACAACCGCGGACGGCCGGAACGGCAACCGGTGCGGCGTGGGCTGAGGCGGTCGCCGGGAAGGGCCCGGCGCCCCCATCCAGGAGACACCGGTCATGTCCCGTTCCAGCATTCGCCGCGCCGCTGCCCTCGCCGTCCTCGCCCCCATCGCCACCGCGGGACTCATCGCCGCCGCCGGCACCGCCTCGGCCATCCCCTTCGAGGGCGACCCCACCCCGCCGTCGACGTGCCTGCGCCTCGAGCGGCTCCCCGACGCCGCACCCGCCGGCAGCACCCTGTTCGTCTCGCACGGGTACTACCTCGCACTCACCGACTGCTGAGCCCCCGGCAGCCGACGACACCCAGCCGCCGCCCCCGCCGCCCGGCCGGGGGCGACGGCGGGCGGCCTCAGCCGAGATCGCTGCAGGTCGCCCGGTATTCCCGGCCAGGCAGGTAGCGCTCCCACTCCGCACGGGTGAGGTCGCGACCGGTGATCCCGCAGGCCGCGCGCAGCCACGCCGGCGGCGTCGTCGGGTAACTCATGACCCAGTCGTGGTCGCCCAGGACGGCGACCTCGTCGGTCGGACCGGGGACCAGGAAGCTCGGCGTGCGTCGGCCGTCGGCCGACGTCGGCAGCGGTGCGGTCCGGACCACGCCGCGGACGACGTCGAAGAAGGTGATCGAGCTCCCGCTGCCCGAGAGCACCACCGTGCGGCGGTCGGGCAACCACTCGATCTGCAGGACCCCAGCGACCAAGGAGGTCTTCGCCGGCTCCTTCGCCCGCCAGGTGGCCGGGTCGATCACGTGCAGGTCGCCGCCGCCGGCGAGGAGCAGTCGGCCGTCCGGCGAGAAGGACAGGTCGGCCGGTTCATCCACTCCGCGCAGCCGCACGGTGGTGCGCGGCTCGAGGGTGGCCGTGTCCACGACCTGGAGTGCGTCGCCGGTCCCGCCTCCCGCGACCACGGTCGCCCCGTCAGGACTGACCGCCAGGGCCTCGGGGACGACGAACAGCGACGCGGTGTCCGTGACGTGCCACGTCCGCCGGTCGACGGCCGCCAGCGTCCCGCCGCGCTCCGCCCGGAAGGGGTAGATCGACGAGTCGACGAGGTCGACCGCCTGCAGACCGACGAACAGCCGCGAGCCGTCGTCCGACCACGCGACCGGGCCGACGATCCCCTCCGGCAGGGACCCGCTCTCACTGCGCGCGCCGGCCGCGGGCACCGGGAGCCTCGTCACCTCCGCGCGCGTCGCTGCGTCGAGGACGGTCAGGGCGAGTCCGGAGGTGACGGCGATCAGGCTGCCATCGGGACTGACCGCCACGGACGCCCCGCTCCACGACGGCTCCAGCGTCTTCCCGATCGGGATCTCGTCGACGACGCGCCCGGTCCGCGCGTCGAGGAAGGTCGCAGCGACCTCGGCCGTGCCGCGGCCGTGGTACGGCATCTCCCTCGAGGCCTCGGAGCCGAACGGACGCGTCGGGACGACGACCAGCGCCCCCGACTCCACGACGGCCGGCTCGTCGGTGATCCACCGGCCGTCCAGTCCCGGGCGGGGCGCACCGAAACCCCCGCTCGGCGACACGTCCCAGACCACGAGCATGCCGTCGCTGGAGAGCGTGTACAGCCGGTCGCCCGACGGATCGATCATCGCCGTGCCCACGACGCCGCGGGCACCGGCCAAGGTCTCGCTCTCCGACCACCGCCCCGTCGCCGCGTCGATGTTCCAGAGCGTGATCGCGCCCTCCTCCCCTGTCGTGACACCCCACGTGCCGTCGGGAGCGATGTCGAGGTCGTTCATCTGGCCGGGCAGTGCGTGGAACTGCTGCCGGATCCGGCCGCTCCGGTCGTACAGCCGCACGTCGCCGTCGCTGCCGAGTAGTGCCGCCCCGGTGGGCAGGGCGCGGTACTCGAAGTACGTCGCGGGGTCGTCCGTCGGCGCCTCCACCGGGACCTGACGACCGCTGTCCAGGTCGGCGAACACGACGGTCCTGCTCGAACCGGACAGCACGGCAGTCGTGCCGTCGTCGGAGAGCACCGCCTTGAGGATCTCGTCCAGCGGGCCGGGTGCTGTCCCACGCACGGCGGTCTCCCGTCGCTCCCCGTCGACGAGGTCCACCTCGATCAGTCGCCAGGTCGCGCGGGGCGCGTCGCCGGCCTCCGCGACGAGCAGCCGCGCCCGTCTGCCGTCGGGCAGCACGGCCGCGCCGATCGGCTCCCCAGCCACCTTCGCGCTCTCGAGGACCTCCCGGACGGCGCCGTCGGCGTCGACCGTGCGCACCCACAGCCCGGACTCGTCGGCGCCGGCGGTCAGCAGCAGCGGCTCGGTCGGCGACGCGGCGGTGACGCGCCACCCCTCCCATCCCTGCCCCGCGTCCTCGAGGAGGCGTGGCGGGTCCGGGGAGTCCACCGGCCAGCTGAAGACCTGGCCGGTGAGCGCGTTGCCGATGAACATCGTCCGGCCACCGTCGGCGAGGGAGCCGAGCGGCCCTCCGCCGCCGAAGGTCTGGGTGCGGATCACGCGGCGGTGATCGACGAGCGAGGCCAGGAGGGCGTCCCGGGTCTCCGGGGTGTCCTGCAACCGGAAGCCCTGGGCCGCCAGGAGGTAGGTGAGGTCCAGCGACTCGGCGGTGCCCGACAGCGCCGCCAGCCGGTTGGCGTCCGCGGCCAGGGAGGTGTCCTCAGCAACGGCCGTGGCCCGGTCGGCGAGCCGTTGGGAGCGCACGGCCAGCACGGCGGTCACGAGCGCGATCACCAGCACGGCCGCCAGTCCGCCGGCCAGCCACCGGAGCCGGCGGCGGCCGCCGGCCTCGGTCCGGGCCCGCTGCTGCGCGGCGCGGAGTTCCGCGTCCGCACGCTCCTTCGACGCGTCGAGGAACTCGCGCTCCCCGGCGGTGAGCTCGGCCTCTGCGGCACCGGCCCAGTCGAGCGCCGCGCCGAGCCGGGCACCGCGGTACAGCTCGTCCTCGGGCCGTCCCCGGCGCTGCCACTCCTGCGCGGCGGGTGTCAGGTGCCTGCGGACGGCGCGGCCGGCAGCGTCCTCCTCCAGCCACCGGGTCAGGCGCGGCCAGCCGGTCAGCAGCGCCTCGTGGGTGACGTCGAGCCGCTCGCCGTCGAGCGTCAGCAGCCGGCGCGCCACGAAGGCGTCGATCACCGTGCGGCGCATCGCGCCCCGGTCGCCGTCGAGGTCGAGCTCCTCCAGCCGGGCGGGGTGCCGGACGAGCGCACCGCCCTCGTCGGTGTCGGCCAGCCGGACGAGCAGTCGGCGGGCGGCCTCCCGCTGTTCCTCGTCCAGTGCTGCCCATGCCTCCTCCGCGGCACTGGTCAGGGATCCCGCGACGCCGCCGGCCTCCAGGTAGCCGGCGAGGGTGAGCCGATCCCCCCGCCGGCGCTCCCACGTACCGACCAGGGCGGTCGAGAGCAGGGGCAACGCCCCCGGTCGCCCGAGGACGTCGGCGACCACCGCATTCACGAGCTCGTCCTCGACAGTCAGCCCGACGGCGGCCGCAGGCTCCCGGACGACGTCGCGCAGTTCGGCCTCGTTCAACGGCGGCACGAGGACCATCGCGGACCCGAGCCGCTCGGCGAAGGCTGCGTGCTCGGCGAGCCGGCCGACATGGTCACCGCGGACCGCGACGACGCACCGCACGACGACCCCGTCGTCCAGCAGGCCCTGCACCGTGTCGAGGAAAGCGGCCCGCTCCCCGGGGTGGACGCCCGGCGCCCACAGCTCCTCGAACTGGTCGCAGACGAGCACCACCGGCGCAGCGGGAGGGTCGTCGCCGGCCAGACTCGTGAGCGCGTCGACCGGGTGGCTCCCCGGGGTGACGACGACTGCGGTCCACGCCTCACTGCCCGGCAGCGCACCCTGCGCCAGCGCGGGCAGCAACCCGGCCCGCACGAGGGAGGACTTGCCGGCGCCGCTCGAGCCGGACACGGCCACCAGCGGCACGTCGACCAGCCGAGCCACCAGCCGGGTGACCATGCGCTCGCGGCCGTGGAAGAGACCGGCGTCGCTCGCCTGGTAGGTCGCCAGACCCTTGTACGGGCACACCGTCACCGTCGGTCGAGGCCCCGCCGGCGGCGGTCCCTCAGGCAGCCGCGGACCGACGGCCGCGGGTGCGTCCAGAGCCGGGTCCTGCGCGAGGACTGCCTGCTCGAGGGCCCTCAGATCAGGCCCCGGGTCGGCCCCGAGCTCGTCTGCCAACACCCGCCGGGCGCGCTGCAGCGCGGCCAGGGCATCGCCCTGCCGGCCCGAGCGGTACAGCGCGAGCACCAGCAGGCGCCACAGGTCCTCGCGCAGGGGATCCGTTGCGAGGAGGCCCCGCAGGTCTCCGACGACCTCCGCGTGCATGCCCAGGGCGAGCTGTGCCTCGAGCAGCGCGGTGTGGGCACCGGCGCGCAGTTCCCCCAGGCGCATCCGCTCGGCCGCGGCGAACGGTGCGTCCGGCCAGTCCTCGTACGGATCTCCCCGCCAGAGGTCGAGGGCGGCGGTCAGCGCTTCCGCGGCACGCGCGGCGTCCCCGGCCGCCAGCAGCGCACGACCCCGAGAAACCAGCTCGCCGACGCCCAGGGCATCGAGCTCGTCGCCGGCCGCGGCCAGCGAGTAGCCCGCGCCGCGTCGCACGACGTAGCGCCCTGGGGAGCCCCGTGGCCGCTGCGGTTCCAGAGCGCTGCGAAGCCGGACGAGGTGTACGTGCAGCGAACTGCGAGCCGATGCCGGGCGGTCACCGTTCCACAGCCCTTCGAGGAGCCGGTCGACGCTGACCGCATCGGGGGTCCCCGCGGCCAGGAGCGCCAGTAGGAGGCGCTCCTTGGCGCCCGGCACCGCCACCCGTTGGCCGGCGTCGTCTCGGACCTCCAGCGGTCCGAGGACGGCGATGTGCATCCCGCGAAGCTAGACCTGCGACATACGCCCCGACAGGGTCCGACGACCGGTCACCAGCTCGATCCGCAGCTGCATTCAGGTGACCACAGGTGGACCGCAATGCGTCGGCAATCCGATCGCAAGGGGGCGGCGATGGCCTGGCTTCGTCGCCGGGAACCGCCCGGCACGACCACCAGGAGACACCGGTCATGTCCCGCACCAGCACCCGCCGCGCCGCCGCCCTCGCCGTCCTCGCCCCCATCGCCACCGCCGGCCTCATCGCCGCCGCCGGCCCCGCCTCGGCCATCCCCTTCGAGGGGGACCCCACCCCGCCGTCCACCTGCCTGCGCCTCGAGCGGCTCCCCGACGCCGGCCCCGCCGGCAGCACCCTCTTCATCTCCTACGGGTACTACCTCGCGCTCAGCGACGACTGCTGAGCAGCGGCAGTCGACGACACCCAGCCGCCGCCCCCGCCGCCCGGCCGGGGGCGGCGGCGGGCGGTCTATCCCAGGTCGCTGCAGGTCGGCCGGTACTCCCGCCCCGGCAGGTAGCGGGCCCACTCCGCGCGCGTCAGATCCCGCCCGACGACTGCGCACGCCTCCCGCAACCACCGGTCGGCATCGAGCGGGTAGCTCAACCCCACGTGCTGGTCGTTGAGCGCGACCAGTTCGTCGCCGGGGTCCGGAACCAGGCGGGCATAACCCGCCTCGCCGTGCACGGACGCAGGCAGTCCCTTGGCCCGGACGACACCGCGACGGGTGTCGAACAGCGACACCGTGCCGTCGACGCCGGTGGAGGCGACCGTGCGCCCGTCCTCCAGCCACTCGATCTGGAGCAGTGGGGACTCGTGCAGAAGGACCGGGTCGCGCGCCTCCCAGGTCCTCGTGTCCGCGAGGTGCAGCCCGCCGGTCAGTCCGCCGGCCGCTACGAATCGGCCGTCGGGCGAGAAGGACAACGCCGACACGCGGTCGTCACCCCGGAGTGGCACATCATGGCGTACCAGGAGGGTGCCGGGATCGAGGAAGACCAGCGACGACCCGTCGCCACCGGACACCGCCAGCGACCGGCCGTCCGGGCTCACCGCCATCACCTCGGGCACGACCGGCACGGCCTTGCTGTCCACGACTCGCCAGCTGTCGGTGTCCACCACCGCGATCTCCCCGCCGCCGCGTGGGTCGGCCTTCTCGTCGGTGCCGATGAGCAGCTTGGACCCGTCGGGCGACCACGCCACCGACCACGCGACCCCCGCCGGCAAGGGCTTGCCGTCCGCCCCCGGGTAGTCGGTCGCCGGCAGCACGATGGGGGCGGTGACCTCCTCGCGGGTGCGGGTGTCCAGGACCGTGGTGGCCAGGCCGGACGCCACCGCCACCCAGGGATGCTTCGTGCTCACCGCGACGGAGGCTCCGAAGTAGATCTCCGGCACCGCCGCCGTGTCCCCTACCGGTACCTGGTCGACGACCTCGCCGGTCCGCGGGTCCAGGAACGTGGCGGCCACTTCCAGGGTCGGCGCCCCCGCGTAGGGAATCTCCTGACCGTTCGGGTCCAGAGGACGGGTCGGCGCGACGATGAGCCGGCCCGGGTCCACCACCTCCGGCCGATTGGCCAGCCAGCGGCCGGGAAGGCCCGGGTGCGCGGCCCCGAAACCCCCGTCGGGATCGACGTCCCAGACGATCACCGTGTCGTCCGAGGCCAACGTGAACAACCGCTTTCCGGTCGCGTCGATCTCGACCTCCTGCACGGTTCCGGCGTGTCCAGGGAGCGACTCGCGCATCGACCAACGGCCGGTGCTGGGGTCGACGTCCCACAGCGCGACCTCGCCGCTCTCACCGCCGGTGGCGGCCCAGGTCCCGTCCGGCGCCAATGCGACGTCGTACACGGGCTGCCGGAGCCCCTGCAGCTCCTGGATGACCGCCCCGGTGCGGTCGTAGACGGTGACCGTGCCGTCGAGCCGCATCTGGACGGCGCCGGAGGGCAGTGCCCGATAGTCGACGTTCTGTTCAGTGGCCTTCGGGTCGGGGGTCCGCAGCGCGACCTCCGTTCCGCTGGAGAGGTCCACCAGCCTGGGGGAGGCCGATCCGTCGTAGGTGAAGAGGACGGCGGTGGACCCGTCGTCGGCGATCGTGGCCCCGGTCCCCTGCGCACCCGCCGGCAGGCTGCCGGAGACGCCGGTCTCCCGCCGCGTCCCGTCGACGGGATCGATCTGCACCAATCGCCAGGTCGACACTGCGCCGGCAGGAACCTCCCGCGCCACCAGGACATCCACCCAGCGCCCGTCCGGCGTGAAGGACACGCCGAACGGTCGACCGCCGATGGCCTCGCCGTGCCAGACCGCGCGGACCTTGCCGTCCGCTCCGAGCAGCCGCAACCATGAGCCGAGGGTCTTGTTCATCCCCACCATGGCCGCGATGTCGTCGGTCGGTGAGCCGTCGGTCGCCCGCCATCCGAGCCACGAGTCGTCCAGCTCCAGGATCACGCCCGGCAATTCATCGGAGGGGACGTTCCAGCTGAGGATCCGGTCGCCGCCGGCGATGAACAGGGTTCGTCCTCCGTCGGCCAGCCGCCCGCCCCACGTCATCGGCGGGAAGGGCACCGCGCGCGCCACTCGTCGGTGCTCGGCCAGGACCGAGAACAGCGCGTCCCGCGTCTGCGGGGTGTCGGCGACCCGGAACCCCTGGGCGGCGAGGAGGTAGGCCAGGTCCAGCGATTCCACCGAGTCGGACAGGGCCGCGAGGCGGTCGGCATCCGACGTCGTCGACAACCGCTCGGCGGCCCGCCGTGAACGGAGCGCCAGCCCTCCCGCGACGAGCGCCACGACCAGCACCGCGGCCAGGCCCACTGCCAGCCTGCGGGTCCGCCGGCGAGCCCTTGCCTCACGGCGGGCGCGCTCGCGCGCCTCGTCCAGTTCCGCGTCGGCACGGGCGCGTGACGCCTCGAGGAACCGCCGCTCGACCGGCGTGACGTCGGCATCGGGGCTCCCGGCCCAGTCCAGCGCGGCGGCGAGCCGGGCTCCCCGGTAGAGCTCCTCGTCCGGGTCCCCGCGCTCCGCCCACTCCCGCGCCGCGGGCGCCAGGTGCCGGCGCACCGTCCGGCCGGCGGCGTCGTCCTCCAGCCACGCGGCCAGCCTCGGCCAGCCGGTCAGCAGCGCCTCGTGGGCGACCTGGAGCCGCTCGCCGTCCACCGACAGGAGGCGGCGGTTCACGAAGGTCTCCATCACCTGCCGGCGCGCGCCGCCGCCCTCGCCGTCCAGGTCGAGTTCGGCGAGCGGGACCGGCCGCCGCACGAGCGCCCCCGCGTCGTCCACGTCGGCGAGCCGGACCAGCAGATGGCGGGCTGTGTCGCGACCGACGTCGTCCAGCGCGGCGTACGCCGACTCGGCGGACCGCGTGAGCGCCCCGGCGACACCACCGGCCCCGAGGTAGCCGGCGAGCGTGAGTCGGTCGTCCCTCCGCCGCTCCCACGTGCCCACGAGGGCGGTCGACAGGAGGGGCAGCGCGCCGGGACGGCCCAGGACGTCGGCGACGACCGCGTCGACCAGCTCGGGTTCCGCGGTGAGGCCCACGGCGCCCGCCGGCTCGCGGACGACCTCGCGCAGCTCCGCATCGGTGAGCGCGGGAACGAGCACCAGGGCCCCGCCGACCCGCTCGGCGAACCCGGCGTGCTCGGCGAGGCGGCCCACGTGGTCACCGCGGACGACGGCGACGCACCGGGCGGCGATCCCGTCGTCCAGGAGCCCGAGCAGCGCGTCGAGGAACGCGGCCCGCTCCCCCGGGTCGACGACCGGCGCCCACAGCTCCTCGAACTGGTCGCAGACCAGCACGACCGGCGCGGCCGGTGGAGGGTCCCCGGTGAGACCGGCGAGGACGTCGACCGGGGTGCGTCCGGGCGTGACGACAACCGGTCGCCAGCTCGCGCTGTCCGGCAGCGCGCCGCCGGCCAGCGCGGGCACCAGCCCGGCACGGACGACCGAGGACTTCCCCGCCCCGCTCGGGCCGGAGACGACGAGCAGCGACGCATCGGCCAGGCGGCCGACCAGCCCGGCGACCAGGCGGGCGCGGCCCCGGAACAGCGCCGCGTCGGCGGCCTGGTAGGCGGCCAGGCCCTTGTAGGGACAGGTGGCGGCCGCGGCGGGGCGCTGGTGGCCGTCCGCCACCAGGGACTGACGGGTCGGGACGACGAGATCGATCGCCGGGTCCTGGGCGAAGATCGCCGCCTCCATCGCCCGCAGTCCCGGACCGGGGTCGGTCCCGAGCTCCTCGGCCAGGAGCGCCCGCGCCCGACGCCCGGCGCCGAGCGCGTCCGCCTGCCGGCCGGCCCGGTAGAGCGCCAGCATCAGCAGCCGCCACCACCGCTCCTGCAGCGGCTCCTCGGCGACCAGCCGCTCGAGCTCGGGCAGCACGTCGGCATGCCGGCCGAGCGCGAGCTCGGCCGTCAGCAACCCCTCGACGGCACCGGAGCGCACCTCGGCGAGCCGCCGCCGTTCCGGACCCGCGAAGGGGGCGTCCGGCCAGTCGGCGTACGGCTCACCGCGCCACAGCTCGACGGCGGCGCGGAGCTCCTCGACCGCCACGTCGGCGTGGCCCGCCGCCAGCTCGGCGCGGCCACGGGCGGCGAGATCCGGCATGCGCAGGGCGTCGAGGGAGGCCCGGTCCAGCGCGAGCGCGTACCCGGCGCCGCGCCGGACCACGTACCGGCCGGTCGAGCCCTGCGGTCGGTCCGGCTCGAGGGCGCTGCGCAACCGCACCAGGTGCGCCTGCAGCGACTTGCGTGCGGTGGCCGGTGGACCGTCGTCCCACAGGCTCTCCACGAGACGGTCGGTGGAGACGACGTCCGGAGCACCGGCCGCGAGCACGGCGAGCAGCAGCCGCTCCTTCGCTCCCGGCACGGGAACGGGAGCGCCGTCATCCCTCCGGACCTCCAGCGGTCCGATGACCGCGATCCGCATCGGCGGAAGATATGCCCGATCCCGATCCGGTTGGGGGTCCCGAGGCGCGCGGTCAGGACAGGTCGCTGCAGGTGGGCCGGTACGCCCGTCCGGGGAGGTAGGTGTTCCACTCCGCCTGCGTGAGGTCCCGGCCGACCACCGCGCAGGCTTCGTGGAGCTCGTCCGCGGCGTCCATGAACGGGAATCGGCGCGCCCGCTCCTCCCGGATGCCCCCGAGGGTGGGCAGGTCACGCATGTCCCACGAGATCACCCGGTCGTCGAGCGACACGCTGTAGAGCCGCCCTCCGTCGGGGTCGGCCTCGACGCCGACGACGGCGCCGCCGTGGCCGTTCATGCGCTCGGGATTGCGCCAGATGCCGCTCACGGGATCGACGTCCCAGCGGACCACCCACCCCACGTCGCCGGCGGTCACCGCCCAGTCGCCTTGTGGTGGCACGACGGCGTCCCGGACCTGGCCCACGTGGAAGATCAGGTCCTGCACGTCGATGCCGTCACCGTCGATCCTGGACATGGCGCCGTCGTCCCACAGCTGGAGCGCCCCGTCCGGCATCGCGACGTACCCGGCGATGCCCGCGGGCCGGGGATGGTCAGAGACGGCCGCCCGCCGCCCGCTGCCGACGTCGACGAGGACGGCGGGTGCCGCCTGGGTCACGTCCCAGACGACGACGGTCCGTCCGTCGTCGGAGAAGTCGGCGTCGAGTGCGTCCGTCGCCGCCGGGACGACGCCTCGCAGGCCGGTGTCCCGGGCCGACCCGTGCTCGAGGTCCACCTCGAGCACCCGCCAGCGGGCGTTGTCGCTGCGCTCCGCCACGAGCACGAGCACGCGGCGGCCGTCCGGCGTGACCACCGCGTCGACCGGGCGGCCCACGAGCCGGTCGCCCGCGAGGACGAGGCGTGAGGTGCCGTCCACCGTGGAGATGGTCCGCAGCCACGGCCCGTCGAGGTTCTCCCCCGCCGCCACGATCACGGGGGCGGTGGGCGACGGGGCGGTGACCAGCCAGGCACCCCACTCACCGGGGACGGGCAGGAGAACGCGGACCTCCGGGACGGGCCCCGGCGTCAGCTCCAGGAGCGTCCGGTCGTTGCGGAAGGTGAGCACCTTCCCACCGGAGAGGA
>Ga0308174_10001449_pt1 | contig 11100 bp, 7 predicted proteins | sample PhyPR2_FD_203894 | JGI IMG/M metagenome (GOLD analysis project Ga0308174, IMG submission 203894) | Soil microbial communities from UC Gill Tract Community Farm, Albany, California, United States - DLSLS.P.R2 | ecosystem: Environmental > Terrestrial > Soil > Agricultural land | place: USA... | reverse complement strand
ACACCGCCTGCACGGAGGTGGGCTCGCGGTCGAGCAGCATCGCGGCGGCGTCGAAGAAGTGCACGCCGTGCTCGACGAAGATCCCGCCGCTGCTCGCCTCGTCCCAGAACCAGTGGTCGGGGTCGAGGTCCTCGTCGCTGGCGTCGTTCTCGAAGCAGAAGCGCTGGACCGGTCCGAGCAGGGTGCCGCGCAGCCGGGTCAGTGCCCGCAGGAGGGGGTTGTAGCGCAGCACGTGGTCGACGACGAGGACCTTGCCGGTCCGCTCGACCGCGGCGACGACCGCGCGGGCGCCGTCGTCGTCCAGGGCGAGCGGCTTCTCGCAGAACACGTGCTTGCCCGCCTCGAGGGCGGCGACGGCGAGGGCGGCGTGACCGGCCGGTGGGGTGGCCACGACCACCGCGTCGACGCCCGGGTCGGCCAGCAGGTCCTCCCATGAGTCCGTGGCCCGTGCGCCGTGCGCGGCTGCGAGTCGCATTGCCGCCTCCGACCGGACGTCGGCGACCGCGCTCAGCACCACCGAGGGCAGCGAGGCCGTCGACTCGGCGAGGAAGCCGGCGAAGCCACCCGCGCCGACGAGTCCGAGGCCGATGGGTGGTGTGCTCACCCCTTCACCCCCGAGCCGAGGTCGGAGGCGGTGAAGTGCTTCTGGAAGGCGACGAAGAGGGCCACCGCGGGGGCGGCGAGCACGACGGCCCCGGCGAGGATCGCCCCGAAGGGGTTCGCGGCCCGGCCGGCCATGGTGTTGATGTAGTTGGCCAGGGACACCGCCAGCGGCTGCATGCCGGCGTCCTTGGTGACCAGGAACGGCCACAGGAACTCGTTCCACGGGCCGATGAACGTCAGCAGCGCGGCGGTCAGCAGTGCGGGCTTGGCCAGGGGCAGGGCCACCGACCACAGGATCCGCAGCTCGCCGGCGCCGTCGAGCCGCGCCGCGGAGAAGAGCTCCTCGGGCAGCTGCAGGAAGAACTGCCGGAAGATGAACACCGCGGTCGAGTTGATCGCGAACGGCAGGATCATCCCCAGGTAGGAGTCGGCCAGCCCGTAGTAGCGGACGATCATCACGTAGATGGGGATGATGAGCAGCTGGAACGGCACGATCTGGACCAGCAGCATCGTGGCGAAGAGCGTGCCCTGGCCGCGGAAGTGCAGCCGGGCCAGCGCGTAGCCGGCCAGGACCCCGAAGACGACCGTGCCCAGGAGCACGCCGCCGGTGAAGATGCCGGAGTTCACCAGCGAGCCGAGCAGGTCGACGCGGGAGTTGATCGCCGCGTAGTTGGCGAAGGTCAGTCCGCCGGTGGGGAACGCGCCGGCGAGCGAGGTGTCCGGGTTCTTCTGCAGCGACCCGACCACCATGTAGTAGAAGGGGAAGAGGAAGAGCAGCGCGCCCAGGAAGAGCGCCGCGCGCCGGAGCCAGGTGGATGCCATGTCAGTCCTTCTCCAGGAGCTTGCGGTTGACCAGGGAGATCGCCAGCACGCCGATCACCAGGAGGACGCCGATCGCGGCGGCGACGTCGGGGTTCCCCTGCTCGATGCCCTTCTGGTACATCACGAGCACCGGTGAGGCCGAGGACCCGTCGGGTCCGCCGCCGCTGGTGAGCAGGTAGGGCTCGGTGAACAGGTTCGCGCCGGTGATCGTCGCGAGGATGACGACCAGCGTCGTGGCGGGCCGGACCCCGGGGACGGTCACGTTCCGGAAGGAGGCGAACCGGCCGGCGCCGTCGACCTGCGAGGACTCGTAGAGCTCCTTGGGCACGTTCTGCAGCGCCGCGAGGTAGAGCAGCACGAAGAAGCCCATCTGCTTCCAGGTCACGAAGATCGCGATCACCGGCATCGCCAGCGTGCTGTTGACCAGCCACGACGGGTCGGGGGCCAGTCCGCCGAGCACCTGGTTGACCATCCCGGCCTGGCCGAAGAGGAACAGCCAGACCGAGACCAGCGCGACGCTGGCGGTGACGTAGGGGACGTAGTAGGCGACGCGCAGGAAGGTGCGTCCGCGGATCGCCTTGTTCAGCGCGGTCGCCAGCAGCAGCGAAAGGAGCACGGTCAGCGGCACGTTGATGACCAGGAACTCCGCGACGTTGACGAACGACTGGCGCACGTCCGGGTCGGACAGCACGGTCCGGTAGTTCTCCAGGCCCACGAAGGGTCGGTCCACCTGGGCACCTGGGGCTGCGAAGAAGTAGTCGTGGAAGCTGATCCAGACCGCCAGGACCAGCGGGTAGGCGAAGATCGCGGCGAGGAACACGGCGTACGGCGCCGCGAACAGGATGCCCACCGGCTGGCGGCCCAGGAGGGCCGCCAGCCGGCTGCGCGAGCGCGCCGGCGCCGGAGCCGGGGCGGCGGGCTCGGCCCGCGGCGGCGTGGTGGTGCTGGTCATCGCAGCGTCACGCTCAGGACTGGCCGGCGAGCTCGGTGACCTTGTCGGACGCCGTGCCCAGGGCGTCGTCGACTGAGCTCTTGCCGAAGATCACCGACGAGGACCACTGGTCCCGGAAGGTCTGCCAGATCTCCACGGAGTTGGGCACGTTCGGCACCTCGACGGTGCGGCTGGCCTGGTCGGCGAAGAGCTTGTACTCCGGGTGGGCCTTGAAGTAGGCCGGGTAGGTGCCCTGCAGGTCCTGGCGCAGCGGCATCTGGCCGGTCATCTCGAGGAGCTTGCCGTCCTCCTCCTTGCTGGTGGCGTACTTGAGCACGTCGAAGGCCGTCTTCTGGTTGTCGCAGGCCGAGTAGAGCCCGATGTTCTTGGCATCGGAGAACGTGTAGGTGTCCTTGGCGCTCTTGCCCTCGGCCGTCGGCACCGGGGCGACGCCCCAGTTCACCGACTTGCCGTACGCCGCGATCGCCCACGGGCCGACGGTGGCCATCGCGGCCTTGCCCTCGGCGAACGAGTCGCCGTTGTAGGCCTCCTTGGGCGAGAGGCCCTCGGAGTACATCGTGGCCCAGAGGTTCGCGACACCCTTGCCGGCGTCGGAGTCGAAGGTGGCCTTGCCGTCCTCGATCAGCTGCTGCCCGCCGGTCGCGGCGGCGTACATCGGGTAGAAGTCGAACCAGGACTGGAAGAACTCGCTGGTCGGCGCCGGCCAGATCGCGGCGTCGGCGGCACCGCTCTTGACGATCTTGCGGCTGGTGGCGAGGAAGTCGTCGTACGTCGACAGCGGCGGGTTCTCCGGGTTGATGCCCGCCTTCTTCATGATGTCCTTGTTGTAGAAGATCATCACCGGGTTCGACTTCCAGGGGATCTGGTAGTACTTCCCGTCCGGCGACTTGTACTGGTCCGCGACGTCACCGGTGCGCGACTCGATGTAGTCGGTGGCGCCGGAGAACTGGTCGAGCGGCACGAGACCGCCCTGCTTCTCGAACTGGGGGACCGCGGCGGGGGAGGTGTTGAACACCAGGCAGGGCGCGTTGCCGGCGGTGATGGCCGCGCCGATGACCTCCTCGGAGGTCTTGCCCGCGGGGATCTCCTGGGCGGTGACCTCCTCGTCGGGGTGATCGGCGTTCCAGGACTTGACCATCTGCTTGCCCCAGGCGATCTCCTCGGGGTTGTTGGACAGCCAGACCTTGATCGGCCCCGTGGCAGAGGCAGCGTCGGAGGAGCTCGACGAGCCACCCCCGCACCCGGCGGTGACACCGACCGCCAGCATCGTCAGGGTTGCGGCTACGACCTTCGATCTCATCTGCTTCTCCATTTTTCGGGGGACTTCTGTGTGGTCGGGCTGTCAGTCGGTGGGGGGGTGCGGTGCGGGTCCGGTCGACTCGCGGACGACGAGGCTCGGGGGTGGCAGGTCGACGTCGGTGGCCTCGCGCTGGTCGACGAGCTCGAGCAGCCGCCTGGCCGCGGCCCGGCCCCAGCCGATGACGTCGCTGCACACGGTGGTGAGCGGCGGCTGGACGTGGGCGGCCAGCTCGGTGTCCTCGTAGCCGGTGATCGACAGCTGCCCCGGGACGCCGATGCCCCGGGAGGCGGCGACCGAGAGTCCCGCGATCGCCATCAGGTCGCTGGCGTAGACGATGGCCGTGGGCGGCTCGGCCAGGTCGAGGAGCTCGCGGGTGGCCGCGGCACCGGCCTCGGCGGAGAAGTCGCTCTCGATGCTGGGCCCCTCGGGGAGCCCGGCCTGCTGGAGGGCGGTCGCCCAGGCGGTACGCCGGGACAGGCCGTGGACCATCTCCAGCGGGCCGGCGACGTGCGCGATGCGGGTGTGCCCGAGCGCGACGAGGTGCTCGACGGCGGCGGCGATGCCGGGCGCGTCGTCGACCCCGACCGCGGGCCAGAACGCCTCGGGCAGCGCGGGCCCGACGATCACCGCCGGCATGCCGATCTCGGCGAGCAGGGCGGGGCGGGCGTCGTCGACGTACAGGTCGGTGACGAAGACGCCGTCGACCCGGCCCTCCTTGCTGAGCCGGCGGTAGGTCTCGTGCTCGGCCTCGTGCTGGGGGACGACCTGGAGGAGCAGTGCGTAGCCGTGCCGGGAGAGCTCGCTCTCCACGCCGGCGATGAAGGAGGGGAAGAACGGGTCGGCGCGCAGGGTCTCGGGCGGCCGGGCCATCACCAGGCCGACGGCGAACGCGCGGGAGACCGACAGTGCCCGGGCACGGGGGCTCGGGGTCCAGCCCAGCTCGCGGGCGGTGGAGAGGATCCGTTCCCGGGTCTCGGCGGACAGGCCGGGACGGTTGTTGAAGGCCAGCGACACCGCGCCCTTGGAGACACCCGCCGCCCGAGCGATGTCGTTGATGGTGTGCCGAGTCACACGATCACCTAAACCGGTTTAGTGACGGGTGTCAAGGGGCCTTCCCCTAGGTAGGCGTAGGTTCGGCGCAGAAGTCTCGGGAGCGAGATCGGGTCTGCGAGGAGCGTCGATGCGCAACGACTGGTCCGGGCAGCAGCTGCCGCACGCCGAGGGGCGCAAGCGGTTCGTGGGCGACGTCGCCGGGCTGGCTCCGCAGTCCGCGCTGCAGACGATCATGGCGCGCAACGCCGGTCTGGGGCCGCTCTTCGAGCAGCAGATCTTCCGGCAGAAGTTCGTGTTCGCGGCGTCCGGGGAGCTGTGCGCCGAGCTGTGCGACGAGACTCGTTTCGCCAAGGCGCTGCCCCCGGCGCTGGTCGCGCTGCGTGACTTCGCGGGCGACGGGCTCTTCACGGCGTACAACGACGAGCCGACCTGGCAGCTGGCGCACGACCTGCTGGTGCCGGCCTTCACCAGGTCGGCGATGCAGCGCTACCACGGCGTCATGCTGGCGTCGGTCCGCGAGCTGTTCGAGGTGCTGCCGGACGACGGAGCGCCGTTCGACGTGGCCTCACACATGACGAAGCTGACGATGGAGACGATCGCCCGGACCGCGTTCAGCCACGACTTCGGGTCCTTCAGCAGGCCCGAGCCCCACCCGTTCGTGCCGGCCATGGTGACGGCCCTCGAGACCGGTCGCCGGATGGGTGCGCTGTCGAGCCTCCCGGGCTCCTGGCTCGTGCGGCGTCGGCTGCGCCGGCGCCATGCCGGGCAGCAGCGCTACATCGACACGATGCTCGACGACCTGATCGCCGAGCGGCGGGCGTCGCGCAGCGACGAGCAGGACCTGCTCGGGATCATGCTCGAGCAGGGGCATCCGGAGACGGGGGAGAAGCTCAGCGACCGGGCCATCCGCTACCAGATCCTGACCTTCCTGGTCGCCGGCCACGAGACGACGTCCGGCGCGCTGTCCTTCGCCCTGTACTACCTCGCGCGCGACCCCGAGGTGCTCGCGCGGGCGCAGGCCGAGACCGATGCGATCCTGGGTGCGGACCCCGACGCCGAGCCCACCTTCGAGCAGGTGCCCCGCTTCCGCTACGTGCGCCGCGTGCTCGACGAGGCGCTCCGGCTCTGGCCGACGGCCCCCGGCTTCGCCCGCAGCCCGCGGGAGGCGACCAGGCTGGCGGGGTACACGATGCGCCCGCAGGACTGGGCGCTGGTGTTGATGCCGATGGTGCACCGCGACCCGGCGGTGTGGGGCGAGGACGCGGACGAGTTCGACCCCGACCGGTTCCTTCCCGAGCGGAGCCGGGGCCGGCTCAAGCACAGCTACAAGCCGTTCGGCACCGGGGAGCGGGCCTGCATCGGCCGCCAGTTCGCGCTGCACGAGGCGGTGCTGGTGCTGGCGCGGATCCTGCACCGCTTCGACCTGGTCGGCGACCCGTCGTACGACCTGGTCGTGACGGAGCGGCTCACCCTGATCCCGCAAGGCTTCGAGCTGAGCGTGCGGCCGCGGGTGCCGGCCTCGCTCGCCTCCGCCTGACGTCGGCGTCCCGGGCGGGACCTCAGGCGGCGGGGCGCTCCCTGTGGCGCCACCACAGGCGCGCGATGGTGCGGTCGAGCGGGTCATCGCTGGTGAGGGCCTCGGCGTCCGCACGCGAGATCGGGTGGGTGCCGTGCCGGTCGACGACCCGCCACAGTCCGTGGGGAGTACGCCACAGCCACGCGGTGGTGCCGATCTGCGCGACCCGGTAGCCGAGGTGGGTCTTGGCCCGGTGGGTGGTGCGGGTGAGGGGAGCGGCGTTGTGGTCGCCGGTCTGACCGGGTGGTCCGGTGGGGTCGTAGGGCGTGGGGTGGTCGAGGTCGACCTTGCCGTGCAGCCCGGGGACCCGGTTCGCGTACGGAGCGGCCTCCGCCGGGCTCCGGAGCCGGACCCGGTGACGGATTGCCTGGGGGTGCTCGTAGGCGTCGACGGCGTGCTGGTCACCCAGGTCGATCACGGGGTTGACCTGGACGCGGGTGTGGGCGAGCAGGGCGGTGACCTGCTCGAGCAGCAGCGGCCCGACGCCCTCGACCCGGGCGACGCCCGGCGTGCCGTCGAGCGTGGCCTGGTGGAGGTGGAGGTAGAGGTGGGCGGTCGGGGCGATGCTGGAGAGGTCTGCCATGCGGAACATCGCCAGCGCCCGCTCGGTCATCGCGGTTGAGCGGGACTCCTCGACGTCGGCGCGTTCGAGCTCGGTCTCCTCAGAACCATCCTTCGGCGACTCCGTCTTCTCGGCGGTCTCGAGGAGGGGCTGGAGCAGCTCCGCGGGACGTGCGAGCCGGCCGAAGGCCACGGAGCGGAGCTCGTCGCGGGTGAGGTCGTCACCCGGGGTCTCCGGACGCAGGTCGGCGCGGTCCGTGAGGATGTCTGCCACGCGGTCCACCGTCGCGTCGATCCAGACCGCGTCGCCCGCTTCGACTCGTGCGATGACCGTGCGCAGGCCGTGCTCGTCGGTGCGGGATAGCCCGACGTAGCGGCGGCGACGCTCGGCCTCGATCTTCTCCGCGTGCGCCTCCTGGTCGGCCTCGATGATCGCCGCCTCCGCGATCGCGAGGACTCGGCCGGCGGGGAGGGTGCCGACGACCGACTCGACCGCGGCGTCGACGACCCGGATCGCGGCCAGGGACAGCTCGCGACTCTTGGCGGCGACCCGCCGCGCCACGAACGCATCTGCGCGCAGGGCCTCGACCCGCGCCCAGGTGCGGGGGAGACGGTGTTGGAGGTCCAGGACGTCGGCAACCACCGCCTTCGCCGCCCGGGCACTCGTCTGTCGGGCGATGCCGAGCTCGTGGAAGCACAGCTCGCGGACCTCAGGGGTGCCCTCGCCGCCGACGGCGATCAGCTTGTCCCCGAACACCTGCCCCCGGACGTAGCCCGGGTCCGCCTTCGGGTCGGTGGAGTGCAGGGCAGCCCAGTGGGCAGCGACCACCAGGTCGTCGAGCTCGACCATCCTGCGGCGCTCGACCAGCATCTCGGCGAGCGCGAGCGTCTGCCGCGCGTCGAGATCGGTCGGGATGTCCATACCGCATTCTATCGAACACCAGTTCGAATACGCAGTGGCGGTCTTGCGTCTGTGGATGGTGGCGCATCCAGGGCGGTCAGGGCAGCTGGGTGCCCTGGTGGTAGATCCGCTGCCAGCCAGCCAGCCGGCCGCACGCTCGCACCAGATCGACGTACGGCGGGCGACGTCCGGCCGGGCCCCCGACGGAGGCCCGCGTCACCAGCTGAACCCCATTTTGGGCATGCAGCCGGTCGCGATCGGCCTCTACGTTGGCAAGTGGTGCCCTCTCGGCCACCCCCGGGCCGGGAGGGCATCCCGGAGGCCCGATGAACGCCCTGCTGGCTCGACTCGGCCGGTTCGTCACCCGACACAAGTGGTGGGTGGTGGGCGCCTGGCTCGTCCTGCTCGTCGGCCTGACCCTCACCAACAGCGCTGCCGGCGGCAGCTTCGTCAACAACTACAACGTGCCCGGGAGCCAGTCCTCGAGCGGGCTGGACGTGCTGCGCAGCGACTTCAGCTCGGCCAGCGGCTACTCCGGCCAGATCGTCTTCCACGCTGAGAAGGGCAAGATCAGCGACCAGGCGAACCCGGTGGCCGAGACGATGAAGAACGTCGGGGCGCTGCCGCACGTGATCAAGGCGACCGACCCGTTGGAGGTCCCCGGCACCCCCGCGGTCTCCAAGGACGGCACCATCGCCTACGGCACCGTGTCGTGGAACGTCGTACCCGCCTCGCTGGACGCGGCCTACCTCGACTCGTTGAACAAGGCGGTGCAACCGGCCGAGTCCGCCGGGCTGGTCGTCGACTACGGCGGGAACGCCGGCCAGATCGGGCAGGAGCCGCAGGACCGGCGCTCCGAGACCCTGGGCCTGGTCTCCGCGCTGATCCTGCTGCTGATCATGTTCGTCTCCATCGTCGCGGCGCTGATCCCGCTGGTCGGCGCGATCTTCAGCGTCGGGACCGGACTGGCGGTCGTCGGGCTGGTCGCGGCCGGTCCGCAGCTGCCCACCACCGCCCCCACCGTCGCCACGCTGCTGGGACTCGGGGTGGCCGTGGACTACGGGTTGTTCCTGGTCGCCCGGCACCGTGAGCAGCTGGACCACGGGATGGGGATCGACGAGTCCATCGCGCGAGCCGAGTCGACGTCGGGCGCGGCGGTGGTGATCGCGGGCAGCACGGTCGTGGTGGCGATCCTGGGCCTCTACGTCTCCGGCGTGCCGTTCGTCGGCGCGATGGGCGCCGCCGCCGCGATCGTCGTGGCGATCACGATGCTCAGCGCGCTGACGCTGGTGCCGTCGTTCCTGGCGATCGCGCGGAACCGGGTTCGCAAGCGCTCGGAGCGCTCGAAGGTGCTGGACGCGCACGACATCGAGCTGGCCGACGCCGCGCACGAGGCGAGCCCCTTCGCCCGCTGGGGCCGGCGGGTCAGCCGTCAGCCCTGGCCCTGGGCGATCGGCAGCGTGGTGGTGCTGCTGGTCCTCGCGATCCCGCTGCTCTCGCTCCGGCTGGGCCAGCTCGACCCGGGCACCGACCCGACGTCGGACAGCGACCGCCGGGCCTACGACCTGATCAGCCAGGGCTTCGGCGAGGGCCAGAACGGCCCGATCACCGTGGTGCTTGCGCTGCCGAAGCAGTCCCAGAGCCAGAACCAGAAGCTCCTCGACAACGCCGGCTCCACCCTGGCGAAGACCTCCGACGTGGCCTCGGTGGCGCAGCCGTCGGTCAACACAGCCGGCACCGTGGCCGTGATCAACGTCGTGCCGAAGACCTCGCCCCAGGCCCAGAGGACCACCGACCTCGTCAACAACCTGCGCGACTCGGTGCTGCCGACGCTGGGTGCGAGCTCGACCTACCTGGTGGGCACCACCGCGGGCAATGTGGACTTCACCGAGCGGATCGGCTCGCGGATGATCTGGCTGATCCTCGCCGTGGTGCTGCTCTCGCTCGTGCTGCTCACGATCGCGTTCCGTTCCATCGTGATCTCGGTGAAGGCCGCCATCCTCAACCTGTTGTCGGTCGGCGCGGCGTACGGCGTCGTGGTGGCGGTGTTCCAGTGGGGCTGGGGCTCCGGCCTGCTCGGCATCGACCAGCACCTCCCGATCCCGGCGTACGTGCCGATGCTGATGTTCGCCATCGTGTTCGGCCTGTCCATGGACTACGAGGTGTTCCTGCTCTCCCGGGTCCGGGAGGCCTGGCACAAGACCGGCGACGCGCACCGAGCCGTCGCGATCGGCATCGGCAGCACCGCCCGGGTGATCACCTCCGCCGCGGCGATCATGGTGGTTGTCTTCTCCAGCTTCGTCCTGAACACCAACCCCGCGGTCAAGATGCTCGCGGTCGGGATGGCCGTTGCGGTCCTCATCGACGCGAGCGTGGTGCGGATGGTGCTGGTGCCGGCACTGATGTCGATCTTGGGCGCGCACGCGTGGTGGCTGCCGAGGTGGCTGGACCGGGTGATCCCAGACCTGGAGCTCGAGGGACCGATCGAGCCGGTCGGGGAGGGGGCGGCCGACCAGAGGAGGGCCGAGCACGCGGTGCCCTCGCACCGGGCGTGACCCCGCAGGCCCGCCGGGCCGGCGTCCTCGTGGCTGCCCTGGCGCTGCTGGTCGGGTGCACGCTGACCGGCCGGCACGAGCCTGACCCCACCCCGACGGGCTCCGCAGGCCTGCGCCTCGTCCCGGGCTGCCCACCCCCACCGACGAACAGGCAGCGCCCCACCGTCGCGGAGGTCAACAAGATCGGCACGGCGATCGACCTGCCCACCTGGCAGGCGGGGGACATCGGCGCGAGCGGCCGGCTCAGTGACGGACGGCTGGTCTGGCTGTTCGGGGACACGACGCGCCCGACGCTCAACCCGCCCATCGTCGCGAACTCCATGCTGGTCTCGTCCGGCAAGTGCATCTCGCAGCTCCTCGGGTCCGACCAGGGTCCGGTCATCCCGGACGTCTCGGCCGACGTCGTCCGCTGGCCGATGTCGGTGGCGATCGGCAGGCAGCACGGGCACGACGTGGTCCTGGTGCTCTGCTCCCGCATCGACCGTGGTAACAGTGGCTCCTTCGGCTTCACGTTCCTCGGCACCTCGGCCGCCGTTCTCGAGGTCGAGAAGGACCGGGCGCCCCAGCTGGAGAAGGTCGTCGACATCACCCCGGACTCACGGAGCAAGACGCAGGTCAACTGGGGTGCGGCGGCCACCGTGCACGGCGGCTGGTTCTACGTGTACGGCACCCGGCTGACCGGCCACCCGTACGACTTCGGGCGGGAGCTCTACCTCGCGCGTACGCCGGCAGCCGACCCCGGCAACCGCAAGCGGTGGCAGATCTGGGACGGTGCCG
>Ga0308174_10001448_pt1 | contig 11102 bp, 8 predicted proteins | sample PhyPR2_FD_203894 | JGI IMG/M metagenome (GOLD analysis project Ga0308174, IMG submission 203894) | Soil microbial communities from UC Gill Tract Community Farm, Albany, California, United States - DLSLS.P.R2 | ecosystem: Environmental > Terrestrial > Soil > Agricultural land | place: USA... | reverse complement strand
CCAGCGGGACGTAGTGGTCGCTCACGAGCTCGTCCACGGCGGTCCGCCAGTCCCGCGCGAGGGCGAGCTCCCGGCCCCGGAGCCCGAGCAGCGCGCGGCGCGGGTCGGCGGCCGCGGCGGAGACGGCCCGCCGCAGGGCGTGCTGGTCCGCGGGGTCGTAGAGCAGGCCGCTCTCGAGGTTGCGGACCACATGGGGGGCGCCGCCCGAGCGCGGCGCCACCACCGGGGTCCCGCTGGCCGCCGCCTCCCGCAGGGCGTGGCAACAGGTCTCGTGCTCGCCCGGGTGGACGAGGAGGTCGAGCGAGGCCAGCGCGACCGTCAGGTCGCCGGTCTGGAGCTCGCCGGTGAGCTTCGCCTTGGGCAGCCGCGACGCGAGCCAGCGGCGCATCGACCCGTCGCCGATGACCACCGGGCGGATCCCGGGCACCGACGCCAGCTCGACGAGGCGGCGTACGCCGTGGCGGGCCTCGAGGCTGCCCACGAACCCCACCACGACCTCCTGGACTCGTCCTTGGCCGCTGCGTGAGCGGGCTCGCGACCAGCTGGCGTGCAGCCAGGGGTCGCGAAGACGGGGGGTGAAGGCGTCGGTGTCGACGCCGGGGGTCCAGAGCCCGGCGCCGGCGCCGAGGTCGGCGGCCCGGTCGAGCATCCACGGCGCGGTGACCAGGAGGGCATCGGCTCGGTCGGCGACCTTGGCCCGCCAGTAGTCCGCGGCGAGGTCGAGCACCGGGGACTGCTCGACGACGACGGTGGGGATCCCCAGCTGCCGGGCCGCCTTGAGCGCCTTGCGCCCCACGACGCCCGGCGAGGTGGCGTGCACGAGGTCGGGGGCGAGGTGGGTGAGGACCTCGCGCAGGCGGGAGGTGGACCGGTCGAGCCCCGAGATGCGCGCGACGCGGCTGCGCCGGTAGATGCCGAGACCGGGCCCGGGCGCGACGATCGACACCTCGTGCCCGGTGTCGACCAGCCGGTCCGCGACCGCCTTGACGGTCGTCGTCGTGCCGTCCACGGCCGGGTAGAAGGCCTCGGTGACGAGCGTGATCCGCATGCCGCCACGCTCCGCAACCCGGGTGAACCCACGGCGTACGACGCCCTGCCCGACCGGTGAACTCTCGAGGTCTTTCGCGACCCGATCGTCCAGATCGACGGTGTGGCCTCTTTCACAACTGCCGCCGAGGCGTCATAGTCGGTCGCGTTGTCCGACCCACGGAGGAACCACGTGGCATCAACCGGTACGGGAGTCAACGGGCCCACCAGGGCGCGCCTCGACGTCAAGACGCTGCGCACGGACAGGTGGTGGCTCTATCCACTCGCCACCTTCGTCGTGTTCTCGGGCTTCGTGGTCTTCGCGACCTGGCGGGCGTTCCAGGGCGACAACTTCTACGCCGAGCCCTACCTCTCGCCGTTCTACTCGCCCTGCCTGACCGACGCGTGCTCGACGGCCGGGGCCGCGGACTTCGGGACGCCGTTCGGCTGGTGGAGCCTCTCGCCCGCGCTGATCATCCTGATCTTCCCGCTCGGCTTCCGGATGAGCTGCTACTACTACCGCAAGGCCTACTACCGGGCCTTCTGGCTGTCCCCGCCCGCGTGCGCCGTCGCCGAGCCGCACCAGAAGTACACCGGCGAGACCCGGTTCCCGCTGATCCTGCAGAACATCCACCGCTACTTCTGGTACGCCGCGGTGGTGGTCGCGCTGATCCTGACCTGGGACGCCCTGCTGGCCTTCGGCCCGGCCCCGGGCGAGTCCGACGGGATCCACATGGGGCTCGGCACGGTGCTGATGGTCGCCAACGTGGTGCTGATCTGGCTCTACACGCTCTCGTGCCACTCGTGCCGCCACATCACCGGCGGCCGGCTGCGCCACTTCTCCAAGCACCCGGTCCGCTACAAGATGTGGACCTTCGTCTCCCGCCTGAACGCCGACCACGGGTCCTACGCCTGGTACTCGCTGTTCTCCGTCGCGATCGTGGACTTCTACATCTACCTGCTCGCCACCAACGTCATCGACGACCCCCGCTTCTTCTGAGGACCCCACCTGACATGAGCGATCGACACCCGATGACCGGCAACGAGATGGCGGGCAGCGAGCAGGGCGGCCTGGAGCGGCACCGGTACGACGTCGTGGTCATCGGCGCCGGCGGCGCCGGCCTGCGCGCGGCGATCGCCGCCCACGACGCGGGCGCGCGCACCGCGATCGTCTGCAAGTCGCTGCTTGGGAAGGCGCACACCGTGATGGCCGAGGGCGGCATCGCCGCGGCCATGGGCAACCGGTGGCCGGAGGACAACTGGGAGGTGCACTTCCGCGACACCATGCGCGGCGGGAAGATGCTCAACAACTGGCGGATGGCCCAGCTGCACGCCCAGGAAGCCCCCGAGCGGGTGATGGAGCTCGAGGACTGGGGCGCCCTGTTCGACCGCACCGACGACGGGCTGATCTCCCAGCGCGACTTCGGCGGCCACCGCTACGCCCGGCTGGCGCACGTCGGCGACCGCACCGGGCTGGAGATGATCCGCACCCTGCAGCAGCGCGCCGTCGCGCTCGGCATCGACGTGTTCATGGAGTGCACGGTCACCGAGCTGCTCAAGGACGGGTCGAGGATCTCCGGGGCGTTCGGCTACTGGCGCGAGACCGGCCGCTTCGTGGTCTTCGAGGCGCCCAGCGTGGTCCTGGCCACCGGCGGCATCGGCAAGTCCTTCAAGGTGACCTCGAACTCCTGGGAGTACACCGGCGACGGCCACGCGCTGGCTCTGCGAGCCGGGGCGAGCCTGATCAACATGGAGTTCGTGCAGTTCCACCCGACGGGGATGGTCTGGCCGCCCTCGGTCAAGGGGCTGCTGGTGACGGAGTCGGTGCGCGGCGACGGCGGCATCCTGAAGAACTCCGAGGGCAAGCGGTTCATGTTCGACTACATCCCGGAGTTCTTCAAGGCCGAGACCGCGGACAACGTGGAGGAGGCCGACCGGTGGTACGACGACAAGAAGAACAACCGTCGGCCCCCCGAGCTGCTGCCGCGTGACGAGGTCGCCCGCGCGATCAACTCCGAGATCAAGGCCGGCCGCGGATCACCGCACGGTGGTATCTACCTCGACATCGCCTCGCGTCGTTCCCCCGAGTTCATCCGCAAGCGGCTGCCCTCGATGTACCACCAGTTCAAAGAGCTGGCCGACGTCGACATCACCGCCGAGCCCATGGAGATCGGGCCGACCTGCCACTACGTGATGGGTGGCGTGGAGGTCGACGCCGACACCGAGCTCAGCGCGGTCGAGGGGTTGTACGCCGTGGGCGAGTGCTCGGGCGGCATGCACGGCTCGAACCGCCTCGGCGGCAACTCGCTGTCGGACCTGCTGGTCTTCGGGCGGCGCGCGGGGGAGGCGGCCTCGGCGTACGCGGACGGGCTGGGTGGCGCGCGCCCGACGGTGTCGGAGCCCGACGTGAAGGCGGCGCAGGTGACCGCGCTGGCCCCCTTCGAGCACGAGGCCGGCAGCGAGAACCCGTACACGATCCAGCAGGACCTCCAGCAGACGATGAACGACCTGGTCGGCATCATCCGCACCGCGCCGGAGCTCGAGGAGTCGCTGCAGCAGATCGAGAGGCTCAAGGAGCGCGCCCAGCACCTCGTGGTCGAGGGGCACCGGCAGTACAACCCGGGCTGGCACCTGGCCCTGGACCTGCGCAACATGCTGGTCGTCTCCGAGTGCATCGCCAAGGCGGCGCTCGAGCGGCAGGAGTCGCGCGGCGGGCACACCCGCGACGACTTTCCCGGCCCGAGCGAGGAGTGGGGCGCCCGCAACCTCGTGCTCCGCCTGAACTCGGCGGGCACGGGTGTCGACCTGACCCACCAGGCCCTGCCCGTCATGCCGGACGAGCTCCAGTCGTTCTTCGAGAGCAAGTGAGGAGCCACCCATGGGCTACGACCTGAAGATGCGGATCTGGCGCGGTGACCAGGACGGTGGCGAGCTCGGCGACTACACCGTCGAGGTCTCCGAGGGCGAGGTGGTGCTCGACGCCATCCACCGGGTCCAGGCCACCCAGGCCGGCGACCTCGCCGTTCGCTGGAACTGCAAGGCCGGCAAGTGCGGGTCCTGCAGCGCCGAGGTCAACGGCCGCCCGGCGCTGATGTGCATGACGCGGCTCTCGGACTTCGACGAGTCCGAGACGATCACCGTCACGCCGATGCGGAGCTTTCCGGTGATCCGCGACCTGGTGACCGACGTGTCGTTCAACTACGAGAAGGCGCGGGAGCTGCCGTCGTTCGCCCCACCGCCGCGCGACGCCGACGGCAAGCGACGGATGGCGCAGGTCGACGTCGAGCGCGGCCAGGAGTTCCGCAAGTGCATCGAGTGCTTCCTGTGCCAGAACACCTGCCACGTGGTGCGCGACCACGAGGAGAACAAGCCCGCCTTCGCCGGTCCGCGCTTCTTCCTGCGGTACGCCGAGCTCGACATGCACCCGCTCGACACCCATGACCGCCGGAGCCTGGCCCAGGGCGCCGCGGGCATCGGGATGTGCAACATCACCAAGTGCTGCACCGAGGTCTGCCCCGAGGGCATCAAGATCACCGACAACGCGATCATCCCGATGAAGGAGCGCGTGGTCGACCGCAAGTTCGACCCGCTGGTCTGGCTGGGCAACAAGATCGGCATCCGCAACAAGGACAGCGAGGGACGCACCGAGGTCTGAGGGCCGCCGATCCTCATCGCCAGATCGTGAAGGTGGTGAGGTGCGCGCCGCAGCCCACGCCGATGCCACCGCGCGGCGCGGCGACCCGCATGACGCCGCCGCGGAGGGAGATCGCCACCTCGTGGTACATCGGTCCGCCGGGGGCCTCCGGTGGGACGAGCGTCGCAGTACGAGTCGGACTCGACGCCCAGGGTCGTCACCTCTCCCGGCCACATCGGCTCGCTGGGCTCCACCGGGAAGAAGCTGCCGTTGGTGGCGATGACCATTCGATGACCCGGCTCGGAGAGGGTCACCCGGCGGGGAGGTCCGGACAGCAGGCAGCGCGAGCTGCTGATGTTGCGGAAGTCCAGCAGGGCGATGCTGTGGCCACCGGCGCCGTCGCCCTCGGCGCTGAATCGTGCGACGAGATCACCCACCGAGCAGGTGGGCGTGTGGTGGACGCTCGGGTGCGGCGTTCCTGTCTCCGCCGCCCGGGCGGCGTGCCGCGGACCGGGAGCGGTTGGCTCGTGCGCGGGCGCTGTGTCGGCGCAACCGGTCACGCCGAGGAGCAGCATGCTCAGGCAGAGCAGCTTGGTCATGGGGCCTCCCCGTCGCGTCGGCTTGCTCCCGACGTTGGTGTGACGCAGAGGTGGCCAGGTTGGTTGTTGTCCGGCGGTGTTCACAGGGCGGGCGCCGCGCCGACGCATGGGCTTCTGGTGTCAGGAGTGACCGCGGCTGGTCGCCCGCGGCTTCACGCTGCGGGTCGCACGCGACGAGTTCGTGCGCTTCGCCCTCGAAGGCGCAACCGCCATCTAGTTCTGAGTGGCGCAACCGGGCGAGTCGGTCGGGTGGCGATGGCTGCGATCGCGACTAACCGTGTTCGAACATATTGACGAATAGCGTCGGATCTGCCTATCATGGTTCATGGCACCGTTCGATGACCTCGACGCCCCGGGTCTGCTCGCCCTGGCGCAACAGCGGGTTGTCGAGCGCCGGGCCGGGGAGCTGGAGGAGCTGCGTCTGGCCGCCCACTGGGCGGTGCTGCACTCCACGGACCCGAGGACCGATCCCGGCCACACGAGGGTTCCCGGCTGCGACCGGCTCGTCACCGTCGGAGGGGAGGGCACCCCACCGCTGCGGCAGCTGTCCCTGGCCGAGCTGGGCATCGCCTTCGACTGCCACACCAACGCCGCCCGCAGCCTGGTGGCCGACACCCTCGACCTGCAGCACCGCCTCCCCTTGATCTGGGCGGCCGCGCAGGCGCTGCGCTGCGAGATCTGGGTGGTCCGCCAGGTCGCCCGGATGACCCGTCAATTGCCCATGGATGCCGTCGGGCTCGTCGACGTGGCCCTGGCGCCCGTGCTGGCCACCCTGCCGGCGGGCCGGCTGCTCAGCCTGGCCGAGGCCAAGGTCATCGAGGCCGACCCCGAGGCCCATGCCGAGAGGGTGGCGGCCGAGCTGCGCCGCCGCTTCGTGGGGATCTCCCGTGCCGACGAGCACGGGCTGCGCACCATCTACGCCCGCCTCGACGCCGGCGACGCGGCCTGGTTCGACGCCGTCGTCGAGCAGCTCGCCGACATCCTCGACGTCCGCGAGGACCTGCGCCCCGACACTCCTCGCGACCTCGCCCGCGACGAGCTGCGTGCCCTGGCATTCGGGTGGCTCGCCCGCCCCGCCGAGGCGCTCCAGCTGATCCTGGAGTCGACACAGGCTGCCTCCGCCCCGCTCGAGGAGGTCGAGCCGCCGTCGCGGGCGGTCGCCCTGTCCGAGCGTGCCCTGGAGCTGCTCACGGCCCTGGACCTCTCTCCGCTCCGGCCGAAGGCCCAGGTGTTCGTCCACCTGCACGAGGACGTCCTGACCCGTCGCGCCCCCGGTGTCGCCCGGGTCGAGGGTCTCGGCCCGCAGCTGCTCGCCCAGCTGGTCACGCTGCTCGGCCACACCAACATCACGATGACCCCGGTCATCGACCTCGGTGAGCAGCGAGCCGTGGACGGCTACGAGCACCCCACCACCATGAAGACCAGGGCCAGGCTCCGCTCGCCCGTCGACGGGTTTCCCGCCTCGGTCACGGTGACCGGCACCGGCCGACCCGTCGACCTGGACCACCCCGTGACCTACGACGAGGGTGGACCGCCGGGCCAGACCAGCGACACCAATGCTCAACCCCTCACGAGGGGCCACCATCGGGCCAAGACCCACCTGCCCTACCTGGTGTGGATCATCGACTCCACCACCAAGCTCTGGAAGACCCCCAACGGCCTGTGGCGCATCGTCGACCACCTGGGCACCCACCATCCGGTGGTCGTCGAGCTCGACCCCGCCTTCTCCACCCGCGTCGCCTGAGCAACTGGGGTCGGCGCAGCCCGACTCGGGCCTAGGCGGGCGGTCAGCCCTTGTCGGCTCGTGCCGCCTTGCTCATCGTCTTGAGCTCTGCGGCCGCGGCCTTGGCGTCGGACGGGTCGAGCAGCGGCTCGGTGGGGGGCTCCTCGGGCATGACGTCGCCCTCCAGCGCGGCGGCGGTCTCGTCGGCGATCTCCTCCACCGTCGCCCGCCGCAGGGCTGCGTTGCCGTGCTCCTCGTCGCGGGAGGCTGCATGCGGCTCATGGGCGATGCCGGCACCAGAGGCGCCCTCTCCGCGCTCGTCAGCTGCCTCGGCGGCGAGCGCTTCGCCGACCACGTCGACAGGAGGCTCCTCCGGGGCGTGAGGCTCCACATGGACGACCGTCGGCCCTTGGGGCGCGCCTGCCGGCCCGCTCGGCGGTGCCACGTGCTCATCCTCATGGTCTGCCCACAAGACGTGCACCGTCTGTCGCGCCATGCCCGCGGCGGCACTCGCCCCGTGCAGGGCTCCCCTGGCCATGCCGACGGGTGCGTGGACGGCGCCTCGGGCCACGGTGCCGGCCAGTCCGGCCGCCGCGCCGGCGAGTCCGATGGCGCCCTGGGCCGCGGTGACGGGGTTCGCTGCCTTGAGTGGATTCATGAGTCCTGGCCTCCTGCCGGTCTGGGGGATGGGTCGACCTGCGAGTGCTTGTCGGGGCTTCGTGGCGCCCTGATCACTTTCCGTGCCCGTTGCGAATCCTGGCAAACTCCCCCGTCAGCGCTCGGCGACCTCGCGCCCGATCGTCTGCTCCTGCACCTTCACGCGCACAGGGTAAGGGCACCGGGCCCGCCCGGACCGGGACCATCGGCCGGTGTCGGCCCCGTCTCGCCGGTGGGACCATCGGGCATGGTCGAGCAGTCCGCCGCTCCGATCCGCACGGCGATCGTGCGGATCACGATCGGCTCGTTCTCCCTCGCGGCCCTGCTCGGGGTGATCGCGCTGATCGGGGGCGGTGCCTTCGGGGCGCCGGAGGCCCGCATCCTGCTGACGACCCTGCTGGTCGGGATCGCGAGCGTGGTGGTGCTCTGCTACCTGACGACGGCCGGTACGCCGTTCCAGGTGGTCGGGGTGGTCGGGGGCGCGGTGGTGGTCGTCCCGGTGGTCAGCGCGCTGTTCATGATCTGGCGCGACTACGAGACGCCACCCAACGAGATCCTCGGCAAGAGCTTCGGCGTCGGGGCGATCGTGGCGGCCACGATCGCCCAGGCCTGCCTGCTGCTGGTCCTGGGCCTGCGCTCCCGGACCGTGCTGCGCCGCCTGGTCGTCGGGACCCTGGCGATGGCCGCGGTGCTCGCCGGACTCCTCTCCGTGCTGGTGCTGGGCGCGAACGACCCGGGCAGCCTCTACCTGCGCACCATGGGAGTGGTCGCGATCCTCGACGTGCTAGGCACGGTCGTCGGCGCGGCGCTTTCCCGGTTCGGGCCCGCATCGACCCGACCGGCCGCCACCAGGAAGGCCCGCGTCCTCACGGTGTCGCCCGAGCTCGCCGACCGTCTGGCTGCGGTGGGGGAGCGGACCGGACAGCCGGTCGAGGCCGTCCTCGACGAGGCGGTCGGGCGCTACCTGGTCGAGGCCGAGGCGCCGGTCGCGAGCGCGGACGAGCCCTGAGGGGCGTCGTTCCGGGCATCGAAAAGGTCACACTGGCTGGAACCCGTTCCGCGCGTGCTCCTATCGTTCGCACCATGACACAGGTCGAGGGCGGGCTGGACGAGCCCGAGGAGCTCGAGCCGGAACAGGGCACGCTGGACCTGTCCGACGCGGGTGACCGATGGAACATCTCGGACTGGGAGCAGGCCGCCGCCGCGGTGCTCCGCAAGTCCCGACGGATGGGCGAGGAGGACTCCGACGACCTCGTCTGGGACAGGCTCACCCGGACCACGCTCGACGACATCCCCGTCACCCCGCTCGGCACCGCGGGGCTCCTCGAGGACCTCGAGACCAGCGGACGCCCCGCCCGGTCCGGCGACTGGGACATCCGCGCCCACCTCGCCGCCGGCGACGCCAGGGCCGCCAACGAGGCCGCCCTCGTCGACCTGAACGGCGGAGTCACCTCGCTGTGGCTCGAGGCGTCCGCCGACACCGACTTCGCCACGCTCCTCGACGAGGTGCTGCTGGACCTGGCACCCGTCGTCCTGGACGCGCCGACCGCTCCGGTCGCCGCTGCCGAGGCGTTCCTCGCCCACGCGGCCGGTCGTGAGCTCGCGCTCGGCACCAACCTGGGGGTGAGCGGCGAGGCGGCCGAGGAGGACCTCGTCGCCGTCGTCGAGCTCGCGCGACAGGCCGGCACCCTCGCGGTGGTGGTCGACGCGACCACCGCGCACGACCGGGGCGCCTCCGACGCGCAGGAGCTCGGCCACTCGATGGCCGTCGGCGCTCGCGTCCTGCGGGTGCTCAGCGAGTCGGGCATCCCGCTCGAGGAGGCCGCCGGTCTGGTCGAGTTCCGCTACGCCGCCACCGACGAGCAGTTCCCGACCATCGCGAAGCTGCGCGCCGCCCGGCGCCTCTGGGCCCGGATCCTCGAGCTCAGCGAGGTCCCGGCGCCCTCGTCCGACGGATGGCGGCAGCGCCAGCACGTCGTGACCAGCCGTCCGATGATGAGCAGGTACGACCCCTGGGTGAACATGCTCCGCACCACCGTCGCCGCCTTCGCGGCCGGTGTCGGCGGGGCCGACGCGGTCACCGTGCTGCCCTTCGACAGCCCGCTCGGCGCGTCGGACGCCTTCGGCCGCCGGATCGCGCGCAACACCTCAAGCCTGCTCATCTCCGAGTCGCACGTCGCCCGGGTGAGCGACCCCGCCGGCGGCTCGTACGCCGTCGAGAAGTTGACCGACGACCTCGCCCGGGCCGGGTGGGAAGTCTTCGGAGGGCTCGAGGACGGCGACTCCCTCGACGACGCGATCGAGCGGGTCGTCGAGCGGCGAGAGAGCGAGATCGCCCGGCGCACCCGGCCGATCACCGGCCTGACGGAGTTCCCGAACCTCGGTGAGACCCTGCCGGAGCGCGAGGGCGAGCCCGACCGGGTCCGCCGCTACGGCGCCAGCTTCGAGGCGCTGCGCGACGAGCCCGCGACCGGACGCGTCTTCCTCGCCACCCTGGGACCGGTCGCCGCCCACACGGCCCGCGCGACCTTCGCAGCCAACCTGCTGGCCGCCGGCGGCATCGCCGTCGACGTGGCCGGCCCGACCAACGGCGTCGATGACCTGGTCGCGGCGTACGACGGCCAGGGGGTCGTCTGCCTCGCCGGCACCGACGCGGCGTACGCCGAGTGGGGCGCCGAGGCCGTCACGGCCCTCCGCGGGGCCGGAGCCACTCACGTGATCATCGCCGGGAAGGTCACCGCCCTCGCAGATGCGCAGGGCGTGGACGACTCGTGCGCCATGGGCGTGGACGCCCTGGACTTCCTGACCCGGACGAGGAGCGAGCTGTCATGAGCGTCCCGAAGAGCTTCAGCGGCCTGCCGCTGAGCGGCGAGGCGAGCTGGTCGACGAAGGCGCCCGGTGGCGAGCCGTGGATGTCGCCAGAAGGCATCGAGATCAAGCCCTCCTACGCCGAGGCCGACGTCGAGGGCCTCGACGCGCTCGACACGTTGCCGGGCCTGAGCCCGTTCCTGCGCGGGCCCTACCCGACGATGTACACCACCCAGCCGTGGACCATCCGGCAGTACGCCGGCTTCTCGACCGCCGAGGAGTCCAACGCGTTCTACCGCCGCAACCTCGCCGCGGGCCAGAAGGGCCTGAGCGTCGCCTTCGACCTGGCGACCCACCGCGGCTACGACTCCGACCACCCCCGCGTCCGCGGCGACGTCGGCATGGCCGGCGTGGCGATCGACTCGATCTACGACGCGCGCACGCTCTTCGACGGCATCCCGCTGGACCAGATGAGCGTCTCGATGACCATGAACGGCGCGGTGCTGCCGGTCATGGCGCTCTACATCGCGGCGGCCGAGGAGCAGGGGGTGAAGCCGGAGCAGCTCGCGGGGACCATCCAGAACGACATCCTCAAGGAGTTCATGGTCCGCAACACCTACATCTACCCGCCGCAGCCGAGCATGCGGATCATCTC
>Ga0308174_10001447_pt1 | contig 11103 bp, 9 predicted proteins | sample PhyPR2_FD_203894 | JGI IMG/M metagenome (GOLD analysis project Ga0308174, IMG submission 203894) | Soil microbial communities from UC Gill Tract Community Farm, Albany, California, United States - DLSLS.P.R2 | ecosystem: Environmental > Terrestrial > Soil > Agricultural land | place: USA... | reverse complement strand
CACGGTGCGCTCGTGGACGCGGTGTCGTCCGGAGGACGACCGATGCCATACCGTGCGCGCTGTGACTCCCGCCTCCCGCACCACTGTCGCGCTGACCGGCCACCTGATGGACACCGGCATCCTCGCCCGCGTGCTCGACGACGTCCTCGAGTACGGCGGTGACTACCGGATCGAGAGCCTCGATCTCGGGCGGCAGCACGAGGACGAATCGCGCGCCCTGATCGAGATCCAGGCCGAGGAGGCCGAGCTGCTCGACCGGATCCTCATGCGCGTCCAGGTGCACGGCGCGAATGCGGTCGACCCGGGGACGGCGCTCACCCGGCCCGCGCCGTCCGACGGCGTCTTCCCCGACGACTTCTACTCCACGACCAACCTCGACACGTTCGTCCGACTCGAGCGCGAATGGCTCCGGGTGGACCGGGCGGAGATGGACTGCGGCCTCGTCGTGGAGGACCGCGACGGCCGGCCGTCCGTGCGCAACGTCCCGGTGAGCGACGTCCGGGCCGGCGAGGCGGTGATCTGCGGGGCGCATGGCGTGCGGGTGGAGATGCCGCCGGCGGCCCCGCGTGGCGATGAGGAGGACTTCGGCTTCATGTCGTCCGCGGTCTCCAGCGAGAAGCCGCAGGCGCTGCTCGTGCACCAGATCGCCGAGCGCATGCGCGAGGTCAAGGCCGCCGGGCAGCGCATCCTCTGGGTCGGCGGGCCGGCGGTGGTGCACACGGGCGCCTCACCGGCGATGGTCCGGCTGGTCGACGCCGGGTACGTCGACGTCCTCTTCGCCGGGAACGCGCTGGCCACGCACGACATCGAGTCCGCCCTCTACGGCACCTCGCTGGGCGTCGACCTGGCCAAGGGCTCGGGCGTCCCCCACGGCCACGAGCACCACATCCGGGCGATCAACACGATCCGCGCGGCCGGCTCGATCGCCGCCGCCGTCGAGTCCGGCGTCCTCACCGGCGGTGTCATGCACGCGATGGTGCGGGCCGGGAAGCCGTTCGTACTGGTGGGCTCAGTGCGTGACGACGGCCCGCTGCCCGACGTCTACACCGACGTGATCGAGGGGCAGCGGGCGATGCGCGCCGAGCTGCCCGATGTCGGCTTCGCGATCATGGTCGCGACGATGCTGCACTCGATCGCGACCGGGAACCTGCTGCCGGCGTCCATCCCCCTGGTCAGCGTGGACATCAACCCGGCGACGGTCACCAAGCTGGCCGACCGCGGCAGCGCGCAGGCGATGGGGATCATCACCGACATCGGCCTGTTCCTCGAGCACCTGGCCCTCGAGCTGGCGCCCTAGTCGTGCCGAGTGGGCCCCGGAGGGGTCCGCGCAGGCACGACGGATCGGCTCAGGGCCGGAGGGGTCCGGCTCCTGGTGGCGGTTGTCGTCCGGAGGACGACAGTTCATATCGCACCAGGTCGGCGGCGCCCACGAGCCCCGCCTGCGGCCCGAGCTCGGCGGCGACGATGCGCGGGCCGGGCCGGAAGCCGCGCCCTGGCAGTGCCCGGTCCAGCCGGTCACGGGCGGGGCCCAGCACCATCTCGCCCAGCTTGCTCACGCCCCCACCGATGACCACGACCTCCGGGTCGAGGACGGCGGCGAGGTCGGCGATGCCCTGCCCGAGCCAGACTCCGACGTCGGTGACCAGCTCCAGCGCCAGCGGATCCCCACCCGCGGCGGCGCGGGCGACGTCCTCCCCGGTGATCCGGTCGGGCTCGCTGTGCACGCGCTCCATCAAGCGTTCGGCGGCCGCCGGTGACCTGCGGGCGACCTCGCGGGCGGCCTGCCCCAGCGCGGTTCCGCTGGCGTACTGCTCCCAGCAGCCCCGGTTCCCGCAGGCGCACAACCGGCCGTCGGGGACGACGCGCATGTGCCCCCACTCCCCCGCGACCCCGTGCGACCCGCGCTGCAGCCGGCCGTCCATCACGATCCCGCCGCCGATCCCGGTGCCCAGGGTGATCATCAGGGCCAGGTCGGCCCCCCGCGCCGCCCCGTAGCGGTACTCCGCCCAGGCCGCCGCGTCGGCGTCGTTGCCCACCCACATCGGCCGCCGCAGCCGGGCGGTGAGGTCCTTGCGCAACGACGAGTGCCGCCAGGCCAGGTGCGGGCTGAACAGCACGGTGTCGCCGGTGCGGTCGAACCACCCGGCCGCACCGACGCCGACGCCGACCAGCTCCCCGTCGTGCCCGTCGGCCAGTTCGTCGACGACGGCGACGATCGCGTCCTCGGTCTCGCTCTCCGACGCTCCGGGCGTGGCCCGCCGCGCGGTCGCCAGGACCGTGCCGTCGGGCGCCACGATCCCGCCGGCGACCTTCGTGCCGCCGATGTCGATGCCCAGGGCGGCCAGCTCGGCCGCCGGGCCGGTCACGCGATCTCGATCCGCTGGACCGCCGGGGCGGTGTCGGGCTCCTCGGCCGCGGCCGTCGGTGCCGCGGCCGGAGCGGGCGCCACGTCGTCGGCGAAGGTCCGCAGCGCGCCGGCGGTCGCGGTGAGGACATCGGCCAGCGCGGCGGACACCTCCGGACGTTCCCCGCGCACCACGGCCGCGACCTGGCACAGCGGGCACCAGCGGCAGGTGTCGGCGTGCGCGGCACCCTCGGCCGGCTCGGTGGGGGGCGCGGCGAGGAACGTGTCGACGAGCCGGCGGGCCTGATCGAGCCACTCGGCACCGGTGGTCATGAGATTCTCCCCTCGGCGGCCAGCAGGTCGGCCGGCCACAACTGTGGATCGGGCTGGAAGCTCACCTCGAGGCGGGCGTCGGCGGTGCCGGGGCCGACGAGCTGCCCCCCGGTCACCTCGCACCGGCGCAGCAGCGCGTCGAGCCGGACCGACCGGCGGACCCCGCCCGCGGTGATCACGAGATCGTCCCGCCACCGGGTCACGTCGAGGGTCGACAGTCGGGCAAAGGGCAGCGGCACGGTCAGCTGCCAGGTGCCGTCGCGCCGCTCGGTGACCGGCAGCGGTGGTTCGGCGGCCTCGGGCTGGTAGTCCGCCAGCAGGGCGGTCAGCGCGGCGACGTCCTCCGGGGCGACGGCGGCCTCGGCCACCTGGCGGACCGGCGCGACCTCGGCCAGCTCCGCGAGCTCGGCCCGCTGCTCGGCGCCGCGCTGGGCCCACCAGTTCCCGGCGCCCTCCGGCAGCACGCGGGCGAACACGGTCGTCGGCCGGAGACCGTGCAGGGCCAGCGTGGTCGAGGCCCGGCGCGCGGCGTCGGCCGCCCCCCGCCGGGGAACGGTGACCAGGCAGACCGCCGTGCCCGACGGATCGGCCAGCCGGTCGCGGGCGAGCAGACCCTCCAGCACCGGGACGGCGGCCAGGGCGGCGTCCACCGGCCCGCGGCGGACGACACCGGAGGCGACGGCGGCCGTCCGGACGGCGCCAAGCGCCCGCACCCCCGGTGGCATCAGCTGGTCGATCCACCAGCGGAGCGCGGCCGGCAGCGCGACGAGCGTGGCGGCGGCCTCCACGGGGCCGGCGTCGACGACGACCAGGTCCGCCTCGGCGCCGGCGAGGTCGGTGAGCAGCGCGAGGTCGGCGGCGCCGGGCACGGTCACCACCGAGCTCGCCGGCGGCAGCGTCAGCTGCGGCAGGACGGCACCGAGGGCATCGGCCGACCCGTGCCACAGCCGCTCCATCGCGACCTGGGGGTCGACGACGGCGACCTCCAGGCCCTCGACCTCGTCGAGGCCGGGCACCGGGACGGCCTGACGCGACAGCAGCAGGGTGCGGCGCCCGGCCCCGGCCGCGCGAACGGCCGCAGCGGCGGCGATCGTCGTGGTGCCGGCCCCGCCCGGGCCGGTGAACAGCAGGGTGCGCACGGGCGCGTCAGGCCTCGACGCGCTTCTTGAGCTCCTTGAGAGCCGTGTCGAGGATGACCTTCTCCGCCTTGCGCTTGATCATGCCGAGCATCGGGATGGAGAGGTCGATGGTGATCGAGTACGTCACCTCGGTGGCGCCGTCCAACTCCTTCAGCGTGTAGGAGCCGTCGTTGCGGTTCTGCATCTGACCCTTGACCAGGGTCCAGGACACCTTGCGGTCGCCGTCCCAGGTGTATTCGAGGACGTAGTCGTCCTTGACCGCGCCCGCATCGAGCACGAAGTGCACCTGACGCGCGCGGCCGTCGTCGCCGTCCTCGACGACCTCGACCTGCTTTGCGGCGGCGACCCACTCCGGATAGGAGGGGAAATCGGCGATGACCGTCATGACGTCGGCTGGGGGCGCGTCGACGACGATCGACTGGGTGGACTGGTCGGCCATTGGTGCAGGCTAGCCGCTGGCCGCCGCTCAAGGAGCAGACGGCCCGGAGCTCTGCTACCCATGAGTAGCAGCACTGGCAAGATTGATGGGACATTCCGGCACCGGGTCGAGGGCGACGGAGCCTACGGCCGGACGGAGACGAGAGGACCAGGCGTGCGCGAGTTCAGTGTTCCGGCCATCGCGGAGGTCGGCCCGGACGAGGCCCTGACCGACCTGCTCGCCACCAACGTCGCCGAGCACGGCGACGAGGTGGGGCTGCGGCGACGCCGCGACGGCCAGTGGCGGGACGTCACCTGGAAGGAGTTCGGCGAGGAGGTCGCCGCGGCCGCGAAGGGGCTCATCGCCTCCGGGGTCGAGGCCGGCGACCGGGTCGCCCTCCAGGCCAAGACCCGCTACGAGTGGACCGTCCTCGACTTCGCCATCTGGACGGCGGGCGGCGTCGTCGTTCCCATCTACGACTCCTCCAGCGCCGACCAGGTCGCCTGGATCCTCTCCGACTCCGGGGCCACGGCCCTGATCGTGGAGACCGACGAGCACGCCACGGCCGTGGAGTCGGTGCGGGACCAGGTGCCGGACCTGCGGTCGGTCTTCGTCATCGACCGCGACGCGATCGACGAGCTGACCAGGGCCGGCCAGGATGTGCCGGACACCGAGCTCGAGGCCCGCCGCGCCACGCTCAAGGCAGACACGCTGGCCACGCTGATCTACACCAGCGGCACCACCGGCCGGCCCAAGGGCTGCGAGCTCACCCACTCGAACTTCCTGTTCGAGATCGAGAACGGCATGACCCTGCTCGGCCGCTTCCTCAACGTCGACGGGTCGATCCTGCTGTTCATCCCGCTCGCGCACGTGCTCGCCCGCGTGATCGAGGTCGGGTCGGTCAAGACCCGTACGATCATCGGCCACACGCCCGACGTGAAGAACCTGCTCGAGGACCTCGCCGAGTTCAAGCCGACCTTCGTGCTCGCCGTGCCGCGAGTGTTCGAGAAGGTCTACAACTCCGCGAAGTCCAAGGCGGAGGGCGACGGCAAGGGCAAGATCTTCGACAAGGCCGCGCAGGTGGCCATCGACTGGTCGCGCGCGCAGGACACCGGCGGCCCCGGCATCCTGCTCAAGGCGGAGCACGCGGTGTTCGACAAGCTCGTCTACACCAAGCTGCGGGCCGCCCTCGGTGGCCGGTGCATGGGCGCGATCTCCGGCGGCGCCCCGCTCGGCGACCGTCTCGGCCACTTCTTCCGCGGCATCGGCGTCACCGTCTACGAGGGCTACGGCCTGACCGAGACGACCGCGGCGGCCGCCGTGAACCACGACGACGCCCTCCGGATCGGCACCGTCGGCCGGCCGCTGCCCGGCGTCGACGCCAAGGTCGCCGACGACGGCGAGCTGCTGCTCCGCGGCGGCATCGTCATGCCGGGCTACTGGAAGAACGAGAAGGCAACGGCGGAGGCGCTGGACTCCGAGGGCTGGTTCCACACCGGCGACCTGGGTGAGATCGACGACGACGGCTTCCTGAAGATCACCGGCCGCAAGAAGGAGATCCTGGTGACCGCGGGGGGCAAGAACGTCGCCCCCGCCGTCCTCGAGGACCGGCTGCGGTCCCACGCGCTGATCAGCCAGTGCATCGTCGTCGGCGACGGGCGGCCCTTCATCGCCGCCCTGATCACCCTCGACGAGGAGTCCCTGCCCGGCTGGCTGGAGTCGAAGGGCAAGCCGAAGGACACCTCCGCCGAGCAGCTCCAGGACGACGAGGACCTGCGCGCCGAGATCGACGCCGCGGTCAAGGAGGCCAACAAGGCGGTGTCGCACGCCGAGTCGATCAAGAAGTTCCGCATCCTCACCGCCGACTTCACCGAGGAGAACGGGATGCTGACGCCGAGCCTGAAGCTCAAGCGCTCCGTCGTCATGAAGGAGTTCGGCGACGAGGTCGAGGCGCTCTACCAGCGCTGACCCCCCGGCGGCTAGGCCGGTTCGAGCAGCTCGGCGAACGTCGCGGCGATCGTCGTCCACGACCACCGCTGCTCCACCCACTCGCGGCCGGCCTTCCCCATCGCGCGGGCGCGGGCCGGATCGGCCAGGAGGTCGCCGATCGTGCGGGCGACGGCATCGGCCGACCGCGGGTCGACGACGTGCCCGGTGACGCCCTCGTGGACGGTCTCGGGGGCGCCGCCCGACGTGCCGGCCACCACCGGCCGGGCGCACGCGGCTGCCTCGAGGAAGACCATGCCCAGCCCCTCGACGTCCAGGCCGGCCCGGCGGGTGCGGCAGGGCATCGCGAAGACGTCGCCCGCCGCGTAGTGGCCCGGCAGCTCAGCGGGCGCGACGGGCCCGGTGAGGACGACGGAGTGCTGCAGCCCCCGGGAGGCGACCGCCCGGCGCAGCGCGCCCTCGTCGGGGCCCCCGCCGACCAGCAGCAGGCGCGCGTCGGGGTGGCGGGCCAGCACCTGCGGCCAGCCGGCCACCAGCACGTCCTGGCCCTTGCGGGCGACCAGCCGGGAGACACACACGACCACCGGCGCCGTCCCGAGGCCGTAGCGGCGCCGCACGGCCGCGCCGTCGGCCTCCGGGGTGAACTGGTCGACGTCGACCCCCGGCGACAGCTGCGCCAGCCGCGTGCGGCTCTCCAGCGCCGGCGCCAGCCGGCCGTGGGTGTACTCGCTGATGTAGGTCAGCACGTCGAGACCGCCGGCGATGCGCTGCAGGAGCCGGCGCGCGCCCGGCAGCGCCACCCAGCCGGTCTCGTGCCCGTGCGTGGCGCCGACCAGATGCCGGACGCCTGCCTCGCGGAGCGTCGGCGCCAGTAGTCCCAGCGGCGCGGCCGCACCGAAGAACGCCGTGTCGCATCCGTGCCGGCGGGCCAGGTCGACGGCGGCCCGTGCGGTCGCGCGGGTCGGCAGCAGCATGCCGGTCGGGCGCCGGACCACCGGATAGGGCAGCCCGGCGTCGTACCCGGCCGACCCGGGGGCGTCCGAGGCGAGCACGACCACGGAATCGGGGGGACGGCGCGCCAGCAGCGCCGCCACGAACGTCTGGATGCCGCCCTGCCGCGGCGGGAAGTCGTTGGTGACGACGAGGGTGCGGGTCACCGGTGGGCCAGCTTCGCCCAGTCGGCCGCGAAGGCGACCCGCTGCGCCGTCGTCGGGTGCGAGCCGAAGAACCACTGCAGCACCGCGGGCGGATCGGGCTCGGCGAGGCCGCTGACGGCAAGCCGGCGCTGCATCTCGACGAAGGTCTGCGGGTCGCGAGTGAGGTCGAGGGCGTGGATGTCCGCCCGCGCCTCCACCTGCCGCGAGACCACGTTCTGCACCGGCGTCGAGAGCAGGGTGCCCGCGGCGATCAGGAACAGGACGAGGGCGACGACCCCGGGGTCGCCGGCGCCGTCGGCCCCTGCACGGCGCAGCAGGCCGGGCGAGGTGAGCAGCCAGCCGAGGGCGGCGACGCCGGCCGCCGCCCCGAGGGCTCCGACGAGCGTGCCGGTGAGGACGTCGCCGGCGGAGACGTGGCCGAGCTCGTGCGCGGCGATCGACTCGATCTGCCGGTCGGGCAGCTGCGCCAGCACCGTGTCGTAGACGACGATCCGCCGGGTCGACCCGAACCCCGAGACGTAGGCATTGAGCGCGGTGGTGCGCCGGGAGGCGTCCGCGACGAGCACGTCCTGCACGGGAGTGCCGTTCCGCTCCGCCAGGGTCAGCAGATCGGTGCGCAGCTGACCGGGCGGCAGCGGGTGGAAATGGTTGAAGGCGGGCTCGATGAGGACCGGCCAGAGGAAGGACCCGAGGACGACCAGCGCCGCGGCTCCCCCGCCGGCCCACGCCCACCAGCTCCGCGGCGCCCGCCGGGCGAGCCAGACCAGCCCGAGCAGCGGCAGCGCGGTGAGTGCGGCATCGATGCCGGTCGACACCGCCACGTCGCGCAGCCAGAGGCCCCAGCCGCGCGTGGACAGCCCGTACCGGTGGGCGATCACTTCGCCGTAGGCGGACAGCGGCAGCGTGACCAGGCAGCCGACGACGAGCAGCGCGAGCACGCCGAGCAGCACCTGCCAGACCCATCCCCCGCCCAGCGGCCGCGCAACGGCGCGCACGAGGCGGCTGCCGAGCCGGGTGAGACCGAGGGCGGCGGAGACGGCCAGGCTCAGGGCCAGGGCGCTCAGGGACGCCGGGCGGGTGGCGGCGGCGAATGCCTGCGCGCGATGCACCTGGGCGGCGGTCAGGCCGGCGGTCGCGTCGACCGGCACATGCCCACCCGGAGGGATCGGAAGCACCGACCACGGCGTCCGGACCGCGATGACGAGCGCGACCGCGACCCCGAGGACGAGCGCCGTGACCAGCGCGGCGCGAGCACCTCCCCGACCCGCCCCGCTCACCCGGCCGATCCTAGGCGGGCCGGCTGAGGCACCCCGCGCACTGCGCCCGGACGCGACGAGGGCCGGTGACCTCCGGGTGGAGGTCACCGGCCCTCGGCGTGGCCGCGTACCGCGTCAGCCGGTGGCGATCCGGCGGGCGCTGTTGTAGTTCGGCATCGAGTCCAGGCTCACGACCTTGACCGGCTCGCCGGACGTGGCGGCGTGCACCATCTGGCCGTTGCCGATGTACATGCCCACGTGGCTGACCGGGCTGTAGAAGAACACCAGGTCGCCGGGCTGTAGCGCGGAGCGGGACACCGGGACGCCCATCGTCGACTGCCCACTGCTGGAGTGCGGCAGGCTGATGCCGGCGGCCGAGTAGGCGTACTGCATGAGCCCGGAGCAGTCGAACGCGCTCGGACCGGCGGCACCCCACACGTAGGGCTTGCCCACCTGGGCGAGCGCGGTGCTCACCGCGGCCTGCGCGGCACCCGTGGGTGCGGGAGCGGCGCTGGGCGCCACCGACGAGCCGGCGGCCGTGAGGTTCACGACCGCCCGCTGCGGTGCGGTCAGCGCGGCGTACTGGCGCTTGTAGTCGGCGATCTTCGCCTGCAGGTCCCGCTGCTTGGCGGCGACCTGGTCGAACGTCGCCTGCGCCTGGGTGGCGGCGGCGTCGGCCTTGGCCCGCGCCGCTGCGGCCGCGTGGGACGCCTTGGACACCTGGGCGACGACGTCGTTGGTGTGCCCGGCGATCGCGTCCAGGGTGCCGATCTGGGAGACGAACGCGTCGGCGGACTTGCTGGTCATCAGGACGTCGAGCTGCGAGACGTCGGTGCCGCCGCCGGTGTAGGCGCTGCGGGCCACCTGCCGGATCTGGCCGGCCATCGCCTGCAGCTGCGCCTGGGCCGCTGCCGCGTGCTTCTCGGCGCTGGCGACGGCCGCCTTCTGCTGGTCGAGGACCACGCGGGCCGCGTTGACCTGCTCGGTGACGACCTCGAGCTGGTGATCGGCGTCCGAGACGAGCTTGGCGGCCTGCTGCGGGCTGGTCGCGGGGGCCGCGGCAGCGGTACCCGGGAGGATCGTGAAGGTCATCGCCGCCGCGGCGCCGAGAAGGACGCCGGAGCGGAGCCGACCAGAGCGCCTGGGCCGGGAGAGACCGGCCAGGGAATCGGGGTGGAGCGACGGGCGGGCATGCGTGAGAACTGCGTGAGGGGTCGCCACGTGCGGCGGCTCTCCGTTTCTTCCTCTGCAACCGCCTACCGAGTTAGCTGACGGGTTCGGGCTGGGAAGACTGGCCCTATCCCCTGCACACCGGCGAGCCGGCCAGCAGGGGAACTCACCCCAGAACTGCGGTGGGTCCCCGGCTCATCTCGAGCGCCCGGAGGCGCCGTTGACGATTAGGCGGTGATCGGTCGAGGTCACCTCGTGCGGGCGACGACCACCCGACCGAACGGCGATCACCGTACGACCGTGATGTTGTCGTGACAAACCGAGGGTCTCGATAGTGGTGTGACCAAGGTCAACAAAATCGTAATTTGCCGCTTGAGCGCGTCGTTCACCCGCAACGCGATCGTGGGGTAGGTCGCACTTTCGCGACCCGTCGTCAGCCCGTCCGGCGGCCGTGTCGCGCCGCGCCGTCGGGCCGCTCGCCCGTGGTCCCCCGATGCCGCAGCGGCGGGACAAGTCCCCCCTCGGCGAGGGCACGCACGGCCCGGCGTTCGACCTCGTCGAACTCCACGACGACCCCGGGCGGCGGGACGACGGCGTCCTCCGCGACCTCGTCGTGCGCACAGCCGGCCACAGCGCCGCCGCGGGCCGCCGGACCGCTGCGCAGCCGGGCCGGCATCGGCAGCACCACCGGGTCGGCGCTCTGCCAGCCGGGTGGCGCGCCCAGGAGCACGGTGACGACGCAGTCGGCGCAGCCGGTTCCGCGGACGGTGCAGGTGTCGCAATCGATGAGCATGGGTCTCTCCTCCGTGAGTTGTCCGCACGCTAGGAGCGGCCACTGACATTTCCGGAGGATCGGGTGCGACGACCCGGATCGGCTCAGGTTCCGGCGTACTCCCAGTGCCACGGCTCCTCACGGCCGTGGCCCGGTTCTGCCCACTCCGGGTGGAGGAACCCGAAGCGGCCGGCGTTGGCCTTCATCCAGTCGTAGGCGGCGGTGTCGTACCGGTCGATGCCGCCGCACAGGTCGACGGCCAGGCCCCAGCCGTGGTTGCTCGTCCCGGGCACCGCGGCCAGTGCCGGCTTCTCCCCGAACAGCCGGACCTGCACCGCGTAGGAGCGGTAGGAGTCGGTGATGCAGATCGGGCCGCCGAAGGCACCGGCATAGGCAGCCGACATCGCGCGGTAGGCCGCGGCCGCGTCGCAGCGCAGCAGATGGCCCGCGACGCCGAGCGGGCACAGGGCGCTGGGCGGGATGAGCCCGTTCGGGTAGCCGCCCCAGGCCCGGTCGCCGTCGTAGCTCGGCGGGTAGACGGTGTTGCCGCACTGCATCCGCAGCGCG
>Ga0308174_10001446_pt1 | contig 11103 bp, 8 predicted proteins | sample PhyPR2_FD_203894 | JGI IMG/M metagenome (GOLD analysis project Ga0308174, IMG submission 203894) | Soil microbial communities from UC Gill Tract Community Farm, Albany, California, United States - DLSLS.P.R2 | ecosystem: Environmental > Terrestrial > Soil > Agricultural land | place: USA... | reverse complement strand
GCTGCTGGGCGGCGGCCGCCGCGTACTCCGGGGGCCAGATCTGGTGCGGCGGCAACCACGTCGCCGTCCGCCAGGGCATCGAGGGCGACACCCTCGAGCTCGCCGAACGGTACGTCCGGGCCATCGCGCACTCGCACCCCGAGGTGCTCGACGAGCAGGCGATGCGCCGCTGGCTGGAGGTCTCGCCGGACGCCGTCCGCTACTGGGAGGACGTCGGTGCGATCCGCTGGACCGTCATCCCTGGCCTGGCCGACTATCACAACGAGGCCGACGGGGCGCTCCCCGAGGGCCGGTACCTGACCAACGAGCCGATCGACGCCGCCGAGCTGGGCGAGTGGCGCGACAAGCTGCGGGTCAGCCCGTACTTCCCGGTCGGCACCACCTACGCGGAGATGTTCGTCAAGGGCCGGCGGCTCACGAACGTCGACGAGGAGGGCGCCGGCGAGCAGGCCGGCGTCCAGGCGTTCGGCCTGCCGACCCGCCCCGGCGGGGAGGCAGCGGTGCCGGACCGGCTGACGTTCGGCACCGGCGTGGTCGCGAGCTTCCTCGCCCGCGCGCTGCGCGAGCCCGGGATCGAGCTGCGCCTCGAGCACCGGGTGACCGAGCTGCTCACCGACGACGGCGCCGTGGTCGGCGTGCGCGCCGAGAGTCCGGCGGGTCCGGTGGAGGCGCGCGGACCGGTCGTGCTCGCGACCAGCACGTACGACTGGGACCCCGAACTGGTGCAGGAGCTGGTCGGGCTGGGGCCGGAGGACTTCGGCAGCGTCGCGCCCCGCACGATCCGCGGCGACGGCATCCGGCTCGCCCGCGCCGTCGGCGGAGCCGTTGCGCACCTGCCGGCCACGGCGATCCCGATGCTGCCGGGCTGGCCGGCCGACACCGGCGTCGGCTACGCCTACGGCCCCGACTACGCGATGCCGCACAGCATGATCGTCGACCGTCTCGGCAACCGGTACTGCGACGACTCCTACTGGGTCGACATCGTCGAGAAGACCATGGACCCGGCCGACCGGCACCTGCCGTTCTTCCTCGTCTTCGACGAGCAGCACCACCAGAAGTACGGCCTGGGCGCGACCCCGCCGGGGGGTGAGTACCCGGCCGGCCTGGTCACCTCGGCGCCCACCCTGAGGGAGCTGGCGGACGCGCTCGGCATCGACGGCGACCAGCTCACCGCGACCGCCGCGGCGTTCAGCGAGAACGCCCGCAAGGGGCTCGACCCCGACTTCGGCCGCGGCACCGTCGACTACGTGCGGCGCTTCGCGGGCGACCCGGCGAACGAGCCGAACGCCGTCCTCGGCCCCGTGGAGCAGCCGCCGTTCCACGGGTTGCGCCTGCGGTTCGTCGGCACCGCGATCGGCACGAGCGGGGTGCGGATCGACGGCGACGGGCGCGTGCTCGACGAGGCGGGCGGCCGGATCACGGGGCTGTACGCGGTCGGTTCGTGCGCCGCGCTGACGACCGTGGGCACCGGCTACAACAGCGGGATCGCGCTCGGGCGGGGACTCACGCTCGCCTACCTGGTGAGCAACGAACTCGCCGGAACCCCGGTGGATTGACAGGGACGATCTGAGCATCTATGAATATGAATAGTATCGATCTGCGTCACAGTCCGGAGGGACGTGCCCGATGAGCGTCGCCACTGACACGTCGGTCCGCGACGAGGAGATCACCGCGTTCTTCAGCGCGGACCCGGCCACCATCGCGTGGCCGTACCCCATGTACGACCGCTGGCGGCAGGGCTCCGGGGTCGTCCGTTGGCACGACGGCCCGGCGACGCTGATCACCCGGTACGCCGACGTCAAGGACGTCATGGCCGGGAAGTACCCGATCAAGCAGAACGCCTACCGCTTCGGCGAGCTGGCCGAGGGCACGATCAGCCGGCTGCCCATGGAGCAGCACGACGTGTTCTTCAAGGTCCTCGACTTCGAGAGCCACTTCCTCTCCCGCAAGGACGGCGACGAGCACCAGCGGCTGCGTCGGATCGCGGCGCGCGCGTTCAGCGCCCGGCGGATCGAGCTGCTGCGGGAGTCGGTGCAGCGGCACGTCGACGACCTCATCGAGGAGATGCAAAGCGAGTCGCGGCCCGACATCAAGCTGCATCTCGCCAACAAGCTTCCGGTGCGGGTCATCGTCGACCTGATCGGCGTTCCGCAGAGCGACCGCGAGCTGATCTGGGAGTGGTCGGAGGCGGTCGGCCGGCTGTTCTCCCTGGACGAGAAGTCGCTGCGCGAGGCCGACGAGGCCATCGACGCGTTCCGCGACTACGTCGGCGCGACCGTGCAGAAGGTGCGCCGGACCGGCGAGGGCCCCGAGCTGGCCAAGCTGATGCTCGACTCGCGCGAGGAGGAGGTCATGACCGAGGACGAGCTGGTCGCGATGTACCTGCTGATCCTCTTCGGCGGCAGCGAGACCACCACCAACCTCCTCGGCAACGGCTTTCTCGACCTGCAGCGGCACCGCGACCAGTGGGACCTGCTCCGGGAGAACCCCGACCTGGTGGCCGGGGCGATGGACGAGCTCATGCGCTACGACTCGCCGCACCACTACCTGCCGCGGGTGGTCGCCGAGGACTTCGAGCTGCACGGGACGACGCTGCGGGCCGGCCAGACGGCGATCATCGTCATGGGCGCGGCCAACCGGGACGAGGCGAAGTTCCCCGACCCCGACCGGCTGGACGTCACCCGCCCCAACAAGCGCGAGCACCTTTCCCTGGCGTTCGGCGCGCACCACTGCCTCGGTGCCGCGCTGGCCCGGCTCGAGGGCGACGTCGTCTTCTCCACGCTGCTGCGCCGGTTCCCGGAGGCCCGGTTGCTCGACGACCAGCCGGCCTACGCGGGCAGCGCGATGCTGCGCGCGATCCAGTCCCTCCCGACCGACCTCGGCACGCCCGCCTGATGTCCTCGTACCTGCTCGCCGACCAGCCGTCGGTGCCCGCCGGGCACCGGGGTCGCGCTGCCTTCGTGCACCGCGACCGCGCGGTGACGTTCGCCGAGCTGGACGACGGAGCGACGCGGTTCGCCTCCGCCGCGCACGCCGCCGGCCTCCGACCGGGGGACCGCGTGCTGCTGTTGGCACCCAACGCCCTCGAGACGTTCGTGGTGCTGGTCGGCTGCGCCCGCGCGGGGCTGGTCGCGGTGCCGGTGAACTGGCGGCTGTCGCCGACCGAGCTCGCCGCGGTCGCCGCGGACGCCGGGGCGCGGCTCGTCGTCGTCGACCGGTCGCTCGCCCACCTGCTCTGGGCCGTCGTCGACAGCGGCGTGCCGCTGCTGACCCTGGGGGAGCAGTTCGAGCGGTGGCTCGCCGATGCCCCGGCGCGACGTCCCGCGATCGAGCACCGCCCCGACGGCGTCGTCCTGCAGGTCTACACGTCGGGCACCAGCGGGCGGCCCAAGGGCGTGCTGCTGACCAACCGCAACCTGGCCACCAAGGTGCCGGGAGTGACCCCGCGCTGGGGACTGGCGCCCGACAGCGTCAGCCTGCTCGCCACCCCGCTGTTCCACGTCGGCGCGCTCAGCTGGGGGCTGGCCGGCCTGCACGCCGGGGCCACCACGATCCTCGCCGGCGATGCCTCACCCGACACGCTGCTCCGCCACCTCACCGACGACTCCGTGTCGCACACCTTCCTGGTGCCGGCGATGATCGCCCGGCTCTGCGAGGAGGCGCCGGAAGGGTCGGCCTTCCCCGCGCTGCGCACCGTCCTCTACGGGGCGTCGCCGATCAGCACGCAGACCCAGGCCGCGGCGCTGCGGCTGTTCGGGCCAGTGCTGCACCAGGTGTACGGCCTGTCGGAGACCACCGGCTCGCTGACCGAGATGGTGCCAGGGCCGGACCTGCCGGCCGACTCGCCGCTGTACCGCTCGGCCGGGCGCGCCTACCCGTGGATCGAGGTGGAGATCCGGAACCCGGCCACGGGGGAGCGGCTGCCGGCCCACACCTTTGGCGAGGTGTGGACGCGGTCGGCGCAGAACTCGCCGGGCTACTTCGGGCTGCCCGAGGAGACCGCCGAGCTGCTCACGCACGACGGCTGGCTGCGCACCGGCGACGGCGGCCACCTGGACGACGACGGCTACCTGTTCCTCACCGACCGCGTGAAGGACCTGATCATCAGCGGCGGCGAGAACGTCTACCCGGCCGAGGTGGAGGCGGTGCTGCGCACGCACCCCGACGTCGCCGACGCGGCGGTGTTCGGGCTGCCCGACGAGCGCTGGGGCGAGGTGGTGGCGGCCGCCGTCGTCCCGCGCGCTCCCGGGCTGAGCGCTGACGACCTCGTCGCGTTCACCGATGGGCTGCTCGCCGGCTACAAGCGGCCGCGCACGGTCCGGATCGTCGACGAACTGCCGCGCAACGCCGCTGGCAAGGTGCTGCGCCGGGTGCTCCGCGACAGCGCACTCGAGGGGAGCAACGCATGACCGAACCCGTACGCATCCTCGGTTTCGTCAACCACATCGCGCCGGCGGCCGACATCGAGGACGAGATCGCCCAGGCGCTGGAGTGGGGCGTCGACGTCATCGTCGCGCAGGGCACCGGCAGCGACTGGGGCCCGTACTGGCTGGGCTCGGGCGAGCAGGTGTCGGCCAACCAGGCGGCCAACGTCGAGCCCTACGTCCGGGCCGCGCTGGAGCACGGGATCCCGTTCGTCTTCTCGTTCGGCATCGCCGGCGGGAACGTGCACCTGGAGACCTGCCTGCGGGCCTTCGACGAGCTGTGCGCGCGCAACGGCTGGGCGCCGCGTCTGGGCGTCGTCCGCTCGGAGATCGGCAAGGACTACCTCGCCGCCGCCGTCGCGGACGGGCCGCCGGTCGTGCCGGCGTCCGACGGCGCCGGGCACGGGAACCTCACCCTCGCCGACGTCGCCGACGCCGAGCGGATCGTGGCCCTCATCGGCCCGGAGCCGGTGATGGACCTGCTGGCCCGCGGGGTCGACGGCGTGCTCACCGGCCGGGCGCTGGACATCGGCCTGTTCATGGCGCTGCCGATGCTGCGCGGCATCCCCACCGCGGTCGCGGCGCACGCCGGCAAGCTGCTCGAGTGCGGCGGCCTGGGCCTGTCGCCCGGCGACTCCGGTCGGGCGATCTGGGCGAGCGTCGACGCGACCGGGTTCGAGGTGCGCTCTCCGTCGCGGGACGCCGACGCCACCGTGCGCTCACTGGTCTCGCACACGTTCTACGAGCGCTCCCACCCGACGCTCGAGGAGAACCCGGGCGGCACCCTCGACCTCGGGCAGGCGACCTACCGCGAGACCGAGCTGGGCGTGCGGTGCGAGGGCGCCGTCTGGCACGACGCCCCGTACACGGTGCTCATGGAGGGCGCCCGTCGCGAGGGCTTCCGCGCCGTCTCGCTGCTCGGCGTCCGGGAGCCGGCGCTGCTCGCCCAGGCGCGCGGCTGGGCCGACGCCGCGGAGGCCCAGGTGGCGGCGGCGCCGCGGTTCGCGCAGGCCTTCGCCTCGGGCCGGCTTAAGGTCGCGACCCGCATCTTCGGTCTGGACGCCGTCCTCGGGTCGCTGGAACCGAACACCGCGGTGACCGGTCACGAGGCCGGTGTGCTGGTCGACGTCGTCGCCGACACCGAGGACCTGGCCAAGGAGGCTGCGTACTACGCCTTCATCCGGCTGTTCATCGGGCCCTACCCCGGCCGGAAGACGACGGCGGGCAACGCGGCGGCGCCGATCATGCCGGTCGTCGTCCCGGTGTCGGAGGTCTTCACCTTCTCGATCTACCACCTGCTGCCGCTGGCCGACCCGCTCGAGCCGTTCGCCATGTCGGTCGAGACCTTCCCCCGTACAGCCGACCGTCAGGAGCGGACCGATGCGCTTGTATGACGCCGCGGCGATCGTCCGAAGCAAGAACGCCGGGCCGTTCGCCGTCACCATCGACCTGTTCTTCGCCGACGAGGAGCACTACCGGCTGGCCCGGACGTCGGCCCTGCTGACCCCGGCCGGCGTCGCCGCCGCGTACGGCGTCGCCGAGAACACGGTCAAGGGCGTGTGGTGGGACGACCGCATCCTCGCCGCGAAGGTCTCGCTGCAGCGGTGGTCCTCCAGCAGCGACCCGTTCTGCGCCGACCTGTTCGGCGCGCACCTGCACACCCCCCTGGCCGCCGCCGAGCTGGTCTGAGGAACGGGAGAGTCATGAAGTTCGGGATCCTGCTCACCTCCATCTACGACGCGAGCGTCGACGCCCGCGTTCAGCGGCAGCAGCACGAGGAGCTGGTGCGCACCGCCGAGCAGCTCGGCTTCGAGCTCATGGTGTGCGGCCAGCACTTCCTGGGCTCGGAGCTGCGCTACTTCCAACCGGTGCCGTGGCTGACCCACCTGGCCCAGGTGGCACCGACCATGGACGTCGCGACGGGCATCGTGCTGCTGTCGATGGTCAACCCGGTCGACATCGCCGAGCAGATGGCCACGCTCGACGTGCTCACCGACGGACGGGCGACCTTCGGCGTCGGCCTGGGCTACAGCGGGCACGAGTTCGACGCGTTCGGGGTCGAACCCGGCACCCGGGTGGCCCGGTTCGAGGAGTCGCTGGAGCTGGTCAAGGCACTGTGGAGCGGGGAGAAGGTCGACTTCACCGGTCGCTTCCACAGCGTGCACGGCGCTCAGCCGTCGGTGCGTCCGCTGCAGGAGGGTGGGCTGCCGATCTGGGTCGGTGGTCAGGCCGCCGGGGCGGTGAAGCGCGCCGCGCGGATGGGGGACGCCTGGTACGCGCCGCCCTTCCCGTCGCACACCGAGCTGGCCAAGCTGCGACAGCTGTTCCTGGACACCCGTGCCGAGCGGGGGCTGTCCACCGACGGCGACTTCCCGCTCCGCCGGGAGCTGCTCATCGCGCCGTCGCGCGAGGCGGGCATGGACGCCGCGCTCGACCGCTACCGCGCCCGCTACGAGACCTACAAGAAGTGGGGGCTCAGCGGCGAGAACACCCCCGTCGGCGACGGCTCGGAGCTGCGGGCCAACATCGAGGAGCAGTTCATCCTCGGGACGGCGGCCGAGTGCGCCGCCGAGCTGGGACGGCTCCGCGACGAGCTCGGCATGACCCACTTCGTCTACAAGCCGCACTGGCCGGGCCTGTCTCACGCCGACGCGATGGCGCAACTGGAGGAGTTCGGCACTACCGTGGTCCCGGAGCTGCAGTCATGAAACTGGAAGCCGGACAGGTTGCTGTCGTCACGGGCGCGGCCAGCGGCATCGGGCGGGCCCTGGTGGACGCGTTCGCCGCACGCGGGCTGGCCGTCGTGCTCGCCGACGTCGAGCAGGGCGCGCTGGACGACGCGGTCGAGGAGCTCACGGCGACGGGGGCGACGGCGATGGGGGCGCGCGTCGACGTCCGTCGTCCCGACGACCTGGAGACCCTCGCGGCGAAGGTACTGGCCGAGTTCGGGCGGGTCGACGTCCTGTGCAACAACGCCGGCGTGATCGTGCCGCGGGCGCCGGTCTGGGAGCAGTCGTACGCGGACTGGCAGTGGATCGTCGACGTCAACCTGCACGGCGTCGCCAACGGTCTCCGGGCCTTCGTCCCGGCGATGGTCGCCGCCGGCCGCGGTCACGTCGTCAACACGGCCTCGATGGCCGGCCTCACCACGATCCCGGGCGGCGGCAACGGCGCCTACTCGGCGACCAAGCACGCCGTCGTCGGGCTGTCGGAGACGCTGCGGCTGGAGCTCGCGGAGGCGGCGCCGGACGTGGGCGTGACCGTCCTCTGCCCGGGGCCGGTGCCCAGTCGCATCCACGACGCGGGCCGCAACCGCCCGGCCGATCTTCCGGCCGCCGAGGCCGCCGAGAGCCTCGCGCCGGGGGCGAAGTCCTGGCTGTCCCTGACCCGGGTGCCTGCCGAGGACGTCGCCGCGCAGGTCCTGGTCGCGGTCGAGGAGGGCCGGGAGTACGTCCTGACCCACGCAGACATCCTCCCGCTGGCCAGCGCGCGGGCGGTTCACCTGCTCGAACAATTGCCGATCGCGGTACCCGGAGGGACCTCATGACCATCACGACCCCGCCGACCGGTGGGCTGATCAAGGACGTCGTCACCCTGGACCGGGTGGTGATCCGGCTCGCCGGCGACTCCGGCGACGGCATGCAGCTGACCGGCAACCGGTTCACCAGCGAGACGGCGAGCTTCGGCAACGACCTGTCGACGCTGCCCAACTTCCCGGCCGAGATCCGGGCGCCGACGGGGACCCTGCCGGGGGTCAGCTCGTTCCAGCTGCACTTCGCCGACCACGACATCATGACGCCGGGCGACGCCCCGGACGTGCTGGTCGTGATGAATCCTGCGGCGCTGAAGGCGAACCTGTCCGACCTGCCGGGCGGCGGGCTGCTGATCGCCGACTCCGACGAGTTCACGCCGCGGAACCTGGCCAAGGTCGGCTACGCGAGCAACCCGCTCGAGGACGGCTCGCTCGAGGGCTGGCAGCTGGTCTCCGTGCCGCTCACGAGCATGACCACCGACGCGCTCGCGGACTCGGGGCTCGGCAAGAAGGAGGCCGAGCGGAGCAAGAACATGTTCACGCTCGGCCTGCTGTCGTGGATGTACCACCGGCCGACCGAGGGCACGATCCGCTTCCTGGAGCGGACCTTCCGCCGCAAGCCGGAGATCGCGGCGGCGAACATCGCCGCGTTCCGGGCCGGGTTCAACTACGGGGAGACGACGGAGGCGTTCGCGGTCTCCTACGAGGTCAAGCCGGCCCCGATGGCGCCCGGCACGTACCGCAACATCTCCGGCAACCAGGCCCTGGCCTACGGCCTCATCGCGGCGGGGCAGCTGTCGGGCCTGCCGCTGTTCCTCGGCGCGTACCCGATCACGCCGGCGTCGGACATCCTGCACGAGCTGGCGAAGCACAAGTCGTTCGGCGTGCGCACGTTCCAGGCCGAGGACGAGATCGCCGGCATCGGGTCGGCGATCGGTGCGTCGTTCGGCGGCGCGCTCGGCGTGACCACGACGTCGGGCCCGGGCGTCTCGCTGAAGAGCGAGGCGATCGGCCTGGCGGTGATGGTCGAGCTGCCTCTGCTGGTGGTGGACGTGCAGCGGGGCGGCCCGTCGACCGGGCTGCCGACCAAGACCGAGCAGTCGGACCTGCTGCAGGCGATGTTCGGGCGCAACGGGGAGGCGCCGGTGCCGGTGGTGGCCCCGCGGTCGCCGGGGGACTGCTTCGACGCGGCGATCGAGGCGACGCGGATCGCGCTCACCTACCGGACGCCGGTGATCCTGCTGTCCGACGGATATCTGGCCAACGGCGCCGAGCCCTGGGCCATCCCGTCGGTCGAGGACCTGCCCGATCTGACCGGGGCGGTGAACTTCGCGACCGCGCCCAACGGGACGGCCGCCGACGGGGAGGAGGGAGTCTTCCTCCCGTACCTGCGGGATCCGGAGACGCTCGCCCGGCCGTGGGCGGTCCCCGGCACGGCCGGCATGCAGCACCGTCTCGGCGGGCTGGAGAAGGCGGACCGGACCGGGAACATCTCCTACGACCCGGCCAACCACGAGTTCATGACCCGTACCCGCCAGGCGAAGATCGACGGCATCGCGGCGTCGCTGCCACCCACCGAGGTCGACGACCCGGACGGCGACGCGCGGGTCGCGGTGATCGGCTGGGGCTCCACCTACGGGCCGATCGGTGCGGGGTGCCGGCGGGTGCGCCGGGCGGGCCGGTCGATCGCGCAGATCCACCTGCGCCACATCAATCCGTTCCCTGCGGACCTCGGCGACATCCTGGCGCGCTACGACCGGGTGGTGTGCCCCGAGATGAACCTCGGTCAGCTGTCGCTGCTGCTGCGCGCGAAGTACCTGGTCGACGTGGAGAGCCACACGCAGGTGCGCGGGCTGCCCTTCCGGGCCGCCGAGCTCGCCGCCGTCTTCCAGCAGGCCATCGATTCACTCGGAGGAACCCTGTGACCACCGTCGATCTCGGACTTCCGGACGCCGGGCCCATCGCCGCGGCGATCGCGGCCGGGGGCGAGAAGCAGAGCGAGCTGAAGGCGAAGGACTTCAAGACCGACCAGGAGGTGCGCTGGTGCCCCGGGTGCGGTGACTACGTCATCCTCAACGCGGTCCAGAGCTTCCTGCCGTCGCTGGGGATCGCCCGCGAGGACATGGTCATCGTCTCCGGCATCGGCTGCTCCTCGCGGTTCCCGTACTACCTGAACACCTACGGGATGCACTCGATCCATGGCCGCGCCCCGGCGATCGCCACCGGCCTGGCCGCCTCCCGGCCGGACCTGTCGGTGTGGGTGGTCACCGGCGACGGCGACGCGCTCTCCATCGGCGGCAACCACCTCATCCACGCGCTGCGCCGCAACGTGAACCTGACGATCCTGCTGTTCAACAACCGGATCTACGGGCTCACCAAGGGCCAGTACTCGCCCACCAGCGAGGTCGGCAAGGTCACCAAGTCCACCCCGATGGGCTCGATCGACGCCCCGTTCAACCCGGTGTCGCTGGCGCTGGGCGCGGACGCCACCTTCGTCGGCCGGGCGATGGACTCCGACCGCAAGGGGCTGACCGAGGTGCTGCGGCAGGCCGCCGAGCACCAGGGCACGGCGCTGGTGGAGATCTACCAGAACTGCAACATCTTCAACGACGGCGCGTTCGACCTGCTCAAGGACCCGACCACCGGCACCCAGTGGTCGATCCCGCTGGAGCACGGCAAGCCGCTGGTCTTCGGCCCCGACGGCGCGTCCTGCGTGGTGACCGACGAGTTCGGGGGGCTGCGGATCGCCGAGACCAACCAGGTCGCCGCCGACGAGATCGTGGTGCACGACGCGCACCGGGAGAACCCGGCGTATGCGTTCGCGCTGTCCCGGCTGTCCTCCCAGGACCTGCGGTACACCCCGATGGGCGTGTTCCGGTCGGTCCAGCGGCCGACCTACGACGCGATGATGGCCGACCAGCTCGAGGTGGCCCGCACCGAGCAGCCCGGCGACCTGCAGGCGCTGCTCGCCGGCGGGGACACCTGGACCGTCGAGGCCTAGTGGGGCCGGACGCGCAGTAGCTGGTCGTCGTCCCCGTTGTCGGTGGTGACGTACAGGTCGCCGTCCGTGCCCTGCTGGACGGTCCTGATCCGGCCGTAGTGGCCCTCGAGTTCGGGCAGCCGGAACTGGTCCTGCAGCGCGCCGTC
>Ga0308174_10001445_pt1 | contig 11103 bp, 8 predicted proteins | sample PhyPR2_FD_203894 | JGI IMG/M metagenome (GOLD analysis project Ga0308174, IMG submission 203894) | Soil microbial communities from UC Gill Tract Community Farm, Albany, California, United States - DLSLS.P.R2 | ecosystem: Environmental > Terrestrial > Soil > Agricultural land | place: USA... | reverse complement strand
CGAACAAGATCCGCCGCGCGGGCCTGCCCGAATCGCTCGCCTACCGCGTCGAAGCGGGCATCTAGCTCGACGCATGAGCGCCCATGCGCCCGGGAGCGTGATCGACGGCTATGCCATCGAAGGCCTGATGCACGCCGGTGGCAACGGCTATCTGTACGCGGTCCGCCCGCCGCAGGACGCCGACCCCGGGTTTCCGCTGGTCATGAAGGTGCCGGGCGTGGGCCCGGGCCAGCCGACCCTCGGCCTGGTCGCGTTCGAGACGGAGCAGGCGATCCTGCGCGTGCTCTCCGGCCCCTTCGTGCCGCGCTACGTCGCTGCGGGCGACGTCGCGCACGTGCCGTATGTCGTCATGGAGCGCATCGAAGGCTCCGGGCTGGCCGACGTCGTCGCGCGTGCGCCCCTGCCGTTCGACGAAGTGGCGCGCATCGGCGCCACCATGGCGGACGCGCTGCAGAGCGTGCACGCGCAGGATGTCGTGCACCTGGACGTCAAGCCCGAGAATTTCCTGTTGCGCCCGGGCGGCGAAGCGGTGCTGGTCGACTTCGGCTTCGCGCGCCACGCCCGCTATCCCGATCTGCTGGCCGAGGAGCGGCATTTCGCGGCAGGCTCGGCCGCGTACGTGTCGCCCGAGCAGCTCGGGGGCGAGCGTGCCGACCCGCGCAGTGACCTGTTCGCGCTCGGCGCGCTGATCTACGAGATGACCATCGGCGAGCCGCCGTTCGGTGAGCCGCAAACGTGGGCCGGGATGCGTGACCGGTTGTGGCGCGAGCCCGTTCCGCCGCGCGCGTTGCGTGCCGACACCCCGCCCTGGCTCCAGGAAGTGATCCTGCACCTGCTCGAGGTCGATGCGACACGGCGCTATGCCACCGCGGCGCACGTCGCCTTCGATCTGCGGCATCCGGAGCAGGTGGCGCTCGGCACGCGCGCTGCGCGCCTGCGTGCACCGGGCTTTGGCGCGCAGGTCGGCCGCTGGTGGCGCGCGTCGCGTCGCGGCGTGCCTGCGCGTCCTGGCCGCGGCGTTGCGCCCGTGATCCTCGTCGCGGTCGACACCGCCCATCCGGACGACGAGCGGCTGCCGGAAATCCGGACGGCCACGCGCCGCCTGATCGCGGCGAGCGAGGACTATCGCCTGATGTGCGTGTCGGTGATCGGGGCGGCGCCGCTCGGCGAAGGCGAGACGCTCGCCGACACCGCATCCGGGCGCCATCTCGAGCACAGCGTGCGGCTGCGCCATTGGGCCGAGCCGCTCGGCCTGCCGCCCAGCCGCCAATCGCTGCACGTCGTCGAATCGGCCGATCCCGCGCAGACGCTGCTCGACCTCGCGCGCTCCAATCACGTCGACGTCATGGTGCTTGGTGCGCCGCGCCCAACGGATCGTGCGCTCGCGTGGTGGCGCTCGACCGCGTCCACCGTCGCTGCGCAGGCGCATTGCAGCGTGCACCTCGCGCGCGCGCCGCGGCCCGGCTGAAGGCCCTTCAGCGCGCCTCGAGGGCGCTCGCGAGCACGCGCACCGGGTGCAATGCCGCGCGACCGGTGAGGTCGGCGATCTGGTGGCGGCAGCTCGTGCCGCCGGCGACGATCAGCGTGTCGGCGTCCGCCTTGCGCACCGCAGGCAGCAGCGACTGCTCGGCCATCGCAACGGAAATCTCGTAGTGCTCGGCTTCGTAGCCGAAGCTCCCCGCCATGCCGCAGCAGCTCGACTCGACCGTGTCGACCGCGAGGTCGGGAATGCGGCGCAGCGCGCTCGTCACCGCGCCGAACGCCTCGAACGCCTTCTGGTGGCAATGACCGTGCACGAGCGCGCGCCGCTGCGGCAGCGGATGCAGCGTGAGTGCGTCGGCCGGTCGCGCCGCGAGCCATTGCTCGATCGTCATGGCGCGCGCACTCACCCGTGTCGCGGCGTCGCCGAGGCCCATGGCGAGGAGCTCGTCGCGCAGCGTGAACAGGCACGATGGCTCGAGCCCGACCACGGCCGCGTGGCGCAGTGCCGGTGCATCGAGCACGGCGATGAGGCGCGCTGCCGCGGCGCGTGCTTCCTCCACGCGTCCGGCGGTCAGCAGCGCGCGGCCGCAGCACAGCGGTGCGCTCCTGTCCGCGCGCGCGATGGCGACCCGCGCCCCTGCTGCACGCAGCACGCGCAGGGCGTCGCCCGCGTGCTCGGGCTCGAACGCGTTGGTGAACGTGTCGACGAACAGCACGACGTCGGGCTGTGGATCGTCGCTGTGAGGGCGCGCAAGGAAAGGCGATGCCGCGAAGCGCGGCAACGCGCGGCGCGCCGAGAATCCGAGCACGCGTTCGCCGAGCCATGCGGCGCCCGGCAGCGCCCTTAGCGCGAGCACGCCGCGCAGCCGCGCGGCCCGTGGCGCCCAGCGCGGCAGGGTCGCGATGAGCCGCTCGCGCAGCGAATCGCGATAGCGGGTCCGCCGCGCGTGCCGATGCTCGATCTTCATGCGGGCCATGTCGACGCCCGTGGGACATTCGCGCCGGCAGCCCTTGCAGCTGACGCACAGGTCGAGCGCCGCATCGACGGCGTCGCCGCCGAGTCCTTCGCCCGGGCCGAGCTGGCCTGACAGCGCGAGGCGCAGCGTGTTGGCGCGGCCGCGCGTGACGTGCGCCTCATCGCGCGTGACCCGGTAGCTGGGGCACATCGTGCCCGCGTCGAACTTGCGGCAGTGCCCGTTGTTGTTGCACATCTCCACGGCCTTGCCGAGGCCGCGGGAAGGATCGCCGCCACTGCCGGGCGGTCCAACGGTCTGCGTTGCCGGATCGTTGGTGACGTCGAAGTCGCTCCAGTCGAGCGCCGGCGTCAGCGGCGTCCCGGCGTACCCCGGCGGAAAGCGGAACAGCGTCGCGTCGTCCATGCGGGGCGGACGCACGATCTTGCCGGGGTTCATGAGGCCGTCGGGGTCGAAGAGCCCCTTCACCTCCTCGAACGCGTGCGCAAGGCGCGGACCGAACTGCCAGGCGATCCACTCGCTGCGCACGAGGCCGTCGCCATGCTCGCCCGAATACGCCCCCTTGTATTCGCGCACGAGCGCGCTCGCTTCCTCGGCGATCGCCCGCATCTTGGCCGCGCCGTCGCGGCGCATGTCGAGGATCGGCCGCACATGCAGCGTCCCCACCGAGGCATGCGCATACCAGGTGCCGCGCGTGCCATGGCGGGCGAAGACCTGCGTCAGGCGGTCGACGTACGCGGCCAGATGCGGCAACGGCACGGCGCAGTCCTCGATGAACGACACCGGCTTGCCGTCGCCGCGCATGCTCATCATGATGTTGAGCCCGGCCTTGCGCACGTCCCACAGCGCCTTTTGCGCCGCCGCGTCCGTCATGCAGACCACGGCGCCGGCGTGACCGAGGTCGCTCATGAGGCCGACGAGCGCGTCGAGGCGCTGCAGCGCCAGCGCACCGTCGTCGCCGGCGAACTCGACCAGCAGGATCGCATCCGGCTCGCCGCGCAGCGCCGGATCGATGACCGGGCGAAACGCGGGATTGGAGCGTGCGAGCTCGATCATCGTGCGGTCGACCAGCTCCACCGCCGTCGGCTCGAGACCGACGATGCGCTCCGTGCATTCCATGGCGCGATGCAGCGTCGCAAAGCTCACCACGCCGAGCGTGCGGTGGCGCGGCAGCGACGCGAGCTCGAGCGTGAGCGCGGACGTCCATGCCAGCGTGCCTTCGCTGCCTACGAGCAGATGCGCGTAGTTGACGCTGCCGTCGGCCGTATAGGGTCGCTCGCTTTGCGGATTGAACACGTCGAGGTTGTAGCCGCCGACCCGGCGCAGCACCCGCGGCACGCGCAGCGCGATCTCGTCGCGCTCGCGCGCGCCGATCGCGCGCAAGCCGTCCGTCAATACCGCCATGCGAGCGTCACTGCGGCTCATCTGCGCTTCGGGACCGAAGCGCGCGCGCGTGCCGTCGGCAAGGCGGGCGTCGATGGCCTGGACGTTGTGCACCATGTTGCCGTAGGCGATGGAGCGTGAGCCGCAGGAGTTGTTGCCCGCCATGCCGCCGAGCGTCGCCTGCGCGGAGGTGCTCACGTCCACCGGGAACCAGAGGCCATGCGGACGCAGGAACGCGTTCAGCGCGTCGAGCACGATGCCGGGCTCGACCGTGACGCTTCGCCGCCCGGCGTCGAAGGCCAGCACGCGGGACAGGTGCCGGCTGTGATCGATGACGAGCGCACGCCCGACCGTCTGGCCGCATTGCGAGCTGCCTGCGCCGCGCGGCAGCACGGGCACGCGCAAGTCGCGGCAAACCGCCATGGCGGCGCCGACGTCGTCGTCGCTGCGCGGGACGAGCACGCCGAGCGGCTGCACCTGGTAGATCGACGCGTCGGTCGCGTAGCGCCCGCGCGAAGCGCGGTCGAGCAGCACGTCGCCCTGTACCGCTTCGCGAAGGCGGCGCGCGAACACGGGATCGGCGTCCTGCTGCGGGATGAACCGCAGCGGCTGTGGCAGCGCGGCGTTCACGCAGCGGGCGCAGCGGCCGGTGCGGCGCGCTCGGCCATCAGCGCATCGAGCACTGCCTCGCCCTTCTGGTAAAGATGCGAGCGCAGGATCTTAGCGAGCCGCGCACCGTCGCGTGCCTCGAGCGCCTCCACCATCTGGGCGTGGTCACGCGCCGCGCGATTCCATTTATCGCGATCGAAGTTGGAACGAAAGCGCAGGTTCTGGATGCGCAGGTTGAGCGTGCGGTACGTCTGGCGCAACAGCGCGTTGCGTGCCGCGAGGTTGAGCCGGTCGTGGATCTGGCGGTTCACCCGGTAGTACGACGGCAGGTCCTCGCGCGCATGGCAGGCCAGCATCTCGAACGTGAGCGCCTTGATCTCCGCAATTTCCGCGGAGGTGATGTGGCGGCAGGCGAGCTCGCCCGACAGCGCCTCGAGCGCGCTCATGACCTCGAAGCTTTCGCGGATGTCGTCGGCCGAGAGCGACACGACGGTGGCGCCGCGGTTGGGCAGGAGCGCGACGAGGCCGTCGGCGGCCAGCACGCGAAACGCTTCGCGCAGCGGCGTGCGCGAGATCCCCAGCCGCTCGCACAGCGCGCGCTCGTTGAGCCGGGCGCCCGGCGCGAGGTGGCCCTCGATGATGAGCTCGCGCAGCCGCTCCGCGGTGCTGCCGGGCAGCGTCCGGGCGACGGCCGGTCCAGGTGCCGGTGCGGGGGCGGACCCAGCCGGCGTCGTGCGCGGATCGAGCAGCAGGCTCATGCTGGTATACCAGTAGGATCGCTCGGAGACGACGCGCAGCCGGTGCGGCAAGCGCCCGCCGCGCAGCGCCTTTGCCTGTAAGGATATACGGATCGGCGGGCGCGCGCATCACTTGCGAAGCGCGGTCCAATTTCGTACGATGCCGTTTGGTATACCAGTCACGTCTCGGCCATGCTCGAGCTCGACCGCCATCCTTCCGGGCGTCACTTCCTCCAGATCCCCGGTCCGACCAACGTCCCCGACCGCGTGCTGCGCGCGATCGACCGGCCGACCATCGACCACCGCGGGCCGGAGTTCGCGACGCTTGGCAAGGCCGTGCTGGCCGGCATGAAGAAGGTGTTTCGCACCGAGGCCGACGTCGTCATCTACCCTTCGTCGGGGACCGGGGCGTGGGAGGCGGCGCTCGTCAATACGCTGTCACCCGGCGATCGCGTGCTGATGGCCGAGACAGGCCAGTTCGCGCAACTGTGGAAGCGGCTGGCCGAGCGCCTCTCGCTCGTCGTGGATTTCCTGCCCGGCGACTGGCGTCACGGCGTCGACGCGGCAGAGGTGGAAGCACGCCTGCGCGCCGACGGCGCGCACGCCATCAAGGCGGTGTGCGTGGTGCACAACGAAACCTCCACCGGCGTGGTGTCGCGCGTCCCCGACGTACGCGCTGCCCTCGACCGCACGGGTCATCCCGCCTTGCTGATGGTCGACACGATCAGCTCGCTCGGCTCGATCGACTATCGTCACGACGACTGGCGCGTCGACGTCACCATCGCGGGCTCGCAGAAGGGCCTGATGCTGCCGCCCGGGCTGTCATTCAACGCCATCGGGCCGCGTGCACTGGCCGCGGCGAAGTCGGCGCGGCTGCCGCGCGCCTACTGGAACTGGGACGACATGCTGGCGAGCAATGCGACGGGCTATTTCCCGTACACGCCGGCAACGAACCTGCTCTACGGCTTGCACGAGGCGCTCGACATGCTGTTCGCCGAAGGGCTCGACCAGGTGTTCGCGCGCCACCACCGCTTCGGCGAGGCGACGCGGCGCGCCGTGCAGGCGTGGGGGCTCGAGGTCCTGTGCGCGAACCCGGCCGAATGCAGTCCCGTGCTCACCGGCGTGCTGATGCCCGAGGGCCACGACGCCGACGCGTTTCGCCGGGTGGTGCTCGATCGCTTCGACATGTCGCTGGGGCAGGGCCTCGGCAAGGTGGCCGGCAAGGTCTTTCGCATCGGTCACCTCGGCTGGTTCAACGACCTCATGTTGTGCGGCACGCTTGCCGGTGTCGAGATGGGCCTCGGGCTCGCGGGCGTCCCGCACCGGCGCGGTGGAGTCCAGGCGGCGCTCGACTACCTCGCCCGTGCACCCGAAGCCGCGCTCGCTGCCGCTGCATGAGCCTTTAATGAAAACGAAGCCGTGCGCCACGACGTGCGGCCGACCCGATCAGCTGGAGCCTTAGGAGGAATTACCATGCACACCCGTTCCACGCGTTCATGCGCGCGCGTTGCGCTCGCACGCATTCTCGCCATTGCGTTGCTCGGCGTCATCGCGCCCGCCTATGCGCAGATCGAGATCAAGCTCGGCCACGTCGGTGAGCCGGGCTCGCTGTTCCAGCAGAGTGCCGACGAGTTCGCGCGCCGCGCCAACGCCAAGCTGGGAAGCAAGGCGAAGGTCATCACCTACGGGTCGAGCCAGCTCGGCGGCGACAACGAGATGATCCAGAAGCTCAAGCTCGGCACGCTCGACATGGCGCTGCCGTCCACGGTAATGAGCTCGCAGGTCGACCTGTTCGGCATCTTCGAGATGCCCTACATCGTCAAGGACCGTGCACACATGGCGAAGATCGAGAAGGAGATCTTCTGGCCGAAGCTCGAGCCCGAAGCCGAGAAGAAGGGGCTGCGCGTGCTCGCGGTGTGGGAGAACGGCGTGCGGCACATCACCAACAACAAGCGGCCGATCAGGACGCCCGCGGACCTGCAGGGCATCAAGCTGCGCGTGCCCGAGGGCAAGTGGCGGCTCAAGATGTTCCAGGCGTATGGCGCCAACCCCAGCCCCATGAAGTTCTCGGAGCTTTTCACGGCGCTGCAGACCGGCGTGATGGACGGTGAGGAGAATCCGTTGACGCAGATCTACTCGGCGAAGCTGCAGGAAGTGCAGAAGTACCTGTCGCTGTCGGGCCACGTCTACACGCCGGCGTACCTCACGGTCGGCATCCGCAAGTACGAATCGCTGCCCGCCGACGTCCGCAAGATCCTCGAGGACACGGCGAAGGAGACGCAGGCGTACGTCTACCAGCAGGCCGCGAAGGAGGACGCCGAGCTGCTCGGCAAGCTGAAGGCGGCCGGCATGCAGGTGAACGACGTCGACCAGGCGGCGTTCGTGTCGGCGAGCAAGAGCATCTACGACGAGTTCGGCAAGGAAGTGCCGGGTGCGAAGGAGCTGATCGAGCGCGCACAGGCGCTGCGCCAGTGACGCACGGCGCCGCAACCATCGCCCGCCTCGAGCGGTTCCGTGCCGGCTACGGCCGCGTGCTCGAGTGGGTGGTCGCGGCGCTGATGATCGCGCTCGCCGCCGAGGTCACGCTGGGCGTGGTCTATCGCACGCTCGGCAGTTCGCTCAGCTGGTACGACGAGCTCGCGTCGCACATGCTCGCCTGGCTGACGTTCTACGGCGCGGCACTCGCGTCGGTCAAGCGCGCGCACATCGGCTGCCCCGAGCTCGTCGCCGCAATGCCATGGCCGGCACGGCGTGCGGTCAGCCTGATCGCACAGGTCGTGGTGATCGCGTTCTTCGCATTGCTGGGCGCGATCGGCGTGTCGATCATGCCGATCCTCGCAACCGACTCGCTGATCAGCCTGCCCGACGTGCCGATGAGCGTGGTGCAGTCGGTCATTCCCATCTCGGCGGCGCTGATCGTGGTGGCGGAAATGGCCTACCTGCTCGAGCTGTGGCAGGCGCGCGACCCGCGGGAGATCGGCGCGGCGCCGGCTGCCACCGCCGACGCCTTGCATTGAGGACCGCGCGATGGGCATGATGCTCGGACTCTTCGCCGCGGTGCTGGTACTCGTGGTGCTGAACGTGCCCATCGCGGTGGCGCTCGGCGTCGTGGCCGTCGTGGCGATGGTCTCGAGTCACGGGCTCGACATCCTGCCCAACCTCGCGGTGGTCACGTACAACGGCGCGACGAGCTTTCCGCTGCTCGCCATTCCGCTGTTCATCCTCGCTGGCGCGATCATGAACGCGTCGGGGATCTCGCAGCGCCTGATCGCGTTCGCGACCTCGCTGTTCGGCTGGATCCGTGGCGGCCTCGCGCACGTGTCCATCGGCGCGTCGCTGTTCTTCGCCGAGATCTCCGGCTCGGCGGTGGCCGACGTGGCCGCGCTCGGCTCCATTCTCATTCCGGGGATGAAGTCGAAATCCTATCCGGCGCCGCTCGCGGCGGCCGTGATGTCCTCCGCCGCGACGCTGGCCGTCATCATCCCGCCGTCGATTCCGATGATTCTCTACGCCGTCATGGCGGAGACGTCGGTGGTGCAGCTGTTCGTGGCGGGGATCGTGCCGGGCATCATCGGCGGGGTTGGCCTGATGGCCGTGGCGTACTGGTTCGCGCGCCGCTACAACCTGCCGCGCGAAGGTTCGTTCTCGTGGGCCAACGTGCGCCGCACCGGGCGCGAGGCGCTGTGGGCGTTCCTCCTGCCCGTCATCATCCTGGGCGGCATCTTCGGGGGCGTCGTCACCGCGACGGAAGGGGCGGCGCTCGCCGTCATCGCCGCGCTCCTCGTGGGCGTCGTCATCTACCGCCAGCTCGACCGCGCCACGCTGTGGAAGGCGCTGATCGAAGGCGGCGTGCAGACGGCGGTGGTGATGCTCCTGGTGGCGACCAGCGCGCTACTGGGCACGTACCTGTCCGAAGTGCAGGCGCCGCAGGCGCTCGCGCATGCCGTCACCGAGATCACGCAGAACAAGTGGGCGGTGCTGGCGCTGCTCAACGTGCTGTTCCTGCTGCTCGGCATGTTCCTGCACTCCGCGGCGGCGATCATACTGGTGGTCCCGGTCGTCATGCCGCTCGTGAAGGCCGCGGGCATCGATCCGGTTCATTTCGGACTGATCGTGACCGTCAACCTGGGCATCGGACAGCAGACGCCGCCCGTGGCGAGCGTGCTGATGGTCGCGAGCGCGATCGCCAAGGCGTCGATCTGGGACGTCACGCGGGTGAACGTCTGGTTCATCGGCGTGCTCGTCGGCGTGCTGCTGCTCGTCACTTACGTACCCGTGACCGGGCTCGGCCTGGTCCAGCTCTTCTATCGGTGAAGCATGGATGAACACATCAAGGTCGAGCGCGACGGGACGATCGCGACCGTCACGCTGAACCGTCCCGAGAAGCTCAACGCACTGACCAAGGAGATGTGGCGCGGCCTCGGCCACGCCATCGACACGCTCTCGTGCGATGACGCCGTGCGCTGCATCATCGTGCGCGGCGCGGGCGAGCGCGCGTTCTCGCCGGGCAACGACATCGCGGAGTTCAGCCGCGAGCGCGCCAACAAGGCGCAGGCGATCGAGTACGGCCACATGATGCACACCACGGCGCGCGCGCTCGCCCATTGCCGGCATCCGCTGGTCGCGCAGATCCATGGCATCTGCGTCGGGGGCGGGCTGGAGATCGCCGCGTTGTGCGACCTGCGCATCTGCGGGCAGAGCAGCCGCTTCGGCGCGCCGATCAAGAATCTCGGGCTCGTGATGGCGTACCCCGAGATGGTGCCGCTTGTGCGGCTCGTGGGCTCCGACGTCGCGCTCGAGATCCTGCTCGAGGGGCGGATCTTCGACGCGGTCGAAGCGCGCGAGAAACGGCTCGTCACGCGGGTCGTCGCCGACGATCAGGTCGGCGCCGAAGCGCGCGCGACCGCCGAGCGCATCGCCGAAGGCGCGCCGCTGGTCGCGCGCTGGCACAAGAAGTTCGTGCGAAGGCTCGCTGACACGGAACCGGTCAGCCCGCAGGAATACGACGAGTGCTTCGACTGCTTCGACAGCGAGGACTTCCGCATCGGCTACGCAGCTTTCCTCGCCAAGCGCAAGCCCGAGTTCGTGGGACGCTGAGACGATGGCGACGCATCATCCGGGCCCGCTCGGCGGCGTGCGCGTGCTCGAGCTTGCGCAGATCATGGCGGGGCCGACGTGCGGCATGCTCCTCGCGGACATGGGCGCCGACGTGATCAAGGTCGAGAAGCTGCCCGGCGGCGATGACGCGCGGGGCTATCGCGAGCCGCGCGTGAACGGCGTGTCGGCGCCGTTCATGATGCTCAACCGCAACAAGCGCGGCATCGCCATCGACCTGAAGCAGCCGGCCGGCCGCGAGGTGCTGCTGCGCATGGTGACGGACGCGGACATCGTCACCGAGAACTACCGGCGCGGCACCATGGAGAAGCTCGGTCTGGGCTACGACGTGCTGTCGCGCGTGAACCCGGGGCTGATCTATTGCGCGATCTCCGGCTACGGGCGCGACGGCCCGTGGGCGGACAAGGGCGGCTTCGACCTGATCGCCCAGGGCTTCGCCGGGTTGATGGCCATCACGGGCGAGCCCGGTGGTCCGCCGATCAAGACCGGCAATTCGGTGGCCGATATCAACGCGGGCATCCTGGCGGCGGTCGGCATCCTGGCTGCATTCGCCCACAAGCTCAAGACCGGTGCCGGGCAGATCGTCGACACCTCGCTCATGGAAGCGGCGCTGCAACAGACGTACTGGCATGCCGCGGCGTATTTCGCGACGGGCAAGTCGCCCGGCCCGACCGGATCCGCGCATTTGCTCACCGCGCCGTACCAGGCGTTTCGTACGCAGGACGGGTGGATCAACATCGGTGGGGCCAACCAGGCCAACTGGGAGCGCATCGCCGAAGTGCTCGGGCACCCGGAGTGGCGCA
>Ga0308174_10001444_pt1 | contig 11111 bp, 8 predicted proteins | sample PhyPR2_FD_203894 | JGI IMG/M metagenome (GOLD analysis project Ga0308174, IMG submission 203894) | Soil microbial communities from UC Gill Tract Community Farm, Albany, California, United States - DLSLS.P.R2 | ecosystem: Environmental > Terrestrial > Soil > Agricultural land | place: USA... | reverse complement strand
CGCTGGTAATCGAACTGCACGGCACGCGAAACGTCGCCGACCAGGTCGCCCTTGTCGACGTTGATCGAGCTGTAATCGCGCCACTTGTCCGGGTAGCCGATCTTCGGCGTGAACTTGGCGAGCTTGGCTTGCGCGGCCTGCTTGGTTTCCGGCGTCATCCAATCGAGCTGGTCGATGCCTTGCTTGAAGGCGGCGAGAATGTTGCTCACGAGCTGCTGCGCGCGCGCCTTGCTTTCAGCCGGGAAATACTTCGCGCTGTATAGCTTGCCGAGTTCCTCGCCGATGCTGGCATTGACCAGGGTCAATCCCCGCTTCCAGCGCGGCTCGTTCTGCGGCACGCCGTTCAACACGGTGCCCTTGAACGCGAAGTTCTCGTCGACGAAACGCTTGGACAAGAGCGACGCGTTGGTGCTCAGGACGCGGAAGCGCAGGTAGGCCTTCCAGGTCGGCAGCGGCGTCGCGCCGGCGAGCTTGGCGAAAGCCGTCATGTAGGTCGGTTGGCCGACGATCACGCTGTCGACTTTGCCCTTGATGCCGGCGCTATCGAGGAACGCATCCCACTCGAAGCCCGGCGCCAATGTGGCGAGCTTGGTGAGTTCGACCTTGTTGTAGGCCTTGATCGGGTCGCGCAGCGCGACCTTGTCCCACTGCGCCTTGGCGAGCGCCGTTTCGAACGCAACGATCGCGTCGGCATTCGCCGCAGCCTGTGCATCGCCGGCCATGCCGAGCATTTTCTCCACATGCTTGCGATAGTCCGCGCGCATGCCCTTGAGCTTGGCATCCTCATCTTTGAGGTAGTAGTCGCGGTCGGGCAAGCCGAGGCCGCCCTGCTGCAAGTCGGCGACATACTTGGTCGCATCGCGGTTGTCCTGGTGCACGGCCACCAGCACCGGCGCATTCGGCGCCAGGCCAAATGGCGTCGCGCTGCCGGTTTCACGGTTGAGCTTGGCGATCTCGACCGCGACGTCTTTCTGGTTCTTCAGCGCATCGATGCGCGCGAACGCGGACGCGAGCGGCTTGACATCGAGCGTCTCGAGATTGGTTTCATCCATGAACGCGGCGTAGAAATCGCCGATCTTCTTGGTATCGACCTTCGCGTCGCTGATCTTGCCGGCGGCGGCATCGTCGATCAGCGTGTGCAGGTTGTCCTGGATGCGATCGAACACAATGGTCCCGGTGCCAAACTTGGATTTGTCGGCCGGAATCTCGGTCGTGGCGAGCCATTTGCCATTGATGTGACGATAGAAATCCTCGCCCGGCGGCACGCTGTTGTCGAATGACTGGACGTCGACGCCGGAGACGAGCGTCGTAGCGGGTGCCGCTGCAGCAGCCGGCTTGGCCGCCGGAGCCGGGGCCGCCACGTCGGCAGCGGGGGCTTTCGCGGCGTCCTGCGATGAGGAACATGCGGCCAGCAAACTGGCGCAGGCCAGCGAAAGGAGGGTGCGTTTCATCGGATTCTCCACAATTGAATTTTTGAGCGACGGTGCGCGGTGCGGCACCGTAGCGGTCCGCGGGCACGACCACATGGGCCGAAGGTAATCGCGCATTGTAAGCAATCGGACCAGTTCGGGGTGCTCTGAATTATTTGCCCGCTGGGTGGGGTTCAGGGTTGTTGCCCCTTTTGTCCTCTCCCGCTGGCGCGAGAGTGGGCGCCGGGAAGGAGTGCACATCGTCCGGTAGGGTGGGCTTGGCCCACCGGCCTTTCGTGAGAGCAGGAAACAAGAACGGTGGGCGGCCAAGGCCCGCCCAACGGCGCCACAAGGACGGTGGACGTAGGATTTATTTTGCGGCAATCGTTGCCTTGGATTCGCGGCGGACTTCGGCGAGCGCCGGCAAGTCGCTGTCGGCGTGATTCCAGGTCTGGGCGAGCTCGGCGTAACTGCGCGCCGCTTCTTCTTTCTTGCCCATCGCCTTCAGCGCCCGCGCGCGGCCGAGCAGAGATTCGCTGCGCTTCGGCGCGGTTTTCAGCGATGCATCGAACTGCGCGAGGGCTTCCTGCGGACGCTTGTCGGCCAGCAGCAGTTCGCCCGCGAGTTCGTGGGGCGGCTTGGACGTCATCGGCGGACCGAACGCGAACGGCAACGCATCGTTGTTCGCGGCGGCGCGTGCGGCGAGCGTATGGGCGGCATCGAGCTTGCCGGCACGATGATCGATCATCGCCTCGAGCATGTCGGCGCTGATACCCAGGTAATCGGTCAGGTGAAGAATGTCCTCGTTCGCTGGAGCTGGCTGGCTGGCGAAATCACGGAGGCGTTGCAGTTGCGTTTGCGCCGCCGCGACATCGCCGGTGGAAATCGCCGCAAACCCGACCGCAAATGCATCCAGGCCGGCTGCGCGGCCCGCCGCCGCGGCGTCCATCAAGGGCGAAGGTACCGGCGCACCAGGCGCCGCGGTCTCGACCAGCATCGTCGCGCGCATCGTGAGGCGTTCGATATCGAGATAGCGTTTCAGCCCTTCGGTGGTCTTTTCCATGTGGATCTGCTGACCCGGATGCGCGCCGAGCCACGCCAGCGCAACCGGTGCTTCGCGCTGGCAATCGTCGAGCTGTTTGCGCGCGTCGCGCCAGCGGCCCAGCTGGTAATAACCGTACTGCAGCCATTCCGGATAATGTCCGCAGGCAACCGTCGGCTTGCCGGCGGCACGCTCCTGCGCGTAAGTCAGCTGCGAGGAGCGCTCATTCGCCTCGACGACGTCGTCCCACATCCCGAGCGCAATGAAGATGTGCGAGACCATGTGCTGCGCATGCCCTGCATCGGGCGCGATCTTGGCGAGCACGCGCGCGGCGGGCAGTGCGCCCGCGGCGTGGTCGGGGTCGTCCATGCCGTGGATCCAGTAATGGGCCGCGCCCGGGTGCTGCGGGTTGTGCGCGAGCACGCGCTTGGCGATCTCGGCCGCGCGCAGGTAGTTGGACACGTTGCGATTGCCGCGCGTGGCGCCGAGCAATGCTTGGGCGAGGAACAGCTGCGCCTCGTCGTCGGCCGGATTTTGCGCCGCGATCGCTTCCATCGACTTGAGGAATGCGGCATCGCGCTCGGCGAGCGTGCCCGAACCGAACAGCGCCTCGACGGCGCCCATCCAGGCTTTCTCGCGGGGCGTGATCGCCTTGGCAGCGCGTGCTTCCGGCGTCGCGCCGAGCTTGGCAAGCGCGGCGCGAGCCGCGTCGGGTTTGTCCTGGTTCCACAGCGCGTGGGTGGAGGTCATCGCCTCGCCCCAATACGCCATCGCCAGACCCGGATCGAGTTTCTCGGCCTCCTGGAATGCCTTCTCCGCTCGCGGGTATTCGTACACGTGCAGCAGCAGCATGCCGCGCACGAATGCGGTCTGCGCCGCGGCCACCTTGGTCGAGGTCGGAAAATCGAGCGTGCCGAGGCCCTCGATTGTTTCGGGTGCCGCGCGTGCAACGGCGGAGGCCGCCATGAATACAGCCGCGATCGCAAGGCGCGCGAACGATGCTCTACCGAGTGCGACGAGCTTCGGATGTGCCACCCTCAACCGACGCAGCACCGCTGCGTCGGCCTCTCGCGCCAGCGCGAGAGGCGAAGAGGATGACGCGCGGCTCATGTCAGGTTGCGGCCGTGGAACAGTTCTTCGATCTCGCGTTTGAGCACCGATTCGATGCGCTGGCGATCCTTGAACGAAAGATCGTCGACGTGGGCCTCGAACAGGTACGTCTCGAGGTCGAATTCCTTCACGTGCATCTTCGTGTGGAAGATATTTTCCTGGTACACGTTGACATCGAACATCTCGTACTTCTGGCGGATGTGCTTGGCCAGGTACTCCTGGATCGAGTTGATGCGGTGATCCATGTAGTGCTTCTTGCCCTTCACGTCCCGCGTGAAGCCGCGCACGCGGTAATCCATCACGACGATGTCGGATTCGAAGCTGTCGATCAGGTAGTTCAACGCCTTCAGCGGCGAGATCACGCCGCAGGTCGCGACGTCGATGTCGGCGCGGAAGGTCGCGATGCCGTTGTGCGGATGCGTCTCCGGATAGGTGTGCACGGTGATGTGGCTTTTATCCATGTGCGCGACCACGGCATCGGAGATCACGTCGCGCCCGATCTTCTCGACGATCGGATGCTCGGAAATCAGGATCGTCACCGACGCGCCCTGCGGATCGTAATCCTGACGCGCGATGTTCAGGATGTTCGCACCGATGATCTCGGCCACGTCGGTGAGGATCTGCGTCAGGCGATCGGAGTCGTACTGCTCGTCGATGTAATCGATATAGCGGTCGCGCTGCTCCGGCGTCACCGCATAGCAGATGTCGTAGATGTTGAAACTGAGCGCCTTGGTCAGGTTGTTGAAACCTTGCAGCTTCAGGCGCGGGAGCGGTTTGACCATCGCAGTAAACCTCGCTGGCAGCGGGTGCTGCTTCGGGGCGCGAATTATGGACCAATCGGGTTACCGGGAAAACCCGCACCGGACGATGCCGCGGTGCAGTCCGTTAAGCGGGGCGACAGCGCGCGCCCGGCAGGTTGGCGCGAAGAAATCCGTGATCCCGCGCAAATTCAAGAAGATTTCGTCTAAGATGCCGCTGGAACGGGGTGAGTCCAGGGGCACGAACAAGCAGGGCCCCATGGCTAGTCTGAATGCACCGGTATCACGAGCAAATCGAACGAGGTCGAATGTGCCTGAACTACGCTACTCGTTGCAGCGCGCAGTGACGCGGGTACAAGCTCCCAACTCATTGCAGCTTGACCGGGCGACGCTGGAGCGCTTCCTGGCCCAGTGTCATCTGCGCCATTACCCGAGCAAGACGGCGATCATTCGCCCGGGCGATTCGGCCAACATCCTTTATTTCATCATCGAAGGCTCGGTGACGGTTTCGTCCGAGGACGAGGAAGGCCGCGAGCTGATCCTTGCCTATATCAATCCCGGCGAGTTCATCGGCGAGATGGGCCTGTTCGTCGAGACTCCGCAGCGCGAAGTGCTGGTGCGCACGCGCACTTCGTGCGACCTGGCCGAGATCAGCTACGAGCGCCTGTTCCAGTTCTACGAAGGCCCGCTGCGCGACGAGATGACGAAGATCCTGTTCGCCATCGGCACGCAGCTGACGCGGCGCCTGCTCAATACCTCGCGCAAGGTCAGCCGCCTGGCTTTCATGGACGTCACCAGCCGCGTCGCCAAGACCCTGATCGACCTCACGGCCGAGCCGGACGCGATGTCGCATCCCAAGGGCATGCAGATCCGCATCTCGCGCCAGGAAATCAGCCGCATCGTCGGCTGCTCGCGTGAAATGGTCGGACGCGTGCTCAAGCAGCTCGAGGTGCAAGGGATGATCTCGGTCGCGGGCAAGACGATCGTGGTGCTGGGGTTGCGCTGAGGCGTCCTCGGGGAGGTCGCCCAAAGCTTGGTCGCATCCTTGGCTGTCCTCACGTCCCGTCGCACCCGGCGTCTTTAGCCCCTCTCCCGCCTGGATCGGGGTGAGGGTTCGGCATTCTGTCGCGACAGCACCGTCGCAAGCCGTCAGGCGGGATTGTGCGTGCCAAGCGCTCTCGCATCTACTCGCCGCTAGCCTCTCACCCAACCCTCTCCCCCATTCGAGAATGGGGGAGAGGGCTTGAGAGCATCGCTCGATTAATGGCCGTGATCGAACAGGCGGCGCAGTTCAGTGCCCGGATCTTCGGCCCGCATGAACGCTTCGCCGATGAGGAACGCATTCACGCCGGCGCCACGCATGCGCACGACGTCCGCGGGGGTATGGATGCCGCTTTCGGTAACCAGCAGTCGGCCCGCCGGAACACGCGTGCGCAGCTCGAGCGTGGTGTCTAGCGATGTGGCGAACGTGCGCAGGTTGCGGTTGTTGATGCCGATCAGCTGCGCGCGGGTGGCCAGCGCGCGATCCAGTTCCGCCGCGTCGTGTACCTCGACCAGCACGTCCAGGCCGATCTCGCTCGCCAATGTGGACAAATCCACAAGTGCCGCATCGTCGAGCCCGGCGACGATCAGCAGAATGCAGTCGGCGCCGAGAGCGCGCGCCTCGTGCACCTGGTATTCGTCTATCGTGAAGTCCTTGCGCAGCACCGGCAGTTCGCATGCCTCCCGCGCCTGCTGAAGATAACTGTCGCTGCCCTGGAAGTAATCGACATCGGTCAGCACCGACAGGCACGCAGCGCCGCCGGCGGCATAGCTGCGGGCAATGGCGGCGGGATCGAAGTCGGGACGAATCACGCCTTGGCTGGGACTGGCTTTCTTGACCTCGGCAATCACCGCCGGCAGACCCGCCGCCAACTTGGCCGCGAGCGCCGCGACAAAGCCGCGCGTTGGCGCCGTATCGGCAGCGCGCGCCGCCACTTCGCGAAGCGACAAATGTGCACTGCGCTCCGCAATCTCCTCGCGCTTGCGGACCAATATCTTTTGCAGAATGTCGGACATGAGGACGGGCGGCGTGAGACGTGAAACGCGAGATGCGGGACCTGCGGCGGAAGCGGGAAGCTGTCCGCCAGAAATTGTATCTACCGTTCGTGCTGAGCGTAGCTTGCGCAGCAGGCGAAGTCGACGCCAGTGTGAGTCGCTTTAGCCCATCTCCCTTCGGGAGAGCAGTTGGGGCGAGGGTCCGGGGGTCTGTCGAGCGTGACGGAGCGCGAGACCGCATTGCAATCACTTTCAGCGGATGCGTTCCTTGAATCTCACCCGCCGGTGCAAGCGCGGGAGAGTCCATCGATGGCGGAATAGGCGCCCCGGCTAGGGCCCGTTGTATGCGCGCTCGACCTTGGCCACGCGCACTTCGAAGTGCTCGTACCACTCACGTTTGCCGCGTTCGCGCGCGGCGGCGTGCTCGGGGTGCTTACGCCACTGCAGGATGTTCGCTTCGGTATCGAAATAGGCGACCGTGATGCCGAAGCCTTCGGCATCACGCGTGGATTCAAAACCCAGGCACCCCGGCTGCTGCATCACGAGTTCGGCCATGCGCTGCGCGGTGGCGGCGTAGTCGGCTTCACCCTGGCCATTGCGCCGGGAGGAAAAAACCACGGCGTAGTACGGCGGCCGCGGCGTGTTGGCGAAACCGCCGGAGTGGTTCGTAGTCGGGTTCATCGGGGAGCTGCCTTGAGTCGATGCGTCGTATCGACGAATTGATCGAGTTTGGCACGTGCCGCGCCGCTTTCCAGTACCGCTTTGGCGCGAGCAATGCCAGCCGCAACCGTGGGCGCGAGATCGGCGGTGTACAACGCCGCGCCGGCGTTGAGCAGCACGATGTCGCGCGCCGGGCCCGGCACGTTGTCGAGCGCCTGCAAGACCAGTTCTTTGGATTGTTCCGGGCCTTCCACCCGCAACGTCGCGCTGTCGGCACGCGCAAAACCAAACTGCTCGGGCGTGATCTCGTATTCGCTGACCTTGTCGCCGCGCAGTTCACCGACCATCGTGGGACCGGCGAGCGAGACTTCATCGAGCCCCTCCCTGCCCCACACCACCATGGCATGTCCGGCCCCGAGCCGTTGCAGCACGCGCACCTGAATGCCGACGAGATCCGGGTGGAACACGCCGAGCAGAATATTCGGCGCGCCGGCCGGGTTGGTCAGCGGCCCCAGGATATTGAACAACGTGCGCACGCCCATTTCCCTGCGCACCGGCGCGACTACCTTCATCGCCGGATGATGGTTCGGCGCGAACATGAAACCGATGCCGGCTTCTTCGATGCACAGCGCGACCTGCTCCGGGGACAGGTCGATGCCGGCGCCGAACGCCTCGAGCACGTCGGCGCTGCCGGAGTTCGACGACACGCTGCGGTTGCCGTGCTTGGCGATGCGCGCGCCGGCGGCCGCGGCGACGAACATGGAAGCGGTCGAGATGTTGAACGTGCCGGCGCTGTCGCCGCCGGTGCCGACAATGTCGACGAAGTGCTCGTAGGGGGGCACGTGAACGCGCGCGACCATTTCACGCATGACCGTTGCCGCTGCGGCGATTTCGCCGATCGTTTCCTTCTTGACGCGCAACCCAGTCAGGATCGCGGCGACCATCGCGGTGGATACTTCGCCACGCATGATCTGGCGCATCAGGTCGATCATCTCGTCATGGAAGATCTCGCGATGCTCGATCGCGCGCTGCAGCGCCTGTTGCGGGGTTATCGGCACGTGGTCAATCCAGGAGTTATCGGAGACGTGAATCCTAACCGAAGTGCGCACCCGGACGTCGCCGCATGCGGTCGCGCAGCGCTTATGCAAGCGCGGCGTTACCTCAGGTTCGGTCTTCGATACCTCCAAGCGAACGGTGAGGCAGTGATGGTGCGATTCGACGCTGCCGGCTTACCGATTTCGCTCGCTCAGTTCCAAGCGCGCCGTGGAAGCTTCAGGCAGCCAGCCGGACCTCGTCCACAAAATTGCGCAACAGCGCGTGCCCATGCTCGGTCAGGATCGACTCGGGATGGAACTGCACACCCTCGATTGGCAGTGCTTTATGGCGCAGGCCCATGATCTCGTCGCGGCTGCCGTCGGCGCGCTGGGTCCACGCGGTCACTTCAAGAATTTGTGGAAAAGTGGATTGTTCCACGACCAGCGAATGATAGCGCGTGGCGGTGAACGGATTCGCCAAGCCGGCGAACACGCCAACGCCGGTGTGGTGGATGAGCGACGTTTTTCCATGCATGATTTCGCGCGCGCGCACGACGTCGCCTCCAAACGCCTGGCCGATGCTCTGGTGTCCGAGGCACACGCCGAGGATCGGGATCTGGGCACCGAGCTTTTCGATCAGCTGCAAGGTGACGCCGGCCTGGTCCGGGGTGCCCGGCCCCGGCGAGATCACGATGCGCTCCGGCGCAAGCTTGCGCACCTGCTCGACACTGAGTTCATCATTGCGGACGACGCGCACGTCCTGCCCCAGTTCGCCCAGGTACTGGACGAGGTTGTAGGTGAAGGAATCGTAGTTGTCGATCATCAAGATCATGGGGTTCTCACGCAACCAGTTCACTGCGTACGCAGGTGTTTCCAACCAGCGCTGCTTGCATCAGTCCTCCCCTTGAAGGGGGAGGTTGGGTGGCGATGGTGTCTGCTGCTCGCCAACCAATTCTAGCGGCATATCGAAGCGAGCGTGTCGAAGGACCTCTCGACACGTGCGATTGCGACTCTCTTGCGCTTCAACTGGTGCGCGAGCTTGCTGCTTCAGGCGGCGTAGCGACACCATCCCCACCCAACCCTCCCCTTGAAGGGGAGGGCTTGAAAACCGCATCCAATTTGATCTTCCAAGCGCCGGGTTCGCGCTCTCCTGCCTCAGTTCGCCCGAGCCAGGAACAGCCGTTTAATTTGCGGCTACTTCTTCTCCGCCACCGGCGTGAACAGCAGGTCCTGGTAGTCCCAGCTGAAGTCGGCGATCGGCGAGACCGGCTTCATCGTGATGCGCTCGACCTTGCCGTCGGCGTCGAGGCCGAAGTTGACGTAGGCCGGCTCGAGCGTCTTGTCGTCGAACTTGGTGATGAAGCTGTCGTACTGCCAGTGCGCGAGCGTGCCGCCCATGCGCGGCGTCGACTTGAAATCGATCGTGAGCTTGCCGTTCTTCTGGCCGACTTCGATATTGCCGTACCACGGATCGCTATAAGTCCCGACGTAGCGAGCGAGCGGCAGTGAGGGACCGACCTTGGCCGGCTTGGCTGCGGTGCTCTTGTAGAACTTCAGCGCCTCGGCGACCTTGGTTTCCTTGAACTGCTTGAACTTGCCCGGCCAGTCGTTTGCCGGCGCGTCGAGATAATGATCGAGCAACTCGAAGATCAGGCCGACGATGACTTGGCCGTCCTCGCTGTTGATCGTGATCGAGAAGCCGACGTTCTTGTCCGGAATCAGCATCACGCCGGTCTGGAAGCCGAATACCGCGCCGCCGTGCCAGACGATCTTGGTGCCGCGGTAGTCGCGGATTTCCCAGCCCGGCGCATACAGGTCGAAGTTCGGCGTGGTCGCCTTGATCGGATCCGGGCGCGGTGAGATCGGCATGATCACGAGCGGCGTCCACATCATGTCGCGCGTGGCGGCGCTGAACAGATGCGCGTCGCTGTCCGGCAGCTTGCCGGCGGCGAGCTGGATGCGCAGCCAGCGCGCGAAATCATTCGCACTGATGGCTAGGCCGCCGGCCGGGGACGCGTTGTGGCCGAGGTCGTCGCGCTCGTCGAGAACCTCCTGGTCGCCGACGCCGCGCAACCCGCCGTTCATGCGTGCATGCGGATAGGCACGGTTGCTGTTGGCGAAGCGCGCGTCGTCGTCGCTGGTCGAATGCAGCATGCCGGCTGGCTTGAGCAAATGCTCGGCGGTGAATTTCTCCCAGGTTTCTCCGGTCATCGCCTCGATCATCTGGCCGATGACCATGTACAGAATGTTGTCGTAGGCGTAGCCGCTGCGGAAACTCGTCGCCGGCTTGATGTAGCGCAGACGCTTGACCGATTCGGCGCGGCTCAGGTTCGAGCGCGGCACGAACAGCAGGTCGCCGGCGCCCAGGCCCAGTCCGCTGCGATGCACGAGCAGGTCGCGGATCGTCATCTCGCGCGTGACCCAGGGATCGTACATCTGGAAACCGGGCAGGCGGTCGACGACCTTGTCGTCCCAGCTCAATTTGCCTTCGTCGACCAGGATCGCAAGATCGGCGACCGTGAAAGCCTTGCCGGTCGAGCCGCTCGGGAAGATCGTATCGGCATCGACCGTTTCAGGCGCGCCGAGCTTGCGCACGCCGAAGCCCTTGGCGAAGGTGACCTTGTCGTTCTCGACGATCGCGACCGACATGCCGGGCACGCCGGCGTCCTTGCGCAGCGATTCGACGCGTTGCTCGAAGTTGGCGGGGGGTGCGGCGAGTGCGGGGAGTGAGCACGCCAGACAGACGGCGAGCAGGGATAGGCGTTTCATTGGTGTCTCCAATTCTTTGGGTTACATCGGATGAGGCGAGTGCGACAAACGGATTCGTCAACCACTTTCAGGACGATCAAGAACGCCGTCATCCCGGCGCACGCCGGGATCCAGCTCTTCCGTGACGTTTAGCGACAAGCTGGATTCCGGCTTGCGCCGGAATGACGCGCAAAAATTCTTCCGCTATGCCGGCACTTCCCGGCGCTGCCACAGCCGCCATGCACCCAGCGTCATCAGCGGCACCACATAAATCAGCAGGAAAATCGCGGCCAGCGCGCGATAGCCCTTGGCG
>Ga0308174_10001443_pt1 | contig 11130 bp, 4 predicted proteins | sample PhyPR2_FD_203894 | JGI IMG/M metagenome (GOLD analysis project Ga0308174, IMG submission 203894) | Soil microbial communities from UC Gill Tract Community Farm, Albany, California, United States - DLSLS.P.R2 | ecosystem: Environmental > Terrestrial > Soil > Agricultural land | place: USA... | reverse complement strand
CGTGAAGGACCAACTCGATCGGCTCGAACACGTGATCTTTGCCGGTTTCACACACGAACCGGCGATCCTTTTGGCGGAAGAACTGCTGCGCATTGCGCCGGGCAGGAGCCCAAGTGCCTCGCAGGCCGTGGATGGCCGAGAGAGGCCGCCGGGCAGGAGCCCAAGTGCCTCGCAGGCCATGGATGGCCGAGAGAGGCCGCCGGGCAGGAGCCCAAGTGCGATGGGCAGGAGCCCGAGTGCCGCGAACGCCATGGATGGCGGAGAGCGGCCCTCGCAGGCCAAGGATGGCCGAGAGAGGCCGCCGGGCGGGAGCCCAAGTGCGATGGGCAGGAGCCCGAGTGCCGCGAACGTCATCGATGGCGGAGAGCGGCCCTCGCAGGCCAGGGATGGCCGAGAGAGGCCGCCGGCGGGTCTGGCGCGCGTGTTCTACGCGGACAACGGGTCGAGCGCAGTCGAAGTCGCGCTGAAGATGAGTTTTCATTATTGGCGCAATGTCGGCAGAGCCGGCAAGACGCGCTTCATTGCGCTCACGGGCAGCTATCACGGCGAAACACTTGGAGCCCTCTCGGTCACCGATGTACCGCTTTACCGCGCCACCTACGCTCCGCTGCTGAACGAACCGATCCTGGTGCCGTCTCCGGACGCATTCCAGAGCGAGCCGGGCGAATCGGCGCGGGCATTTGCGCTGCGGCGTCTCGCCGACATGCGCATCGCGCTCGAGCGCGATGCGGCGAGCGTCTGCGCGGTAATCGTCGAGCCGCTGGTGCAATGCGCCGCCGGCATGCGCATGCATGACCCGTCATATCTCACCGGCTTGCGCGCGCTGTGCGATGAATTCGACGTGCACCTGATCGCCGATGAAATCGCGGTCGGCTTCGGCCGCACCGGCAGCTTGTTCGCGTGCGAGCAGGCCAACATCGCGCCCGATTTCATGTGCCTGTCGAAGGGCCTGACCGGCGGATTCATGCCTTTGTCGGCGGTGCTGACAACCGCGCCGATATACGCGGCGTTCCATGCTGAGTATACAAGTGGACGCGCCTTCCTGCATTCGCACAGCTACACGGGCAATCCCCTGGCCTGCCGTGCCGCGTTGGCGACGCTGCAGATTTTCCGCGATGAGCCGGTGCTCGAGCGCAACCGTGTGCTCGCGGCGCATATGGGCGAACGCTTGCGCAAATTTGCCGACCACCCGAACGTAATCGACGTGCGCCAGACTGGCATGATTGCTGCGATCGAGTTCGTGCGCGACAAGGCAGCGCGCGTCCCGTTCCCCGCGGCCGAGCGCCGCGGCCTGCGCGCCTACCTGCACGCGCTCGAGCGCGGCGTGCTGCTGCGCCCCCTCGGCGACGTCATCTACTTCATGCCGCCCTACGTGGTCTCGACCGATGAGATCCAGTTGATGGTCGATGTGGCCGCGAGCGCGCTCGAGGCGGCGGTTCGGTGAGACCATCAGTCGCTCGCCGCGCGATCTGGCGAGGAGCGAGCTCGCTTGCCGGGCAAGCGCTGAGGGTTGACGTGGCTCGCTTGTTAGCACCTCGTCGGGAATGCGGCGGTACTTCTCGAGAGACTTTGCAGCGGCACACCATGGCTCACCCAAGGCGCGGATACGCGGCTTAAGCTCGACCTTACCTGCCAGCCGCCCAGCGGCTGACGTTACTCTTTACAATGGCCGCATGCGCATCCCGCGAGTTCACATCGATCGGGTCCTGACGCCCGGCGTCACGGTGCTCTTGCCCGAGCAGGCGGGCGAACACCTGGCGCGCGTGCTGCGCCTGGAACGCGGGGCGGCGCTGATTCTGTTCAACGGCGACGGCCGCGAGTACGACGCGACGCTCGCTTCAGTGGCCAAGCGCGCGGTCAGTGCCGATATCGGCACGGTGCGAACCATCGATCGGGAATCTGCGTTGCGGTTGGCGCTGGCGCAGGCAGTCGCGCGCGGCGAGAAGATGGATTGGATCCTGCAGAAAGCCACGGAACTCGGCGTCGCGCGCATCGTGCCGATCGTGACAGAACGCACCGAGGTCAAACTCGACGACGAGCGCGCCGAACGGCGCATGCTGCATTGGCAACAGGTCATTGCCGGCGCCTGCGAGCAGTGCGGTCGCACGCGCTTGCCGCTGCTCGAGCCTCCGCAACGGCTCGACCGCTGGGTTGCCGCGCTGGTCGACGACCCGGCGCTGAAGCTCGCTCTGTTGCCCGACGGTGATACCGGTTTGCGCTCTCTACCTGAACTCACGCACGGCGCCGTGCTCTGCGTCGGACCCGAGGGCGGCTTGTCGGACAAAGATGTTGCGATGCTGCGGCACGGCGGCTTTGCCGGACTGCGGCTGGGACCGAGAATCCTGCGAACCGAAACTGCCGGTATCGCCGTGTTGGCTGCGCTGCAGGCGCTGCACGGCGATTTATGAGGCGGAGAGATTGGGAACTGCGCTCTGTGCGAAGCGAAGCATTACCGCGCGAAATTGGTAAGCGAAAGTGGCCAACGCTTCCCCACCCAAACAAGGGATGGGCTACGAGCCAAATTCCTTACCCTTCTCCCTTCTCCCCCTCTCAGACGGCCAACGCCTCCGCAACGAGCGACTCGATGTGCTCCAGGTTCGGAATGACCGCCTGGTCATCGCGAACCAGCACCTGGGCATGCACGCCCGGCGGGTGCTCGGCTTCGTCGCCGGTCGGAATCAGCAAATCCGGCGTGATCGTGGTCAGGCGTGGGAAACCTTGGGCGAGCATCGCGATGAACGGCATCTTGGCATTGCCGCTGAGCGCCTTGAGAACGGCGACCTTGGCGTTGCTGACACTCTCGGCCTGCGCGCGTCCTGTCAGCTGCGCAAACGAAAACAGCGGCAGCCTCCAGCCGCGCCACGACAGTCGCCCGAGCAACCAGATCGGCGCGTTCGCGATTTTTTCCGGCACCGAGTAGGTGATGACCTCGGCGACCGTCGCATTCGGCAGCAGCACCTTGGTCCCGGTGACGGGAATCATCAACCCGCGTATTTCGCGGTTACCGGTTTCGACCATGGCCTGTGCTCCCCTAATCGGCGCCGTAATCGGCAATCATTTTGGCTGCCAGCGCCTGCGGCGAGCCGCTGAAAGACACCGCGCCAGTCTGCGTGACGGCGTCTACCATCGTACTGATCGTGCAGGTGTTCGGATCCTGGGTCCAGACGACGCCGCCCTTGGACTTCAGATAAGAACTGCCGGCGATCGCATCCTGCGCCATGCCCGAAAAAATGATCGCGCCGGCGCGTTCGCCGAACTGGTCGGCAACATCGCGCAGCACCAAGTCGATCGACGGGCTGTAGGCACTGCGTTCGGGCAGCGATGACAACGTGGCGACGCCTTCGGTGTCGATCTGCAGGCGCTGTTTGGTCGTGACGATGACGATTTCTCCGTGGCCGAATCGCTCGCCGTGGGTGGGCGTGCGCACGGTAAGCGACACGGCGCGCGCGAGCTGCGCCGACATCAACTCGAGGAACTCATCGCCCATGTGCTGGACCAGCACGAACAGCGCTGGAAACCTTGGCGGGAGCGCGCCGAGGAACTCGCGCACGGCTTCGGGCCCCCCGATCGAGGCGCCGAGCACGAACACGCGTCTTAGCTCGACCCCGGTGCCGACCTTGAGCGGCTGCGCAGACTCCGGCTGCTGCGCCGAGGTTGCGGCTTGGGCCGCGGCGGAAAAAGCACTCGGCGCGACGGCATCTTCCAGCGGCATCAACTCGAGGGACAGCGCATCGGCGACCGGCAGCTGGGTGATCGCGTTCGCGCCCTCGTCCTCCGTGGCCAGGAATTCGCTTGCCGACATCAAATCCAGACCGAAACTCGCTTTGCCGCTGGGTACCGGCGCTGGCTGCGCATCCTCGTTGAACGGTTCCAGCGACCAGTCTGGCGGCAGCAGCGGTGTAGTTGGCGGTGCTTCGACCGCTTCCAAAGTCGGCAGGCGCCCGGGCTTGAAACTGCGATCCTCCGCTTCCGGAATCGCATCGGCCACTGACGCGAACTGATCGAATGCTGCGCGATCGCCAACCGCAGAATCGGGCAGCGACATACCGCCGAACAAAGACTCAATGTCGAGTGCTGCGGCCGGCGCATCCGGCACCGGGGTGTGCGTGGGCGCGGCCGGTTGCGCAGTGCGCGAATCGCCAAACAATGCGTCGATCTCACCGGCAAAATCATTGGCCGGCGACGTCGCATACGTGTGCGAAGGCACTTGGCGCGCGAAGTCTTCGAGCGCGGCCGAGAAATCCTGCTCCGCGGCGGCGGCCGCCGCGCCTTCGGCCGGCGGATACATCTCAGCGGCGGAGAACACTTCCAGCACCGGCACTTCCAGGGTCGGCGTTTCACCGACTGTCGCCTTAGCCGATGAATGCAGTTCGGCGGCAGAGAACACTTCGAGCACCGGCATTTCCAGGGTCGGAATCTCGGTCGCTGCCTCCACTGGGGCCAACCCGGCCGACAGGTCGGCGACGGTGGCGTCGTTGGCGACAGCAACGGGCGGCGGCATCACCGCTGCCGTCACCGAAGCGGCTGTCGCGGGCGGAATCGAGGGCGCCGCCGCTGCGACCTTCTTTTGCGCTGGCGTGGGCACGCTTTCGGCCCAGGCCGGACGCGCCGGTACGGCAATCTCCGGCTTGTGCAAAATCTTGGCGGCGAGATGCCTTGCCCAGCGTGCCTGGTCGCTACCGGACAAATGTCCCGACACATCTGCGTCGTTGAACACGACTTCGTAGTCGCCCTCATCGAGCACGTCGTAGACGTGATCGAGCTGGGCGTCGGATTGCGAATCGAGGTTGAACACCACGATGCGCGCACCGGAGCCTTCGAGCGCGCCGCGATCCAGGTTGGTCGCGAGCGTCTCGTAGACGACTGCCGCACCGAGGTCGCGCAAGGCATTGCGCAAGTGACCGCCGAGGTCATCTCCCTGGTACAGCAGCGCCACCGGCACCGTTGAGCTCATGTGCTGACTCTCAGGCACGGCTCAGCCTCAACGTTTCCTGCAGATTTCGCAGCAGGTCGGCCTCTTGGTACGGCTTGCCCAGATACCGCTCGACCCCGATTTCGAGCGCGCGCTGGCGATGCTTTTCGCCGGTACGCGAGGTAATCATGATGATTGGCACGAGCTTCAGGCGTGCGTCGTTCTTCATGTAGGTGGCCAGTTCGTAGCCGTCCATGCGCGGCATCTCGACGTCGAGCAGCACGACATCGGGCACCTTGTCCTGCAGCTTTTCCACGGCATCCAGGCCGTCCTTCGCGGTCACCACGTCCATGTCGTTGCGCTCGAGCACGCGCGTGGTGACCTTGCGCATCGTGATCGAATCGTCGACCACCATGATCAGCGGCTGGCGGCGCGCAACGACGGCCGGCGTCGGTGCCGGACGTGCCGGCATTTCGATGACTTCGCCGCCGGTTTCGACGCGCTCGCGCAGGGCCGCGTGGCGGCGCACCAGCGGGGCGAGATCGAGAATCATGACGACCGAACCGTCGCCCATGATCGTCGCGCCGAAAATGCCGGGCACGGAACTGATCTGCGGGCCGACCGACTTGACCACGATTTCGCGCGAGCCGATCACGGCGTCGACGCGAACCGCGGCGCGCTGGTCACCGGTGCGCGTCATCAGCAGCGGCAACTGCGTTTCATCGGTGTTGCGCGACTGCGCGACATTGAGCAGGTTCGACAACTCGTAGATCAGGTAGTCCTCGCCCGCATAGGCGTAGCTCGGATTGGCATCGGACAAACGCTTGTCGAGATCTGCGCGCGCGATACGCACGACGCCCTGCACCGATGACATAGGCACCGCATACGTGCCTTCGCCCAGGCGCACGAGAATGGCCTGGGTGACGGCCAGCGTGAACGGCAGGCGGATGACGAACGTCGTGCCGACGCCGTGGCGCGAATCGATCGCGAGCGAACCGCCGAGCTGCTTGATCTCGTTGTGGACGACGTCCATGCCGACGCCGCGCCCGGCGAGCTGGGTAACGGTTTCGGCGGTGGAAAATCCGGTTTCGAGAATGAAGCCGTACAAGTCGCGATCGGACAACAGCACGTCGGGCTTGAGCATGCCGCGTTCGATCGCCTTGCGCCGAATCGCGTCGCGGTCGAGACCGCGGCCATCATCGGATACGCGCAGCACAACTTCCGTCGCCTCACGGCTTACCTGGATGCCCACCGTGCCGTCGAGCGGCTTGTTCGCAACCAGCCGCTCTTCCGGCGATTCGATGCCGTGGGCCAGCGCGTTGCGCATCATGTGCTCGAACGGCGCTTTCATGCGCTCGAGCAGGTTGCGGTCCATTTCGCCCTGGGCGCCTTCGACCTTGAGCTGCGCGCGTTTGCCGAGTTCCTGGGCAGCCTGGCGCAAGGTGCGCCGCAGGCTCGGTACGAGCGAGTCGAACGGCACCATGCGCGTACGCATGAGGCCTTCCTGCAGGTCGGACGAGACGCGCGACTGCTGCAGGAGCAGCGTTTCGGACTGCCGCGTCAAATCGTCGAGCAAACCTTGAATCGAGGTCAAGTCGGAGACCGACTCGGCCAGCGCGCGCGATAGCTGCTGCAACTGGCTGAAGCGGTCGAGTTCGAGCGGGTCGAACACCGACTCGGTCGCTTCGGCTTCACGCTGATAACGCGACAGGATCTGCGCTTCCGTTTCGAGTTCGAGCTTGCGCAGCTGGTCGCGCAGACGGCTGACCGTGGTCTCGAATTCGACCAGGTTGAAACGGAAGGTGGAGATCTGCTGCTCGAGGCGTGAACGGTAAATCGACACTTCGCCGGCGTAGTTCACCAGCGAGTCGAGCAGGTCGGAGCGCACGCGGATCATTTCCTGCGGCGCACGCGTCTGGATGTCGTCTTCTTCGAAACGCGGCAGCGCACGCGGGGCGGGACGCGCCGGCGCCGGGGTCGCTGCAACGATCGGTTCGGCTTCCGCGAGCGGCAACGCCTCGGCGCTGGCTTCCGCTTCGGCCAGAGTGGCCGGCGCCTCGGGCGCTCGCACCGTGGTCTTCAGTTCGCCCGAGACCAGGCCTTCGAATCGTTCGATTGCATTCGCCGGCATCGCAATCGCCTGGCGCTTGGCGACGCGCTGGACCAGCGAATGCAAGCGGTCGAAACCGCGTTCCAGCGATTCGACCGTGATCCGGTCCATGACCCGGCGGTTTTCACTGATCGCATCGAGCAGCGATTCCATCGCATGGCTCAGGTCGCCGATCGGCGCCAAGCCGGCCATGCGCGCGCCGCCCTTGAGTGTGTGCAGATCGCGCTGCAGGCCGCCGACAAGTTCTCGATCGTGCGGCGCGGCACGCAACCCGGCCATCAGCGAATCGGAATGGTCGAGAATGTCCGCGCCTTCCTGCACGAAAATCTCGAGCAGGTCCTCGTCCATTTCGGCCAATTCGAGACGACCGTCGGGCTGTGGATCATCGCTGAGCGCCGGGATATCGCTCGCACCTTCGGTCATGCCGGCTGCGAGCATCGGAGCGTACGCCGGCTCGACCTTGACCCGCCGGGCAGCCTCACGCTCGCGCACCGGTTCGGAGACCGGTTCGGACGGGGCAGATTCGTCAATCTCGTGGACCGCTTCGGCTGCCCCAAAGGTTTCGAGCAGGCTCGCTTCGAAAGCACTGGCTTCGGCCTCGGCCGTTGCCTCGTCGGCATTGCTCGCGAGCATCGCAGCTTCAGATGCCGTGTCGTCCGCGGTCACGCTGAACAGCGCCGGGTCGAACGCACTGGTGTCGGCCGTATTTGCTTCCGTCGAGCTCATTTCGACCGAGTCCGGATCCGACACGACCGGTGTCGTCTCCATCAACATGGACTCGAGCGCGTCGGGCTCAGTGCTGGCTTGCGCGATCGCCACCGCTTCGATCGTGTCTGTGCCGGTCGTTACGAGCTCGTCATCGCGCGACAAGTCGGCCAGCGACACGGACTCGTCGAGCACGTCGTCCGCTGTTTCTTCGATCGCGTCGGCATTGGCTGCCGTTTCGGCGCGCTCGCTGTCGTAGCGCGAATCGATCGTTTCATGCACCGCCGCATCGTATGCAACGTGCGCCGTCTGGTCCTGCTCGACTAGCGCAGTGCCGGAATCGAGCGCCGCTTCAGCGCCGGCCAGGAACGATTCATCGGCGATTGCCTGGGTTCCGGCAACGTCTTCCAGCACGATGGGCGTCGCAGCGGTTTCGAATGCCGCGGCTTCGAGGGCACCGACTTCGAGCGCAGCGGCTTCGGCCATCGTCGGCCCGCCTGCTTGCAGTTCTGCGAATTCCGTGAGCCACGCGGCCTCTTCGTGTTCAGCGCCAGTCGTGGCCATCTCGACGACTTCCACGCCTGCATCCGGTGATGGCGCGAAGGTTTCGGGTTCAATGCCAAGCGACGCAAGGTCGACGGCAACGACGCTTTCCTCTTGGAACGGCGCGACAGTCTCGGCGATCGAGCGCGCTTCAAGCTCGCTCTCGCCGAACAACGGATGCATGAACTGCGGTTCGGGCAGCGCATCGCGCAGCACGCTGATGCGTTGTGCCAGGTCACCGGAGTCCGGCAGCTGCGCATCCCCGCGCTCCAGCGCGGCCATGACCTCGCGCGTTACGCGGCAAACGTCCTCCAGCGCGGTGATCCCTTGCTCGCCGGGCGCTTCGTGCCTGGCACACAGACGCTTGACGTAGTTCTCCAGCGGCGCCAGCACGTGGGTGATGACCGGCACATCGACCATAGCGACCGCGCCGTTGAGCGTGTGCACCGCGCGCAGCAGCGGCTCGTTCGCGGGCAGGGTCTGCCCGGAGTCGCGCGTCTGCGCAAGAAACGCATCGATCACATCGAGGTGGGCTGCCACCTCGCTGGTGAAGATCTCATACAGTACCGGATCGATGTTCGGCAGCGGGCTGGCCGAGGCGATTACCGCGGCCGGTTCATCCGCAAACGCGGCCAACTCGGCTTCGACCGGCATCGATACGGGCGCAGCGATGTCGCTGGCCGGAACCGATTCGGCCACTTCGGCGAATGCCGTCGTCGGCTCCGGTTCGACCGCAACCGGCACCAGCCTGCGCACGATCTTCCTGATCTTTTTCATGCGCCGCGGGGCCGCGGTACGGAACCAGGCGTCTTCGCCGACCGCGAGGCGATCGGCCACCGCCATGATCGCGCTGATATCGGATTTTGGCGCGCCTTCGCCGCGCAATCCGGCGAGCAATTCCGGCAGCACGTCGATCGCCTGGCCAACGAGTTTCTGCACCGCCGTGGTCGGCCCAATCGTGCGGTCGAGAACGCGGTTGAGCATGTTCTCGATCTTCCAGCTGAACTCGCCCAACGCCAGCGCACCGACCAGCCGGCCGGAACCTTTCAGCGTATGGAATGAGCGGCGGATGGTCTTGAGGCGCTCGAAATCGTTCGGGTCCAACTGCCATTTCGGCAGGTCGCGGTTGAGGTGCTCGATTTCTTCCTGTACTTCCTCCACGAACACTTCGCGGATTTCGGCGTCGATCTCGTCCGACGCGCTGGTGTGGAAGCTCGCATCCGGCAATGAACTGACGCTGTCGTCGTCCGGGACTTCTTCCTCGACTTCTTCTTCGATCTCGACGTAGCGGATGCTGGGTGCGCTTGCTACCGGCGGTGCAGAATCCACCAGCGGCGGCGCCGTGGCTTCGGTTTCCGGCAGAGCCAGGCCATGCAGATCATGAGGGACCGGTTCCGGCGTGTGGGTCTCGCCGATGACGAGGTCTTCGAGGTTGATGCCCGGCGCAATGTCGACCGCGTGCGTCAGCGCATAATCGACTTCCGCCGCGGCCGCATGGGTCGATTCACTGAGTTCCTGCGCCTGCAGGCGCGCGATGAATTCATCGACATTGCTTTCGACCGGCAAGTCGATGCTCGGCAGCTGTGCGCCGTCGTCCTGCCCGATCTGCGGCTCGATGCTGAGTCCCGATTCGACATCGGACGGCAGGCTGTCGCTCCACTGCGGGAAATCGCCGCTCGATTGCGCTGGCGCTTCGCTGATACTCGAATCAAACGTCAGTACATCGCTGACCGAACCTTCCATCGCTACCGCCGGTTCCGCGACCAGCGAAACGTCGGCGACCGGCGGCGCAGGGAACGCCGATTCGGCGGGCGCTGCAGGCAATGGCGCTTCGGCGGCGGCTTCGCCATCCTGGTCTTGCGGTATCGGCCAGTAACCGAGCGATTCGAGGCTGGTGCGGGTAACGTCCAGGATGTGGTCGCGGCCACCGCGCTGTTCGCGCGTGGCTTCCATGAAATATTCAATCGACGCGAGCGCATCAGCGAGCTTGTCCATCTGCTCGACCGTCGGCACGCGCCGGTGGCGCACGAGTTCGACTTCGACAAAGCGAACGATCGCGGTCATCAGCGTCGCCGGCTCGTGCAGATCGAGCATGCGCAACGCGCCTGAAATTTCTTCGAGCAGGCGCGGAATCTGTTCGACCTTGGCGTGATCCCAGGGCGATTCGATGAATGCGACGATGTCCTGCTTGGCCTGCGCGATGTTGACCGAGGCTTCCTTCATCAGCGCTTCGAGGATCTTGCGCACCTCGGCCTTCGGCAGTTCCATCTGCACCGCGGCGTCGTCGGATTGCGGCTCGTCGGCGCCGAGGCGATCGATATGATCGTCGAGCGAAGCTTCGACGTAGAGCAGCGCACCGGCTACGTCGAGCAGCGTGCTCTCGTCGGCGCTGCGTGATTTATTCGCGATGTCGCCGATTATCTGGCGCTGTTCGGTCACGACCCGGCGCGGCACGCCAAGCCCGAGCATGCCGAGCGTGTCGCCGACGCGATCGAGCACTTCGCCCTGTGTCGCAAGGTCGGCTGCGTCCGGTGTCTGCGCGCGCAGGAAGATGTCGAGCGCTTCCTTGACCCGGAGCAGGTCGTCCTTGATGGCGGTGGAAACGGTGTCGAGCAGCGCGCGGTTGTGGCCGGAGATCGAACCCTTGGCGTGCGCGACTTCGCGATCGCTCGGCAGCAGCGTATCGAGCTTGTAGAGCTTGGCAATTTCAGTCGCGCGCGGGCCGGCGGCGGCCGAATGGGCAACGTAATACAACAGGTTCTTGGTCAGTTCGCGCGGCGGATCGGCAGCAAAGTTTTCTTCGCCGTCGTCGACCAGGCGCTTGATCTGGCGATCGATCTTGCCGAACAGCAGCTTGACA
>Ga0308174_10001442_pt1 | contig 11135 bp, 12 predicted proteins | sample PhyPR2_FD_203894 | JGI IMG/M metagenome (GOLD analysis project Ga0308174, IMG submission 203894) | Soil microbial communities from UC Gill Tract Community Farm, Albany, California, United States - DLSLS.P.R2 | ecosystem: Environmental > Terrestrial > Soil > Agricultural land | place: USA... | reverse complement strand
GCGCGTTGCTCGGTCCCGGCGGCTGCCGCCAGCGCTGGATCTTGCCGTCCGCGCCCTTCACCGGAACGAAGCCCTTCTTGCCGGCCGCCTCATGCTCGATGCTCTTGGGCACTTCCCACCAGGGGTTGAGGATCACGCCTGTGGCGAGCGCCGAGAGCTGCGGCGTTGGCGTGGAGAGCTTGCCGGCGATCGCGCGCTGCTTCCAGCGGTTGGCGCCATTCTCCACCAGCGTGGCGTGGAAGCCGGGGACGTTGACGATGATATATTTGTTGCCGAGGTCCCGCGGCAGCCAGCGCCAGCGGTCCATGTTCAGCTTGATGCGATTGATTTTGGCCGTCTCCGTCACCGGAGTCATGGCCAGCGCCGTCTTGAGCGCCGCATATTGCGGATGGGACGGCAGCAGCCCGTCAAGCGCAGCATGGACGTTGTGCAGCGCGAGGGCGTTCCTCAGCAGCGCGTCCTGCTTCGCCGCATCGAGATCCTTGTCGACGACCCACCAGTCGATGCGGCCCGGCTTCTTCACGTGGCCGAGCGCGAGGTCGGAGGACAGGCGGTCGAAGCGATCCGTCGCGATCGGCGAGATGATCGCGGGATTGCCGGTCCGGATCGCGGCGTCGAGCTCGGCCGGCTCATAGTCCGCCGGGTTCAGGCCGTCCTTGCCGATCTGCTGGATGTAGTAGAGCAGGTCCTGCGCGCTGACGACGTCCCACACCGCGGGCGGAAGCGGCGGCGGCGGGGGCGGCTGCTGAACCACGGGCGTGGTTGCCTGGGCGGGCGCATAATCGGGATTGCCCGGAACTGGTGCTTCCGGAGTCGGAGCGGACTGCGCCTGAGGCTTTGCCTGTGCAGGCCGCGGCGAATTGGCGGCTGGCGCAACCTGAGTCGCAAGGCCGGTCTTGACTTGAGCGCTCGAGGCGCTGGCGGCGAGACCCACAGCCGCGGTGAAGGCCATCAGCCTGGTTAAACGCCCGCTCATCGGTATCAACCCGTTCATTTTAAACGATGACTCCCCCCTGACCTAAGCTTCCATACACACGATGCGAACGGCTCGCCAGTCGCGCCACGGCAACAGTTGCGCGTGCCGTCGCAAGACGCTGTTTCGCAAACCAATCCTTAAGCGACGCTGGCTAGAATCGGCTGTTGCCTGAGATGGGGAGGCACTGTGGCGTCCAGTTTCGCACTTGAAGGATCGATGATCCCGCGCCAGGAGCGGCGCACGATCGACGAGCGGGGAGAGACCCGTCATCCGGCGATGTCGAGCACGGGCGTGCTTCAGTTCCGCGGCCGCAAGCACGTCGTGCAGTTGATCAATGTCTCCAAATCGGGCGCGATGGTCATCTTTCCGCACGTTCCTAACATAGGTGAGCGCCTGCCACTGCAACTGCTTGACCATGGATTCGTCTGGTCGCAGGTGCGTTGGGTGAAGGACGGGCGCATCGGCCTGTCGTTCACGTCCCCGCTGGAGTAGCAGCGGATGGAGATGAGTTTCGGAATGATCAGGGCCCGGATTGCCGAGGACATGTCCGATCGGCGGCGCTTCACGCGTCTGCCGCTGGACGTCGACGCAAAGATGCGGGAGCTGGGTTCCGAAGGGGTCGAGGCCAAGATACTGAACATTTCCGAGAGCGGCTTCATGGCGGCATCGGATGCGCCCTTCGAGGTCGGCTCGCGCGTGTGGCTGATGCTTCCCGGCCGCGATCGCGCGAACGCCGTCGTGAGATGGATCGCCGGCGACAAGCTAGGGGCCGAATTCGCCGAGCCAATCTCCCTCGAAGGATTGCACGTCTCCCGCCTCGTCGATTAGCCGCTGTTCGGGCCCGGCTCGCCGCGCTGCTACGCTCTTCGACCAAAATCAAACCTAGATAATCGTCGGCAACCGGCTGCCGATTCGGTCGTTGGGCCTCTCCGAAAGGAAGGTCTGCCATGCCGATCACCGGCGAACCGAGGAAGCCCTATGAGCGGGGGTATCATGCCGTTTACCGCGAACATGAGGTCAACCACTGCCCTGGCTGCGGTCGCACGCACTGGATCATCGGACGTATCTCGGCCGAGTGCGCGTTCTGCACAACCGCACTACCGCTCGCCGAGGCCAGTATGCGCTCGCACAGCGCGCCGGTCATCATCCAGCACAAGAACCGCGACGGCCACCACGCCTGGGCGGCGTGACCCGGAGATCATGCCTTCTTGCGGACCGGCACGTTCACGTTGCACAGGTCTACGCCACCCGCCGGCGTGCGGTAGAAATCGTCGTGCCGGTTCGCTTTGACGCGAAGATAGCGCGCGAAGCTCGGGCTGTTCGTGTCCAGATATTCGAATGACGGGCGATCGGCCGCAGGCATGTCGCTGGCCATCCGAATCTTCGTGATCGCCGTCGGCAAGCCCTTGTCGGTGTAGAAGCCCATCGGCGCGGGCCCCCGCGGCAGCGAGCTCAGCCGGTCGATACCCTCGATCACTCGTCCCACCAACGCGATATTCCGGTCGAGCTGACGCGGCGACTGACCGATGACGGCATAGAGCTCGCCGCCCGTGCCCGTGTCCGGCGCAAGGTCGCGTCCAACTCCGACGCTCGCGTAGCAGTGCGCGAGATTGGCCCAGCCCGCCTTGGCGCTGTAGGCGACCGGCCACCCGCCGACGAAGCCTGCGCCCGGAGCATAGGGGTCGGGGTAGCCGAGCGGCTTCACCTTCAGGCCCTTAAGAGCGCGCGTGTATTCCGCGGGCGGCTTTGCCGTCACTCCTGCTGGCCACGGCCGATCGCTCTCGTTGAGACCCCACTGCGCGACATAATTGTCCTGCAGACGGTAGATGGTCGCCCCATCCCAATAATTGCCGCGCGCCAGTGCCCGGATGTTGGCGACGTGCACGGGCGCGAACTCGGGCGCGAGCTGAACCACGATACGTCCGCCCTTGGCCAGGTCCATGACCAGCAGATCTTCGGCGCGGATCGTGCGCCAGTCGCTCGCCGGGGCGGCGGCAACGACGTCACTCGGCGTCGGAAGCTTCTTCGGAGGCGCGGCTGCGGCCAGAGCCAGCAATGGAAACAGGGCAATGGTTCTCATGTCGACAGTGAACCAGATTCGTCATTGCCGCGAAAGCGGGAACCTGGCTTTTTGTTCTTCGCTGGGTGCTCGCTCGCGCGGGGATGACGAAAACAGGCGCCGCCGCTATCGCCCCAGCCATGTACACTGCCACTCTGATGCTATTGGGCTCCGGCGAGCTTGGGCGCGAATTTGCGATTGCCGCGAAGCGCCTCGGCTGCCGGATCATTGCTTGCGACCGTTACGAGAATGCACCTGCGATGCAGGTCGCGGACGCGTCCGAGGTCTTCCCGATGCTCGATGGAGCGGCCATGCGCGCCGCGGTTGAGAAGCACCGGCCCGACGTCGTCGTGCCGGAAATCGAGGCGATCGATACCGAGACCCTGGTCGCGCTCGAAAATGAAGGGTGGCGCGTTGCGCCGTCGGCGAAGGCGGTCCAGCTCACCATGAACCGGGACGGCATCCGGGACTTCGCCACGCGCGAGGTCGGGCTGGTGACCTCAAAGTACCGGTTCGCCGAGAGCCGCGAGGAGACCATCGCAGCGGCAGACGAGGTGGGCCTTCCCTGCGTCGTGAAGCCGGTGATGTCGAGCTCCGGCAAGGGCCAGAGCACAGCCAAGAATCGCGACGAAGTCGGCAAGGCGTGGGACTATGCCGTCGCCAACATGCGCGGCGACCGGCCACGCGTGATCGTCGAGGAATTCGTCAGGTTCGACAGCGAGATCACCTTGCTGACGGTCGCCACCAAGGACGGCGTGCTGTTCTGCGCGCCGGTCGGCCACCGTCAGGAAGCCGGCGACTACCGCGAAAGCTGGCAGCCGGCCGGCATCCCGCAGGAGGCGCTGCAGTCCGCACGCTTCCAAGCGCGCAAAATCGTCGAAGCACTTGGCGGCCATGGTATCTTCGGCGTCGAGTTCTTCGCGCGCGGGGACCAGGCGATCTTCTCCGAACTGTCGCCGCGACCTCATGACACCGGGATGGTCACCCTGATCAGCCAGTTCCCCAACCAGTTCGAGCTTCACCTGCGCGCGATTCTCGGCCTCCCCATCCCCTCCATCGAGCTGTTCGGTCCGTCCGCGTCGGCCGTCATCCTGGCGTCCGAGGAGAGCGACAGCTTCTTGTTCACCGGGATCGAGGAGGCGCTCGCCGTCGGAGCGCCACGCAGCCCCGTCGACCTGCGCATCTTCGCCAAGCCGAAGACGCTCAAGAATCGCCGGATGGGCATTGGTCTCGCACGTGCCGCGACGGTGGAGGAGGCCGTGGAGCGCGCCAAAAGTGCAGCCGCCCGCGTCAAAATCCGTTATTGATTGCGACAAGGAGGAACAATGCCCCGCAAGTCGTTCATCGCACTCCTCGCAAGCCTCGCAATTGCCGGCTGCAACAATAACCAGGCGCAGCAGGCGCCCGCAAATCAGGCGATCAAGGTCCGCGGCTCCGAGCAGAAGCAGTTGCACGAGCTCGGTGCTTTCGACCTCGCAATTGCGCTCAAGCGCGCGATTTACGATGCGGGCTTCACGTGCAAGCGCGTGACAGACGGCGGCTTCATCGGCACGTGGAAGAATCTCGACATGTGGATGGCGCATTGCGAGTACCAGACTGGCGCGCCGCGCGACTGGGCCATCTTCGCCGGCGCCGACGGAAGCGCGCAGGTCCGCGACTGCAAGGATATCCCCGGCAGTGGCCTTCCCGATTGCGTCATCAAGGAGCGGCCCAAAGGATCGTTCACCGCGGTTGGAGCGGAGCCGAAGGGCAGCACCCCGGCTACGGCGCACGACAAGAACTCGCTATGAACAGCCGTCTGTTCTAGGCCCCGCCCGATGAATATCCTCATTACCGGAGCCAGTCGCGGCATCGGCGGCGCAGCTTATGCTTTGCTCAAGTCGGCCGGCCATAAAGTTGCGGGCCATTCAACGCGCGGAACCGACGAGCTCATCGCGGGCGATCTCATGGATGCCGGGGCGCCGCGCCGCATCTGGGACGCCGCACTGGCGCGTCTCGACGGAAGGATTGACGTCCTCGTCAACAATGCCGGAATTTACGAGGGCGTTGCGGACCATGATTCCGACGACGACTGGCATGCCGCGTGGGCACGAACGCTCACCATCAACCTCCAGGCTGCAGCCGACCTTTGCAGGCTGGCGATCGCGCACTTTCGCGAGCGGCCCGGGGACACCGGCCGCATCGTCAACATCGCCAGCCGCGCCGCCTTTCGCGGCGATTCGCCGCAGCACTGGCACTATGCTGCATCCAAGGCGGGCCTGATCGGCATGACCAAGAGCATCGCGCGGGGCTATGCGGCGGAGAACGTCCTCGCCTTCGCCGTTGCGCCGGGTTTCACCGTATCGGAGATGACCGAGGAATATCTGCAAGGCCGCGGCGGCGCTCAGATCGTCGCCGACATCCCGCTCGGCCGCGTGGCCACGACCGACGAGGTCGCGGAGGTCATTCGCTGGCTCTGCGTCGATGCACCGGCTTCTGCCACCGGAAGCGTGATCGACGTCAACGGCGCGAGCTATGTTCGGTAGCCTCTTCGTCGCGGCCGCGGTTGCAGCGACGGGCCCGGCGAGCATTTCCGAATTTCGAGCGGCGTGTGCCGGCAGGGGCGGATGGAGCGATCCGGCTCCTCCGTTGCATGTGTTCGGCAATGTTTACGACGTCGGGACTTGCGGCATCACCGTCCTGCTGCTCACTTCGCGCAAAGGGCACGTTCTTCTGGACGCCGGACCGGCGGAGGCCGCTCCGCTGGTAGCCGCCAATATCGAGCGGCTCGGATTCAGGCTCCAGGACGTCAAGCTTATCGGCGCGAGTCACGAGCATTTCGACCATGTCGGCGGAATCGCCGAGCTGCAGCGCAGGACGGGCGCCACCCTGATGGCAATGCCCTCCGCGTATGTGCAGCTGCAGACGGGAACGGTGGACCCGGCGGATCCGCAGAACGGCCTGATCAAACCGCCGCCGAGGGCCGATGTCGGCATCCTGCTGCGAGACGGCGAGGATGTGGCGCAGGCGCCGTTCCGCCTGACAGCGTGGGCGACTCCAGGTCACTCGCCTGGAAGCACCAGCTGGACCTGGCGCACGTGCGAACAGAGGCGGTGCGTCAACGTCGTCTACGCCGACAGCGTCACGGCGGTCTCGGCTGACTCCTATCGCTTCTCGGACCACAAGAGATACGTCGCGGCGTTCCGCGATAGCCTGCGGCTGATTAGCGGGTTGCGCTGCGACTTGCTCATCACGCCGCACCCCGGGGCAAGCAAGTTCATTGAGCGGATGGAAGGTCAGGGGGCGCTGATCGGCCGTGGCCAATGCGTCGACTATGCCGCGGAGGGTGCGCGCAACCTCGATGCGCGGCTTGCCAAGGAGGCTCGGAGGTGAGCTGGCGAGTCACGATCCCCTGCACTCGCGTGCAGGGCGAGGCCGTCGCGCATCCCGACGATCTGTTCCCCGGTGCGGACAATCCGCCGGTGCTGGTTGCCGACGAGCCGGATCCTTCGAAGCCGGACGAATGGCTCATCCACGCCTATTTCGACCATCAGCCGGATGCGGCCGATCTGCATTTCCTGACCGGGCTTGGCACCGGGGAGCCCCGGCTCGAGCAGCTTGGCGAAGCAGACTGGGTAACCATGAGCCAGGCGGGCCTGCAGCCCATTCGGGCAGGCCGCTTCTACGTCCACACGCCGATGTACCGCGGGGTCCCGCCCGGAACGATCCCGTTCGAGATTGACGCCAGCCTCGCCTTCGGCACCGGCCAGCACGCGACCACGGCAGGGTGCCTGGAAGCACTGGATCAACTCGAGCGTGACGGCGCGAGGTTCGAGAACATGGCCGATATCGGCACCGGCACTGGACTGCTCGCCTTTGCGGCTCTGGCGCTGTGGCCCGAAGCGAAGTGCATCGCGACCGATATCGACCCCATCGCGATCGATGTCTCCCGTGACAATGCGGCGATCAATCACGTGAAGCTCGGCCACGGCGAGGGGGAGCTATTGCTCGCAGTCGCCGATGGGATGGATTCGCCCTTGCTCGCCGCGAGAGCGCCGTTCGACCTGATCATCGCCAACATTCTGGCCGGACCGCTGATCGAGCTCGCGCCGGACTTCACGAACGCGCTTGGGCCTGGTGGCACCGTCATCCTTGCAGGGCTGCTCGATACGCAGGCCGATGCGGTTAGGTCAGCCTATCGCGATCTGGGATTGAGTTTGATCGATCGCCGCGCAGGCGAGTGGCCCGTGCTGGTGCTTAGGCGCTAGCGTCAGCGACGATCTGCGCCCACTCCGCTTCATTGACGACGCGAATCCCGAACTCCTCGGCCTTCTTCAGCTTCGAGCCCGCCCGTGGGCCTGCAACGACCAGGTCCGTCTTGGCGCTCACCGATCCAGCCGCGCGGGCGCCCAGCCGTTCCGCCTGTGCCTTGGCTTCGTCGCGGCTCATGGTTTCGAGGGTGCCGGTGAAGACGATGGTCTTGCCGCTCCATTCCGTCTGCTTCGCGTCGCTGACGAAGGGCAATGGCGAAACTTCGGAGAGCAAATCGTCGAGCGCCTCGCGATTGTGCGCTTCATGGAAGAAGTCGACCAGCGCCTCCGCAACGACGGGGCCGACGCCCTGCACCGAAGACAGCTCGGCCTGACCAGCCTCTGCCAGGGCAACACGTCGCAATTCCTCGATCGTGCCGAAGCACTTGAGCAGGTCCTTGGCGGTGACGATGCCCACGTGGCGGATGCCAAGGCCGAAGAGGAAGCGAGGACCGTCTGGTTCACGCTTGGCCTCGATCGCAGCCAGCAGGTTGTCGACCGACTTCTCCTTCCACCCCTCGCGGCCGAGCAGGTCCTGCCGGTGGCCCCGCAGCCGGAAAATGTCGGCGGGAGAGTGGAGCCAGCCGAGCTCAATGAACTCGGCGATCGACTTCTCGCCCAGACCCTCGATGTCGAGCGCGCCGCGCGACACGAAATGGCGCAGCCGCTCGAACCGCTGCGCTGGGCAGATCAGTCCGCCGGTGCAGCGCACGTCCACCTCGCCCTCCTCACTGACGGCTTCCGAACGGCATTCCGGGCAGTGATCGGGGAAGACGTAGGACGCGCGCGGCTCGTCGCGCGTGAGGTTCTCGACCACCTGCGGGATCACGTCCCCCGCGCGCTGGATGCGTACGCGGTCGCCGATGCGGAGGCCGAGGCGCTCGATCTCGTCGCGGTTGTGGAGTGTGACGTTGGCGACGATCACGCCGCCGACGCCGACCGGCTTCAGCCGCCCGACCGGGGTGAGCTTGCCGGTGCGGCCGACCTGGATGTCGATCGCCTCCAGCGTCGTCTCCGCCTTCTCGGCCGGGAACTTGTGGGCGAGTCCCCAGCGCGGCGCTCGCGCGACGAAGCCGAGCCGCTCCTGCAAATCGAGCCGGTCGACCTTGTAGACGACCCCGTCGATGTCGAACGGCAGATCGGCGCGTGCTTTCTCGATGGCGCGATAATGGGCGAGCATCTCGTCGACGTCGTTGCACCGGACGAGAAGTTCGCTCACGGGAATGCCGAAGCCTTCGATCCGCTTCATCGCTTCGAACTGCGAGTCAGCCAACGGTCGCGAAAGCTCGCCCCAGCCATGCGCGAGGAAGCGCAACGGCCGGGCCGCCGTGATCGCGAAATCCTTCTGTCGGAGGGAGCCCGCCGCTGCGTTGCGCGGGTTGGCGAAGATCTTGCCTCCGGCCGCCTCCTGACGCTCGTTCAGCGCTTCAAAGTCGGGCTTGGACATGTAGACCTCGCCCCGCACTTCGAGCACATCGGGCGCATCCGCGATACGCTGCGGAATGTCGGAGATGGTGCGGGCATTGGCGGTGACGTCCTCGCCGACGGCACCGTCGCCGCGTGTCGCCGCAAGCACCAGCTCGCCGCGTTCGTACCGAAGCGAGCAGCTGAGACCGTCGATCTTGGGCTCGGCCGTGAACGCCACGAAAGCGTCCGCCGGCAGCGCAAGGAAGCGCTTCACGCGGGCAACGAAGTCTCCAGCCTCCTCGGCTGAAAACGCATTGTCGAGGCTGAGCATCGGCCGCGCGTGCGTGACCTTGGCCAGTGCGGTTGTCGGCGCGGCGCCGAGCCGCTTCGACGGCGAGTCCGCGCGCACGAGCTGCGGGAATCGCTCCTCGATCTCCCGGTTCTCCCGGACGAGCGCGTCATATTCGGCGTCGGAAACCTCCGGCGCATCCTGGTCGTGATAGAGCTTATCGTGCCGGGCAATCTCTTTGGCCAGCCGCATGAGGCGGTTGGCGGCCTCGGCTTCACTCAGCTCAGTCATGCGTCGAGAAGAGTTCCTCAAGCAGGTTGATGAAGCTGGTCCACGACCGCTCCGCCGCCAGCGCATTGTAGGCGACGCCTTCGATTTGCAGCTGGCTCGCGTGCGGGTTGGTGAAGCCGTGACCCACATGGCCGTAGGCATGGATCTGCCAGTCCGAACCGGCCTCCGTCAGCTCCTGGCCGAGCGCGACGACCTTTTCAGGCGGGACCATCGGGTCGTCCCAGCCGTGGAAGGCGACGACCTTCGCCTTGACCTTCTCCTTGGGCAGCTCGGGCGGATCGAACAGTCCGTGGAACGAGACCGCGGCGGCGATATCCACGCCGCTGCGCGCGAGGTCGAGGGCGCATTGGCCGCCGAAGCAATAGCCGGCGACGACGATCTGATGGCTGTTCACTTCGCTGTGAGCCTGCGCGATTTCGAGGACGTGCTGCATGCGCCGGCGAAGCGCCGCGCGATCGGCCCGCAGCCGCGCCATCTCACCGAACATGGTGTCACGCGGCGCACCCCGGAATTCCTTGCCGAACAGGTCCGCAACGAAGGCATTGTAGCCCAGCTCGACGAGTTGCCGGCCGAAGCCGATTTCCAGGTCGGTGACGCCCATGACGGTAGGAATCAGGATGACCGTCGGCCTGGACTGGCCGTCCCGGCGCCCAACGAACACGCTTTCCAGCTTCTCGCCCTCGAACTCGTGGGCGACGGCGCGATCCTTACTCATTTCAACTCCCTTGCCAGCTCCGCCAGCTTTCGAACGGTGTTCATGTTGCGCGCGGTCCCTGCCTCCGCCGCGGGAATGCGCAGGCGCGAGCGCCCGATACCCTTTTCGCCGTACGCGACATAGACCTCACGAGCACCCGCAGCGACGCGCTCGTCATCGGCCTTGTTGCGAGCCGTCTGAAGCAAATCCTTGGGCGGCGGTTCGTTCATGAAGAAGGCTTGGACGCTGTTGGCTGCGGCGTCCGTGAAAGGGTTCGCGCGCACAACCGCTTCCAATTCGGCGGCGGTCCGGAGCATGACCCGGACCTCCTTTCCCATATGCTCCTGCAAGTCCTTCTCGAGCTTGCGCCTCAGCTTGTCCTCCGGTTCGTCGCTGAGGAACAGGAGGTTGCCGCTCGCGATGTAGGTGCGCACGGACTTGAGGCCGAGATCCTCAGCGATCGCCTTGAGGTCGGCCATCTTGAGCGTGCTCTTGCCGATCAGGTTCACGCCGCGAAGCAGCGCGACATAAGCCGTCACGCCGCGTCCAGCAGGCGCGACGCCTGCGCCCTCGCCTCCTCGGTGACCGAAGCACCCGATAACATCCGCGCGATCTCTTCTCGCCGCTCGACGGCGTCCAGCTTGCGCACGGTGGTGCGCGTCCCCTGGGCGCCGTGGCTTTTCTCGATCCGGTAATGATGAGAAGCGCGCGCCGCGACCTGCGGCGAATGGGTGACGACCAGCACTTGAGAGGTTTCGGCCAGGCGCGCGAGGCGCTCGCCAATGGCGCTGGCGACCGCGCCGCCGACCCCGCGATCGATTTCGTCGAAGATCATGGTCCCCGCGGACCCCGCCTCCGCAAGGGCAACCTTAAGCGCGAGTATGAAGCGCGACATTTCACCCCCCGACGCGATTCGCGTCAGCGGCCCGAACGGCGCGCCGGGGTTGGTCGAAACTTCGAACTCGACTCGGTCGGTGCCGGCAGGCCCTGGCTCGCATGCGGTAATGCTGGTGCGGATGCGCGCCGCGTCCAGCTTCAGCGGCGCAAGCTCCGACGCAACCGCTGCATCGAGCTGCGCGGCAGCCTGGTGACGTTGCCGGCTGAGCTCCTCGGCGGCCGCCGCATAGGTG
>Ga0308174_10001441_pt1 | contig 11135 bp, 8 predicted proteins | sample PhyPR2_FD_203894 | JGI IMG/M metagenome (GOLD analysis project Ga0308174, IMG submission 203894) | Soil microbial communities from UC Gill Tract Community Farm, Albany, California, United States - DLSLS.P.R2 | ecosystem: Environmental > Terrestrial > Soil > Agricultural land | place: USA... | reverse complement strand
AGGTCGGCGACTACAACTTTGCGCTCGAGCGCAAGTTCGGCTATCCGCCCACCGTGCAGGTGATCGACGACGTCACGCGGATCATGCCCGACGACACGTGGCTCACCCAGCTCGAGCTTCGCACTGCGCGCGGCAAGGAAGTCACGCGCGAGCTTTCGCTGCGCGGCGAGTCGGCCAATGCCGGACGGCTCGTGACCGTGCTCGAGGACTCGCATTTGTTCACGCAGGCGGCGCCGCGCTCGCCCACCACCAAGATCCAGCCGGGGCCGGGCGAGATCTTCGACGTGGGCGCGCAGCTGAAGCCGCTGCCCGCCCCGGCCGGCACCCCTCTGGTGATCGCTTCTGCGGCGCAGCCGGGTGGCCCAGCGCCCGTCGCCGTGCCGCAGCCTGGTGGTCCGGCGCAGCCGGGCAATGCCACGCACGGCGGTCCACCCGCCCAACCGGACAACGTGGCGGTACCCGGCAACGCGACGCAACCCGGCAACGCGACGCAACCTGGCAACGCGCCGCAACCTGGCAACGCGCCGCAACCCGGCAACGCGCCGCAACCCGGCAACGCGCCGCAACCTGGCAACGCGCCGCAACCTGGCAACGCGCCGCAACCTGGCAACGCGCCGCAACCTGGCAACGCGCCGCAACCCGGCAACGCGCCGCAACCCGGCAACGCGCCGCAACCCGGCAACGCGCCGCAACCCGGCAACGCGCCGCAACCCGGCAACGCGCCGCATGGCGCGCCCGCTGCGCCAACGACGTCATCGCCCCCGCCGGCCGCCCCGTCCGCTGCGCCGGCGCCTTCTGCGCCTGCCGGCCCGGCAAGCGCGGCATCGTCGCGGGCGCCGGCCAACGCGAGCGGCCCGGTCGCACCGCCACGGCCCGCGCCTGCGCCGGCTGCCGGCTCGACGCCTCCGTCGGCCAACGCGCCGAGCGCACGGCCGCCCGAGGCACGCCCATGACCCCCGCCTTCGCGCTGCAGATGTCGCCGCTGCGCCAGCGCGCGCTCGCGCTGGGCGTGCTGCTGATCCTGCTCGGTCTGTTGCTCGGGGCGATCGTCGCGCCCGTGCTCCTGCTGCACCGGCATTACGATGCGGCGATCGCGGACCTGTCCGACAAGCTCACGCGCTATCGCCGCGTCGCTGCGCAGGCGCCCGAGCTGCGGGCGGCGCTCGAGGCCATGAAAGCGAAGGACGGGCGCCGCTTCTACCTGCGCAACACGGCCGTGAACCTCGCCGGGGCCGAATTGCAGGAATCGGTCAAGGCAGCCATCGAGAACAACGGCGGCCGCATCACGACCAGCCAGAACACCACCACGCGCGACGACGGGCGCTTCCGCCAGATCGGCGTCAACGTGCAGTTCTTCGCGACGACACCCGCGCTGCAGAAGATCCTCACGGCCCTCGAGACGCAGGAGCCGTACCTGGTCATCGAGAACATCGCCGTGCGGCCGCTCAACGCGTTTCGCGGGTTCAAGCCCGGACCCGGCCAGGAGCCCGAGCTCAACCTGCAGCTCGACGTGAGCGCATGGGCCTATCCCGAGCCGGCGAAGGCCCCCGCGGCCCCTGCCGCGAAATCCTGATGGAGACGGCGATGCAAGCACTCGACGCACGCATCCGCGCATGGCTGATCTGGATCGCGCCGTTCGCCACGGTCGCCCTGCTGCTCGGCTGGGAAACGGACTGGGGCCGTGAGCTCAAGCACGTGCCGCAGGCGGACGCGCCGGTCAAACCGCAGCCCGTCACGATCGCGCTCATGCCCGAGTTCAAGCTCGAAGCCGGCGCCGACGTGCGGCGCGAAACCGTCGATCGCACGCTGTTCAATCCGACCCGCCGTCCGGCTCCGCCGGCGCCGCCGCCGGCTGCGCAAGTCGCCGCCATGCAGCGCGGCACGTTCGCGCTGACGGGCACGACGATGGTCGACGGCAAGGCGACGGCGCTCCTGCGCGAGGTCAACGGCGGCAAGGTGCGCCGCGTCCAGAAGGGTGAAACGGTCAACGGCATGCTGGTCGAGGACGTGAAGGCCGACCGCGTGCGCCTCAGCATGAACGGCGACTCCGAAGAGGTCACGATGCGCGTCGCGCCGGGTCCCAAGACCACCATCCAGCCGGTGCAGCCACCCGTGCAAGGCCAGCCCGGCATGCCGGGCGGTCCGCAGCAACAGCAGCCCGGCAACGCGCCGGTCGCGCAGAACGTTCCACCGCCACCGGTGGTCCAGGACGTCGCCGACGTGCTTGCGCAGCGGCGCCGCGCCGCGCGCGCCGCCGAGGCCGCCGCCCAGCAGCGCGATGCGCCCGCCGCCGCTGCGCCGGCCGCCACGCCAACTGCGCCTGCTGCCGCCGCGCCGCAAGCGGCCAAGCCCGATCCGGGCTGGAACGCCGTCTACCAGCGTTACATGCAGCCGCGCGGCCAGTAACCGATGCCCATGTCCTCTTCCCAACGATCGATCCACGATCGCCGCGCGCCGCGCCGGCGCCGGAAAAACACGATGCCCAACGCTTCCCTTGTGCGCGGAACCCTCGTTTACGCGGTTCCGCTGATGCTCGCCGCCTGTGCGACGCAGCCTTCTCCCGACCCGCTGCTGCGCCCCGGCGCGCCGCGCGACACGGCGGTGAGCGACGCGCTGGTCAAGCCGGGCGATGCCAGTGCCGAGCGCGCGCGCATCTTCCGCGGCAGCGGCGTCGTGATCAAAGGCCAGCAGCCGGGCGGCATCGTGGGGGCGACTCCGTCGGTGCAGGCGGTCGGCAGCGCGGTGAACCTCAACTTCGAGGGCGCCGACGTGCGCGAGGTCGTGCGCAACATCCTGGGCGACATCCTCAACGAGGCGTACACCATCGATCCCGCCGTCGGCGGCCAGGTGACGCTGCGCACGACCAGCGCGATTCCGCGCGAGCTCCTGCCCGCCACGCTCGAGACCATGCTGCGCATGAACGGCGCGACGATGGTCAAGGAAGCGAACATCTGGAAGATCGTGCCGCAGGCGGCCGCCGTGCGCGGCAACGTCACGCCGCAGCTCGGCAGCGTGCAGCGCGCGCTGCCGCAGGGCTACTCCGTGCAGATCGTGCCGCTGCGCTACGTGGGCGCGCGCGAGATGCAGCGCATCCTCGAGCCGTTCGCGCGCGACGCATCCGCCGTGCGCATCGACGAGAACCGCAACCTCGTCATCCTCGCGGGCACGGAGGTGGAGCTGCGCCACCTGCTCGACACCATCGACATGTTCGACATCGACTGGATGAGCGGCATGTCGGCGGGCATCTTCACGCTGCAGAACGCGGACGTGAAGACGATCATGCAGGAGTTCGACCGCATCGTGGGCGACCGCGCGCAGAGCCCGCTCGCGGGGATCCTGCGCGTCATCCCCATCGAGCGGATGAACGCGATCCTGGTCATCACGCCCAATCCGCAATACCTCGACGAAGCGCGCAAGTGGATCGAGCGCCTCGACAGTGGCAGCGGCGAAGGCGTGCGCTTCTACGTCTACAACCTGCAGAACCAGCGCGCCGAGCGCGTGGGGCCGCTGCTCCAGCAGGCGTTCACCGGCCGCTCCACGCCAGCGGTCGGCACCAGCGCGCCCACCACCGCGCCCGGAACGCCGCCAGGGCAGATCGTCACGCCGCCGAGCTTCATGTCGCAGGCGACGACCCCCGGCGCCCTCAACGCGCAGCCGACGACACCGGCGGCCGCGGCGGGCGCGGCAGCGGGTGCTGCAGCGGGTGCCGTCGCGAACGCGGCACGCGCGATCAGCGGTGACGGCGCCGCCATCGTGCGCAACATCCAGGTCGTCGCGGACAAGGACCAGAACACGATCCTGATCGTGGCCACGCCCTCGGAGTACTCGATCATCGAGGCGGCCCTGAAGAAGCTCGACGTTCCGGCGCGGCAGGTGGAGATCGACGTCACGATCGCCGAAGTCACCCTGACGGACAGCCTGACGTTCGGCGTGGACTGGATTTTCCGCAACGCGGCGCCCGGGGGCCGTGGCAGCGGCGGCAACTTCAACAACTCCCCGCCGTTCAATCCGATCCTGCCGCCGACCACCGCCAACGTCGGGCTCACCGTGCTGCAGGGCTTCAGCTACCTGATCAACAATGCGGCGTACCCCGGCGGAATCCAGGCGGCGCTCAACCTGCTCGACAAGTACGGCAACACGCGCGTCATCTCGAACCCGCACGTCGCCGCGCTCGACAACCAGAAGGCCACGATCAAGTCGGGCGACCGCATCCCGATCTGCTCGCAAACGGCGGTCGGCGGCACCAACAATACGTTCACCACCACGGCGCAGTACATCGACACGGGCGTGCTCCTGCAGGTCCAGCCGCACATCAACGCAGGCGGCCTGGTTACCCTCGACGTGCAGGCCGAGGTGAGCAACCCCGGCGCGCAGGCCAATCCATGCGACGCGCCACCCATCGCGACGCGCTCGGTGCAAACCCTCGTGAGCGTGCCGTCCGGCCGAACCATGGTGATGGGCGGGCTGATCAGCGACACCAAGGGCAACTCCTCCACCGGTCTTCCGCTGGTGTCGCGCATTCCCATCATCGGCGGCCTGTTCGGCACGCAGGGCCTCACCAACAACCGCACCGAGCTCGTGCTGTTCGTGACGCCGCGCGTGGTCGAGACGGAGCAGGACAACGAGGCGATCCTCAACGACCTGCGCCGGCGCATGCAGGGCCTCGATCGCGTATTCCCGGCAACGTCCACGTGGCCGGCTTCGCCGCCGTCGTACGTCGACCAGGTGCAGAGGTACCTCAGCCCGGGCTATTACGACCTGCCGCGGCCCGTCGGGCCGAGAACGCCCGCCGCGGCACCCGGACAGCCTACCCAGACGCCGGAAGCAGGCCAACCCGCAGGGGCAGCCCCGGTGCTGCCTGGGCCGAGCAAGCCGGTGATCATCGTGCCGCCGGCGCCGCCCACACCGGCGCCTTCGAGCTCCTCGGCGCCGTCGCCGGGCAACGCGCCCCCGCCGCCGGGCAACGCGCCGCCGCCGCCCGCCCCCGGCGGGCCTGCGCCGGCCGCGCAACCGGCCTCTCCGACGCCGTCTTCCAACGGCAGCTGAACGGCGGCTCCTTTCATAAAACGTGCTGTTGCGCGCCAGCAACAGTACGCCCGCGAAGTGCCCGCACGGCCGCGAGCGATTGACGCTCGCGGCGCGTTTCCTATACGCTTTCCTCGGGATTGAAGCGTTTGCGGGCCGGATCGGTGTGGTATTTTCAGCCCCCCCAGCCAGACGACGCAGAAGGTGAATAGCGCATGTTTTCCACCGTAATCCCAAAAGAACACGATTTCGGCGCTTTGTCCGTCGCCGTTTGGCGACAAACAGGGCGGTTCGTAGCGGTCTGGATTGCTGTTTTGAGCCTGGCGTCGTGCGCAGTGTCGCCGATTGGCGACGAAAAGGCGGGGGCAACCTCACCGGAAGCGCGCCGCGAGGCGGTCGCGAGCCGGGTGAAGGCGCGCTGGGACGCGCTCATCAAGGGCGACCTCCAGGGCTCGTACGGCTATCTCAGCCCGGCGTCGCGCGAGAGCACGACGTTCGAGCAGTATCAGAAGGTTACGAGGAAAAAGGGCTTCCGCGACGCGAGGATCGAGTCGATCGATTGCGATGCGGAAGCCTGCAAGGTCAAGGTCTGGGTGACGTACGACCACAAGCTCATGAACGGCATCAGCACGCCGTTCGACGAGACGTGGGTTTTCGACAAAGGCCAGGCTTGGTACGTCTACCGGGGGTAGGCGCGTTGCAAAAAGTCAACAGGGGGATGCAAGGGCTTGTCCCGAATCGTTTGTCTTGATGAGCAAGCTGTAATAAGATTTGCGCGCTGTTGGTTCTTAAGTGATCACTTAAACGGCAACTCAAAGGAGTCACCACCCACATGAACACGTTCAACAAGAAGTCGCTGTACGCCGCCGTCGCGGGCCTTAGTGCCCTGGGCGTGACGGGCGCCGCGCAAGCGGTGTCGGTCAACCCGGACGGACTCGGCCAGGCGCTCGTGTACCCGTATTACACGGTGCGCGATCAAGTCGCCGGCTCGCCGTACAACTCGCTGCTGTCCGTCGTCAACTCGACGGCCTCGGCGAAGGCGGTCAAGGTTCGCTTCCTGGAAGGCAAGAACTCCCGCGAAGTGCTTGACTTCAACCTCTACCTGTCCCCGAAGGACGTGTGGACGGCCGCGATCATCCCGACTGCGGATGGCGGCGGCATCTTCACGGCCGACAAGTCCTGCACGACGCCGACGGTGTCGTCCAGCGCCACTGCGCCCACGACGTTCGTGAACTTCGCGTTCTCGGGCAGCAATGACGATGGCGCCGGCACGTCGCTCGACCGCACCCGTGAGGGCTACGTCGAAATCATCGAGATGGGCAACGTGACGGGCGCGACGGCTGCTGCCGTCACCCACTCGTCGGGCGTGCCTTCCTGCTCGCCGCTGTCGAACGCCTCGGCCGACACGGTCACGGGCAACGGCGGCCTGTTCGGCGGCATGACGCTCATCAACGTGCTGCAAGGCACGGACTACACGGAAGACGCGGTTGCCCTGGATGCCTTCTCGGCCACGGCGCTGTGGAATCCTCCGGGCTCCATCCTGCCGAACCTCGCCAACGTCAACCCGAAGATCTCGGTCGTGACGACGGGCACGTCGACGTACATCACCGACTGGTCGCTCTCGGGCAACCCGGCGGATCCGGTCTCGGCCGTGCTGATGCACAACAACGTGTACAACGAGTTCGTTCTGGACGCGGCGACCAAGTCGGGCACCGACTGGGTCATCACGATGCCGACGAAGAACTTCTACTACACGGGCACGACCGTCACCAAGCTGTTCCAGCGCAACTTCACGTCCACTGGCGCTTGCGACGACGTCGGCATCACGCAGTACGACCGCGAAGAGCGCACGGTGGTGTCGCAGACGCAGTTCTCGCCGCCGCCGCCCACCCAGACCGACTCGATCTGCTGGGAAGCGAACGTGATCACGTTCAACAGCTCGAACGTGCTCGGCTCGAAGAACCTCGCCAACGTCCCGTCGACGTTCCAGAACGGCTGGATGGCGCTGAACTTCAACGGCTCGTCGGTTCCGGCAACGCGTCACACGCTGGTCGGCGGTGCGTCGACGGTGTTCAACATCGGCACCGGCACGACGACCAGCCTGGGCGTCACGACGTTCAACGGCCTGCCTGTCGTCGGCTTCGCGGTCCAGTCGTTCAACAACGGCACGCTCACCGCCAATGGCGCGCAAGAGCTGTCGAGCTACGGCGGCAACTTCGTCCACAAGACGACGCGTTCGATCCAGTAACGGTCGGTTGCCTAAAGTGGTCAGTGCGGGGTGGGAAGCGATTCCCACCCCGTTTTTTTTGGCGCGGAATTAAGGCCGGAAAACCGTCGAATATCGCTTACGCGACACGGTATTGCGTGCTAGACTTCGCGCGGTTTGATGCTGCGGTTTTGACGGGGATCGGATCGTCGTCCCCCGGAGGCTGGTCAGGTTGATGAACACTGCCGCGTGGTGCTGCATGCAAGGTCCGCTCGCCGGACCCGATGCGCCGCCGGCGTCCTCGACTCGCGCTTCGTTCACCGGAGCGCGCAGCAAGCGCAATCAACAACACGTTTTGGCGTTCGCTCGCGAGGCCGGCAGTCACGGCCAGGCCGGGTTGCGCCCACTGCAATAGGCGACTCATTGTCGGCCGGGCTTGCGGCCGGGGTTGCCCAGAAACACGAGAACGTTCGTAACAGTTTTTAGGGAGTCACCATGCGACCGCGATTCATCATCGCAGCGTTCGGCCTTGCGCTGGCGCTCGTAATGCCTGCCGTCTCGTCCGCCGCGACGCTGCAGTTCACGAACCCCAATTGCTCGGACTTCCAGGTCTCGAGCTCGAGCAACGGCGTGGTCACGCTCAACTGCGTCCTGATCACGGCGCCGGTGTGCACGCTGACCGCGGCCACGCCGAACCCGGTCATCAATTCCGCCTTGAACCTGACGGCTGCCTGCACGGGCAACACGAGCGGGTACACCTACACGTGGAGCGGCGGCAGCACCGCCAAGTGCACCACGTCGACGTGCACGGACACGCAATCCGCTGCGGGCCCTGTCACGTACACGGTGTTCGCCACGGGTGCCGGCAGCCAGGGTCCGCCGGCCACCGCGACGGTCACCTGGGTCAGCCAGGCGAGCGCGCCGCCTTCGGGTTGTACGTTGGCGGCCAACCCGAACGCCCTGCCCGCGGGCGGCGGTTCGGTATTCCTCACGGCGACCTGCTCGGGTGGCGGCGCACCGACACAGTACTCGTGGACCGGTGGCGGCATCCCGGCGCTGACGGTTGGCAATGTCCAGAACCCCAGCATCACGTCGACGACGACCTTCACGGTCACGCCGAGCAACAGCGCGGGTTCCGGCAACACGGCGTCGGCGACGGTCACGATCGCTGGTAGTGGTGGCGGTGGCCCGCCGCCCGGTGGACAGAGCTTCTGCGCCAACTACCAGAACGTCATCTTCCTCGATGTGCCATGGGGCGGCGTCGCCGACACGCGCTCGGCAGGGTCGAACTTCCTGCCCAACGGCGTGCTCGTCGCCAAGTTCACGGTGCCGAGTACCTGGTCCAACGCGCAAGGCTCGGTGGGCAAGCTGCAGGTCGCCGAGTTCGGCGATCCGCCGACCTATCGCCAGGCATCGTTGTCATCGGCCGCCTGCGACTTCCGTGGCGTGGCGAACGGACAGTACGACCAGTATTTCCGCGACATCACCGGCCAGCAGCCGTATCCGCTGCAGTGGGCGTTCGGCAACACGGCCGTGGCTGAATTCACGGTGACGGGGAACACGCTGTTCCGTCCGCAACTCCAAGCTGGCAGGACGTACTACTACAACGTCCGCAACTGGAACCCGTACGGCAACGGCGGTTCGGGATCGACGAGCTGCGGGGGATCGAGCTGCAACGCGATCATCTCGATCAATACACCGTAACGCGCCCTGGCGGCACGCTCCTTCCGGGGCGTGCCGCGGGATCGCCTTCAGCCCCGTCGCGTGCGGGGCTTTTTGTTTTTTGCAAAGGAGCAGGATGTCGATATTGCGTCCGATTCGAATGCTTGCAGGCCTTGCGCTGCTGATTGCCGCCCCGGCATTCGCGCAGCTCTCGCCCGACGATCCGGTGCTGGTCGAAAACGGTCCGGTGAAGGTCTATCGCAGCGACTATGAAGCCGAGCTGCAGAAGCTGCCGCCCGACGTGCGCCCCGGGTTCGCCAACAATCAGCGCCGCATCAGCGAGCTGTTGACGAGGCTGCTCGTGCAGAAGGCGCTGGCCGCGCAGCCCGAGACCGCGGCGCTTGCGCGCACGCCGCAGATGGTGGTGCGCATTCGCCTCGAGAACGACCGCGTGCTCGCGCAGCTGCGGCTCGAAGACGTCGAGAAGCGCGCGGGTGCCGAATTCGACGCACGACGCGCAGCGCTCGAGCCGCGGGCGCGCGAGCTCTACGTCGTCGAGCGGCACAAGTTCGACGTGCCCGAGCAGATTTCCGCCTCGCACATCCTGATCGATGCGAAGAAGCATTCGCGTGACGAAGGCCTGAAGCTGGCCGAGGCGGCGCGCGCGCGCGTGCTCGCCGGCGCTGATTTCAACAGCGTTGCGAAGGAAGTGTCCGAAGATCCGTCGGCGCCGCAGAACGCCGGCGAGCTCGGCTGGTTCGGCCGCGCCGAGATGGACCCGGCATTCGCCGACGCGGCCTTCGCGTTGAAGAAGCCGGGCGACATCAGTGAGCCCGTCCTCTCGAGCTTCGGATGGCACGTGATCAAGCTCGAGGACCGCAAGCCGGCCGCGCAGCGCACGTACGAACAGGTGCGCGAGCTCATCTTCGCCGAAATGCGCAAGCACTACATCGATGAGCAGCGTGAAGCGGCGATCGCCGCCGTGCGCGACGATCCGCACGTGCAGATCAACCGCGCGGCGGTGGATGCACTGTACGTCCGGCCATCCACCGACGCCGACGCATTGCCCGCCGCGGCAAGCGCGCCCTCGGCGGGCGCAGCGGTCGCGCCATCCGCGGCCGCGCCCGGAGCCGGTGCTGCGGCGAAGCCTTTGACGCCGCGTCCACTCGGCACGCCGCCCGCCGGCTTGCCCGGCGCACCCCGCTAGCCCATGTCGAGCATCGCGCCCTTGCCGCAGGGTGTCGTCGCGGCGCGTCCCGTCGGCGCAGCGCGCGCGCGCGATCGCGCGCTCTTCGCCAATTTCTTCCGGCGCGAGCTGACGACGCGCTATCTCGGCAGCGTCAGCGGCTTTGCATGGGCGTTCGTTCATCCGCTCGCGTTGCTTGCCGTTTACCATTTCGTCTTCACGACCGTGTTCCGCACCACCGGCTTCGCGGGACAGAGCTTCCTCGCCTTCGTCGCGGTCGCGCTGTGGCCGTGGCTTGCCGCGCAGGAAGCGCTGCAGCGCGGCACGGTGAGCCTGTCAGGCTATGCGGGCCTCATCCGCAAGGTCGCTTTTCCGCACGAGATCGTCGTGTATGCATCGGTTGGCGCCACGCTGGTGCTGCACCTGGCCGGCTATCTCGCGGTGCTGCTCGTGCTGCGGATCTCCGGCGAGCCGATCCACCTCGAAGGGCTCGTCATCGCGCTGCCGCTGTGGCTCGTCATGGCGCTCGCGGTGGCCGGTCTCACGCTCGCGCTCGCGTCGCTGCAGGTGTTCGTGCGCGACGTCGAGCACGTGCTGATGCCCGTGCTGATGATCCTCATGTACCTCACGCCGATCCTGTATCCGCTCTCGCTCGTGCCGGTGAGCCTGCGTGCGTGGGTCGCGGCCAATCCATTCGGCTGGCTCGTCGGAAGGCTGCGCGACGCCATGCTCGACGGGCGCCTTGCGTTCGAGCCGACCGACCTCGTCGCGGTGGGCGTCGCGTTGCTCGTGTTCGCGGGCGGACGATGGATGTTCCGGCGCCTGTCGCCGCATTTCGAGGATTTCCTGTGAGCACGGCGCTCGACGCGCCTGCGCTGCGCGCGGCAGCGAATGCTTCCGTGGCGCCGGCACTGCTCACGCTCGACGGGATCGGCAAGGACTACGCGAAGGTCGAGACGCGCGGCGGGCGCGTGCGCCTGGTCGTCGACCTGTTGCGCGGCCGTGGCGCGGCGAATGTGTTCCGCGCGCTCGACGGCGTGTCGCTCACGCTGCGCA
>Ga0308174_10001440_pt1 | contig 11136 bp, 8 predicted proteins | sample PhyPR2_FD_203894 | JGI IMG/M metagenome (GOLD analysis project Ga0308174, IMG submission 203894) | Soil microbial communities from UC Gill Tract Community Farm, Albany, California, United States - DLSLS.P.R2 | ecosystem: Environmental > Terrestrial > Soil > Agricultural land | place: USA... | reverse complement strand
CGCGCACGCTGTCGCGATACGACACGACGGGAAACGACATGCCGTACGGCTTGCCGGTTGCAGGATCCGTCGTGGCCGGACCGGTCGTGACGACGTTGGGATCCTTGGTGTTGAGGTTGACCAGCGCATCGGCGCTGATCACGAAATACTTGTCCGTGTCGATCGGCTTGCCGGCACCGATGATCGGATCCCAGTAACCGGGGGCAGCGTCGGCAGGCTTGTACTTGCCGGCCGCATGCGAGTTGCCGGAGAAGAAATGCGTGATGAAGATCGCGTTGTCGCCGGCGGCGTTGAGCGTGCCGTACGTCTCGTAGCCCACACGTACGTTGGGAATCGTTCGGCCGGCTGCCGTCGTGTACGAGGGCAGCGTGAAGGTCTTCTTTTCCACGGGCCCGTCGAACGCATGTGCGGACACCGGCAGCACCAGGAAAAGCGCGAGCAAGCAGCGTGCAAGGCAGGTCATCATGTCGTGCTCCGGTCGAAATGCGCGGGAGGCGCTGGAGCCATTCTAAGTCGGTTGCCGTTCCGGCGGCCGCCAAAATCCCTTAACATGGCGGGTTGGAGCGCGACCGCTCGAAGCGCGCGCTCATCGCCCCATGCCCATGCAACGCGCCACCAAGATCGTCGCCACCCTGGGCCCCGCCTGCAGCGAGCCCGCCGTGCTCAAGCGCATGCTCGCCGCAGGCGTGGACGTCGTGCGGTTGAACTTCTCGCATGGACAGGCGAGCGACCACGTCGAGCGCGCCAAGCGGGTGCGCCAGGCGGCGCGCGAGCTCGGCCGCGAAGTCGCGATCCTCGCCGATCTGCAGGGCCCCAAGATCCGCATCGGCAAGTTCGCCGAAGGCAAGGTCACGCTCACGCCGGGGCAGCGGTTCGTGCTCGACGCCGAATGCGAGGTCGGCGACGCCAATCGCGTCGGCCTCGACTACAAGGAGCTCGTGCACGACGTCGGGCCGGGATCCGTGCTGCTGCTCGACGACGGACTCATCAAGCTCGACGTCGAGAACGTGGACGGACCACGCATCGTCACGCGCGTGGCGCTCGGCGGCTCCCTGTCGAACAACAAGGGCATCAACCGCATGGGCGGCGGCCTGTCGGCCCCGGCGCTGACGGCCAAGGACATGGACGACGTCAAGACGGCCGCGCTGCTGGAGGCCGACTTCATCGGAGTGTCGTTTCCCAAGAACAAGGAAGACATGTACATGGCGCGCCAGCTCGTGCGCGCCGCGGGCGGACGGGGACAGCTGATCGCCAAGATCGAGCGTGCCGAAGCGATCACGGCCCTGGACGAAATCATCGACGCGTCGGACGGCATCATGGTCGCGCGTGGCGATCTCGCCGTGGAGGTTGGCAACGCCGCGGTGCCCGGGCTGCAGAAGCGCATGATCCGGCTCGCCCGCGAGAAGCACAAGATCACGATCACGGCCACCCAGATGATGGAGTCGATGATCCACAACCCGGTGCCCACGCGCGCCGAAGTCTCGGACGTCGCCAACGCCGTCCTCGACGGCACCGACGCCGTCATGCTGTCGGCGGAAACCGCCGCCGGCCGCTATCCGGTCGAGGTCGTCGAGAGCATGGCGCAGATCTGCTTCGAGGCCGAGAAGTCCGACGTCGTCGAGCTCGATCGCGATTTCCTCAATCGCACGTTCACGCGCATCGACCAGTCGATCGCCATGGCGACGCTGTTCACCGCCTTTCACCTGCGCGTGAAGGCGATCGCCTCACTGACCGATTCGGGGTCGACCGCGCTCTGGATGTCGCGCCACAACCCCGGCGCGCCCATTTACGCGCTCACGCCCAAGCTGGAGACGCAGCGGCGCATGTCGCTCTACCGCAACGTGCAGTCGTTCTTCCTCGAGCAGAGCATCGACCGCGACGAAGTGCTCGGGGCAGCCGAGGACCTGCTGCTCGCCAAAGGGCAGGTGCAGCGCGGCGACCTCATCGTGCTCACCGTGGGCGAGCCGATGGGAAAGTCGGGCGGCACCAACACGATGAAAATCGTCAGGGTGGGTGATCACCGACCCTGACGATTTGGAGATTGCTAACCTGGCGCAGCCAGGTTAAGCGACCGAAGGGAGCGGCAATCGCCAAGATCCTCCACGGTGATCACCGACCCTGACGATCTCGGCGATTGCTAACTTGGAGCAGCCAAGTTAAGCGACCGAAGGGAGCGGCAATCGCTCAAATTGTGAGCGCGATTGCACGGACTTCACCGTCACTCCAGCCCGAACGCTCCACGAATCGCCATTCGATAGCTGCGGCCCGACACGAGGGACACGCCGTTGTCGAGCCGCAGCAGGTATTCGCCGTGGAGCCTGGGCTGGAGCTCGCGCACGCAGGCGATCCGCACGGCGTGCGATCGATGCACCCGCAGGAAGTCGCGCGGATCGAGGCGCGCGCACAGGCCGGACAGCGTTTCCTTGTGGAGGTACATCCGGTCGGCCCAGATGCGGACGTAGTTGTCGTCCGCCTCGAGGCGCACGATCGCCTGTACGCGAACGATCACGATGCGGTCGAGCGAGCGCACCGGGATGCAGTCGGCGAATCGCGGCGCACTGCGCGCATCACCGCGTGGCGCGCTGCGCTCCAGGTCGCGCCGTGCGGCGGCCGGCGGCTCGGCATAGGCTGCCGGCCACTCCAGGACAGCCTCGCTGCGTGACGCGCTCATCGGCGTCCCTTCGCGGGGCCGCGCCGCTGGCTTAGAATCGTCGAGGATCGGGAAAACGGGCAGATGCGCATACGGGTTGCCGCCACGAAGAAAGACCGGCGCAGGTTGGCCCGGCCTTGCCATGGCGTCCCGACGGAGTCCTCCGTTTTTCCTCCCATTTTTCTCCGCACGCCCAAGCCGTTGATTGTGCGGATATCGCATGCCGGATGACACGCTGCTGCGGCCGGACGCGCGTGCATTCAGGCGCGATCCGCCGGGAACGATCGGTACGTTCGAGGTGCGCGCGGCGTCCAACGAGCTCGTCGGGCCGCAGGGCGTCATCCGTCTGCGCCCGCGCCTCATGGACGTGCTGCTGCGCCTCGCGGCCGCCCCCGGCGACGTCGTCCCGCGTCAGGTGTTGCTGGACGACGTCTGGCCGCGGCGCCTGGTCGCCGACGAGGTGCTGTCGCGCACGATCGCCGAGCTGCGCACCGCGCTGGCCGACGATGCGCGCGAAGCGCGCTACATCGAGACGTTGCCGAAGGTCGGCTATCGGCTGATCGCCCCGGTGGCGGCCCGCGTGACGCCTGCGCGGGCAGCCATTGCGCAAGCGCCGCCCTCCAACCGCCCGCCATTGCGGGCGACCCTGGACGCAGGCGAGGCGGCACTGGGGCGCGGCAGCACAACGGCGCGCACGCGGGGGCTCATCGCCGCCGCGGCCGTCGCGATCACGGCGGTCATCGTCGTCACCGCGTACACGCTGCGTCCCGCCAATTCATCGGCCGCGGCGGCCGCCGCGCTCGCGCAGCAGCTCAACACGGCGAACGCCTTCTCCTCCGAGCTTGCGATGGAGACCGGTCCGCGCTTCTCACCCGACGCAACCCGCATCGCCTTCGCGCTGGGGGACACCGAGCACGCGCAGATCGTCGTGCAGGTGGTGAACACGCGGGCGCGCACCATCCTCGGCGATCCCGCCGCATTGCGCATCGCGCCCGTGTTCTTCCCCGACGGCGAGCGCCTGGCGTACTACCGGCGGGAGGACAAGGCGTGCGCAATCGTCGAGCGGTCCATCGCCTCGGCCGCGGAGCGCGTGCTGGTCGACTGCACCCAGTCGCCGGCCCCGCGCTTCGACCTTTCACCCGACGGCAAACGACTGGTCTTCGCATCGTTCGGCGAAGGGCATACCGGCTTGCGGCTGGTGGACCTGGCGACCGGCCGCATGAGCGTGCTGACGAGCGCCGGCGGCGCGGCCGGCAACGACCTGATGCCGCGCTTCTCGCCCGATGGCACCCAGGTCGCGTTCGTGCGCGGGCTCCTCGGGTTCCGCGAGGTGTGGGTGGTGCCGGTGGACGACCCCGGCAAGGCGCACGCGATCGGTTCGCCACGCGGCCTCACCTGGGGCCTCGCGTGGATGGGCAACGCCGGACCGCTGCTCGTCTCGGCCGACTGGCCGGGGTCGCGCGCGCTGAACGTGCTCGATCTGGCCACCGGCAAGGCGACGCTTGCAGGGGCCCGAGGCGCGCAATTTCCCGACATCAGCTCGCGCGGCGACGTCGTGTACGAAGCGGCGGCGTACCAGTCGAACCTCCAGCTGCTCGATACCGCCGATGCTGCGCGCGCGCCGCAAACGTTGTGGCCGTCCGCCAAATACAGCAACTATCCGCAGTTCTCGCCGGACGGCTCGCGCGTGGTGTTCAGCTCCAACCGCGACAACGTCTCCTCCCTGTTCGTCGGCACGCCCGGCGGCGACGCGCGCCGCCTCCCGCTGCCGGTGGACAACGTGTACTTCCAGGCGCACTGGGCGCATGACGGCCGTTCGCTCTACGCGGTCGAATGGCGGCCCGCCAGCGGCGACGGCAGCATGCGCGGCGTGCGCATCGATCCTGCCAGCGCGTCGATCGAACGCTTCGACGTGCTCGGTGAAGGCGTATCCGACCTGCGCGACGACGCGCAGGGGCGCACGCTCTACTTCGCCACGCAGGAAGGCCCGCTCATGCAGCTCTGGCGCGCGCCAGCCGATGCGCCCGAGCGGCGCGAGCGCCTGGCGCTGCCCAAGGTCCTGGACTACGACTTGCGCAACGACCGGCTCGTGTATGCGCAGCCGCAGCAATCCGACCTCACGGTGTGCGAGCTGCCGGAGCTGCGGTGCGCCGCGGCCGGTCTGCCCGAGCACGAGGGACGCACCGGCTTTGCGCTCGGCCGCGATGCGCTCTGGGTGGGTTATTACGGTGAACCGGGTGAGCTGGTGCGCTTCGACCTCGCCAGCCGCACCGTCACGCAGCGCTTTGCCCACGGCCCCTCCGCGGTCGGCATCAACCTGGCAATCTCGCCGGACGAGCGCCATGCGCTGATCGCGCGCCAGGAACCGCCCGCGATCGACCTCATGCTCGCGTCCCGCCCGCGCTAGCGCGCATTGCGCCGAAGTAACCGGCTGGTTAACATGGGGCCATGAGCCCTGCCGCCACCGTTGCACGGGCCGGCGCGGCGCGCCGGCCGGTCCGCGACAGCGAGCGCACGAAAGCCGCGATCCTCGACGCTGCCACCAGCGAATTCGCGCGCCACGGCCCGGGCGGCGCACGGGTGGACCGCATCGCGCTGCGCGCCCGCACCAACAAGCGCATGCTCTACTACTACTTCGGCAGCAAGGAGGGATTGTTCCTGGCCGTGCTCGAAGCCACGTATGCGCGCATTCGCGCGGCGGAGCGCGGCCTCTCGCTGCTCGACGTCCCGCCGGAGGAAGCGATCCGCCGCCTGGTGCGGTTCACCTGGGAGTACTACCTCGCGCATCCGGAGTTCCTGTCGCTGCTCAACAGCGAGAACCTGCACCGGGGCAGCCACCTGCGCCGCTCGCGCAACGTGCGCAGCATGAACTCGCCCGTCATCGAGACGCTCGGCGAGGTGCTCGCCCGGGGCGCCCGCGAAGGCATCTTTCGCACCGGCGTGGACGCGCTTCAGCTCTACATCTCCATTGCCGCGCTGTCGTATTTCTACCTCGGCAACCATCACACCCTCACGGCGGTGTTCGGCCGTGACCTGGCCGCGCCCCGCGCGCGCAGGGCCCGCCTGGCGCACATGATCGACCTGGTGCTGGGGTATCTGCGGCACCCGGCTTGACGGGCGCCGGCGGCGCTTGACGCACCAGCGGTGGCATCCGACAATTAACTATCCGGTTATTTACGACCACGCCGGGGCGACCGCGCATCAGCACGCCCGCCCGGCCGGTCGCGGGCCTAGAATGGCAGCAACCGCTCGGAGGCGACCATGCAACGGTCCTGGTTCAGCCGCATCGTCTATTCGCCATGGGCCCGTCCCGTCCTGCTCATCGCGCTGCTCATCCTGCTGTGGCAGCTCGTCATCGTGGTATTCGGCATCAAGCCTTACCTGATTCCAGCGCCGCTCGCGGTGGTCAAGACGCTGGTTGCCGAGTGGCCGCGGCTGTTCCGCGAAACCCTCGTCACCACGTACGCGACGCTCGGCGGCTTCGCGCTGTCCATCGCGTTCGGCATCCCGATGGCGCTGCTGATCGCCTATTCGCGCACGGTGGAAAGCTTCGTCTATCCCCTGCTCGTGTTCTCGCAAAGCGTGCCGAAGGTGGCGATCGCGCCGCTGTTCGTGGTGTGGTTCGGCTTCGGCATCATCCCCAAGATCATCGCCGCGTTCCTGCTCGCGTTCTTTCCGGTGGTGGTATCGACGGTCGTCGGCTTCAAGTCGGTGGAGCGGGACATGATCGACCTCGCCCGCTCGATGAAGGCCAGCCGCCTCGAGACGTTCATGCGCATCAGCCTTCCGCAGGCCCTGCCGTCGGTCTTCGCGGGCCTCAAGGTGTCCGTAACGCTCGCGGTGGTCGGTGCGGTGGTCGGCGAGTTCGTCGGCTCCAACTCGGGCATCGGCTACCTGCTGCAGATCGCCAACGGGAACTTCGACCTGCCGCTGATGTTCGCAGGATTGACGATGCTCTCCCTCGTCGGGGTGATCCTGTTCGCGCTGGTCGATCTCGTCGAGCGCTTCATGATTCCCTGGCACGCTTCACAACGCCACGACTTCAGCGCCACCGCATGAGCGGCGCCCATACGACGCAGTCAAAGGAGGAACCATGCTGAACCGTATCGTCGCGGTGCTCTGCGCCGCCTGCGCGCTCGCTGCAGCGCCGAGCTACGCGCAGAACAAGGAGAAGGTCGTCCTGCTGCTCAACTGGTACACGTACAGCGAGCACGCGCCGTTCTACCTCGGCAAGGAGCGGGGCTACTTCGACCAGGAAGGCATCGACCTCGACATCCAGGAAGGCCGCGGCTCCGGCGTGACGGTGCAGGCGGTTGCGGCGGGGACGGCTTCGTTCGGCTATGCCGACGTGCCGACGATGATGAAGGCCGCGTCGAAGGGCGCGCCGGTGATGGCAGTCGGCGTGGCGCTGCAGACGAGCCCGATGTCGGTGATGGGCTTTTGCGAGCGCAACATCCGCAAGCCCGAGGACATCAAGGGCAAGACGGTCGCCGTGACGCCCGGCGACTCCATGTCGCAGATCTGGCCGCTGTTCCTCAAGAAGACCGGGCTCAAGGAAACGGATTTCAAGCAGGTGGCCGGTGACGCGCAGACCAAGCTCAACGCAGTGATCAACAACCAGGCCGATCTCCTGCTCGGCTACGTAATGGACCAGGCGATCAAGCTGCAGGATGCAACCCACAAGCAGGTGTGCCCGGTCCGCTTCGCGGATTACGGCGTCAACATGGTCAGCTCCGGCATCATCGTGCAGAAGGACTATCTCAAGAACAAGCCGGACGTCGTGCGCCGCTTCCTGCGCGCTGCAACGCGCTCGCTCGAGGAATCGGCGAAGAGCCCCGAGGCCGCGATCGACGCCATGCTCAAGGCGAATCCGAAGTCGGGCGTGCGCGACACCGCGCTGGTCGGCATGAAGGCGACCGCCGCGTTGTACAAGGGACCCGACAATCCCAGCGATCGTCCGTTGCGCGTGGGTGCCAAGAACATGGCGGAGACGCTCGCGCTGCTGGAGGAATACGGCGGCCTGGACAAAGCGTCGGCGGGCAAGCCCGAGGATTACTACACCAACGCGTACCTCCCCTGACGAGCAGGCGCGGCGCGCGGCCATGAGCAGCACGCTCGCAACCTCCGCGCCGGCGGCGGGATCGGCGCGGCCTTACATCGAGATCGACGGGGTCACCAAGGTCTACCACAGCGCCGACGGCCCCGTCGAATCGCTGAAGCCGCTCACCTTCAGCATCGGCAACGGCGAATTTCTGGCGATCGTCGGCCCATCGGGTTGCGGCAAGTCCACGCTGCTCAAGATGGTCGCGGGACTTCTTCCCGTGACCTCCGGGCAGATCCGGGTGCGCGGCGCGACGGTGAACGGCCCGCCGGACGACGTCGGCATCGTGTTCCAGAGCCCCGTGCTGCTCGCCTGGCGCAGCGTGCTCGAGAACGTGATGCTGCAGATCGACATGCGGCACCTCGGCCGCCGGGCGTACCTGCCCAAGGCAGCCGCCCTGCTGGAGCTCGTCGGTCTCAAGGGCTTCGAGCAGCGCTTTCCATGGGAGCTCTCCGGGGGCATGCAGCAGCGCGCCTCGATCTGCCGTGCGCTGGTGCACGATCCTGCGGTCCTGCTGATGGACGAGCCGTTCGGCGCGCTCGACGCCATGACGCGCGAAAAGATGAACCTCGAGCTGCAGCGCATCTGGTACGAGACACGCAAGACGGTGATGTTCATCACGCACAGCATCCCTGAAGCCGTGTTCCTGGCCGATCGCGTGCTGGTGATGAGCGAGCGGCCAGGCACCATCGCGGCCATTTACGACGTCCCGCTTGCGCGGCCGCGTTCGTTGCGCGCGATGGGCGAAGCGCCGTTCATCGAGCTCACGCAGACCATCCGCCGCCACTTCTACGCCCAGGGAACGCTGGATGCCTGAGGCCGGATCCAATGCTCCACGCTTCGTGATCGTCGCAGTGGACTGCTTCGAGCGGCCGCTGCGTTACCGCCTGCCGTTTCGCTTCGGCGCGGCCACCGTGACCACCGGCGTGCAGGCATTCGTGCGAGTGCGCATCCGCACGGCCGATGGCGGCGAGACCATCGGCGCGACGGCCGAGCTCATGGTGCCGAAGTGGTTCGACAAGGACCCCGCGCACAGCAACGACGAGAACGTGGATGCGTTGCGCACTTCGCTGGCATTGGCGGCCGACGCGTACACCTCCGACCCGGCGCCGCGCAGCGCCTTCGGACACTTCGCCGCCCACGCGCGGGCCTGCCGCGAGCAAGGCGAGCAGGTCGGCATGCCGGCGCTGGCAGCCAATTTCGGCGCCGCCGAGCTCGATCGTGCGGTGCTCGACGCGCTCTGCCGCTCGACGCAGCGCACGGTCTTCGAAGTGGTCGCCGAGGATCTGATCGGCTTCGATCCGCGCGTGGTGGCGCCCGATCTCGCCGGCTTCGATGGCCAGGCGTTCGTGCGCTCGCTGGCGCCGCGCGCGCGCATCGCCGTGCGCCACACGGTGGGCCTGCTCGATGCGCTGACGGGCCCGGCGGCCCGCGCGGCGGACGGCCTGCCGGAGTCGCTCGAGCAGGCGATCGAACGCTATGGGCTGCGTTGGTTCAAGCTCAAGCTGGCGGGCGATGTCCGCACCGACCTCGAGCGGCTGCGCGCGATCGCAGCTGTGCTCGACCGCCTGCCCGATTATCGCGTCACGCTCGATGGCAACGAGCAGTTCGCCAGCGTGGACGCCGTCGACGCGCTCTTGACAGGCATGCGCGAGGACACCGCCTTGCGCCGTCTGTTCGCGGCGGTCGCCTACCTCGAGCAACCGCTGGTCCGCCAGTCGACGTTCGAGCACGACGTGCAAGCGACGGCGCGTGCGGTTCCGTTGCTCATCGACGAGGCCGACGGAACCCTCGATGCGTTCGTCCAGGCGCGCTCCCGCGGCTATGCCGGGGTGTCGAGCAAGAGCTGCAAGGGCCTCTACAAGTCGCTGGTCAATGCAGCCCGCTGCGCCGCGTGGAACCAGGACGCCGGCGGCGCACGGTATTTCGTCTCGGCCGAGGATCTGACGGCACCTGCAGGGCTGGCCGTGCAGCAGGACACCGCGCTCGCCGCGCTGCTCGGCCTCACCCACGCCGAGCGCAACGGTCACCACTACATCGACGGCATGGCGAGCGCACCGCCGGCGGAGCAGCAAGCGTTCCTCGCGGCGCATCCGGCGCTGTACGAGGCCGCGCACGGCACCGTGCGTCTCGCGATCCGCGCGGGCGAGCTCGACCTGCGCGACCTCGCGGTTCCCGGCTTCGCCACCGGCACGCTACCGTTGTTCGATACGCTCACGCCGATGGCGCGCACGCCCGCGCCGGCGCACTGAGCGGCAATCGCAGCAGCACGTCATCCTCGGAGCATCCATGGCAACGCAACGACTCGGCATCATCATGAACGGCGTCACCGGACGCATGGGCACGAACCAGCACCTCGTCCGCTCCATCGTCGCCATCCGCGAAGCGGGCGGCGTCGTACTGTCGAACGGCGAGCGCGTCATGCCCGACCCGATCCTGATCGGCCGCAACAAGGACAAGCTCGCCGCGCTGGCGCAGGCGCACGGCATCGAGCGCTTCGACACCGACCTGAACCGCGCGCTCGACAACCGCAGCGATACCGTGTTCTTCGACGCGGCGACCACGCAGATGCGCCCCGCACTCCTGCGCCAGGCGATCGCCGCGGGCAAGCACGTCTATTGCGAGAAGCCCATCGCGGTGGACCTCGAGCAGGCGCTCGACATCGCGCGCACGGCAGAGCAAGCGGGTGTGCGCAACGGCGCGGTGCAGGACAAGCTGTTCCTGCCTGGGTTCCTCAAGCTGCGCATGCTGCGCGAGGCGGGATTCTTCGGCCGCATGCTCGCGGTGCGCGGCGAATTCGGCTACTGGGTCTTCGAGGGCGATCTCGTGCCCGCACAGCGTCCGTCGTGGAACTACCGCGCAGAAGACGGCGGCGGCATCATCCTCGACATGATGTGTCACTGGCGCTACGTGCTCGACAACCTGTTCGGCGAGGTCAGGAGCGTGTGCTGCCGTGGCGCCACGCACATCCCCAAGCGCTGGGACGAGAACGGAAGGCCGTACGAGGCGACCGCGGACGACGCCGCGTACGCGATGTTCGAGCTCGAAGGCGGCGTCGTCGCGACGCTCAACAGCAGCTGGTGCGTGCGGGTGCGTCGCGACGACCTCGTCACGTTCCAGGTCGACGGCACGCACGGGTCGGCGGTCGCGGGCCTGACGGATTGCCGCACGCAGGCGCGCGTCAACACGCCCAAGCCCGTGTGGAACCCGGACGTCCGCCAGCCGCTCGATTTCTACGACGGTTGGGAGCTCGTGCCCGACACGGTGCCCTACGACAACGGCTTCAAGGTCCAGTGGGAATTGTTCATCCGCCACGTCGTCGAAGGGACGCCGTTCAAGTGGACGCTGCGCGAGGGCGCGAAGGGCGTGCAGCTCGTGGAGCTTG
>Ga0308174_10001439_pt1 | contig 11139 bp, 12 predicted proteins | sample PhyPR2_FD_203894 | JGI IMG/M metagenome (GOLD analysis project Ga0308174, IMG submission 203894) | Soil microbial communities from UC Gill Tract Community Farm, Albany, California, United States - DLSLS.P.R2 | ecosystem: Environmental > Terrestrial > Soil > Agricultural land | place: USA... | reverse complement strand
CCTGCCACGGATCCAAGCACTGATCCAAATGGACTTGCTGATCAGGTGCTTGTCTGCACGTGCAAAATCATCGCCTCGAATGCGAGAAACCGGGAACACTCGTCAATACGTTTCGTACGCTGCCAATCGTACGCTGCCAAACAGCGGACCCGAATTTCGGGACTGTCCACCATCGTCCGTGGTCGAAACGTAATTTTGTCAGAGGAGTGGACTAGCAGGCGGCAGAACTTTTGATTCAAGCAGGGCCGGTTTAGTTAAGCGCGAGGGTATGCACGCCCACATTCGCCGGCCCAATCCGTTTCGCCGCACGCCCCGCGCTATTCCGAAAATGAGTTAGAAGAAAGGGGATTTGGCTATTCCGCCGTCTTCGAAACCTCCGCTTAGCGCAGGTCAAAGAATCCCAGCGCAGAACACCTTTTCTTCACTGGAAGATCAGTTGATTGCAATCTCCGCATAGCGCCACCGGGCTGCCGCATGAGCAGGAACGCATGTATGCTTCCGGCCGCAGCGGAATGCAGTCGGGTTAATGCTGTGACTTGCTGTCCAGTTCCCAAAAGATGACGTCGTAGGGTCGCATTCTGACGGGATACTCTCCAGTACCTGGCATCAGTTTGAACGACGGCATCGGCCTCAGGCGAACGTTCTCGTCGTCGCTTGGAGCTAAGCTGTCCAGTTGCTCCGGTGCGGCGGTTGTATCAGCAGGCACTCCGGTAACACTCACATTCACGGCCAGCGGTTCAGATGAGAAGTTCCAGAACAGAATCGAGTACTTCCGGATCTCCGGATCCCAAGTAGCGAGGCCGTGGATGCGCCCATCTGAAGATGAGACATCTACACGCTGTCCAGCGAGGCGTGATAACAGGAGGAATGTGAAGTATGCGGGCCGCACATGATTCTGAAAGTCGAATAGACCGTCATACTGCGGCTTGCGGTTCCACCACCAGGCCATCTCGATTGCACCGCGCGGCGACAGGAAACGTTTGAATTGATCGAGGCGGACGTGATAATCGCGAATATGATAGTAGCAGGAGTAATCTAGGCCTGCGTCGAGCATCTGCCATACCGTCTCAGCCACAAACACCGGCTGAAAGCGCGGGTCTGTTTCGTCGTTGCTCAGAGACATGTTCCATTCGTCGAGAATCATCTCGGGGCGAAGCTCTGGAAAAGATGCCAGATCCTGCTTCTTCTTTTCGATCGTGGCGCGGATGCTGGAAGGATCGTTGCTGTAGATGTGCCATGAAACGAAATCGAGTGAAAGCTTTTCCTCGTGACAAGCCCGAAGGAGCGCAGGAAAGATCTCGGAATCCGGATTGGCCAGAGCCGGCCCGCCCACCTTCGCCGCTGAGTCCACGCCCCGAATGGCGGCCACCGTGTGCCGGTAATAGCGGACATACCCCTCCGGCGTGAACTTGTAAGGACATCCGCCCATTTCGCCGATGTCGGGTTCGTTAGCAATTTCCCAGTACTGCAGCGTTGACCCGCGATCCTTATAATGGCGGACCATGGCTGCAATCAGTTTCTCCCATTGCGAGTAGTCATTAGGATCTGTCACGTTCTCATCGATCGTTGGGAATAACACTCGCGGTTTGAAGTCGATATTCATGAGGGGCGTCGCTCCTGTTGCGACGATGTCATCGACGGCCCGGTCAAGTTTTGTCCATTGAAACTGATTTCGAGACGGCATCAGATCGAAGTACTCCTGGACGAACAGGCGGATCAACTTTGGATGAAGTGCACGGATCTCTGGAATGCGGCCGCCCCAGATCGAGTCATCCGAAAGGCCACCTTGGCCCAGCGACATGTGGTCGGCATTTAACGGGAGTCCGGGCTTTGAAAGATCTAAACGCAACGTGACCTCCTGCGCTGAAAGAACCAAGCTACACAGAGCAAAGAAGGCGATTTGTAGGTGCATAGAAGTGGCAGATCCTGCGTGTTCGGTCTCAGGCTAACAGAATCGCGAATACCACCAAACTGAATCCGACCTCGCGTATTGCACCGCTTCTCGATCTCGGCTCCGCTCTTTTTCGTATTCCCTATGTCTTAGCAAGACTTGGCTGTGGCCTGGTGCCGGCGACGCGATCGACTCCAGTGCAAAACAAAGTGGGCGGGCGGCACCTCGTGCCAGACCAACTGCCACAGCAGGACCCGCTGTGCGTAGCCAAAATAGTAAACACCTATCTGTGCAAGGGGCTGAGCTACACTTTATGCAGCTACCTTCCAGGCATAACGATGGTGCAGGCCTCCAAGGCGAGGTTGTGAGATTACTCTGGCGGCTGGCGATGGTCGTTCGTCCACTGGTCGCCCATTCGGTGCATCCTTATTGAGAGCATCGTGAACGCGGTCATCATTGTGATAGCTGGCATAGTCGCGAAGCAATCGTCGCAGATGGTGCTCGTTCAGGGGGATGACGCGGTCCAGCATCTCTCGATGACAACTGCCGATCCAACGTTCCGCAACTCCGTTTTGCCAAGGTGCCTCGATGCTCGTGCGCTTCGGTTCTACGCCGGTTCCTGCTAGCAATCGGACGACATCCACATTGAACTTCGAGTCGTGGTCGAAGATGGCGTACCGGTATGGGGCCGCTTCGGGAAAGGCTTCCCGCAACTGCTGCACGACCCATTTCGAGGTCGGATGAGAGGTCATGTTGCAGTGCAGAATCTTCCGCCGACGATGCTCGATGATCACGAAGCAGTACAGCAGGTTGAAGGTCAAGGTGGGTACAGTAAAAAGGTCGAATGCGACAATCGCCTCGCGATGATTGGCGAGAAATGCCTTCCAGCGCTGATCAGACCTGCCAGTGCGGGGCCGCAGGCCTCGCAGATACCTGGTGACCGTGCGTTCGGAGACCGCAAGGCCGAGCTTCAGCAACTCGCCGTGGATCTTCGGCGCTCCCCAGCCGGCGTTCTCAAGACTCATCTGGCGAATCAGACTGCGGACCTCGTCTGTGATCCTAGGTCTGCCGCTCCGCCGCCTGGATCGCCAGCGCCAATATAGTCGGAAGCCTCTTCGATGCCATGCGATTTCGGTCGCTGGTTTCACGATGGCGAGAACATCTGACCATCGCGGCCATACACTCCGCAGCAGGATCCAGAAGAGCCGATCGAGTCGGCTCAGAACAGGTCGCCGGCGTTTCCGCTTCAACACTACAAGCTGCTGGCGCAGGGCGAGCACTTCGAACGAGAGATCCAGGCGACTGCGAAAGAAAACCGCGAGGGCGGCCACGATCGCGCCAATCGTATCGATCACACATCAGCGGTAACACGCTGCAGTGATTCTGTCACCCCCTCTGGTGGGTACTGCAGACCGTTGATTCCTAACATCAGCAGCGTTTTGGCTACGCACACCGGTTGCTCGAGGCCTCCCTTGCCGGACGAGATCAGGTGTTACTCAGATTTTTTAGCCGGTGTGGTTTACGGGCCGGTGAAGTATTCGGCCCGCAGTGGGGTGACATTCTGCCCGAACAAGCGATTCTTATCAGCAGGACTTTTTCGAAGGGAAAAATCGGCCCGCCAAAAACCAAAGGCAGTGCCAAAGCGGTTGCGATTCCTAAATCTCTCTTTCAGGATCTGATGTGCCTGCGCGAGGAGCAAGGCAAGTGGAAACCAGAGGATTGGGTATTTCCCGCCAGCAGGGTTCGGGGAGAAATGCGAAGGCCTCTCTCAGCCGAAAACTGGCTCAAGCGTACGATCAAGCCCCTCGCAGAGCAACTGGGCTTTACGATCAACCTTCACATGTTTCGTCGCGGCTTTGCAACCATCGCCCACCAGAGTGGAGGATCGCTGAAGGACATTCAAGAACAGCTCCGCCATGCCAGTGTCACAACCACGGCAAACATCTATGTGCAAGCGGTACCCGAGAACGTCAGAGCGGTCGTAGAGAAAATTGACCATACCTCGCGGAACACGGCGATGGAAACCGTCAAGTAGCGTATATGCTTAAACCACCTTTAAGCCACCTGATGTCAATTGGTAGGAAATCGATAAGTGCTTTGGAATCATGGTGGGCGCGACAGGACTCGAACCTGTGACCTCCTGCGTGTGAAGCAGGCGCTCTAACCAACTGAGCTACGCGCCCTTGCAGAGCACTCTCTTGATTCTAAACTACCCGCCTCTCAAAATAAATCCGCATTTCCGACGGAACCGCCCTTCGTAGACTTAGTCTGATAAGGAGATCCCACCGAAATGGCGCGTTCAACATTCCATATCCTGTACAGCGACATCGGCGGAGTGCTGGGCACCAACGGCTGGGATACCGGCCTGCGTCACCGCATAGCCGAGCACTTCAAAGTCGAATCCCATGAAATCGAGAGTCGCCACGCCCTCACCTTCGACACCTTCGAACGTGGCTTCATGACCTTCGAACAGTATCTAGATTACGTGTTCTTTAGTTCTCCACGCCGGTTCACGCTGGAGGAAGTCCGGGATTACGCCTACAACGCGTCTACCCCATGGCCGCAAAATATCACCTTCTACGAAACCCTGAAAGTGGCCAACAACCTGAAGCTCGCGTTGATCAGCAACGAAGGGTCCGGCCTGACTCAGCACCGGGTCCGAAAGTTTGGGCTTCGAAACCTTGCCGACTTCCTGGTCTTCTCCTGCGCTACTCACATGCGTAAACCGGACCCCGCAATCTGGGGGCTCGCCCTTGAACTCGCGCAGGCTTTACCGGAGGAGTCGATCTACATTGACGATCGCAAAATGTTCGTGGATATTGCGGCCGAGCATGGCTTCACCGCGATCCACTACACCTCTCTCGAAAAACTGCGCGGGCAGCTTTCGGAGCTTGATCTCATCGTGCCGTGAAGTGGGAAAGGGTACGGTTCTCTCCTCGTACCCCTTCCCTGATTGCTACTTCAACTGCTTATTCACTTCGTCCCAATTCACAACGTTCCACCAGGCCGCGATATACTCAGGCCGGCGATTCTGATACTTCAGGTAATACGCGTGCTCCCAAACGTCCAGTCCCAGAATGGGCTTTTTTCCTTCCATCAAAGGACTGTCCTGGTTGGCCGTGGACAAAATCTCGTATTTTCCTGCTTTGTCTTTCACAAGCCACGCCCAACCGGAGCCAAAACGGCCCGTCGCTGCGGCGCTGAACTTTTCTTTGAAGCCATCAAAGCTCCCAAAATTGGAGTCGATGATGCTCGCGATATCTCCTTTGGGCGTGCCCCCTCCATTCTTTGAAAGCAGAGGCCAGAAAAACGAATGATTTGCATGGCCGCCACCATTGTTGCGGACCGCCGTCCTGATGGACTCCGGAACGTTGCTCAAATTATTGGCCAGCAACTCCTCCAGAGACTTATTCGCAAGCTCAGGAGCCGACTCCAACGCTTTGTTGAGATTAGTCACGTACGCGCCATGATGCTTGTCATGGTGAATCTCCATCGTGGTCTTATCGATGTGCGGTTCTAACGAATCAGCGGGGTAGGGAAGCGGTGGAAGTGTAAATGCCATAGTGTCTCCGAATTAAGTTTTCGTACTGCTTATAACCAAAGGATGCAAACGAAGCGCGCGTAATGGCGCAATTGCCCCAACTTCGGCAATCGTGCGTCTGCTGCGTTCTATTCTATGCCGTATAGACACTCACACCGGCGACTATGGTTTCGGTCACCGTTAAGGACTGGGTGGACTCGTTCCAGCGGAACTGTACGAAATCGGCCTTTTCGCCCGGAGTGAGCCCTCGCTGCCGCCCTGCGATCCGTGCCGCCCGGGCCGGATTCGTGGTCGCCATAGCCAAGGCTTGCATCAGCGATATTCTCGCCATTCGAACCGTGTTGCCGATCGCGCGGTCCATCCGCAAGCCCGATCCGGCCAGGCGCGTGCCACCCCGCAGGGTCACGCTTCCGTCTGCGTGAAGTTGTACGTCCACCTGGCCCAAACTGTAGTACCCGGGCTCACACATGGCCGGCATCACGGCGTCGGTCACAAGTACCGACCTGTCCACGCCCTTGGCCCGAATCGCCGCTCTTAAAAACGGGTCGGGGATATGAATGCCATCGGCAATAAAACTGGCCGTGAGCCGGTCTTCCGCAAGCTGGTCCCAGATATAGTTCTGCGTCTTGGGCAAGCTCGGATGCGCTGCGTTCCCCAGGTGAGTCGACATCGTCGCCCCGGCGCTCGTCGCATCTTGTATCTGGTGCGAGGTCGCCTTCGTATGGCCAATACTCGCTACTACACCCGCGCGCGCGATTTCACTTATGTAGTGCGGTGTCTCTTCCCACTCCGGCGAAACGGTAATCAGGCGAATGTTGCCCTCGGCGGCCTCCTGCCAGTGCTTAAACTCCTCAATATCCGGCGGCCTTACATGCTCTGCCGGATGCGCCCCTCGCGGTCCGTTCTCGCAGGAAATGTGTGGACCTTCCACATGAAAGGCCTCCATCGCATGGGCGGCTGGCATGCTGTGCCGCTTAAATTCTTCTTTGGCTCTGGCCAGGTTTCGAAGCGCATTCAGCATGTGTTCCCGCGACGCAGTAATGATCGTCGGAAGAAAACGTGTCACGCCCGTACTGAACATCCGGTTAATAGATTCAGCGATCAGTTCCGGCTTCACGCTAGGATCGTTGTAATCCACCCCGGCAAAACCATTCACCTGAAGGTCGATCAGCCCCGGCGCCACAAAATGGTCCACCGTCTCTAGCGGCCGGATCAGCTCGTCTGCCGCGGAGATCACGCCGTCATACTCGATCTTCACCACCGACGATGTGCCTGGAAGCTTTCCAAAAACCGTGTTTTCTGGCGTACCGCTAGTGCGGGAACTTGGCATAAATAATATTCCTTCGCTTTTTCACAGTTTACGAACAGGGCACTGAAGCTAACTCTCTGAATCCGTAGGGAGATCAAATGTGTTGAAAAGCCTCCCGATTTCGGCCTTTCCGCTGGCGCTTCGATGTCTTCTGCGGTACAAACTGTGTATAGACTCAGCCTGGGCGCAACTCCGGCAGGTAATCTCGGGGGAGGTGGCTGTCGGTAAGCGCTCAGGCTGGGTTTTTACGCTCTTCTGTTGGGCTCGCGTCGCGCCGTATGCATAAGGCGGCAGATAAGACGGCATGAGTTCAACCCGCAAGGCAGAAATCACTGCCCAGCCATCCGGCAGGTCTCAGATGGTTTCTGCCTTGTAAGCCAATCTTGGATTCGCCCGGAATTCAGCTAGGCGCCTACCGGCTCCTTCTCTCGAACTCCGGTTACCGGCGTCAGCCACCCAAACTCATCCTTCACCTTGCCCATCACGATTTCGAAGAACCGGCTCTGAATCCTCTCCGTAACTGGACCGCGGCGCCCCTTGCCCACCGTCACTCGATCTACCGACCGGACCGGCGTCACTTCCACTGCTGTCCCGGAGAAAAATACCTCGTCCGCGATGTACAGCAACTCTCGGGGAATAATCGTCTCCACCACCGGAATGCCGAGCTGCCCGGCTATCTTGACGATAGCGTCGCGCGTGATGCCTGGCAGAACCGATGCCCCTAAGGGCGGCGTCAACACCTTTCCGTCACGAACCACAAAGATGTTTTCCCCTGACCCTTCGCTGATATAGCCGGAGGAATCCAAAGCAATTCCTTCCGCGTATCCGTTAGTATTCGCTTCCATGCGGATCAGTTGCGAATTCATGTAATTCGCGCCCGCCTTCGCCAGCGCTGGAAGAGTATTGGGCGCGATGCGCGTCCAGGAAGAAACGCAAACATCCACGCCTTCCGTCAGGGCCTCTTCGCCCAGATATTTGCCCCACGGCCAGCACGCCATGTAAGTCTCAACGGGATTGCTCTTCGGCATGACGCCCATGTCGCCATACCCACGCAATACGATAGGCCGAATATAGCAGGACTTCAGGTTGTTTTCGCGGACCAACTCTGCCATCGCTGCTGTTATCTGCTCTAATGTAAACGGAATATCCATCCGGTAGATCTTTGCCGAATCCACCAGTCGCCGCGCGTGATCCACGGCCCGAAAAATAGCCGGACCTTGCTCTGTGTCGTAGCAGCGAACGCCCTCAAACACTGAGCTGCCATAACTCACCACGTGGGCGAGTACATGCAGCTTCGCCTCGTCCCACGGAATCAGCTTGCCGTTATGCCAAATCTTCTCAGTCGCTTGCAGCATGCTGAAATTATAGCGAGGAATCAGCTTTCACGCGCTTTATTGGTTTAAGAAGTCTTGGGCCGTGTAGATCGATCGCCTTCGGCCGCATGCAGCCAGGCTCTCTCGCGGTAGATATTTTCTTCCAAACTGGCCGGTAGGTAAAAGCGCGCCCGGCACTCCAGGCACCGGTAAGGTTTCATTCTGGCTAGCCCCATCACGAAATCCGTCAGCCTTCTGTGTTTCGAACGCCTCAAATCGATCGAGTGGCACTGCGGACACATGAGCTAGAGTTCCCTCCCGGCAAAGACCGTTTGCCTGATGTCTTTCATTGTATTAAGGTACTGTTAACCCTCGCAATAGTCCCGCCGGGCGGAAGATATATCGAGCCAGGAAGCGGAATCGCACCTGCCCCGCCTTCTCCTTCTGCTGGGTTATCGCCGGATTTCGCCCGATCTCGCCGCCGATCCGCGCCGGAGACGAGGCTGACCAAATGCCATGATTGTGAAATGACGCTTGTGCCCAAACACATGGCAACCGTGCTTCTCTGCTGTGCGGTGCTCACAGCCCAAACCAGAAACCCGGAGCGTAAAGTCCATGGCAACGTGATCACCTCGGAGCGCAACCCCGGAGTGCGAATCGACCTGCCGAAATCTGTGCAGTACGTCGGCGCAGATCGCTGGGTCCTCTATGGAATGGCGGATTGTGAATTGCACGCATTCGTTGAGGCGGATGCGACAAAAGATGCGCAGCGGCTCTATTGGGTGCAGTTTGAAGGCTATCTCCCGACTCGGCCAGAACTGAAGCACAAGTACGATTCGCCGCGGATTACCAGGCTGGGGAATATGGACTTTTACGTGGATACCTGGGTCCGTCCGAAAAGCGCGCCCACTCGATCGGGATCAGACCTCGAACACATCGAAGCATTGATTCAGGCGAAAGGATATAAGCTGCCTGCAGGAATGATGTCGGTGCGTTTCGTGCATCTTCTGGATGAACAAAAGCGGAAGGAGCTGATGATTATTTACAGTGAGGACGTAGCGTCCACTGGATTCACCGCAGCCGAATTACGTCCGGGCGGCAGAGCGCACGATCAATGGTACGCAATTGAAACCGGCCTGATCGAAAGAGCCGAAAAGAAGCTGGCGATCGAAACGTTAACCGGCCGGTAATCGAGAACCAAGCCGCTGTTCGCTTCAATACCTGAACGTCAATCCCCGGCCTTCACCAGATACGCCGAAAGCACTTGCTGCAGCAGTGGCTCGCGGGGATAAGGATGAGTCCGATACTGTCGGAAGCCTTCTCCCAAAGCAATCCCTGCTCTGGTTCCACAGGCTCTTGTCCAGTCTTCCATCTGCGCCATGTAATCGTCCATCCCGTGCTGCTGCTGAAGCCACAGCCGCTGACTTCGGTGCCTGGCGAGCATCGTTTTCTTCGTCTCAAACGCGGATGCGACGTCCACGGTAAAATCCGGAACCGTCAGATTGCCGCTTCGGTCTCGCTGGTCGATCGGGTCCATGAAGTACAGGTGCGGAATGGCTCGCAGAGCCGGGCTTTCCGTCGGTGTCGAGTAGTTCGGAATAGACGCCGCGAAACAGGCATCACGGACAAGCTGGCTGGTGGCTTCGTGGTCGGACAGGTAATCGCTCGGCGCCGCCGTAAGAACAATCTCGGCGCACAGTTCCCGCACTAGCCCCGTTACCGCGCGACGCGACGGGTCGTCGCTGAAGATCGCCAGATCCCGAAAGCCACCCCAGCGGTATGCGGCACCGATCAGCGCCGCGGATTCGGCTGCCTCGCCCCTCCGTATGGCAGAAATCTCGTCCGGGCCATGAGCCGTCGAGCCGCAATCGCCTGCGCTCAGGCTCACGATGACAAGTTCGTGCCCCAGCCCGGACAACAGCGCCAGTGTGCCTCCCGCAAGAATCTCCGCGTCATCCGGATGCGCGTGGATACTGACGATTCGCATCAAGCGTCTCTGATCCAGCGGTCCCCGTCGAAACGGTCGGCCTCTTTTCCCCAGGTGCCGAACTTGGAGGCCATTTGTCCGCCGTCTACCACCAGCGTCGTCCCCGTAATATACGACGCCAGGTCCGAGGCGAGAAACATCACAGCCTGCGCGACCTCTTCTGGTTCGCCGCCCCGTCCAAGGGCGATGTGCTTGAAGTAATCGGAAATCAAGCTTGGATTCGAAAAACTGGCCGCCGTCAGTCGTGTCCTGATCAGGCCAGGACACACCGCGTTGATACGAATTCCATAAGGACCCAACTCATTCGCGGCAGTGTGGAGAATTCCCAGCAGGCCCGCCTTGCTCGCATTATAGGCAACCAGATCCGCTTCACCGTCGAAGGAGTTTGTGGAAGCCGTTAAGACAATAGAACCCCGACGTGCTTGCTTCATTCGCTCCGCCGCGACTTGCACGGTCTGAAACGCGCCGCTCAGGTTGATAGCCAGCGTTCGATTCCAAAGATCCGCCGTCGTCTCCGTTACGGAGGCGTGCCGGGCGATCCCAGCATTCACCACCACGACGTCTGGGACCCCCGTCTGGTCGAAACCACACTCCAAAGTTGAGCGATCCGTCACATCGGTGATCCACGCCTGCGCCCCTATCGGCCGAGCTGCTTCAGCAGGGTTCTCGGACGGCAAATCGAATACCCAAACCGACCCGCCCGCAGCCGCGATGTTTCTGGAAATGGCCAGCCCAATCCCGTTTGCGCCTCCGGTCACCACCACCGTCTTGCTGTGGAACGTCATGGTCCAAATTGTACCCAGGGGCAGTCCGTTGCGATCGGACAAGAGGAGCCCAGCCAGTGTCTACTCTCAGCATCAAGCGTCGAGATTGATTCTCGATAGTACGCCGTCGACCACCCGGTGGCACCGGGACAAGTGAAAAGGATAAATATGGGGAGCAGCAATGCCGGCGCGACGTTCCAGCTCTTTTCGCAGGAGCGCGCGGCTGCGATGTAGCCTCGTTTTAACGGCCTCCACTCCGATCTCCAAAGCTGCCGCCGTCTCGTTCACGTCCAAACCTTCAACAACTCTCAGCACGAAGACCGATCGATAAGCA
>Ga0308174_10001438_pt1 | contig 11144 bp, 7 predicted proteins | sample PhyPR2_FD_203894 | JGI IMG/M metagenome (GOLD analysis project Ga0308174, IMG submission 203894) | Soil microbial communities from UC Gill Tract Community Farm, Albany, California, United States - DLSLS.P.R2 | ecosystem: Environmental > Terrestrial > Soil > Agricultural land | place: USA... | reverse complement strand
CGGCCCCGCCGGCCCCGTCGGTCCGGCTGGCATCCAGGGTCCGGTCGGCCCCGCCGGCGCGACCGGCCCCGTTGGCATTCAAGGGCCAATCGGTCTCACTGGCCCGACTGGCCCCGCTGGCGCGACCGGATCGGCGGGCCCCACAGGTGCTGCCGGTCCTGTCGGACCCCAGGGTCCCGCAGGGGCCGCCGGCTCGTCGACCTCCATCACCGGGGCGCCGCTCGCGACCAGCGTGGGCGCCTCCGATCTCGTCGGCATAAGCCAGGGAGGCGCCGATCGCGCGATCAGCTATGCGAATTTCCTCAATGGCCGGCTGATTACGGATGCCGCCAATCCGGCCGCGGCTGCGCTCAGCGATGGCGACAGCTTCTGGTTGGGCCAGGGCAGCGCGACGATGATGGTCGGCACGTTGCAGAAGGTCGCCGACTACATCAACACCAAGCTCCCCGGCTACGCACGACGGCGGGTGGAGGAACTCGCCGCCGTCGCGCTCACGCTCTCGCGCCACAACCGTGCCACCGTCACGCTGCCGAATGGGGGCACCGTATCCGTCGCGCAGTTCGGCGATTGCGGCGACGGCTTCGAGTGCGTGGTGATGAACACCTCGGCTGCCGGCACCGTGACGTTTGGCAGCGGCATCACGTGCACGGGTCTGGCCAGCCTGTCGCCGGGGCAATCCGCGGCAGTTCTTGCGGTCCGCAACTCGAACAGCGCCCAGGGCGTCTACGCGCAGACCCCGAGCAGCGGCTCGGTCCCGACCATCGCCATCGGCGTGATCGCCAACGTTCCGGCCAACGCGAGCTTCGGCGTCTCCGGCTCGCTGCTCAACTACGGCACGGCACCGACGCTGCAATACTCCGATAACGGCGGCGGCACCTGGAACCCGCTGCCCGCGGGCGCGACCGTGTCCGCCACCGCTTTCTCGTTCCTGCATCCGGGCATGGCGGCGCAGGCCGGGCAGACGATCATGGTCTCGGACGGCGCGAATGCGCCGCGCCAGTCGAACAGTTTCAACGTCGAGGCAGCCACGCTCGTGACGCCCACCGGCGTCACCGGCGGCCAGTCCACCACCATCGGCTTCACCCTCGCCGGTCTGACCACCGGCTACCTCGTGTGGATGAACGGGGCGACGGAAATCGGCGCTCGTGTGGCGGTAACCGGCACGTCCGGCGCCATCGTTGCACCGTCCAGCGCCGGCAGCTACGCCCTCGCATTGTGGGACTCCGCCATCACCGGAACGGGCAACAAGCTGGCCGCCATCGCCAGCGTCCCGGTCGGGGCGCCGCCGTCCGAGACGATCACGGTCAATGCCGTCAGCACCGTCCTGGCGAGCACGGCGATCGCCGTGTCGGGCAGCTATACCAACGGGACGCCGGCCGGGCTCGCCTGGAGCGTCGACGGCACGACCTATACAATCGCCGCCTCGCCGACGATTGCCGCGGGCAATTTCTCCTTCACCATCCAGGCTGGCGCAATCGCCGCCGGCGGTCCGTACACGCTGCGGGTGCGCGATACCGCGATCCCGGCGGTGGTCGGCGCCACCTCGGGCACGTTCAACGTCGAGAGCGGCACGCTCGGCACGCTGCCCGCATTCGTCGCCAACCAGACGGCTACGGTGCCGTTCACCCTGGCCGGCATCATCACGGCCTACATCTCGTGGTGGAACGGATCGAGCGACGTGGGCAGCCGCATCGCCGTTACCGGCAGCTCCGCCGCGATTACCGCGCCAGCAGCGGGCACCTACACGCTGCGTCTCTACGACAGCGCCACCGGCGCCACCCTGCTCGACGCAAAGGCCAACGTGACGATCGCCGCGCAGGCGATCGGCGTCGCCACCCCAGCCAACACGCCACTGGCAAACGCGATCTCCGTCACCGGCGCGTATGGCAACGGCACGCCGACCGCGCTCGACTGGAGCACCGACGGTGGTGCGACGTGGCACGCGGCGAGCACGCCGAGCATTGCGGGTGGGGCGTTCTCGTTCTCGATCCCGGCCGGCGGCGTGGCGGCTGGCGCCGGCTATACGCTCCTGGTGCGCGATCACACGACGGGCAGCCAGGGTAGCAGCAGCGGCACTTTCAGCGTCTACGCCGCCGCGATCACCAACAGCCCCTCGGGCTCGGCCGGTTCCGCCGTCACGGTCACCTTCGCTTTGACCGGCATCGCCACCGTCTACCTGGTCTGGATGCAGGGCACGACCGAGGTGAGCGCACGTTTGGCCGCGAGCGGTGGCACGGCCACCATCACGGCACCGGGCGCGGGCGGTTATTTGCTGGCTATCTACGATACGTCGGCGGCCGGCACGGGCACGCAGCTCGCCTCTCAGGCCGTCACCATCACGTCCACGGGCCCCGCGGCCGACAGTTCGCTCCTGTCGGTCGGCGTTCCCAGCCCGGTCGTGATGTTCGACGCGAGCAACGCGCAATCGCTCTACGCCGACGCTGCCTTCACCACCTTGCAGGCGACCGGCGGCGGCACCGTGAGAGGAATGCGCGATACGTCGGGCAACGGCTTCGATCTCGGCCAGGCCGGCAGCGCGCCAACCCTGGCGATTGCAGCGGCGAACGGCCGCAACGGCCTTGCCTTCGCCAAATCCGCCTCGCAGTTCCTCCAGCAGGTTTCGAGTGGCTGGGTCGGAGGCCTGCAGAGCGGACCGCTGACCGCGCTGCTGGTATTCAAGATCACCAGCGACGCGAACAGCGGCACGCCGTACGTCGCCGCCAGCATCACCAACGGCTCGACGACGGGTACGACCAACGCCTTCACCGTCAACGCCTCGAGTATCGGCACCTCTCCGAAGGTGCAGGCGGGACGAGCCTCCGCCACGTCTGGCTCGGCGAACGACACGACATTCGGAGCGGCGGCGAAGAACACGCTGCTCAAGGTCATCGCGCGCTTCGATCCGACCACCAACCAGATCCGTATGGTTGTCAACGGCAAGGCCGAAGTAACCGGGACGACCGTTTCACCCTACAGCGGCAGCGGCTTGGCGGCGTGGGACACCTTCCTGCTCGGCAAGCAGCCCTTCGGCAGCACGCCGTTCTTCTTAGACGGCGTCATCTTCGAAGTGAATGTCTGGAACACGTATCTGACCGATGCGACGAAGCTCGCCAATCTCGGCAGCTACGCAACCACCAAATGGGGAAGCTGATCGGTGTCCTATAGCGGCAGCCTGACGCTCACCCAGCCGGCGACGTATCGCGTCTATCAGCGCGATACGCGGACCGGCGGCGCGTTCGGCAAGGGGACGGGCGCGGTCGCGCTCACCCTCTCGCCGAGCGCGCCCGTCACGCTGCTGGAGGGGCAGCTGCGTGACGCGGAGAATCCGGGCACCGTGCTGGTGCCTTGGTTCACCGCGGGATCGAACCTCGCGGCAGGCGCCCAGACGATCACCCTCGTCCTGCCCGCCAATGCCGCCTGGTACCTGCTGGACCTGCGCGCCAACGGCGATCCCGCGAGCGTCGTCAGCACGACGAACCGGATCGGTGTGGGCGAGGTGATCGCCGCCGCGGGCCAATCGCTCGCGACTGATTTCTGGGATACCAACGCGTCGGGCGACACAACCACGCTGGCCAACCTCGGCGTGGTGCCGAGCGCCTATGGCGCCGCCTTCGCCGCCTGGAACGGCAACACGACGCTGCCGACCTGGGCGATCCCAGCGGATGGCGGCACGTACCGATCGAGCTTCGCCGCCGAGTTCTTGCGTCGCGTCGTCGCCGCGACCGGGGTGAATGCGGCACTCGTGGGCTACGCGGTCAACGGCACGACGATCGCCACCTGGCAACCTGGGCAGCCGAACGACACCGCGCTGCGGGCCATCCTGACGGCGGCGGGCGGAAAGTTTTCCGCGTTCGTCTGGTGCCAGGGACATCAGGACGCCAAGGCGGGGGCGAATGGCGCTGCGTATCTGGCGGCGCTGCAGCAGGTCATCGGCAGCCTGGCAAGCGCCTATACGGGACCGTTCCGCCGCATCCTCTGCTCCATCCCCGCGACCGGCTCCGCCGCCGCCGTGAAGTACGATGCGGGAGCGGTCACGACGATCCGGGGCGCGCACATGCAATATCTCGGTCTCGATCCGCTCGCGAGCTACGTCGCCGGCTTGGACGTAGCGTTGGTCGTCGACGGCATCCATCCGAGCCAACGCGGCAACATCGTCTTCGCGGACCATTTCTACCGCGCCTTCGTGGCCGGCATCGGCGGCAACTCGGCGGGAGATTCCGGGCCACGTCTGGTCGGCGCCACGCGCGCTCCGGGCTCGGCGCGGATCGTGCTCTCGGTCCTGCCGGCAGTGCCGCTGGCCGCGTCAGGCGGCGGCGCCGCGACGCAATTCCAGGTGTTCCCCGCCGGGCAGACCAGCGGCGCGCTCTCGATCGCGGCGGTGGACCTGTCGCAGCCGGGAGCGGTCGCGATCACGCTCGCCGCCGCGCCGGCGGACACGCAGGCGCTCGATGTCTGGTACCGCCTGCCGTGGGACAGCAGCGCCGCGATCGCCGCCGGTATCTACGACGGCGACACGGACGCGGATGGTCTCGCGACGGGGCGGCAGCTGGTCCTGACGACGTCCCCCCTCACCGTGGCGCCCGCCGTGTGGCACCGGCCGGTGCTGATCGGTCCTGGCCTGCCCATGCTGACCGCGCCGGGCGCCGTGGGCTTCGCGCTGTGACCTTTTCGAGAGGACCGAGAATGCGGCCCAACGTGTCGCCCAACGCCGGGCTCGTCGCTGTCGCCGACGAGGTGGTGGACCGCCTTGCTCGACTGGAAGAGCAGATGCGCCAGGTCGTCGTGGCGGTCGACAAGCTCGCGAACCGCGATGCCGAACTCGACGCGAGCTTCCGCGCCATGTCCGACCGGTTCACGGCGGGCATGACGGCGCAGGCCGAGATGTTCCGCGCCAGTCTCGAGGAGACGACGAAGAAATTCGTCAGCCGCGAGGATTGGGCGTTCTGGAAAACCCTGCTCACCGCAGCGCTGCTGGCGCTGGTCGCCTACGGCTGGAGTAATCTCACCGGGGCGCCTCACCGATGAACCGGCACCGCGACAAGCTGCATTTGCGGCTCACCGCGGTCGCCTTCGTGGCTGCTATCGGGCTGCCTTTGCTGATCCACAAATCTGCCGATCCGGAGACCGAGCGCGCCTCCGAATTGCATCCCCTGGCGCGCTGCGCCGCAACGGTTCTCGCGATTGGCGATCTCGGACCGCACGCGCGGATCGCCGTCGTGGCCTTGGTCTGTCCTTCGTTACCCGACCTCGATCGCTGGGCCGACGCGCGCCGTTAGATCGAGCCGTCGCTTCGCGATCCGCCCGCCATCACCGTCCGACCTCGAAAGGCCCACCATGCGCGCCGATCTGCTGCACGTCGTCACCGCGATTGCGAATCCGATCCGGTGGGAGAGTCGCATCCGGCTCTACCGGGAGTTCGAGGAGCACATGCTCGAATCCGGTGTCCATCTCACGACAGTCGAGTGCGCCTACGGCGACCGGCCATTCGAGTTGGCCAGTAATCCGCGCGTCAATCACGTAGGGGTGCGTGCCCGCTCGCTCGTCTGGACCAAGGAGAATCTGCTCAACATCGGCATCTCCCGCTTGCCGCAGGACTGGAAATACGTCGCCTGGATCGATGCCGACATCGCCTTCCGCCGTGCGAATTGGGCGGCCGACACGGTGCACGCCCTGCAGCAATACGACGTCGTGCAGCCCTGGACCGATTGCTACGATCTCGGGCCGCGCGATGAGCACCTGCAGGCACATCGCAGTTTCTGCAAGCAGTGGATGGACCAGCAGCCAGTCGGGCCGGGTCCGTATCGCTTCGCCCATCCCGGATACGCATGGGCAGCGACCCGCGGCGCGCTCGAGCATCTCGGCGGATTGATCGAGACCGCGGCACTCGGCGCGGCCGATCACCACATGGCGCTGGCGCTCGCCGGCAAGATGGAGCAGAGCCTGCCGGGCGGCATCGAGCCGGGCTACGTGCGCCCCATCGCGCAATGGCAGGCGCGCGCGACGGCGCACATCGCCGGCAATATCGGCTGCATCCCCGGTACCATCGAGCATTCCTGGCACGGCGCGAAAACCCGTCGGCGCTATGTTGACCGGTGGCAGGTGCTCGTCCGCCACCGTTTCGACCCCTTCACCGACCTCAAGCGCAACATCTGGGGTGTGTTCGAGCTGGCCGGCAACAAGCCGGGCCTGCGTCGCGACATCGACGCTTACATGCGCGGGCGGGATGAGGACGGCAACACGATGGAGGATTAGACCTCCGGAAATTCGGAGCCAGAGAGCGGAAAAGTTACGGCGATCGTGGTGCCGCCATTCCGCTCGGTACGCATCCGGCCGCCGATCTGGCGGGCGAGCGACTGCATGATGGTCTGGCCGAGACTGGGCTCCTTGTCCGCCTCGGACTCCTCTGGCGGTTCCGGCCCGTCGTCGGCGATCGTCAGCGCCATGAGTTCGCCCTCCTGCGGCGTGAGCCGCACCGCGAGGATGCTGCCGCCGCCCTCGGCAAACACGTGCTTGATCGCATTGGTCGCCGCCTCCGCCGCGATCATCACCAGGATCGACACGGTCTCCAGCGGCAACTCGCGCGCATCGGCATCCACATCGAGCCGAATGCGTCCGCAGTCGGCGGCTTGCAGCAATCCCCCCAGGACGTCGCGCGCCATCGGCCCGAACCCCATCCGTACCGCCTCGCTGTCGTGCAGCCGCCGGTGGATCTGGGCCATCATCAGGAGCCGCCGCGCGCCCTCCTGCAGTGCCAATTTGCCGCCCTGGTCTTGCAGCCGGCGGGCCTGCAGCGTCATCATACTGGCGACGAACTGCATCATGTTGGCTACCCGGTGGCGCAGCTCGCGGAACATCACCGCGCGCTCCTCCAGCAGCGCCTCGTTGCGCTCTAGCAGCCGCTCCATCTCACGCTGGCGCGTCTGCAGTCGGTGCGCTGCGATCCCCGCCATCTCGACCAGCGCGATCTCGATCGCCGCACCCACCACGAACATGGCGATCAGGATGACGCCGCCATATCCGGGTTGGAAGGTGAAGCCAGGCGGCACCCAAAAGAAAACCGCCACCACGATCGAGAGCGTTGCCGCGAGGCACGCCGAAGCCCAGCCGCCGACGAAGGCGGTGACGATGACGGCGGGATGGAATGGGGTGAACGCCGCGCCGAGCGCGAAGCCATGCAGCATGAATCGGATCGCGGCAGCCAGCGCCACAGCGGCGAGCGCGACGGGGACGCCCCGCCGCGCATTGCGCCTGAGAAGCCACCGCAGGACCGTGTCGACCACGCCGCTGCTCCGTGGGGCTGACGAGTCGTGATCCTGCGCTGCTGCGCCAAGAACCTCAACAACGACGTGCTACGCCGCGCCGGACCATCGCGCCCAGGGCGAGGGCGCCGAGCATCAGAAGACCTCCGGCGAACGCGTCGCGGTGCCGGCTGGTGAACAGCTCGGAGCTGGTGTCGCGCGACTGCGCATCGAAGCGGCCATGCGCGCCCGGATCGCCGGGCAGCGGTTCGAACAGATTGCCCGGCTCGGACGGATCGTGCGGCTCGGGCCCGAGCTGCGTGTCGTAGCCCTTGCGCGCCAGATAACGATCAAGCAATCCCGGGGCGACCTTGTTTGCCAAAATCGCCTTTACCGTCGGCCAGCCAAGCCATATCTCGCGCCGTCGATGGGTCGCCGCGAACGCGATGGCGCGTGCCGGCACCTCCGGCTGGAAGATCGGCGGCACCGGCTGCGCGCGCTTGGTCATGTGGTTGCGCGCCCAGTCGAATTGCGGCGTGTTGACCGCGGGTAGATGCACCATCGTGAGATGGACCTTGAGTCGGTCGTGGATCAGCTCGCAGCGCAGGCTGTCGGTGAAGCCGCGAATAGCGTATTTGGCGCCGCAATACGCGGCCTGCAGCGGGATCGCGCGGTAGCTCAGCGCCGAGCCGACCTGCACGATGGTGCCACGGTTGCGCGCCGCCATCCGCTTGAGTGCCGCCATCGTGCCGTTGACCGCGCCGAGATAGGTCGCCTCGGTGGCGCGGCGGAACTCCGCGGGCGAGGTCTCGCGGACCGGCGCGAACACTGTCGCCATCGCGTTGTTTACCCAGATGTCGATGGGGCCGAGCGCCTGCTCGACCCGCTCCGCCGCGCGTTCCACCGCGTCCGCATCCGCCATATCGACAGAGACCGCGCATACCTCGGCGCCCATGTCGCGCAGTTCTGCCGCCGTGGCGTCGAGTTGATCCTGCCCCCTGGCCATGAGCCCCAGACGGCAGCCCCTTCTGGCGAACTCCCGTGCCGTTGCGCGACCCACCCCGGCGGTCGCGCCGGTCACCACGACGATGCTGTTCATCTCCGCCCGAACGGACGGTTAGCAGGTCAGTTCCGCTCGCAATGGCGGTCGGCGCTCAGTTCCGGCGATAAATGCGCCGCGCCTCATCGAGGATGGCCTCCTCGCTGGCCGCGCGGAGGTCCACCATCGCGAGGATCTGGTCGGATGGAGCGAGCGTGCGGCCGAACAACTCGTCGATACGCGGATCGTGCGAGAGCATGGGCGGGATTGGCGCGCCGCCTGCCGCCAGCAACCCGCCGCGAAGTGCCCCCGTTCCAGGCTCGAAGCGCGTCCCCCTCGCGACTTGGCGTGCGATCCGCTGGGCGAGACCCGCGGCCGGCAGGCTGACCGGTCCCGCCTCGAGGTCGGGATACACGACGACCTCGGGGATGCGGGCGCCGAAATCGTGCAGCACGCGGTAGAACAGCCGGCTGCTGGTGCGGGCGGCGATGATCCGGGGCATGGCGTCGTTGCCGGCCGCACGGAGCAGGTTGAGCGCGATCATGCGGCGCATGAGGCCCTTGCCGCGAGCCCGCTCGGCGACGAAGCCGGTGTGGATGAATAGGAATTCCTCGTCCCGCTCGGTCACTCCGTCGCGCGCGCCCATGACCCCAAGGCAATGCCCGCTCCGCCGGTCGCTGGCGAGCACCACATGGTCGTATTCAGTGAGGGGCGTATGCCCTACCCAGATGCTGGGTGTGCTGCCCGGGCTTCCTTCGGTCAACTCCTGGACGATCTGGTCCACGTCGATGGTCTCGATCGCGAACGGATCACGGATATAGTGGGTACGCAGGTCGGACTGGGCGAGCGAGATGGCCATTGATTTCGTCCCCCGATGTATTCTTGATCAATCCCTAGCTCACCGGTGGCTCGCATATGTGTGAGCCACGTCACAGGTTGCGTCAGGTCATTGGAAGTCCCGTGAGCGGGGAAACACTTTCGTATGTCGCGGATGGCCGGAGGTGCGGGCGCGCGGCGCCTCGCCGATGGCTGCATCAGTGAGCCCCGTCATCAAGAAGCTGTAGTCTTCCAGCCGTTCGGCCACGACATGTACGATCGGCACCTCGGCGCCCACTACTTCCACTCGCTGTACCTGGCCCTCCACCAGCAGCAGGGAGCTGCCGACAACCGCCCGGCGGAACCGCTCGGCGAGGCTGGCCCAGACCACGATGTTGGCCGTTCCGGTCTCGTCCTCGATGGTGCAGAACACGACGTTGCCGTTGCCCGGGCGTTGGCGGACCAGCACCACGCCGGCAAGCCGCACCCGGGCCCTCTCCGGGCGCAGCACCGCCTCGGCGCAGCTCAGCGCACCTTCGCGTGCGAGGCTCGCGCGCAGGAAACCCATCGGGTGCGCCTTCAACGACAGGCCGGTCGCTTGGTAGTCGGCGATCACATGCTCGCCTTTCCCCATCACCGGAAGCGGCACCTCCCGCACCGCTATCGGCTGTCCGGCGAACAACGGAAGGTCCGCCTCGTCGCGCAGCCCACGCACCTGCCAAAGCGCCGCCCGCCGATCCAGACCCAGCCCGCGCATCGCATCCGCGTCCGCCAGCGCCTCCAGCGCCGGTCTCGGCAGTCTGATCCGGATCAGATCGGGGAAGTCTCGTAGGCCGCCGGCTCGGTCGCGGGCCTGCATGAGCCGGGTCGCCCAATCCTCGCGAAACCCGTCGATCAGCCGCAGGCCCAGGCGCAGCGTGGCACCTGCCTCGATCGTGCAATCCCACGCGCTCGCGGTGACGTCGACGTCGCGCACTGGCACGCCGTGCTCGCGCGCGTCGCGCACGAGCTGTGCTGGCGCGTAGAAGCCCATCGGCTGCGAGTTCAGCAAGGCCGCCGCGAAATGCGCCGGGTGATGGCATTTCAGCCAGGCCGAGGCGTAGACCAGCAGCGCGAAGCTCGCCGCGTGGCTCTCCGGGAAGCCATAGGTGCCGAAGCCCTCGATCTGGCGGAAGCAGCGTTCCGCGAAGTCGCGCGTGTAGCCGCGCGCCACCATGCCGTCGACCATCTTGCTGAAGAAGTTGTGGATGGTGCCGGCGTTGCGGAACGTCGCCATCGAGCGGCGGAGCTGGTTCGCCTCCTCCGGCGTGAAGCGCGCCGCCTCGATCGCAATGCGCATTGCCTGCTCCTGGAACAGCGGCACACCGAGCGTCCTGCCGAGCACGCGCTCCAGTTCGTCAGATTGACCATGCTCGGGGGAGGGCGAGGGGAAGAACACCTCCTCCAGCCCCTGCCGGCGGCGCAGATAGGGATGCACCATATCGCCCTGGATCGGCCCGGGGCGGACGATCGCCACCTCGATCACCAGGTCGTAGAACGCGCGCGGCTGCAACCGTGGCAGCATGTTGATCTGCGCGCGGGATTCCACCTGGAACACGCCGATCGAATCGCCGCGCGACAGCATCCGGTACACCGTCGGGTCCTCACGCGGGACGTCGACGAGGTCCTTCACGCCGAGCATGTCGAACGCCTTGCGAATGCAGGTGAGCATCCCGAGCGCCAGCACGTCGACCTTCATGATGCCGAGCGTGTCGATGTCGTCCTTGTCCCACTCGATGAAGGTGCGCTCGTCCATCGCGGCGCGGCCGATCGGCACCGTCTCGTCGAGCTGCCCGCGCGTCAGCACGAAGCCGCCGACATGCTGCGAGAGATGGCGCGGGAAGCCGACCAGCTCGCGTGCCAGCGCCACGGTGCGACGGATTACCGGACTCGCGGGATCAAGTCCGATCTCGGCGATGCGCTCGTCCGGCCACAATTCGTCGCCCGAGTTCCAGGATTGCGCGGCGAGTGCCGCGGTCGCGTCCTCGGCGAGTCCCATCGCCTTGCCGACC
>Ga0308174_10001437_pt1 | contig 11145 bp, 11 predicted proteins | sample PhyPR2_FD_203894 | JGI IMG/M metagenome (GOLD analysis project Ga0308174, IMG submission 203894) | Soil microbial communities from UC Gill Tract Community Farm, Albany, California, United States - DLSLS.P.R2 | ecosystem: Environmental > Terrestrial > Soil > Agricultural land | place: USA... | reverse complement strand
GGCCGTGGCGCTGGACGGGTTCGACGTGGACCCACCCGAGCGGGTGCGGGTGTCGCCGGAGCGCGTGGTGGCCACCGCGGTGGTGCTCGACGCGCCGTACCTGCAGCCACTGGTCGACGAGCCGATCGTGCCCTCCGGGGGTGCCCCCGGCGCGGTGGCCGATCTGCTCGACGTGCCGCTGGCGAGCGAGCTGGTGCGGACGGTCGTGCCGGGCGGTGCCGGGCGCCGGCTGGCGTGGGCGGACGTGCCCGGCGCGGACCTGGCGGCCGCCCGGCTGGGGCTGCTGCGCCTGGAGGGGTCGGTCGTCGTGCACGAGCGGCTCGCCGTCGACGGGCGCGCGGTCGCCTGGTGGCCGGGTGAGGAGGCGGATCACGTCGACGGCACGCCGGAGGCGCTCGGTCGGGCGCTGGCCTGGCGCGGCGGCCAGTGGGGACGCCGGCAGGCGCTGGCCGAGGCGTTCGCCGGTCCGGACCGGGCCGGCGATCTCGCCGCCGAGGACGCGGTGGGGGAGTAGGCAGCCCGGCTCAGGCCGGCCGATTCTCCTGGGCCGCCTTCTTCGCCTGGCGCGCCAGGTGGGCCTCCCAGCGCGCCCGGTCCTTGTCGCGGGCGCCCTGGTTGCGCTCGTACTTGATGGCCCGCTTGCGGGAACGGGCGAGCTCGCGCGCCTCGTAGTCGGGGTGCTGATCCCAGCCGCGGGCGGCGGCGGCCATGCCCAGCAACGTGGCCGCGAAGATCACGATGAACGCGGCGACGATCGGGTTGAGGAAGCGAAAGGCGAGGTAGGCGCCGACGGCGAGGACCACGACGCCGAGGAGGATCGACGTCCAGCTGTTCCGCGACGCCGTCGGTGTCGCCGGGTCGCTGGTTCTCGGTGCCTCGTTGCCATTCGCCACGGCGCCAGTATCCGCGCTTGGGACGACGGCCGGCGGGGTGGCGTCGGGTGCGCGCTCTTGCGGTAAGGGCATTAGGTCCCTACCGTCATGACCAGCGGTTCAACAACCAGCCGTTGCCAGTGCGGGTCTTCGATCTCGTTGCGGCGCCGTCTTTTCCCCCACTGGTCCGGCTTTTCCGCCCGAGAGGCACACCGTGACCGCAACTTTCGTCGATCCTCGATCCACCGATCTGGTGACGATCCAATTCTCCGGCGAACCCGCCTCCCCTCGCCTGACCGCCTCCGGCGAGATCGATTCGTCGTCCGCGCCGGTGTTCCGGAAGCACCTCGAGACCGTCCTCGACGCCGAGGCCACCGAGATCACCGTCGACCTCTCCGGCGTCACGTTCCTCGACTCGGCGGGCCTGTGCGTCCTCGCCGCGGCCCATCGCCGTGCTGCCGCGCAGGGTGTCGGCCTGCGCGTCCTCGCCGCGTCGCGCGCCGTCATCCGGCCCCTGCAGATCACCGGCCTGTGGGCCCTGCTCAAGGTCGAGCACGTCGACCCGGCCACGGCCCCCCAGGTTCCGGCGCAGAGCGCCGGCAGCGCCGCCTGACCCTTCCCGGCGGCCCTTCCGTCGACCCCGGTGCGGGGTGCTCGCGCGCCGGGATCCGGCGCGGGGGAGACTCGGCGCGCGTCCCTCCGCCGGCCGGCCGGACGCTGACGCCGAGTTCAGGGAGGGAATCACCGTGCGAGATGCGGTCATCTGCGAGCCGTTGCGGACCCCGGTCGGGGGCTTCGGAGGTTCGCTGCGCGACGTTCCCGTCCAGGACCTGGCCTCCACCGTCATCCGCGCGCTGATCGAGCGCAGCGGCCTGCCACCGGAGGCGGTCGAGGACGTCCTGCTCGGGCACTGCTACCCGACGATGGAGGCGCCGGCGATCGGCCGCGTCGCCGCCCTCGACGCCGGCCTGCCGGTCACCGCCTCCGGGCTGCAGATCGACCGGCGCTGCGGGTCGGGGCTGCAGGCGGTGCTCTACGCCGCGATGCAGGTGCAGTCCGGCGCGTCGGACGTCGTCCTCGCCGGCGGCGTGGAGTCGATGAGCAACGCGCCCTTCTACTCGACCGCGATGCGCTGGGGCGTCAAGGCCGGCCCCGGAGTGCTGCTGCAGGACGGCCTGGCCCGCGGACGCGTGACCGCCGGCGGCACGAACCATCCGGTGCCCGGCGGCATGATCGAGACCGCGGAGAACCTGCGCCGCGAGTACAAGATCTCCCGCGAGGAGCAGGACGAGTACGCGGTCCGCAGCCACCAGCGCGCCGCGGCCGCCGCGGACTCCGGCCGGTTCGCCGACGAGATCGTGCCGATCACGGTGACGAGCCGGAAGAGCGAGACCGTCGTCGACCGGGACGAGCACATCCGGCCCGGCTCCACCGTCGAGACCCTCGCCAAGCTCCGCCCGATCATGGGCAGGGACGACCCGGAGGCGACCGTGACGGCCGGCAACGCCAGCGGCCAGAACGACGGCGCCGCGGTCTGCATCGTGACCACGCCGGAGCAGGCCGCGGAGTACGGCCTGCGACCCCTCGCCCGGCTGGTGTCGTGGGGCGTGGGCGGCGTGCCGCCGAAGACCATGGGCATCGGCCCCGTGCCAGCCACCGCCAAGGCGCTGGCCCAGGCGGGCATCGAACTCAAGGACGTCGACCTGATCGAGCTCAACGAGGCCTTCGCCAGCCAGGTGCTCGCGGTGACCCGCGAGTGGGGGTTCACCGACGCCGACTTCGAGCGCACCAACGTCAACGGCTCGGGCATCTCCCTCGGCCACCCCGTCGGCGCGACCGGGGGCCGCATCCTGGCCACCCTGCTGCGCGAGATGGACCGCCGCGAGGTCCGCTACGGCCTCGAGACCATGTGCATCGGCGGTGGGCAGGGCCTGGCCGCCCTGTTCGAGCGCGTCTGAGCCCGACATCCACCCCGAGGTCCGAGGAGAGCCGAGCATGAGTGAGTCCCCCCGCACGTCCGGTCGCGTCGCGATCGTCACCGGTGCCGCTCGTGGCATCGGTGCCGCCACGGCCCGCCGGCTGGCCGCCGACGGGTTCGCCGTCGCCGTGATCGACCTCGCCGAGGACGACGCCCGCGAGACGGTCACGGCCATCGAGGCCGCCGGCGGCCGGGCGCTGGCCGTGGGCGCCGATGTGGGCGACGGCGAGCAGGTGCAGGCCGCGGTGGACCGGGTCGCCGCGGAGCTCGGCCCGCCGGTGGTGCTGATCAACAACGCCGGCGTCACCCGCGACAACCTGCTGTTCAAGATGACCGACGCCGACTGGGACCTGGTCATGCACGTGCACCTGCGCGGGTCGTTCCTCATGACCCGCGCGGTGCAGAAGCACATGATCGAGGCCACGTGGGGGCGGATCGTCAACCTGTCGAGCACCTCGGCGCTGGGCAACCGGGGGCAGGCGAACTACTCGACGGCCAAGGCCGGGCTGCAGGGCTTCACCAAGACCCTCGCCATCGAGCTCGGCAAGTTCGGTGTCACGGCCAACGCGATCGCGCCGGGGTTCATCGTCACCGACATGACGAAGGCGACCGCGGCGCGGATCGGCCAGGAGTGGGAGCCCTACGTGCAGGCGCGCGCCGCGGCGATCCCGGTCGCCCGGGCGGGCCAGCCCGAGGACATCGCGCACACGGTGTCGTTCCTGGTGAGCGAGGGTGCTGGGTTCGTCTCCGGCCAGGTCATCTACGTCGCCGGCGGCCCGCGGGCCTGACCCGGCGCCACCCACGGGACTTTCGGCGCCGAAAGTCCCGTGGGTCAGTGTTCCCGGCGGCGGAGTGGGGTCAGCTGCGCTCGGGGTAGCGCGCCCGGGCGAAGCAGAAGGCGCCGAACGCGGCGATGCCGAGCGCGACCAGGGTCAGCAGGATGCCGCCGAAGGGCGCCTGGGCGACCGTGTGCATCGCGCCGTCCAGACCGGAGGCCTTCTTCGGGTCGAAGGTCACCGCGGCGTACACGAGCAGGCCGCCGACCAGGCCGGACGCGATGCCCTTCGCCGGGAAGCCGACCTGGCCGAGGCGCGTGATGAGCCGGGTGGTCTTCGCGGGTGCGTCGCCGAGGTCGATCTGCTTGAGGAAGGTCTTCTTCACGCCCTTGTAGACGAGCTGGACGCCCACCCCGACCAGCACGAGCCCGACGGCGGCAACCAGGAAGCGGCCGCCCGGCCAGCCGAACACGCCGGCCGTCCGCTGTTGCTGCTGCTGCGAGCTCGAACTCCCGCTGCCCAGTGCGAACCGGATCGCCAGTACCGCCAGGGCGGCGTAGATGATCGCCTTCGCCAGCGACTTGACGGTCTTCTTGATCGCCTCGGTGCGCTGCTTGCCTGACGCCGACCACCCGCTGCGCCAGCGGAGGATCTCGGCCGCCTGCCATGCGGCCAGCGCGATCAGCCCGAGAGCGAGTACCCATAGCAGCGGCTTGCCGAATGGTTGCTCGGCGAGGGTGGACATCGCGCCGGACTGATCGGTCGACTTCCCCCCACCGCCCCAGGCCAGTTGCAGCGCGAGCCACGCCACGAGCAGGTGCACGATCCCGTAGGCGATCAGCCCGACCCGGGCCAGGTTCTCGAGGACGTCGCTGTCACCGGCGCGACGGGCGGCGCCCGTCGCCGAACCAGTGCCCGTTGCCGAACCGGCGGGTGTTTCAGCACTCATGTCCCGGCTCCTTCGACGATCTTCCCAAAAGCGGCTCAGCGTGGCACAACTGACGGCCGGATGCCTGCCGAACGGGAACGGCTGGTGAGGGACACTGGGCGGGTGGCGAACGGCGGAACCGACATGCTGACGGCGAGCACCCTGGGTGAGGCGACCCCCGACAGTGCCCGGCGGGCGTGGCCGCAGTGGCTGCTGCTCGGCCTCGCGATGATCGCCGTCGCAGTGGTCGCCGTCGCCTGGCACACCGCCGGCGCCCGGCTCCTGCTCGGAGCGCTCGGCCTGCTGCTCGCCGTCCGCGGGGCGGTGCTGGTGCGCGGGGCCCGCTCGGGTGCGCTGGCGGGGGAGTTGGCCGGCCGGGCCCGGGGGCTCGGTGCGGCAGCGGCCGTGGGCGGTGCGGCCGCGGCCGTCGTCGCGATCGTCTCGGCCGCGCTGGCCGCCCGGGTGCTGCTGGTCGCCGTGCCCGTCGCGCTCGTCGTCGGCGCGGTCGCGCTGCTGGCGCGGGGTGGGGGCGCCCGGCGCGGCGGGCAAGCGCTGCTCGTCTGGGCGGCGCTCGTGACCGGGCTCCTCGCCGTCACGGGGCTGACGCAGGGCTGGGGACGGGCGGTCGACGTCGTCACCGTGGTCGCCGCGCTGGCCGTCGCCGTCCTCGGTGTCCCGCTGCTGATCGGCGCCGCGCAACTGCGCGCGGTGGCCGCCCGGCCGGCACCGGCCCCCGCCGCCGGATGCGGCGGCTGCGCCTGCGGTGCCGGCGGCTGCGGCGCCCTCGGCTGAGCGACCCGGCTCAGAGCGCCGGCGGCTCCCCGCGCAGTCGGACGACGGTGGCCCGGTAGCTCCGCTCGCCGTGCAGCCGCCACGCTGCGCGGGTCGACCGGGAGAGGCCGTCGAGCAGGCGGGCGCGGTCGTCGGCCGGGGAGTCCTCCAGCGCCAGGCCCAGCACGAGCAGCTGCTCGCGCGCGCTGAGCCGGCAGTGCGACGTCCGGGCGATCGCCGTCCAGTCACCGGCCTGCAGGTGGGCGTCGACCAGCGGCAGGAGCGTGCTCTCCTCGGCCGCGGTCTGCGCGGCCACGGCGTCGGCGAGGGCGCTGCACGCCGCCACGAACGCCTCCCGGGCCGGGTGGGTGGTGGCCACGGCCCACTGCCGGGCGGCGGTGGAGACGTCCCGCAGCATGTGGTCGATCCGGGCGCAGCGGACGGTCCAGTCGTCGACGGTGGAACGGACCTCGATGGCCATCTCGCGGGGGACGGCGTTCAGCAGCGCGGGCCACACGGCCTCGCGCTCGACGGCGTGGTGGTGCAGCAGCACCCGGCCGATCAGGTCGGCGTGCCGGGTCAGGGCGCCGGTGCGCTCGACCTCGTCGGCGGCCGCCCAGCCGGCCAGCTCGGCCAGCAGCCGCAGCTCGCGGCGCACCAGCTGGTGCAGTACGCGCTGGTAGGCGACGGCGCGGCAGGTCGGCGCGACCTGCGACAGGCGCACGTCGTCCGGGGCCTGACGCGGGACGGGGATGACGACGGAGCGGGTACGGACCGCGGTAGCGGCCATGAGCACACCTCGATCGGCGATCGTGCCCGTGCTCCGCGGAGGCGGCGGAGCGAGCTGCCGGGCAGGGTAGGACCAACCGGGGGAGGCACGACAGGGCCTTCTGGATACATCTGGCAGCGCAATGACAGATTCTGCGGACGGAACCGGTTGGACACGTGCGGCGACGTACCCGCCGGTGTCGCCTACTGTCATCTGGTGGTCAACGTCCTGGAGCGGAACCGTGTCACGGTGCGCGGCGTGCCGGAGGGCCGTCCGATCGTGTTCGCGCACGGCTTCGGCTGCGACCAGGAGATGTGGCGGTTCGTCACGCCCGACTTCGAGGTCGACCACCGCGTCGTCCTCTTCGACCACGTGGGCTCGGGCCGGTCGGACCTGTCGGCCTACGACAGCCGGAAGTACGGCACCCTGCACGGCTACGCGGCCGACCTCGTCGAGATCCTCCGCGAACTCGACCTGCGCGACGTCGTCTTCGTCGGCCATTCGGTCAGCTCGATGATCGGCGTGCTGGCCTACCGGCGGGCCCCCGAGCTGTTCGGCGCCCTGGTGCTGGTCGGCCCCAGCCCGCGCTACGTGGACGACGGCGACTACGTCGGCGGGTTCAGCCGGGCCGATATCGGGGGGCTGCTCGACGCCCTCGACAGCAACCACCTCGGCTGGTCGGCCCAGATGGCCCCGGTGATCATGGGCAATCCCGAGCGGCCCGAGCTGGGCGAGGAGCTGACCAACAGCTTCTGCCGCACCGACCCCGACATCGCCCGGGAGTTCGCCCGGGTCACGTTCCTCTCCGACAACCGCGCCGACCTGGCCGCGATCGCCGTTCCGACGCTGGTGCTCCAGTGCAGCGCCGACGTCATCGCCCCCGACGTCGTCGGCGAGTACGTGCACGAGCACGTCCGGGGCAGTGTGCTGGTGCATCTGCGGGCGACCGGGCACTGCCCCAACCTCAGCGCGCCGGAGGAGACGACGGCCGCGATCCGGGCCTTCCTGGCGGGGTGAGCGGAACGGACGACGGGGCGACCGGCGGCCCGGGGCACGCCGCCCACCTGGACCGACTGCTCGAGGAGGACCCGGCCGACCTCTACGAGAACGCGCCGTGCGGCTATCTGTCCACGCTGCCCGACGGGCGGATCGTCAAGGCCAACCGCACCTTCTGCGCGTGGATCGGGCTCCCGGCAGCCGACGTGCTCGGCGTCCGGCTGTCGGACCTGCTCAGCGTCGGCGGCCGGATGTTCCTCGAGACCCACCTCCGCCCGTTGCTGCGCATGCAGGGGGCGGTGCAGGAGGTCGCGTTGGACGTCGTCCGCGGCGACGGCACCCGCATGCCCTGCCTGCTCAACGCCCTCGAGGTGCGCGATGACCGTGGCGCCCAGGTGCTGGTGCGGATCACCGTGTTCGACGCCACCGCCCGGCGGCGCTACGAGCAGGAGCTGCTGACCGCGCAGCGGGTCGCGACGGAGTCGGAAGCCCGGTCACGGTTGCTGCAGGTGGTCGTCTCCGACCTGGCCGCGGCGACGTCGGCGCGCGACGTCGCGGCCGTCGTTCTCCGGCACGGCCGGGCCGTCGTGCAGGCGCGGGGCGCCGCGCTGGTGCTGGTCGACGATGTCGCCCCGACCGACGACGACCCGGAGTTGCGCACGGAGCAGGCCGAGGGGATCCCCTCCGAGCTGATCGGCGCGCTGCGCGCGGCGGCCGGCGGTCAGATCGCCGGCGAGCTGGCCCGCGACGTCCGCGTCGTCGAGCTCAGCGACCGGCTGTGGGCGGCCCGACCGGAGGTCGCCTCCGCGATGACGGCCGCCGGTCTCTGTCGGCTGGTGCTCGTGCCGGTGACGGCCGACGCGCGGCGGCTGGGCGCGCTGGTGATGGGCGTCGCGGCGACCTCCTCCGGGGACCTGATCAGTCTCGACGAGCCCGGCGCCGAGCCGGTCATGACCGAGGCCGATCTCGACGTGCTGCGGACGCTCGGGCGGCAGGCCGGTCAGGCGCTGGAGCGGGCATGGCTGCTCGAGGAGACCACCCGGCAGGCGCAGCGCTCGGCCTTCCTGCTCGAGGCCGCCCGGATGCTCGGGGAGGCCGCCGACGTCGCCGAGACCGTGGAGCGCCTGGCCGAGCTCGTCGTGGCCCGGCTGGCCGAGCTGTGCATCATCGACCTCGCCGCCGAGCACGGCATGACCCGCTCGGCCGTGCGGCACCGCGACCCCGCCCGGCAGCACCTGGCCGACGACCTCCGCGGGGTGCACCTGCCCTTGCGCGACGTCCCGCATCCGAGCGTGCGGGCGATGCGCGGGGGCGGCACGCAGTGGGTACGCGTGCTGGACGACGCGTACCGGGTGGCGATGTCGTTCGACGAGCGGCACCTCGAGCTGGTGCGTGCACTCGCGTTGACCAGCATGATCGCGGTTCCGCTGGTCGCCGACGGGCGGCACGTCGGCGTGCTCACGATCGGCACCGACCGCACCCGCCGTCCCTTCACCGCCGCCGACGTCGACGTCGCCGAGCAGCTCGCGATGCAGGTGTCGCTGGTCGTCGCCAAGGCGCAGCGCTACGAGCTCGACGTCCGGACGTCGCACACGCTGCAGGCCAACCTGCTGCCACCACCGCCACCCGCCGTCGAGGGTCTGTCGTTCGCGGTGCGGTACCTCGCCGCGACCCAGGGCGTCGATGTCGGCGGCGACTTCTACGACGTCGTCTCGCTGCCCGACGGGCAGGTGGCGCTGGCCGTCGGTGACGTCGTCGGCCACGACATCACCGCGGCGGCGACGATGGGTCAGCTCAACTCGGTGTACCGGGCGCTGCTGGTCGACCGGCCGGCGCCGAGCGCGATGATCGACCGGTTCCAGGCCAGCTGGTCGCTGCTGGGCCTCCAGCGGATGGCGACGGCGCTGTTCGCGACGCTCGACCCGGCGACCGGCCAGCTGCGGATCGCCTCGGCCGGGCACCTCGCGCCGCTGCTCGTGGTCGGGGGGCGCCCCGAGTTCCTGCCCGTGAAGCCGAGCCGCATGCTGGGCGCCCCGCCGGCGCCCGCGCCCGCGGCGGAGTGGGCGGGCGTGCTGCCGGTGGGGGCGACGCTGCTGCTGTTCACCGACGGGCTGGTCGAGAGCCGGACGGCGGACCTCGACGAGGGCCTCGTGCACCTGCTGACCTCGGCCGGACGCGCGCGGACGTCGGACCCCGACGAGCTGTGCGACCGGCTGCTGGCCGAGCTGACCGGCGCGTACCGCGCCGACGACATCGCGCTGCTGGCACTGACCCGCACGGCATAGCCGCGCCCCTTGACCGCGCCCGCGCGGCTCGCGACGCTTGAGGGGCGTTCGAGGGAGTCGCCATGACACGTCCGGGAAACCCCGTCGTGGAATCGATCGACGGCGCGGTGGGCGACTGGTCGATGTCCGGTGACGCGATGCGCTGGTCCCCGGAGCTGGCCGACCGCGGCCCCGCGGCGGCCGGTCCCGCCGCGCTGGACGGGCTCGACACCGCGGCCGGCTTCGGCACCGCGCTCGGGCTCGACATGACCGGCGTGCGCCGGCTGGTGTCGGGAGCGCTCTCCTCGCTCGGATCGGTCGCCGGTGACGTCGTCCAGGAGCTGCGCGAACTCACGCGCGGGCCGAGCACGGACGACTGACCTCCCGCCGGACGACGCCTGCGCCGGCCCCTGTACAACCGACGTAGGCAGTTCGACGTGGGGAGTCGCATGAGCAGCAACTCGTTGACGCTGGCGCCCGCGCCGCCGTCGGAGGCCGCCGAGCGGGTGCGGGCGGAGGTACGCGACTTCCTCGCCGCCGAGCTGGCGGCCGGATCGTTCACCACGCACGTCGACACCTGGCTCTCCGGTGTCGACCCGGCGTTCTCGAAGAAGCTGGGCGAGCGGGGCTGGCTGGGCATGACCTGGCCGAAGAAGTACGGCGGCCACGAGCGCTCGGCGATGGAGCGCTACGCCGTCACCGAGGAGCTGCTCGCCGCCGGCGCCCCGGTGGCCGCGCACTGGATCGCCGACCGCCAGTCCGGGCCGAACCTGCTCACCTACGGCACCGAGAGGCAGCGGCAGGAGATCCTGCCGCGCATCGCCGCGGGGGAGTGCTTCTTCGTCATCGGCATGAGCGAGCCCGATTCCGGCTCCGACCTCGCCTCGATCCGCACCCGCGCCGCGCGGAACGCCGACGGCGACTGGGTGGTCAACGGCGCCAAGGTCTGGACGTCGAACGCGCACACCTCGCACTACGGGATCGTGCTGGTGCGCACCGCGCCGTCCGACCCGGCCCACCGGCACGCCGGCATGTCGCAGCTGCTGGTCGACCTGTCGCTGCCGGGCATCACGGTCAACCCGATCCGGATCCTCGACGGAGGCCACCACTTCAACGAGGTCGTGTTCGACGACGTCGTCGTCCCGGGCGACATGCTGCTCGGTGAGGAGGGCAACGGCTGGCACCAGGTCACCGCGGAGCTGGCCTTCGAGCGGTCGGGCCCGGAGCGGTTCCTGTCGACATATCCACTTGTCGCCGAATTCGCGCGCCGGGTGGCCGTCACCGGCGACCCGGCGGGGCAGGCCACGCTCGGGCGCATCTCGGCGCGGCTGCTGGCGCTGCGGCAGATGTCGCTGCGGATCGCGGCCGCGCTCGACCGGGGCGAGCTGCCCAACATCCCGGCGGCGCTGGTCAAGGACGTCGGCACGACCTTCGAGGGCGACGTGATCGAGGAGATCCGCCGGGTCGTCGACGTCACGCCGTCCCTCGACTCGCCCGACCCGCTGGGCCGGGCGCTGGCCGAGGCACAGCTGCACGCCCCCGGCTACACGCTGCGGGGCGGCACCAACGAGATCCTGCGCGGGATCGTCGCTCGCGGATTGGGGCTGCGCTGATGTCGGACCAGGATCTGGTCGTCGAGACCGTTCGCGACATCCTGTCGGGTTTCGAGCCGTTCGTGCTGACGGCGCAGCGCCCGTGGGACGCCGGCCTGTGGGGCGCCCTGGCCGAGGCCGGGCTGACCGGGGTCGGGCTGCCCGAGGAGCGGGGCGGCTCGGGTGGCGAGCTCGCCGA
>Ga0308174_10001436_pt1 | contig 11146 bp, 8 predicted proteins | sample PhyPR2_FD_203894 | JGI IMG/M metagenome (GOLD analysis project Ga0308174, IMG submission 203894) | Soil microbial communities from UC Gill Tract Community Farm, Albany, California, United States - DLSLS.P.R2 | ecosystem: Environmental > Terrestrial > Soil > Agricultural land | place: USA... | reverse complement strand
ATCATGGAAGATGCTGAGGTCGTAGAGCTTTGACTCCGTGGCCGCAGAGGCAATCTTCATTAGGGAACCTAAAGGGCTAGATCCTCAGCCTAGGAATCGACTCCGGAGGAATAAAAACTGGCTACCATCCTACTAGAAATAGCTGGATAGTAATACACCCAAAATTCAAGAGGCCGGAAACCGTTCCGCCAGTGACCAGGGTAACCGTTAGGTTTGACAGTCAGTTACTCTCTTTCTATCATTCGCGCAGGATCGGCTTTCGTCTGGATTCTTGGTGAGTTCTGGATACCAAGCAACAATCCGCGCGTGTGTTCGGGGAACGGCTACGCCGCGAGCGTGAGATGCGGGGCGTGTCCCTCGACGAAATCGCCGAGTCGACCAAGATCGGCACGCGGCTGCTGAAAGCCCTCGAAGACGAGCAGTTCGACCTGCTACCCGGCGGAATCTTCAACAAGGGTTTTGTTCGCGCCTACGCCAAATACCTGGGCATGGACGAGGAGCAGGCTGTTGCCGACTACCTGCAGGCCGCAGGTAACGATGAACCCGACGCTCAGTTGCTTGCGCAACAACCTGACAGGATCGAGCCAAGGTATAGCGATCTCCCGAGCTCAGGGGGACGAGGATTTCCTTTCGTTCCGGTTGTCATACTACTGGTAGTGGTGGCCGCCGGTTTCGGGGGATGGAAGCTCTACCAGCAGCGCATGGAAAAGCACGAGGCGGGCCGGATCGAAAGGGAAGCATCGGCTGCGACGCAACCCCCCGAGGCTGCTTCACAAGCCCCCGGCGAGACCGCGGGTACCACTGATAACGCTCGGCCGTCCTCGGACGCGCCAGTAGCAAAGTCGCCGGCACCCGCTGCCGCAATATCTTCGGAGCCACCGGGAAACGCTACTCCTGACGCGGCATCCGGTTTCGAGGTGGTGCTTAAGACCAGTGGCCGAGCATGGGTATCGTTGAAAGCAGACGGTAAGATACTAGTTCAAGGGGTGCTCGACGCAGGACAGGTCAAGACCCTTCGCGCCGATCACGAGATCGTGGTGTGGACCGGCAATGCCGGGGCCACCCAAATTTCATTCAATGGCAAACCCGTACCGGTGGAAGGTGGCGTGAACGAAGCCCGAGTGCTCGTATTCAAACCCAGCGGATTGCAGCCCAATGCGCCGCCTGCCGTAAAATCGCCTGCGCAGAGTACGGGGCCGTCCCCATCCCGGCAATGAACCTTCCAGGCTCCGCATCGTGAACAACCATGGCGAGCATGTAGTGCGCATCGAAGCTGAAGCGTTGCGCGCCCTAGCTGACCGTATCGCCGGGCCCATGGGCGACGACTTCAACCGTGCGCTGGAGTTGCTTTACTGCTGTGCTGGCCGCGTGGTGGTAACCGGCATGGGCAAAAGCGGCATCATTGCTCGCAAGGTTGCAGCCACTCTTAGCTCAACCGGAACGCCGGCGCTCTATCTGCATCCCGCCGAAGCGCTGCATGGTGACTTGGGAAATGTAGTTCGTGGTGATGTGGTAATCGCGCTTTCTTCCAGTGGCGAAACCGCCGAAATCCTGCAATTGCTCGCCACCATCAAAAGACTCGCCATTCCGCTGATTACGCTGACCGGCGACGATCTCTATTCTTCTCCGGAGAACTCGCGCATCTCCACCTTGGCCCAGGCAGCCAGCATCGCGCTGGATTGCTCGGTCACTCGCGAGGCGTGTTCGCTGGGGCTGGCGCCCACTGCGTCTACCACCACCATGCTGGCGTTGGGAGACGCCCTCGCCATGGCGCTGTCGCACAGGCGAGGATTTAAGGAAGAAGACTTCGCCAATCTCCATCCCGGCGGCAAGCTGGGGAAGCGGCTCGCGCGTGTCTGGTCGCTGATGCATGCGGGCGACGCGCTGCCCTGCGTTGGACCCGCGGCGACCATGAGCGAAGTGATCTACGAAATGTCGCGCAAAGCCTTGGGCATGACCACCGTGATTGTCGATGGCAAACTGGCTGGCCTGATTAGCGACGGAGACCTGCGCCGCCTTCTGGAAAAACATGGCAAGCAGGCCCTCGATTTATCCGCGGCTGAGTGCATGACCCCTGACCCGCAGACCATCGCGCCAGACGAATTTGCGATTGCGGCGCTGGAGGTCATGGAACGGCGTAAAATTACCGCACTGCCAGTAGTCGATCTCGAGGGACGCCTGCTCGGTGTCGTCCACCTGCACGACCTCTGGGGCACGCAGATGGTTTAGCCATCTTGGATAACGTTCACATCCCGGTCCTGCATCAAACCAGTGGTAACCTGGATGGGTACGGGTCTGTCCTCGCCCCTACTGGTTGCAAGCCGTTGAATCTGCGCCGCTTGGCATGAAACGGCTCGCACGAATGGGGCCTCATGTCTGCGAACGCGACGAAGGTCGAACCCACTACGCAATCCGCTGCATATTGGCCGCTCGAAGAGGCCTACGAGCTCGCCACCATTCTTGACTCCGTCCTGGATACGGCTCGGGCACTGATTCCGGCCGATGCTTACGCCATTTGGTTGTTCGAAAGCAGCCGCGAGCAATGGAGAGTGGCTGCCAGCCGCGGCCTTTCGGGTGCCTTCACCGGCGAAATACGAGGCGGCGCTGATGCCATGCCGGCTACTCCGATCTGCGCCGAAGATATCGAAAAAGTCGCGGCGCTTAGTGAGCGTGCCCTGACCTACCGCCAGGAGGGAATTCGTGCTTTGATGGTGGTTCCCATCTTCATCCAGGGCGAACGCCGCGGCACGCTGGTTTTCTATTTCCGCGCTCCGCACTCGTTCAGCAAGAACGACATTCAGATCGGCAAATCGCTGGCGCGGCTCAGCAGCTCCGCGCTCGCCGCCTCGGAACTCTATCGCGAGCAGAGCCTGGCGAGGGCACGGTCTGACTTTCTTGCCGAAGCGAGTGCCGTACTGGCCTCTTCGCTCAATTATGAAGAGACCCTCGCAACGGTTGCGAAGCTCGCCGTCCCGCAAGTTGCTGATTGGTGCGCAGTCGACCTGGTTCATGGCAACGACATCAGGCGAGTGGCTGTGGCGCACACCGATAAAGACAAGCTGGAATGGGTGCGCGACTTTGTCCGTCGTTACCCACAGACTGTGGACTCCGGAAGCGGTATCGCCAGGGTGATCGCGTCGGCCCGCTCGGAACTCGTTCCCGTGGTCGAGGATTCTATGCTGGAGCGCGGCGCGCGTGACCCGGAGCACCTCGCCACATTACGGCGGCTTCAAATTCACTCCGCGCTGATCGTCCCCCTGTTACATGGCCAGCAGACACTAGGCGCGATCACATTCGTTAGCTCTGAGTCGCAGCGAAGATTCACTGAACAGGACCGCGCTCTAGCCGAAGCGTTGGCCAGCCGGGCTGCCGGTGCCATCGAAAATGCCAGGTTGTTCACCGCGCTCGAGCGCAGTGAGCGCAACTTCCGTGCCGTGTCGGAAACCGCAGCTTGCGCAATCTTCATCCATGACGGAACTCAGGTGGTTTACCGCAATCGCGCTGCCGCTGAAATCCTAAGCATGGAGCCGGGTGAAAGCCATGCCATGTGGGAGCGCATCCATCCCCAGGATCGTGAGATGGTGAAGTCCAGGTCCGAGGCGCGCTTGCGTGGCCAAGGCGCTCCCAGCCGCTACGAGTTCCGTATCGTACGGCCGAATGGCGCGGTGGTTTGGCTTGACCTTTCCGCAACGGCAATCGAATACGAACGAGGGCAGTGTATTTTGGTGACCGCCTTCGACGTGACTGAGCGGCGATTCGCGGTCGAGCAATTGAAGCGCCGTGAACAAGAAGCTCGCGCGCTGCTCGACAACCTCCCGGACGTAGTTTCACGCTTCGATCGCAGCCATCGGTACCTCTACGTCAGTCCTCACGTCGAACGCGTGACCGGAATACCTGCCGCAGCATGCATCGGGAAGACCTTCGAAGAGCTTGGATTTCCCGCGCATCTTTGTGAGATCTGGAATGAATCACTGCGGCGGGTGTTTGCTGATGGAAGCACCCACAGCATCGAATTCGGCATTGAGGACCAAGACGGGCACACCCGCCATTTCGTCGGCACCGGCGTTCCCGAGGTGACGCGCGACGGGGTGGTCGAGTCGGTGATGACGATCACGCACGACGTCACCGAGCAGCGCACCGCCGTGCAGGGACTGAAGGCCAGTCAAACCCAGCTGCGGCTCATCGTTGACAGCGTTCCCGGGCTGGTAGCGTACATCGATCAGGAGGAACGATTCCGGCGGGTCAATCGCACCTTTGAAGAATGGTTTCAGGAGCCGATCAAGAGTTTTCTTGGACGCACGGTCCTCGACGTGGTCGGGGAGGAGAATTACATCCATCTTCGTCCCCGGATTGCGCAGGCCCTGGCGGGCGAGGAGGTGCAGTTCGAGGTCGCCAATGATTATCCTGACGGCACTCGCCACGTGCTCGTTACGTACGTACCCGACGTGGACGATGCGGGGACGGTCTGCGGTTTCGTCGAACTCGTCATCGATGTCACCGAGCGCCGCAAAGCCGAAGATGCATTGCGCAAGACCGAGAAGCTTGCCGCTGCGGGGCGTCTGGCGGCGAGTATCGCTCACGAAATCAACAACCCGCTCGAGTCAGTTACCAATCTTCTTTATCTGCTGAATCAGGAATCGGCTCTTTCCATCGCCGGCCGCGAGTATCTGAATCTCGCCGAGCAGGAGCTGACCCGGGTTTCGCAGATCGCGACCCAGACCTTGCGCTTCCATCGGCAGTCCACCAGGCCGGGTGATCTGCGCCTCGAAGAGCTGCTGGATGCCATGTACGCACTCTATCGCGGTCGCTTCGACAGATTGGGCATCACCCTGGAGCGTCGTTACGGCAATACCGATCCCATCCACGCCTTCGAGGGCGAATTGCGCCAGCTCTTCGCCAACCTCATTGCTAACGCTCTCGATGCCATGCCCGACGGGGGACGGATGTCGCTGCGAACCAAGCAGATCGTGCGGGATGGAGTCCGCGGAGTTCAAGTGACCGTTGCCGACAGTGGGCAGGGAATTGCCCGCGAATTGCGCGGTCGCATCTTCGAACCGTTCGTCACCAGCAAAGGCATGACCGGGACGGGCCTGGGACTATGGGTGAGCAGGGAAATCGTGCAGAAGCACGGTGGCTCCATTCGCGTACGTAGCCGGGATCATGGAACCTCGCGCGGAACCGTGTTTGTCGTCTTCCTTACGGGGAGCCCTTCCGGTGTCCCCGACGAAGGCATAGTGCGTTGACGAAGTGGCGTCAGGGCACGACCTTTTCTCGCGCTGTGCCTCCCGCGGGCTAACCTCCCCACCTTCGCCGGGAGTTTCTTCGCACCTGTGCAGCCGAGGGCACAAGGTGCGCGCACGCCGTTTCAACTCCAGTGTCACACCCGGGATCATGCGGCGTATCCCGATGAGCAAGGTCTGCCCTGAGCCGAATCATCTTCAACCCGAGTTCCGTTGCTCTACTGCAAGAGTTTCGCCACTGCCCCCCTGGCAATCAGATCGGAGACGCGAACGAAGTCTTTCGACAGGATGCGGTCCTCAAGAATAGGTGGGCTGACGGATCGAATCGCCGCGTGCGCCGCCTGTCCGCGTTTGCCGGGCTTCAGCGGAGCCAGAAAGTCAATGGCTTGCGCAACTGCCAGTGCTTCGATCGCCAGTACATTGCGACTATTTACCAGGATGCGCTGCAGCTTATTCGCTGCTGTCATGCCCATCGAGACGAAATCTTCTTTGTTGCCCGAGGTGGTAATCGAGTCGGATGACGCAGGATGCGACAGCACCTTGTTTTCATTCACCAGGGCAGCTGCTGTGACCTGTGCCATCATGAAGCCGGAGTTCAATCCCGCTCCCGGGGCGAGGAAGGGTGGCAGATTTTCGTTCAGCGCAGGATTCACCAGCCGCTCCAATCGCCGCTCTGAAATGCCTGCCAGCGCGCTGAGAGCGATCGCCAGGAAGTCGAGAGCGAAAGCCACCGGCTCGCCATGAAAATTTCCTCCGGAGAGAATCTCCCCCGCGACAGGTGCGCCGATCTGCGGCTTGGGGGCGCCCACGATCTTCGCGGCAGGAAACACCAGTGGGTTGTCGACCGCGGAGTTCATCTCCACTTCGAATACGTTGCGGCAATGCACGATCGTGTCGCGCACGGCCCCGTGTACTTGCGGGATGCAGCGCAAGGAATACGCATCCTGCACCTTGCCGCATTCGCGGTGTGATTCGCGGATCTGGCTGCCCTCCAGCATCAGGCGCAGGTTGTGCGCCGAGACGAACTGGCCGGCATGAGGACGCGCCGCATGAATGCGCTCATCGAAAGCTACGTCGGTGCCGCGCAGCGCATCAACGCTGAGTCCCGCGACTACGTCCGCCGTGTCGGTAAGATTCTCCGCCTGCATGATCGCGAGCAAGCCCACGGCCAGCATGGCTTGCGTTCCGTTGATCAGCGAAATGGCTTCTTTGGCCTCGAGCACCAGTCGGGGAACATCGGCCGATGCCATTGCTTCCGCACCGGAAAGACGCTTGCCTTGATAGAGCGCTTCTCCTTCGCCGATCAGCACCAGTCCAAGGTGGGCCAGGGGCGCCAGGTCGCCGCTCGCTCCCACCGAGCCCTGCGATGGAATCACGGGATGCACGCCGCGATTGAGCATCGAACAGAGGGTGTCGATCACCACATCGCGCACCCCCGAATTTCCTTTGGCCAGCGAGTTTGCCCGCAGCAGGATCATGGCTCGCGTCACCGCCTCCGACAGCGGTTCGCCGAGTCCTACAGCGTGGGAGCGCATTAGATTGAGCTGCAACTGGCGGATGTCTGGCGCCGAGATGCGCACGTCACTCAGTTTGCCTACGCCGGTATTCACCGCGTAAGCAACCTGGTCGCGCTCAAGCAGGTCTTCAACCACCGCGCGAGCGCGATCCACTGCCTGCCGTGCTTCGGGAGCGAGCAGCACGGGCCGGTTCTCGTATACGACCTCGCGCACATCCGCGAGGCTCAGACTGTTGCCGTCAATGTGAAGGGCTTTCAAGGTAGTTGTCCGGGGCCGGTTGTCAGAACCAGTTGTCAGTCGTCAGTTGCCGGTTGTCAGACCCAGTTTTCGGTTGTGAGTTGTCAATATGAGGTTATCAGGTTGAGGCATCGGGCGGGTGTTTCAGTTTCAGGTCAGTTCGGGTATCAGGCCTCAGTATCAGGTGTCAGGTACGAGCTATGAGCATCAGGTGTTCAGGTGTGAGGGCTCAGGCCTCAGGTTTCAGCTCTGAGGACGCAAGACGCAGTTTTCATAGTTTAGAGGCTTAGGTTGCTCGTTGCAGAACTTCGATGTCAAAGCTCAGAGGCACGACTCCATACCCCGGGGACAGATGCCTTGCTTTAACTCCCAACTGCATTTCTGAAAACTGAGGCCGGACAACTGCCTTCCTGGCAACTGCCAACTATCCCGACACCCGCAGGAACGCGCTCATGTATTTCTGCGGCAACGGCACTCGTTTCATGTTCGCGCCGACTACCAGGTGGATAGTCTCTCCCTCAGCCAGCAAAGCTTGGTCGCTGTCGCGCACGATCTCGTAGCCGAAGCGCAACAACGAGTCGCGGACGTGGAGCAGGGAGGTACGCACGCAGATTGAATCGTCGTAGCGCGCCGGCAATTTATAGCGACAGCGTGCATCGACGACCACGATGTGAGTGTCGTCCTGCTTCTCCATCTCGCGATAGTTGAAGCCCAGCTGCCGCAGCATCTCAACCCGGCCGACTTCAAACCAGACGAGGTAGTTGGCGTGATACACCACTCCCATCTGGTCAGTTTCAGCGTAGCGGACGCGAAAGCGCGTCTCGTAACTTTCGGGTACCCGCTGCGACGAGCCGGGTGCGTCGCCGTCGCTCACGGTTTAGCGGCGGTTTCAACCGGAGGCGTGGCAGGACCGTTGGAGATCATCTGCCCCCGCAGAGGCTCACCGATCGCCACTGCTTTTCCGTCGGCCGTGTAGTTAACGAATTGCGCGGGCATGGTCTTGGGCAAAGGGAAGCCGCGCGTGTTCTGCAAGCTGTATTCCACATGCGGAGCAAATGAACTGCCGCTGTTGCCGCATTCTCCGACCACATCGCCCTGCTTCACGTGCTGCCCGGGTCTGACCTTCAGGCTACCGGCTTTGAGATAGGGAAGCAGCGAGTACTCGCTGTTCCCATGGCCGATGACCACGTAGTTACCGCGAGACTGGACCTCCGGTACTCTGCCTGGTGCGTGGTCAGCCGAGTTACCTGCCGACTGCACAACCACGCCTGCCGCGGGCGCCAATACCGGCTGCCCGTAACAGAAGTAGTCGCTGTTTTGGCGCCCGTTATTTTGGTACGTCATACCATCCTTCACATACGCGAAGCTCACCGAATAACGGTTGTCGTCGGAGGCGGCATAGCTGTTGTCGTACATCGCTCGACCGCCTTGGATCACCACCCATGAGCCGTTAAAAGGCAGACGCAGCTTGGTGCTGTCCTGGTAATCGGAATACTCGTCGCGGCGCGGATACTGCACCGGCTGCACCTGGAAGTCGGCCAGCTCGCCGGCGCCATTTAATACCATCACCACCATGACCGGCACTTTGACTTTGCTGTATCGCGTGGTGCGGTTGTAGATCGTCACCGGAGCGCCCAGACCCGGCAGGAAGCTCTCGCTGAGGGTCTCTCCAGGGGTGCCTAGCTTTTCCGTCACCTGCTTGGAAATGGTGCTGATCTTTGCCTCTGTTGCCTGCTTTTTCATTCCCGGCGTAAACGAGGCGTACAGCAGGCCGTCCTGGCCGTGCACGAAGTATTCGTATAGCTGGCGCGCGCGCTGTTTGCTCTTATCGCTCATTATCGGATAAGCCAAGGGGACGTTGGGCTTGGCCGGCGCGGCGTTCGCTGCCGCGTTATCAGCAGCCGGCGCCGCCGCCGCAGGAGCAGCCGAATCCTGCGCGTCGGTTGGGGTTTGTGCGTACGCGGGTTTATTGTCGTTCGTTTTGGATCCTGCTGTGGACTGACCCGTTGACGTTTGCGCAAGGAGCAGCGCGGGGGCCAAAAGAATTAAGACTGCCAACCTTGCAAATGCCTTCACGGTTCACCTCGCCCAATTTGGTTTGCGCTTCTCAAGAAACGAACTGACGCCTTCGCGAAAGTCGTCAGTCGTACGAATACGTGCGTTTTCCTCGACGGCCGCTGTTATCTGGTCGTCCAGTTGCGCTACCGAATGATTACTCAGGAGGCGCTTGGTCGCAAGCAGAGAAGCAGGACTATTTTGCAACAAATCGCCGGCTAATTCACGTGCTCTTTCAAGCAATCGCTCTGGCGCGACGATTTCGTTCGCCAGTCCCAGCCGATATGCGTCGTCCGCGCCAATGATACGCCCCGTTAGCAACAGGTCGCGAGCCTGTTTTTCCCCTACTTGACGGATTAAGAAGGCTGAGACGATTGCCGGTATGAACCCGATGCGCACTTCACTGTAGCCAAACTTCGCCTCGCTGGACGCAAGGGTGAAGTCACACAAGGTCGCTAATCCACAGCCGCCCGCGATGGCAGGGCCATTTACTGCCGCAATCGTGACTTTCGGAAAATCGTATAGCGTCCGGAACATCCTTGCCATCTGCTGCGAGTCGACCACGTTTTCCTGGTGGCTCCGCGACGTGATCGCCCGCAAATTGTCGAGGTCCATTCCGGAACAAAACGCTTTGCCGGCCCCGGTAAGGATCAGGATGGTGGCATCGGAGTCGTTAACGTCAGCCAGAACGCGCAGCAACTCACTGATCAATTCATAGCTGATGGCGTTGCGCTTGTCGGGACGATTGAGGGTCACGAAGGCGAGTGGGCCTTCATAGGTGAGGGTGAGGGTGGTGTACTGGGATTCACTCATCCGAACACCCGCTTGAAAATCTTGTCGACATTACGCAGCGGGCGCTGCAGGTCAAAGGCTTTTTCCAGCGTCTCCCGCTTTACCTTGGAGTGAATCTCGGGATCGCTGATCACCATGTCGTGGAAATTCAGATCTTCTTTCCACGCTTTCATCGCGTTCCCCTGCACCAGGCGATAGGCGTCTTCCCGCAACATTCCGGCTTCCACCAGGTCGAGCAGTAACTGTCCGCTGAAGACCAGGCCGCCTGTGGATTCCAGGTTCTTCATCATGCGCTTGGGATAGACCAGCAGCGTGTCGATCAGATTTGTCGTCTTGCTCAGCAGGTAATCGAGCAGGATGGTCGAGTCGGGCAGTATGACGCGTTCCACTGACGAGTGTGAAATGTCGCGCTCGTGCCACAGCGCGACATTCTCCAGGGCCGCCTGCGAATTTGCGCGCACCACGCGGGCCAGTCCACTGATTTGTTCGCAGGTGACCGGGTTCCGCTTGTGCGGCATGGCAGACGAGCCCTTTTGCTTTTCGCTGAAGTATTCCTCCGCCTCTCGCACCTCCGTTCTTTGCAGGTGCCGTACTTCGGTGGCGATCTTATCCAGCGTCGAGGCAATCACCGCCAGCGTGGCAACGTAGAAGGCATGCCGGTCGCGCTGGATCACCTGGCTTGATACGGATGCCACTTCCAGCCCCAGCCTGCGGCAAATCTGCTCCTCATACTCGGGATCAAGATGCGCACCATTGCCGACCGCTCCCGACAACTTGCCGACTCGCATCTGCTCCGCCGCCATTTCGAAGCGCGCAATATCACGCTGCACTTCGGAGTACCAGTTGGCCAGCTTCAGCCCGAACGTAATCGGCTCGGCATGTATCCCGTGCGTCCGCCCGATCTGCGGGGTGTCTTTGAACTCGAAGGCTCGTCGTTTGAGAACCTCGCTGAGCTTGGTCAGGTCCTGGCGTATGATCGCCGACGCCTGCCTCACCAGCAGCGCCTGCGCTGTATCGACAACGTCATTCGAGGTCAGGCCGTAGTGCAGCCAGCGCGACTCGGGCCCCACCTTCTCGGCGACCACGGTGGTAAAAGCAATGACATCGTGCTTGACCTCGGCTTCGATCTGGTGGATGCGGGCCACATCGATGCCACCCTTTTCGCGGATGGCCTTGGCCGCCGACTGGGGCACAATGCCGGCTTCGGCCAACGTTTCGGTCGCAGCGACTTCCACCTCAAGCCAGGTGAGAAAACGGTTTTCGTCACTCCAAATGCGGCCCATCTCCGGCCGTGTATAGCGCGCT
>Ga0308174_10001435_pt1 | contig 11146 bp, 15 predicted proteins | sample PhyPR2_FD_203894 | JGI IMG/M metagenome (GOLD analysis project Ga0308174, IMG submission 203894) | Soil microbial communities from UC Gill Tract Community Farm, Albany, California, United States - DLSLS.P.R2 | ecosystem: Environmental > Terrestrial > Soil > Agricultural land | place: USA... | reverse complement strand
CATACCGCTTAACCATCAGTCCATGAACCTGCCGCTGACGGAAGCAAAAAGAGCCGGCGCCGTGCTCGCCTATGGCAATTTCATCACCATCCTGCTCAATTTCCTTATTCTCGCCTTCATCATTTTTCAGATGGTCAGGCTGATCAACAAGGCCAGGACGCTGTCCTTCCGCAGGCAACAGGAGATGCAGGACGCAACCCCGGCCGCGCCTCCGCCGGAGGATATCATCCTGCTGCGGGAAATCCGCGACGCGCTCCGGAAGCCGGGCGCCTTGCGCTAAAGCGCCGTCGCTGCGCGCCATTAATCGCGTGCCTTGAGCGTGCCCATCTGCAGCAGGCCGCGGCGCTGGGCTTCGAACACCGCTTCGCCGCGCGAATGCACCGACAGCTTGCCGTAGATATTCTTCACGTGGGTTTGCACCGTGCCGATCGAAACCGAAAGGAGCTTGGCCACCTCGCCATAGCTGTCGCCGCGGGCAATCAGGTCGAGAATGGATGCCTCGCGCCGCGTCAGCACAACGCGCGTGCCGTCAGCGGTAACCGGTGCGGTGCAGGCGGGCATCGCATCGCGCATTCGAGCGAGGACCTTGCGCGCAATCAGCGGACTGATGGGCGAACCGCCCGAATGCAGGTCCATCAGCGCATGAACGATATCCAGTCGGCCGGCATCCTTGAGCACATAGCCGGCGGCGCCAGCCTCAATGCAGGCCAGTACGCTGTCTTCATCGCTGGACATGGTAATGACCAGGATGCCGCACTGCGGCCAGGACTCGACGCAGGCGCGGATGACGTCCAGGCCTGAACCGTCAGGCAGGCCCAGATCGGTCAGCAGCAAGTCGACAGGCGTGCTTTCCAGCCATGCCAACGCCGGTCTGACGCTGTCGAACGACGCCGCCAGTTGCAACGCCGGTTCCGAATCGATGGCCGCCGAAAGGACTTTGCGGGTGACGATATCGTCCTCGACGATCATGACGGTGATCGGTTTGCGTGCCGCGGCTTGCGACATAATCGTTTCCTGTCTGTTTCGTTGTTCAGCACCGTTATTCAGCGCCTGATGAGCGCTTCGCCACGATCTGTTGAACGGTTGCCGGTAGGCGCACCGCTGAAGATTTGCCTTTCACGTCCTGCCAGGGAAAGCCGGGCATTGGTAACATCCGGCCGGCAAAAATACGCAGACATTTTAAAAATTGTGATGCACCGCAGCTAAACCACGGATCGTGAGCGGCGGCCGATGCAAGGCGGAACCGCTCCGGTCGTTCATACTGGATTGTCAATATCAATGAAATGGTGCGCGATGCCGAATTGCGCCGCCAGGTGTTCACCCAACGCTTGCACCCCGTACCGTTCGGTCGCATGGTGACCGCAGGCGATATAAGCAACGCCGGTTTCCCGGGCCAGATGCACGGTCTGTTCCGAAATTTCGCCGCTAAGGTAGGTATTCGCACCGGCGATGATGGCGTCGTCCAGATAGCCCTGAGCGGCGCCGGTGCACCACCCTATGCGCCCGGCCGGCTGCTGCGGGTCGCCAATAACCATGGGCGTACGCCCGAGCCGCTGTTCGATCTGATGCGCCAGATCGCCGACCGTGCGTACTGACGGATCGTCCGCCTGCCCCAGCCACCCCAGGTCGTTCTCGCCAAATCGCTGCTGTACGGACAGCCCGAGCCGGCGTCCGAGCTGAGCGTTGTTCCCGAGCTCGGGATGCATATCGAGAGGCAGGTGATAGGCGAACATGTTCAGGTCGTTGGACAGCAGCAGCTTGAGCCGCCGCTGCCTGGCGCCGACGATGCGGCCGTCCTCGCCGCGCCAGAAGTAGCCGTGATGGACCAGTATGGCGTCGGCGCCGTCGGCCAGTGCGGCTTCGATCAGCGCCAGGCTGGCGGTGACGCCTGTCACCAGCTTGGCGATACGTCCGCGGCCCTCGACCTGGAGGCCGTTTGGGCTAAAATCACGGATGCGGTTCACATCAAGCAGGCAAGCCAGATATTTCGATAGCTGTTCGCGATCAACTGATTGCTCACTCACTTCATTCCACCCTTCTCTTTATGCGACGTCTCTGGTTATTGTTTGCCCAAACCGTCACTGTCGGCCTGGCGCTCTGGTTCATTGTAGCGACACTGAAGCCGGACTGGGCGCCGCGCATCGGCGGCGGCGCGCAGCAGGTGCGCCTCAACAGTTCGAATGTGCCGCTGCATGAAGCGATTACGCCCCCCAGTCCGCACCAGGGTTCCTATCGGGAAGCGGCGCAGCGGGCCATGCCGTCGGTGGTCAACATCTTCACCAGCAAGGGCGCGAAGCCATCGCGCAATCCTTTCATGGAAGACCCTTTCCTGCGCAAGTTCTTTGGCGAGCGCCAGGGCGAGCAGGAGGACAAACAGTATAGCCTTGGGTCAGGCGTCATTGTCAGCCCGGAAGGTTATATCCTGACCAACAACCATGTGGTGGAAGCGGCCGATGAAATCGAGATTGCGCTGGCGGATGGCCGCAAGGCGGCGGCCAAACTGGTCGGCACTGATCCGGAAACCGACCTGGCGGTGATCAAGATCAGTCTCAAGGATCTGCCCGCGATCACGCTGGCCCAGGTCGACCAGACCCGCGTGGGCGACGTGGTGCTGGCAATCGGCAATCCTTTCGGCGTCGGCCAGACGGTCACGATGGGGATCGTATCGGCGCTGGGCCGCAATCACCTGGGCATCAACACCTTCGAAAATTTCATCCAGACCGATGCGGCGATCAACCCCGGCAATTCAGGCGGCGCGCTGGTCGACACCAACGGCAACCTGCTGGGCATCAATACCGCCATCTATTCCCGCACCGGCGGTTCGCTGGGCATAGGCTTCGCCATCCCCGTGACGACGGTCAAGACCGTGATGGAAGCCATCATCAAGACCGGGCAAGTGGTGCGCGGCTGGATAGGCGTGGAGCCGCAGGACATTACTCCGGAACTGGCGGAAAGCTTTGGGCTGGACCGCAAGTCGGGCACGATCATTGCCGGCGTGCTGCGCAACGGCCCGGCCGACCGCGCAGGCATGCGGCCCGGCGACATCCTGGTGGAAGTCAACGGCCACCAGGTCGAGGACACAACCGACATGCTGAATGTCATCGCGCAACTGGTGCCGGGCAAGAAAGCCAGCATGAAGGTGCTGCGCAAGAATGCCGAAGCCAGCCTCGACATCACGGTTGGCACCCGGCCCAAGATGCAGGCCGAGCCTGCCGAATGATGGGTAGACGGATATAAGCGATGCATGTGCGCGACCTCAAGCAGTACCTGGCCGAACTGGCGGAAAACAACCAGCGCGCCTGGTTCGTGATGAACAAGCCGCGCTATGACATCCTGCGCGCCGAGTTCCTGGAACTGACAACGCGCCTGATTGCGGGCGTGTCCGGGTTCGATCCGGCGGTGGCCGCCTGCAATCCCAAAAAGGCGCTGTTCCGCATCAATCGCGACCTGCGCTTTTCACGTGACCAGCGACCTTACAAGACCCATTTCTCTGCGGCGATCACGGCCAGCGGCCTGAAGAAACCCAGCCAGGGCGGCGGTCCGGCGTATTACTTTCATGTCGATGAAAACGGGCAGTTGCTGATTGCGGGTGGCGAATACCTGCCGCCGCCGGATCGCTTGCGCCAGATACGGCATCATCTGATCAGCGACGCCAGCGGCTTTTCGGCTGTGCTCAAAGACCGGAAGCTGCGCGCGGCCTACGGCGACCTGCAGCCGGAAGGCAAGCTGAGCAGGCCGCCCAAGGGTTTCAGCGCCGATGCGCCGCATGCGGAGTACCTGCGCCATAAGAGCTTCATCGTATGGAATGAGCGCAGCGTCGATGGCATGACCGGCGCGGACCTGGAACAGGCGGTGCTGAAAAATTTCAGGGATGCGCTGCCGCTGGTGCGCTGGCTGCGCCAGGTGCCGAATGTCCCGGATGCGCAGCAACCGGGTGCTTAGAGCGGATGCCTAACTGCCGGACGTGCTGCTGGGCGTTTCCTCGGGCGCCTGGGTCGCCCTGACGAATAGCGGCGCCGCCAGCAGGCCAATCTCGAACAGCAGGCACATCGGCACCGCCAGGAACAGCTGGCTCATGATGTCCGGCGGCGTCACCACCGCGGCCACGATGAAGGCGCCGACAATCACATAGGGCCTGAGCGACTTCAGCTTGTCTATGGTGATCAGGTTCATGCGCACCAGCACCACCACCACCACCGGCACTTCAAAAGCGATGCCGAAGGCCAGGCACATGGTCATCACGAAGTCGAGGTAATTTTCAATGTCCGGCGCCACCGTGATGGACTTGGGCGCGAACTCGTAGATGAAGTGGAATATCTTGCCGAACACCAGGAAGTAGCAGAACGCCACCCCGACAATAAACAGCACGGAAGAGGAAATGACCAGAGGCGCAATCAGCCGTTTCTCATGCGCATACAGGCCGGGCGCAACAAATGCCCATAGCTGGTACAGGACCCAGGGCAGCGAGATGACGAAAGCGGCCAGCAGCGTCACCTTCATCGGCACCAGGAAAGGCGTGATGACGCCAGTGGCGATCATGTGGGAGTCGCCGGGCAGCGCAATCATCATCGGGCGGGCGATGAAGTCGTAGACCGCGGCCGGGCCGGGCCATACGGCAAACAGCACCAGGAAGACCAGCAGCACAACCGCTACCGCCCTGACCAGACGATTGCGCAGTTCTACCAGGTGTGAAATGAATGTGTCTTGCGCGCCGGCTTGTGAGTCGTCAGCCATTTAATAAAACGAGTGGGTGGATTTGCGGCTGCCTGCGGGGCGATACCGGGCGACACGGGCAGCGCCTGAAATGACCCGCGACTTGCGACCATTCTGCCGCTTGAACCAGGAAGGCACGGCCGATGTGCGGGCCAGCTTTTTCTTGCGAAAATTCCTGGCCTTGATCACATGCTGTTCCGGCGTGGGCGTGTCGATCAGGGGATTGGAGGTGGTGAAATCATCGTTCCATCCGGTGCTTACCGCGTCGCGCACCTCGGATACGTTCTGCGCAATCGACTGCTCGACCGTGCTGGCCGCCTCCTGCACCTCCTGCTGCATCTTGCGGAATTCATCCAGTTCGATTTCCCGGCTGACTTCCTGCTTGACCTCGTTGATGTAGCGCTGTGCGCGGCCGAACAGGGAGCCTGCCATGCGCGCCACCCTGGGCAGCTTTTCGGGGCCGATGACAACCAGCGCCACAACGCCGATCAGGGCCATCTTGGTGAGGCCGAGATCGATCATGTGGCGCTACCCCATGCGGTATGCATGCGTGTCAGGTCCGGTTCTTTTCTTTGGTTTCGACGTCGATGGTGCCTTTGTCAGCCACCTGCGACGGCGGTGTGGTCGCGCTCGGGCGTTCCTCCTCGCCGCGTACGCCGTCCTTGAAGCCCTTGACCGCCTTGCCCAGGTCAGAGCCCATATTGCCTATCTTCTTGGTGCCGAATACCAGCATCACAATGACAAGGACGATCAGCCAGTGCCAAACGCTAAATGATCCCATTTACTTCTCCTTGCGGGACCCGATGTCCCAAAAATGAACTTGTGGATTTGGCGGATTTATCGCTGGCCGCGCCACGGGCGTGGCCCGCCGATCACGTGCAAATGCAGATGGTATACCTCTTGTCCGCCATCCGGTCCGGTATTGAAAAGAGTTTTGAAGCCGCCGGAACCGTTGCCGTCCGTATTCGCCTCATAACCGCAACCCAATTGTTGCGCCAGCCTGGGCGCCAAAAGCATCATTTTACCCAACAAAGCGCCGTGTTGTTCGGTGCAATCGGCCAGCGTCGGAATATGTTGCCTGGGAACTATCAGCACATGCACCGGCGCCGCCGGGTTAATGTCGTGAAAAGCGATCAGGTCTTCATCCTCATGGATGAGCTTGGAAGGAATCTGTCCGGCTGCGATCTTGCAAAAAATACAATTGTCCAACATGGTCTCCGTCGTGTTGTCGTGTTGTCGTGTCGTTCTTTAATCGCGGCGCTCTTCACGCTCGCGCTCGACCAGCTTGCGGTTCGCCTTTTCCTCTATGCCGGAAATGCCTTCGCGCCGGGCCAGCTCACTGAGCACCTGATCCGGCGTCAGGTTGAACTGCGCCAGCATGACCAGCGTGTGGAACCACAGGTCCGCGCATTCGTACAGCACCTTGGATGCATCGCCGTCAATACGGGCGTCCTTGGCGGCCATCACGGTTTCCGTCGCTTCTTCGCCTATCTTTTTCAGGATGGCGTCATCGCCCTTGGCGAACAGCCGGCTGACATAGGACTTGTCCGGGTCGCCGCCATTGGCCAGCTTGCGCGACTCAATCACTTCAGCCAGGCGCTTCAGGGTATCGCTCATGGTGCTCGCTTCACTTTACTTGTAGATGCTGTCGGGATTTTTCAAGACCGGGTCGACTGCCAGCCATTCGCCCTGCGCCGCGCTGCCTTCGAATTTCTGGAAGAAGCAGGAATGACGTCCGGTGTGGCAGGCGATGCCCTCCACCTGCTCGACTTTCAGCAGCACCACGTCCTCGTCGCAGTCCAGGCGCACTTCATGCACCTTCTGCACGTGGCCGGACTCCTCGCCCTTGTGCCACAGCTTCTTGCGTGAGCGGCTCCAGTAGACCGCCTCGCCGGATTCCACCGTGCGCGCCAGCGCTTCCCGGTTCATCCAGGCAAACATCAGCACGTCGTTGGTGGACGCCTCCTGCGCGATGACAGGCACCAGGCCATGCTCATCCCACTTTACCTTGTTCAGCCATTTTGCTTTCACGCTCATAGCAACCTCATCGGAATGCCTTCCGCCGCCATGAAGCGCTTGGCTTCCTGCACCGTATGCTGGCCATAATGGAAAATGCTGGCCGCCAGCACCGCGTCGGCATGACCGGCCTTGATGCCGTCGGCCAGGTCCTGCAGGCTGCCGACGCCGCCGGAGGCGATGACCGGAATGTTGACCGCATCCGACACGGCACGGGTCAATCCCAGGTCGAAACCCGAGCGGGTGCCGTCGCGGTCCATGCTGGTCAGCAGGATCTCGCCGGCGCCCAGCAGTTGCATCTTGCGCGCCCATTCGACCGCGTCCAGCCCGGTGGCCTTGCGGCCGCCGTGGGTATAGACCTGCCACTGGTTGTCGCCGGAGCGCTTGGCGTCGATTGCGACCACGATGCATTGCGAGCCGTACTTGTCGGCGGCATCCTGCACCAGTTGCGGATTGGTCACGGCGGAGGTATTGATGCTGACCTTGTCGGCGCCGGCATTGAGCAGGCGCCGCACGTCTTCAACCACCCGCACGCCGCCGCCCACCGTCAGCGGGATGAAGACCTGGGACGCCACCGCTTCGATGATGTGCAGGATCAGGTCGCGCTCGTCGGACGAGGCGGTGATGTCGAGAAAGGTGATCTCGTCCGCGCCCTGCTCGTCATAGCGGCGGGCGATTTCGACCGGGTCGCCGGCGTCGCGCAGCTCGACGAAGTTGATGCCCTTCACCACACGTCCGGCGGTGACATCCAGGCACGGGATGATGCGTTTTGCAAGAGTCATAATTCGTCGGTTTCGGGCTGCTCTTCGTAGCCGCTCAGCGCGTCGGCGCGTTCCTGCGCCAGCCGCAGGTCCAGCGTGCCTTCATAAATGGAACGGCCGCAGATCACGCCTTCTATGCCTTCGTCCTGCACCGCGCACAGCGCTTCGACATCCTTGATGTTGTGCACGCCGCCGGATGCGATGACCGGGATGGTCATGCTGCGCGCCAGGCGCACGGTGGCCTCGATATTGACGCCGCCCATCATGCCGTCGCGGCCGATGTCGGTATAGACGATGGCTTCGCAGCCGTAATCCTCGAATTTCTTGGCCAGGTCCAGCACTTCATGCCCGGACAGCTTGCTCCAGCCGTCGGTGGCGACCTTGCCATCCTTGGCGTCCAGGCCGACGATGATCTGACCGGGGAAGGCGCTGCAGGCGTCATGCAGGAAGCCGGGATTCTTCACCGCCGCGGTGCCGATGATGATGTAGGACAGGCCGCCGTCCAGGTACCGTTCTATGGTGTCGAGGTCGCGGACGCCGCCGCCCAGCTGCACCGGGATTTCATCGACATCGTTGTCGATCGCGAACTCGCGCACCGCCTTGATGATGGACTTGACCGCCAGCTCGTTCTTGGGCTTGCCGGCAAAGGCGCCATTCAGGTCGACCAGGTGCAGGCGGCGCGCGCCTTGGGCCAGCCAGTGCCGCGCCATCTCGGCCGGGTCGTCGGAGAATACGGTCGCTTGCTCCATGTCGCCCTGTTTCAGGCGTACGCAATGTCCGTCTTTAAGATCGATAGCAGGTATAAGCAGCATGGCTACAGTGGGACGTGAGGGTTGGTAGGTTGGTGGTTAATGAAATGGCAGCCGGGACTCAAGGCTTCCAGTTGGCAAAATTCCTGTAAAGCTGCAATCCGGCCGACGCGCTTTTTTCAGGATGGAACTGGGTTGCGAAAATATAATCGCGTCCGACCGCACAGGCAAACGGTCCGCCGTAATCAGTTTCCCCGAGGACATGAGCAGGATTGGCCGGCGCAGCATGGTAGCTGTGCACGAAATAAAAGTAACTGTTGTCGGCAACGCCTTCCCACATCGGATGCGGAGCCGTCTGCCGCACCCGGTTCCATCCCATCTGCGGCACCTTGAAGCGTGACCCGTCTTCCTGCAGGCGGCCTTCCAGGTTGAAGCGCACCACCTTGCCCGGCAGCAGGCCGAGGCACGGCGTGTCGCCCTCCTCGCTCCAGTCGAACAGCATCTGTTCGCCGACGCAGACGCCGAACAGCGGCTTGATTTTTGATGCGGCGATGACCGCTTCCTCCAGGCCGGAATCGCGCAGGCTGCGCATGCAGTCCGGCATGGCGCCCTGTCCCGGCAGCACCACCCGGTCGGCGGCGCGGATATCCGCGATTTCGCCGGAAATGCGCACGTCGGCTTCCGGCGCGACATGGCGCAGCGCCTGCGCCACCGAGCGCAGGTTGCCCATGCCGTAATCCACTACCACTATCTTGTTCATGTCAGAAATAGAACCTCGTTGCCGCCAGCCGCGGCGGGCTTACAGGCTGCCTTTGGTGGACGGAATGGTGCCGGCGGCGCGGGCGTCGAGCTCGGCGGCCATGCGCAGCGCGCGGCCGAATGCCTTGAATACGGTTTCGCACTGATGATGGGCATTGACGCCGCGCAGGTTGTCGATGTGCAGCGTCACCAGCGCATGGTTGACGAAGCCCTGGAAGAATTCATGCGTCAGGTCGACGTCGAAGCCGCCTATCATGGCCCGGGTGAACGGCACGTGGAACTCCAGGCCGGGACGGCCGGAAAAGTCGATCACCACGCGCGACAGCGCTTCATCCAGCGGCACATAGGCATGGCCGTAGCGCCGTATGCCTTTCTTGTCGCCCACCGCCCTGGCCACTGCCTGGCCCAGCGTAATGCCCACGTCTTCCACCGTATGATGCGCGTCGATATGCAGGTCGCCCTTGGCTTCTATATCGAGATCGATCAGGCCGTGACGCGCGATCTGGTCCAGCATGTGGTCCAGGAAGGGCACGCCGGTGTTCAGGTTTTGCTTGCCGCTGCCATCGAGGTTGATGGCGACGCGGATCTGCGTTTCATTGGTGTTGCGGACCACTTCCGCAATGCGTTGCGTAGACATGAATTAAAACCAGGTTAGGGAGCGAGCGCGGCCTGAAGGGCATCCAGGAACAGGGTGTTTTCTTCCGGAGTGCTGACCGTGACACGCAGACAATTATGCAGCAATGCGTGCATTTTACCGACATTTTTGACCAGCACCTTCTGTTCCAGCAGCCTCGCATGCACCTGGCCGGCATCCAGGCCGGGCCGGTTGATGCGCAGCAGCAGGAAATTGGCGGCCGACGGGAACACTTCCACGCCGGAAATCGCAGCCAGCGCCGCGCTCAGGCGGCTGCGCTCCTGGCGCAGGCTGGCGGCCTGGGCGTCCAGCACCTCGCTGTGCTCCAGCACGAATTCGGCGGTGGCCTGGGTCAGCACATTGATGTTGTACGGCGGCCTGACCTTCTCGAATTCGGCCAGCAGCGCGGCGCTGGCCGACATGTAGCCGAGCCGGATGCCGGCCAGGCCCAGCTTGGACACGGTGCGCATCACCACCAGGTTCTCGAACTCGGGCAGGCGCGGCATGAAGCTGGCCTGGGCGAAGGGCTGGTAGGCTTCGTCGACGATCACGATGCCGCGGTCGCCCACCGCGCGCAGGATGTCGGCGATGGCGGCTTCATCGAACAGGCTGCCGGTCGGGTTGTTCGGATACGCCAGGTAGGTCACCGCCGGCCGGTGCCGTTCGATCGCGGCCAGCATGGCCTCGCGGTCCAGGCTGAAGTCGGGCTTCAGGTCGACGCCGACAAATTCCAGCCCGGCGAACTGGGCCGACATCGCATACATCACGAAGGTGGGCACCGGCGCCAGCACCTTGGCGCCGGCTTGGGCGCAGGCGACTGACACCATGGAGATCAGTTCGTCGGAGCCGTTGCCCAGCACCACGTCGTAGCCGGCCGGCACGCCGAGGCGGGCGCGGATGCCGGCCTTGAGCTCGGTGTAGGACGGCGCCGGATAGCGGTTCAGCGCGACTTCGGACAGCCGCCGGCCCAGTTCGGCGCGCAGCGGCTCGGGCAGCTGGTAGGGATTCTCCATCGCGTCCAGCTTGATGCAGCCGGCGGCGTCCTGCACATGGTAGGCGGACAGGGCGCGGACGTCGGGACGGATGATGTTTTCGATCAGGGACATGGTGTGCTCGCGGTATCGGCGGCGGCATCCAGCGCAGGCTCCAGCGCCGCCAGTCGTTGGTTGGTCAGTTCGCAGTAATCGGGGTTCAACTCGAAGCCGACAAAGTCGCGGCCGCAGCGGCGCGCCGCCACCGCCGTGGTGCCGCTGCCCATGAAGGGATCGAGCACCAGGCCGCCGGGCGGGCAGGACGCCTTGACCATGCGCTCGATGATTTCCAGCGGCTTCTGGGTCGGATGGTCGGCCCGCTCCCGGTGTTCGCGGTGCAGCCGCGACACGCTCCAGACGTCCTTCGGGTTGTAGCCCAGCTCCAGCCACTTGGCGCCGACGAAGATGGAGCGGGAACGGGCCTTCTTGGTCTGGGCGTCGTATGGCACCCGCACCGCGTCGAGGTCAAAGTAATAATCCTTC
>Ga0308174_10001434_pt1 | contig 11151 bp, 7 predicted proteins | sample PhyPR2_FD_203894 | JGI IMG/M metagenome (GOLD analysis project Ga0308174, IMG submission 203894) | Soil microbial communities from UC Gill Tract Community Farm, Albany, California, United States - DLSLS.P.R2 | ecosystem: Environmental > Terrestrial > Soil > Agricultural land | place: USA... | reverse complement strand
GCGCGGTGTCCGCCGACGCCGAGTCCGACGCCGCCCGGCGAGCTGCGGTCTCCAGCGCCTCGTGCCGGAGCTCGAGGTACTGCTCGACGCCGCCCGGCAGCTCGCGGACCCGGCCGTCGCCGAGCAGCGCGACCTGCCGGTCGCAGACCCGCTCGAGCAGGTAGCGGTCGTGGGACACCACGAGCAGCGTGCCCGCCCAGCCGTCGAGGACGTCCTCCAGCGAGGTCAGCGTCTCGATGTCGAGGTCGTTGGTGGGCTCGTCCAGCAGCAGGACGTTGGGCTCGTCCATGAGCAGCCGGGTCAGCTGGAGCCGTCGCCGCTCACCACCGGACAGCGACGAGACACGCGTCTGCTGGCGGCCGCCGGTGAACCCCAGCCGCTGGGCCAGCTGCGACGCGGAGATCTCCTTGGGGCCGAGCCGCACGTACTTGCGCACGTCCTCGATGGCCTCGATGACGCGCCAGTCGGCATACCGCTCCAGCTCACGCACCTCCTGCGTGAGGTAGGCCAGCCGTACCGTCATCCCCTGCTTGCGCTTGCCGGAGTCGAGTGGCACCTGCCCGGCGATCGCGCGCAGCAGGGTGGACTTGCCCGCGCCGTTGACCCCGACGATGCCCACCCGCTCCCCGGGGGCGAGGTGCCAGGTGATCCGGTCGAGCAGCACCCGGTCACCGAGGGTCACGGTGGCGTCGAGCAGGTCGACGACGTCCTTCCCCAGGCGCGTCGTCGCGAATCGCAGCAGCTCCACGTCGTCGCGCGGGGGCGGCTCGTCGGCGATCAGGGTGTTGGCGGCCTCGATGCGGAACTTGGGCTTGGAGGTGCGGGCGGGGGCGCCACGACGCAGCCAGGCGAGCTCCTTGCGGAGCAGGTTGTCGCGGCGTTCGGCGGTCACCTGCGCCATCCGCTCGCGCTCGGCCTTGGCGAGGACGTAGGCCGCGTAGCCACCTTCGAAGGCGTTGACCTTGCCGTCGACGACCTCCCACGTGTTCGTGGCGATGGCGTCGAGGAACCAACGGTCGTGGGTGATCGCGAGGACGGCGTTGTCGGGGCGGGCGCGGTGCCGCACGAGATGCTCCGCCAGCCACGCGACACCCTCGACGTCGAGGTGGTTGGTCGGCTCGTCGAGGAACAGGACCGTCGGGTCCTGCACCAGCAGCTGGGCGAGCGCGAGGCGCCGCCGTTCGCCGCCTGACATCGGCCCGATGGTGGCGTCCAGCCCCCCGACGGCCTGCGCCTCGATCCCACCGAGCAGCCCGGTCAGCACGTCGCGGATGCGCGGGTCACCCGCCCACACGTGGTCCGGCAGGTCGCCGAGGACCGCCTCGCGGACCGTGTGCCCGGGGTCGAGGACGTCGTCCTGGGCGAGGACGCCGACGCTGGAGACACCGGCTCGCGTCACGCGACCGGAGTCGACCTCCCGCTGCCCCGCGAGGACGCGCAGCAACGTGGTCTTGCCGCCGCCGTTGCGGCCGACGACGCCGATCCGGTCGCCGCCGAGCACGCCGAGGGAGACCTCGTCGAGGACCTGGGCGGTGCCGAGGGCGAGCGAGGCGCGCTCGACGCTGATGAGGTTGGCCATCAGGGCACCGTCACCCGGGCCTGGGGGCGCTGATCTCGTGGGCGCCGTGCGCCGGCCCCGTCGCGCGGCGGACGTCCTGCACGGCCCCCGAGGCCGTCAGGGACACGGCGAGGTCGATGGCGGCCTCGTTGTCCTCCGCGATGAACGCCACCGTGGGCCCCGAACCAGACACGACACCACCGAGGGCGCCGAACTCCAGTCCCGCGTCGAGGACCTCACCGAGCGCCGGCATCAGGGAGATCGCGGCAGCCTGGAGGTCGTTGCTCAGCGCCTCGCCCAGGGCCCGGGCGTCGCCGGAGCGCAGGGCGGTCATCATCTCCGGGCTCGGCGAGGGGGGCGGGACGGGACGGTCGCCCCGCAGCCGGTCGCACTCGGCGTACACCGCCGGTGTGGACAGGCCGCCCTCGCTCAGGGCGAACACCCAGTGGTAGCTGCCCCGCGCGAGCACCGGCGCGAGCACCTCCCCGCGGCCGGACCCCATCGCAGTGCCGCCGGACAACAGGAAGGGGACGTCGCTGCCCAGCTCCCCGGCGAGGTGCTCGAGCTCGGTACGCGGCAGGGCGAGGCTCCAGAGCCGGTCGCAGGCGACGAGGGCGGCCGCGGCGTCGGCGGAGCCGCCGGCCATGCCGCCGGCGACGGGGATGTCCTTGCGGATGCTCACGTGCACGGGTTCGGTGACGTGGCCCACCTCGGCGAGCAGCCGTGCCGCGCGCAGCGCCAGGTTGCTCTCGTCGACGGGTACGCCGAGCGACTGCGGGCCGGTGACCCCGACCCCCCACTCGGCGGCAGTCGCCACCGTCACCTCGTCGAACAGGCTCACCGCGTGGAACACCGTCGACAGCGGGTGGTAGCCGTCCTCACGGGGAGACCCCACCATCAGCTCGAGGTTGACCTTGCCGGGGACGCGCACCGTCACCTGGGGCGGCGCGAGCTCGGCAGACGTCATGGCGGCAACCCTAACGGGGACGGGCAGGCGGCGCGGATCCGCGGATCTCCACACAACCTCCACACGTTCTCCGCCGGGCCTGCGCACGGCCCTTCTAGTCTCGAGGACGTGAGCCAGCCGCCCCGTGTCCTGGTCGTCGAGGACGAGCCGACCATCGCCGATGCCGTCGCCGCGCGCCTCGCCGCCGAGGGCTTCGAGCCCCGGAAGGTCCATGACGGGCTGGCCGCCCTCGAGGTCGCCGCCGCCTGGGAGCCACACGTCGTCGTCCTCGACATCATGCTGCCCGGACTCGACGGCCTCGAGGTGTGCCGGCGGCTGCAGTCCGAGCGCCCCGTGCCGGTCCTCATGCTGACTGCCCGCGACGACGAGACCGACCTGCTTGTCGGTCTGGGCATCGGCGCGGACGACTACATGACCAAGCCGTTCTCGATGCGGGAGCTGGTGGCGCGGCTGCGGGTGCTGCTGCGGCGGGTCGAGCGCGCCACCGAGACGCGGTCGGCCGCGCCGACCACCGTGGGCGGCCTGCGCATCGACGGCGCCCAGCACCGGGTCTGGGCCGGCGACGAGGAGGTGCACCTCACCCCGACCGAGTTCGACCTGCTCGCCTGCTTCGCCGCCCGACCCGGCACCGTACTGAGCCGCGAGGCACTGCTCGCGGAGGTGTGGGGGTGGGCCGACGCCTCCGGCACCCGCACGGTCGACAGCCACGTGAAGTCGTTGCGCCGCAAGCTCGGAGCGGAGCGGCTGCGCACGGTGCACGGCGTCGGCTACGCGCTGGAGCCGGGCACGTGAGGTACGACCTGCGACCCCTCGACCCGGCGCGCTCCATCAAGACCAAGCTCGGGCTGCTCGTCGCCGTGACGATCACCGTCGCCTCGGTGCTGGCGGTCGTCGGCACCCAGCTCGGTGTCTCACCGTGGGCGACCGTGCCGTTGGCAGTCGGCGTCGCGCTGGTGCTGACCCAGCTGCTGGCCCGCGGCATGACGTCGCCGCTGCGCGAGATGACCGTGGCGGCGCAGCGGATGGCGCAGGGCGATTACTCGCAGCGGGTCCGGGCGACGTCCGGTGACGAGGTGGGGGAGCTGGCCCGGGCGTTCAACCGGATGTCGGCCACGCTGGAGCTCGTCGACCGGCACCGCCGCGACCTGGTCGCCAACGTCTCGCACGAGCTGCGCACGCCCATCTCCGCCCTCCAGGCGGTGCTGGAGAACCTGGCCGACGGCGTCAGCCAGCCCGGGCCGGAGGAGCTTCGTTCGGCGCTGGCGCAGACCGAGCGCCTCGGACGGCTGGTCAGTGACCTGCTCGACCTGTCACGGGTCGAGGAGGGCGTGACGCCGCTGCGGCTGACGGAGGTCGACGTCACCGACCTGCTCGACGACGCCGTCGCCCAGGCCCGGGTCGACTCGCTGCGCTACTCCGTCGTGGTGACCCCGCCGGACCTGCGCGTGCCTGCGGACCCCGACCGCCTCCACCAGCTGCTGGCCAACCTGCTCGACAACGCGGCCCGGCACAGCCCCGCCGGTGGGGAGGTCCGTGTCGTCGCCGCGCACCGTGGCGACCGGGTCAGCCTCGACGTCATCGACGAGGGGCCGGGGATCGCGCCGGCCGAGCGAGGCCTGGTGTTCGAGCGGTTCACCACCAGCGCGGCCCACGCCAGTGGCACCGGTCTGGGGCTGGCCATCTCGCGCTGGGTCGTCCAGCTGCACGGCGGCACCATCGCGGTCGGCGACACCGACCATGGCTGCCGCATCCAGGTGCTGCTCCCCTCCGACCCCGACCGATCCGTCACCACGAAGGAGCCCGTCATGAGCACGCTCACCCCGCCGGCCCCGTCGCAGCCACCACCGGCCGCGCCCGCACGCGACGCCGTCGCCACCGTGTGGCCGGACGCCGGCGACGGTCGACCGCGCCTGGTGGCTGCTGCCGCGGCGACCGGCGTCCTGGCCGCGGCGATCCTCCCCAACAGGACGGCCGGGATCGGCACCACCCTGGTCTTCGCCGCCGTGGTCGCGACCGTGTTCGTGGCCCGCGGCCTGCGCCGCGCCGGCCGGTGGACTTGGCTCGACACCGCCGACGCGGTCGTCGTCGCGCTGCTGCTCAGCACCCTGTTCGTGCGCAGCGCGCAGTGGGTCACCGTGCTGTGCCTGCTCGCGGCGCTGGCCCTCGTGGCCGTCGGCTCGACGCGCGCCCGCTCGGTCCTGGGCCTGCTCGCCACGGCAGCAGCGGTGCCGTTGGCCTCGATCCGCGGCCTGCCCTGGCTCGGGCGGACGGTGCGGCCCCGCAGCAGCATCGAGGCGTGGGTCCCCGCCGTGCGCGCCGTCCTGGTCTCCGTGGTCCTGCTCCTGGTGTTCGGGGCGCTGTTCGCCTCGGCCGACGCCCTGTTCGCCTCGTGGGTCGACGCGCTGACGCCCAACATCACGTGGAACGACCTCCCGGCCCGCGCGGTTCTGGCGGTCTTCGTCGCCGCCGGCACCCTGGCCGCAGCCTTCGTGGCACTGGCGCCACCTGCCGTCGACCGGGTCCAGCTGCCGGTGCGCCCGAGCCGGCGGAACTTCGAGTGGCTGGCCCCGGTGAGCGTCGTCAACGCGGTCTTCGCGGTCTTCCTCGTGGCCCAGGCGACGGCGATGTTCGGCGGCCACGACTACCTCCAGCGCACCACCGGGCTCACGTACGCCGACTACGTGCACCAGGGATTCGGCCAGCTCACCGTGGCCACGGTGCTCACCCTCACCGTGGTCGCCTGGGCCGTCCGCAAGGCCCTGCCCGGTCGCCGTCGCGACGTCGCCCTCGGCGCCCTGTGCGTCATGACGCTCGTCGTGGTCGCCTCCGCCCTGCACCGGATGGGCCTCTACGAGGACGCGTACGGGTTCACGCGGCTGCGGCTGTTGGTCTCGGTCTTCGAGGGCTGGCTCGGCGTGGTGGTGCTGCTGGTGTTGGCCACCCGCGTCGTCCGCGCCCGCCAGTGGCTCGTGCCGGCGGCGGTGCGGCTCGGGGCGGTCGGGCTCCTGGGGCTCGCCGCCCTGAACCCCGACCTCTGGATCGCAGAGCACAACCTCTTGCGCCCCGAGACGACGACGCCGGTGGACTACCAGTACCTCGCCGAGCTGTCGCCCGACGCCGCACCGGCACTCGCGGGGGTGCATGTTCCAGGCGGCACCTGCGACACGACGCGCCCGCAGCAGCAGACCGACTGGCTGGAGTGGAACGTCGGACGGGCCTACGCCACGGCCCTCGTCGGGAACCACGCAAGCGGGGTGGCGGCCTGCCTCCTGCGCTGAGGTCCCCGCCTCAGAAGTGGGACCTCAGCGTGCGCAGGACCCAGCCGAGGTGCTCGTCGGCCCACCCGAGCGTCTGCAGGGTCGAGTCGACGATCTGGGGCGGGAAGCGCACGAGGGTGTCGCGCAGGATGAGGCGCCCGAAGTCCACCTGGACGGGTCCGGTCCGGGGCTCGCCGTTGGGGTGCCGGAAAGCCACTCCGGCACCCTCCATGATCCGGATCATCTCCTGGGCGATGACGCCGTACGCCACGGTGGTCGGGTGAACGCCGTCCAGGGAGAACAGCCCGCCCTGGCCGCGGCCCCCGTGCCCGTCCCCGCTGAGGAACCGTGAGTCGACCGGCGGCTGGAGGGCTTGCAGCGCCGGCGGCAGCGGGTACGGGGTCCACCACGGCGGCCGGGCGTTCACGTCGTTGATGTACCGCCGGGCGGCCAGGCGGTCGAGCAGCCCGGCGATGTCGAGCAGGTACCAGTCGCGGACCGTCCCGTCCGGGGCGCCGCCGCTGCGTTCGGTGCGGACCACGCCGGTGATGCCCTCGTTGAAGGCGTCGATCGCGTAGTCGACCGCGCGCGCCTCCTCACCGGTGATGTGGAGGTCGCGGCTGGCGTTGAAGGCGGCGTCGGTCACCCATGGCCGCGCGTAGAACGGGAAGTAGCGCGAGCCCGGTGCGATCTTGCCGCCGACCCCGCGGGCGATCGGGGCGATCGTCACGTGCGGGACCGTGCAGAAGATGACGTGGCGCGCCCGGATCCTGCGCACCTCCTCCACGACGTGGCCGAGCTCGGCGCGGAAGTGCTCTGGTCGCCAGATGGTGTACCTCCCCTTCTGCGAGAGCGAGTCGTAACCGGGCCCGCTCCAGTGCACCGTGAGGTCGGTGACGGTGCGCAGTGCGTTGTTGGCGCCGAGGAACACGACGAGGGTCTCGATGCCGTCGTCGGTGTCGTCGTCGTGGTCCTCCCCCAGCCGGGCGGCTGCCTGGAAGAGCGTCAGGGTGCGCTCGGCCGGCCCGCGCGGGTAGACCCGCAGCGCGGCCCGTTCGCTGTTGTTCTCCACGAGCTGCTGGACGAGGTCGTCCTTCGGCACGACGACCCGAGCCTCGAGCTGGTCGGCCGTCCAGTCGAGGCAGTCGCGCAGGTCCCAGCCGTACACGGCCAGGGCGTGGTTGATCGCGGCGACCGTCGGGAAGACGCTCCCAGGACCCCGCTCCCAGTAGTCCTCCAGGTCGTCCATGAACTGCCGCGCGCGGAACAGCGCCAGCGGCAGCTCCCAGAGGCTGATGTCCGAGCCCACCCGCGACTCGAGGTCCCGCATCAGGAGCTCGAGGTTGATGGGCAGGCCACCCAGCCCGAGGTAGCGCGGGTAGCGGAACGCGTCGAGCCACCCGAGCTCGTAGGCGATGATCGCGCCGTAGGACAGGTCGGTGTTGAAGACCGCCCCGCTCTGGAAGCCGTGCGTGAGGGAGTCACCGACCACCACGAGGCGGTTGCGCGGCTCTCCCCGCCAGGTAGGCGGGGGCAGCGCCACACCGACCGTCGGGTCGAAGCAGGGCTCCCGCGGGCCGGCAGCCCTCGCCGCCTTGTCCTTCACCTCGTCGGGTGCGTCGTCGGGGACCGTCTCCCTCGTCGCCGGGACTGCGTGTGTACTCATCGAACCCTCCTACGTGCCACCGTGAGCTTGCCCGCGGTCTTCGGGCCGTACTCGCCGTCGGGCTCGAGCCCACCGGCCCGCCCCTGGAACGTCTTGACCGCCGCGGAGGTCATCGCCCCGTAGTCGCCGTCGACCGCGAGCCGGGACCGCTCCACGGTGTTGAGGCAGCGCTGGAGCTGCCTGACCAGCACCCCGGCGGCGCCGCGCCTCAGCACCGGCAGGCCGGGGGGCGCGGCGTCGCTACCCGTCGCCGCCCCGCCGGGGGCGGTGGTCCGTGCCTCCGGTCGCCCGGGTGAGGGCGCTCGGCCCGGCGCTCGGCCCGGCGCTCGGCCCGGCGCTCGGTTTGGTGCCGACGGCTGCCCCGGCGCGGGGTACTCCGGCCGTCCGTAGCCCACGATCGTCGAGGCGTAGCGGGCCCGGCGCCGGCAGGCGTCGGAGGTGTTGCCCTCGATCGTGTAGACGACGCCGTCACGGACCCCGGTCACCAGACCGATGTGGTCGATGGCCCCGATGCGGTTCGTCTCGTCCCAGTCGAAGAAGACGATGTCACCGCGCCGCATGCCGGCGATGTCGACGTGCCACTGCCCCTCGGTGCGGAACCGCTCGGCGTGCCAGACCGTGAAGGCGTAGTCCCGCCCGAAGCACACCGCCACGTCGTTCCCCGAGCCGCTCGCCCAGTACGTGATGCTCTGGTTGCACCACGGCGCCGTCGCGAACACCGGGCCGTTGCGCTGGGAGTACCACCGCGTGATCGTGTTGGGCCTGCCCGTCAGGCCCAGTGACCGCTCCGCCGCCCGGACCATCTCCTCGACACCGGCCATCACTGCCTCCCACCCTCTCCGGGCGCCTTCCCCACGTCGGGCTCGTCGGCGGCCGCGCCGTCGGTGGTGGCAGGGGCTGTGTCCCCGGCGGACACCGGCGGCGCCCCGTAGATGCCATGCGCGTCGGGCGGCCCGAACTCCTTCTCCAGGAGCTCGGCCTCCTCGGCCTCGGTCTGGTCCTTGCGCGCGTTCCCCGTGTCGCGCAGCTGGTCGAACTGGTCCTGCTGCGTCGCGTCGTCGGGCTCCTCGACCGGCCGGTCCTTGTCGGCGGTGGGCAGCCCGTCCGGCGATAGTGCCCCGGCGCCGTGCTCGTCCGGCGCCCCAGGCGCTCCACCGGAGCCCCCAGGCCCTCCACCGGACGACTCGGTCGTCACCTGTGGCGGCGCCGCGGCGGGTGGCAGATCGGCCGACGGAGCCCCGGTCGGCGCAGCTGCCTTGGCGCCCGGGACCGGGGTGACCGACTCCCCACCGGGCAGGCCCTCCAGCAGGTCCGAGGCCCGCTTGTCCAGCAGCCTGGACAAGGCCTGCTGGGAGAACCCGAACAGGAGGGCGTAGGCCAGGACCTGGCCCTGGTTGTCCAAGTTGGACAGGCCGGGGGCGAACCCACCCTTGATGGCGACGAGGCCGAGGATCGCGGTGAGGGCGCCCATGGGAACCTTGAGGACGGCCAACGCGACAGGCACGTCGTACGGGGTCGCCGTCCCCTTGAGGTTCCGGATCGACAAGGTGGCGGCGAAGGCGCCCCCGAGTCCACCCATACCGGTCACCACCAGCACGTCGGGCCACGTGGGCGTGGCCCCCTGGGTCATGCGCGACGGACAGCTCACCAGCTCCGGCGTGCTGTCGAAGCACAGCGGTATCCAGGCAGGGTGGCCGCAGATGAAGCCGATCGTCACGGCGACGCAGGCGATGAGGAACACCGCGGCCATCAGGACGATGTTGCGGAAGCTGCGCAGCTGCCCGTGCTCGAGGTCGAGCCGCTCGTAGCTGTCGCCGACCAGCCGACGCATCCGCGGCCGCAACCACGAGGTCGGCAGGGCCGTGAGCTCGGCGATGGTGGCCAGACGGGGGTCGTCCCGGTGCAGGGTGGCGTCGGCCCTGGCGACGACCATCGGGATCTCCGCGCGCAGCTCCGCCTCCGTGTAGAGGTCGAACATGCCGCTGCGCGCCGAGTGCATGTTGCGGTATGCCGCCTCGACCAGGGTGCCGCGCCACCAGTTGGCGACGCGGCCGGGGATGGGGTCGTCACGGTAGGCCGCTGCGCGCGCCCTCTCGACGAAGCCCTCGATCCCCTGGGCGACCATCTCCTGCGGCTCGGTCAGGTCACCCCGCGCCCGAGCGGCGTCCACCCGCATCTTGATCCGGTTCGTCTCCACGGCCACCTGCTGCACCCAGATGCGCCGACGTGGGGCCGTGGAGTCCGGACCATGGGCTGCGGTCACCGGCACCACCACCCCCAGCACTCCCCGAGGGCAGCGCACCCTCGTGTCGCCCAGCGTGACGATGGCCCGTCACCGGGCCGTCACACCGCTGTCACGGCAGCCACTTCTGTCCTGGTGGGTCGCGCCGAGGTCGCCCGACAGCGGCGCAGCTGGGCCGTCATGAGGTCGGAGGGGCGCACCCGGAGCTCGCGCTCCAGGAGGTGGGCGTACCGCTCGTACTGGCGGACCGCCTCGGCGACGTTGCCCTCCTGGAGGTGAACCTCGAGGAGCAGCCGGTGCCCGCTCTCCCGGAGCGGGTCCATCTCCACGAGGGCGAGCGCCAGCTGCAGCGCCTCTCCGGTGCGGCGCTGCTCGAGCAGCGCCAGGCCGATGACGTCGAGGGAGTACAGGCGCAGCTGCCGGAAGCGCTGGCGCTCGTCGACGACCCAGTCGTCGTACCAGCCGGTCAGGAGGTCGTGCCCCAGGGAGCGCAGCGCCTGGGCAGCGCCGAGCAACCTCGCGGGCGGCGTACGCGTCGCCAGGATCGCCTGGGTGTCGCGCAGCAGTCCGTGGAGGTCCACGACGACGTGCTCCCCCAGGCTCAGGCCGCAGCCCCTCACGCTCACCAGGGCGTGACCCTGCACCACCGGGATGCGCCACAGCGCGCTGCGCAGGCTGGCCGCCGCGTGGTGCTCGTCAGCCTCGGGCCACAGGGTGGCGCTCACGAGCGTGCGCGGCACCGGTGGCCCGGAGAGGGCCAGCAGGCCGAGCAGGCGGCGCGAGGTGACGGGTACGGCGACCAGCCGGTCGTCGTACCTCAGCTCGAAGTCGGGCACCACGCCCAACGTGACGACGGCGTCGCGGCGTGCTCTCGCGGTGACGTCCATGGGCGGTCCTCACCCCTCCTCCGGCCGAGAAGAAGACGGGCGTGGACCGGGGCTCGCGACGGAGCCGATGCAGCCGAGGCGCACCTGCGCACGGGGCCCTGCCACCCGAAACGCACCGGTCCACGTTCCAACCATCGTAAACGCAGGCTGCCCAGCCGAAATACAGCAGATGGCGGAGGCGCCCACGCGGGATGCACGCACCCGCGGCCTCCGGCCCCCGCCCGCGGTGACCAGCGCGGCGCCGGGCCTGCGCCGGGCCTGCGCGGGGCCTGCGCGGGGCCTGCGCCGGGCCGTCAGTCGGGCCGTCAGTCGGGCAGCGCGGCGCGGGCGGAGGCGATCGCGGCGAACTCCTCGATGCCGAGCTGCTCGCCACGGGTCCTGGGGTCCACGCCGGCGGCCCGCAGGCACTCCTCGGCGCGGGCGGCCGACCCGGCCCAGCCGGCGAGCGCGGCCCGCAGCGTCTTGCGGCGCTGGGCGAAGGCCGCGTCGACGCAGGTGAACGTGTCGCGGCGGGTGGCGTCGGTGCGCGGCGGCTCACGGCGCTCCAGGGCCACCAGCCCCGAGTCGACGTTGG
>Ga0308174_10001432_pt1 | contig 11152 bp, 9 predicted proteins | sample PhyPR2_FD_203894 | JGI IMG/M metagenome (GOLD analysis project Ga0308174, IMG submission 203894) | Soil microbial communities from UC Gill Tract Community Farm, Albany, California, United States - DLSLS.P.R2 | ecosystem: Environmental > Terrestrial > Soil > Agricultural land | place: USA... | reverse complement strand
TACCGACTTTTTGCCCAGTCGGAAGGCTTTCAAGAATTGTGCTCATTAGCGAAACCGTTAAGTCGACGTGCGGGATGGATGCAACTTTCCAGTATCAACCATGCCCGGTGATCTGACAAGTTCGCGCGGGCACGGCTGGAGCATCCGGAAAGCGGAGAAAACCGCAAGTTTAGACCGTAGCCGACGACCGGCCGCTAATGCAAAATATCCGTGGCCTTGTGCCCCACATCGACACCGTCGACGAGAAACACCGCGCCACGCGCGTGTCGTGTGCGCAGCGGCAGAATGCGCTGATATTCGTTGGACGCGTACCAGCCGCGTGCATGCGCGAGATCCGGAAAGCCGATCACGATGAGATCGCCCTGCCACGCGCCCTCGCGCACGTCGCACGGTCCGCCGTGGATGATGAACCGCCCGCCGAACGGCGCCAGCGTGTCGTCGATGCGTTCCAGATACTCGACGATATCCGCGCACATCTCGACTTCGGTCAGATGGCCAATCGCGTAGGCGGTCATTGCAAGCTCCCCTTGGGTAATCGCACGCTGCAATATTCGGCGCGGCTGCGTCGCGCGTCGATTACCCCGGAGGTAAAGCGCTGTCAACCGTTGCGGAACAAAAAGCTGTACGCGTTCAGCGCCGGCGCACCGCCCAGATGCGCATACAGCACTCGCGAACCTTCGGGAAACTCGCCGTTGCGCACCATGTGAATCATGCCGTCCATCGACTTGCCCTCGTAGACCGGGTCCGTTACCACGCCTTCGAGCCGCGCACACAGGCGAATGGCATCGAGCGTGCCCTCGTTCGGCAGGCCGTATTCCGGGCCGCCGAAACGCGTGTCGAGAATCACGTCATCGCGCGTCAAGTCCTGGCCCAGGTCGACGAGCGCTGCCGTGTGCTGCGCAATGCGCGTGATCTGCTCATGCGTTTGCTGCGGCTTCGCGGATGCATCGATGCCGATCACGCGTCGCGCGCGCCCATCCGCCGCGAAACCGACGACCATGCCCGCCTGCGTGCTGCCCGTCACCGAGCACACGACGATGTAATCGAACCTGAAGCCGAGTTCGGCTTCCTGCTGCCGCACTTCCTCCGCGAAGCCGACGAAGCCTAGCCCGCCCAGCCGATGCTCCGAGCAACCGGCCGGAATCGGGAACGGCTTGCCACCCGCGGCGCGCACGCTGTCCATCGCGTCCTGCCAGCTCTTGCGAATGCCGATATCGAAGCCATCCGCAACGAGCCGCACATCCGCGCCCATCATGCGCGACAACTGGATATTGCCGACGCGGTCATAGACGGCATCCGAGTAGTTGACCCAGTTTTCCTGCACGAGCACGCACTTCATCCCGAGGTGCGCGGCCACCGCAGCGACCTGGCGCGTCTGATTCGACTGAATGCCGCCGATGGAAACGAGCGTATCGCAGCCCTGTTCGAGCGCTTCGGGAATCAGATATTCGAGTTTGCGCGTCTTGTTTCCGCCGAACGCGAGACCACTGTTGCAGTCCTCGCGCTTGGCATATAACTCGACCTTGCCGCCGAGATGTGCGCTCAGGCGCTTGAGCGGTTGAATGGGTGTCGGTCCGAAGGTGAGCGGGTAGCGGGGAAAACGCTGGAGATTCATGGTCGGCATCCTCGAGGTTGTGAGCTTGGGCTGCCGCGCGGATGTGCGACGCCTCGCGACAATCGTAGTGAATACCGCTTTTGTCCGCGTTGCGTAATAACGTGCGTTGGCTTAACTTCGCGCCATGCGCCTTCCCCGAGGCAAACTTTTATTCTGCCTCTTACCGTTCACACGCAATGAAAAAACCCACGTCACGGCGAGAGCCGCCAGCATTCGGCGTTGAGACGGACCGCGTCGATCGCGCGATTCTGCGACAGCTTCAGCGCGATGCGTCGATATCGAATGTGGCGCTTGCCGCGAAGGTTCACCTGAGCCCGCCTGCGTGTCTTCGGCGCGTCGAGCGATTGCGCGAAGCCGGTCTCATCCGCGCAACGGTTGCGCTGCTCAACCCGAAAGCACTGGATGCGGGCATGCTCGTTCTGATCGGCGTGGTGCTCGACCGCTCGACGCCCGAGTCCTTCACGGAATTCGAAAAGGCCGCCCAGAAGGTCCCCGGATGCATGGAGTGCCACGTGGTGACGGGCGAGTTCGACTTCTTCATGCTGATCCGCACACGCGACAGCGACAGCTTCAACCGGCTGCATGCGGAGAAGCTGCTCTATCTGCCGGGCGTCCGGCAGATACGAACGTTCGTCGTGCTCCGCGAGGTTCTTTCGACGACAGCGTTCCCTGTGTGACACATAAGAGCAGAACGCCGTCGTGCCGTGCGTCTTACCAGCGGTAGTTCATGCCCGCGAAGACCTGACGCCCGTAGCCAAACGCGCACCAGCTTCCGTAATAGCACGAAGCCACATACTCCTTGTCGAAGAGGTTCTGCGCGTTGACATACAACTCCGCGCCCTTCAACTGCGATGCCGCGCGGCCAAGGTCGTAGCGAAGCGTGGCATCGACGAGAAAGAAGCTCTGCACCTTGAAGTCATTGTCGGTGCTGTACGTCGTGCCGGTATAGCGGCCGCCCGCGCCCAACGACAGGCCCGCGAGCGGACCGCGATTGATCGTGTAATACGCCCACAACGATGCCTCGTTCTGCGGCACCGCCGGCAAGTGCTTGCCTTGCAGACCGCTGTTGTCCTTCGTGTACACCGTGTTCAGATACGTATAGCCGGCTCTCACGTTGAGCGAATCCGTCAGGCTCATCTTCGCTTCGAGTTCGACACCGCGCGAGCGCGCCTCGCCCGATTGCGACTGGAAGTTCGGATTCGCGGCATCGACGGTGAGCAGGTTCTCTCGCGTCAGACTGAAAAGCGCGGCGGTGAAGAGCGCGTTGTAACCCTTCGGCTGAAACTTCACGCCCACTTCATATTGGTGCCCGCGCTCGGGATCGAACGCCTTGCCGTTGATGTCGACGCCCGCCTGCGGGGTGAACGATTCGGTATAGCTCACATACGGCGCGATGCCGTTGTCGAACACATACGTGAAGCCCGCGCGGCCGGTGAAAGCGCGGTCGAACTGGCTCGACGCGGTATTGAAGGTTTCGTTGCGCGTCTTGCTGCTCGCCCAGTCTTCGCGTCCGCCGAGCGTGAGGATCGCGTTGCCCAGGCGCGCCTGATCCTGCGCGTACACGCCGTATTGCGTGCCGCTCAGGATCTGTCTGGACAACGCGGGCAGCGAAATCGCCTGGTTATAGACGGGCGCGAACATGTCGATGGAAGGCGCCGTGCCGAAGCCCGAGACGAAGTTTGTCGCGTAGTGCTGATAGTCGAAGCCGACGAGCAGCGTGTGGTCTATCGGCCCGGTCGAGAAGTTGCCTTCGAGTTGATTGTCGAGCGCGATGGTGTTCAGGTTGTCCTGCGAGTACGCCGTGCCGCGGTCGAGCGTGCGCAGGTCGTCTTCGAGCGCGCTTGCATAGACGCTCTTGTAGTCCTGCGCGAGATGCATATAGCGGCCGTTCGCGCGAAACGACCACGCGTTGTTCAGGCGTCGCTCGAACTTGTAGCCGACCGATTCCTGCACGCGATTGAAGCTCTCGAAGCTCGGATCGCCGTCGTAGAAGTTGCTCGGCAGCTTGCCGTTCGGGTTGAACAGCACGGTGCCCTGCGGCGGCACGCTGCCGTATGACGAACTTCGCGGATCGTGCTGGTAAAGCCCGAAGAGCGTAAGCGATGTCTTGTTATCCGGACGCCAGGTGAACGACGGCGCAATCGCAATGCGCTCGTTTTTCGTCGTGTTCACCTGCCCGTCTTCCTTGCGGCCGATGCCCGTCAAGCGAAAGAGATAGCGGTCGTCGCCGGCGATAGGGCCGGACAGATCGAACTTGCCTTGCATATGCCCGTAATTGCCGAACTCGACGCCCACTTCATGCAGCGGCTGCACGGTCGGCAGCTTGCTTTCCATGTTCAGCAGTCCGCCTGCGGCCGCTTGTCCGTAGAGCACCGAAACCGGGCCCTTCAACACTTCGACGCGCTCCATCATGTACGGGTCGAGCTGCGGTATCGCATACCAGCCGTTGCCGAGCAGTTTGAGGCCGTTCCAGTACGTGTCGGCATCGAAGCCGCGCACCTTGAGCAAGTCGTATCGCGTTGCAACGGCGCCGCGCGTCTCCGGCGTTACGCCCGTGACATAGCGTACGGCGGCGTTAAGGGTCTGCGCGTTTTGCTGATCCATTTGGTCGCGGGTGACGACCGACACCGACTGCGGCGTTTCGAGAATCGGCGTACCGGACTTGAGCGCGGTCGAACTGGATTGGGCGACGTAGCCCTTCGTCGGACCGTAGGCCGCGTCCTGTTCGCTCTGCGCCGTCACCTTGACCGCTGGCAGCGTGCTGTCGACCGGCGGGGCCGGATTTGGCTCGATGGCGTTCGCGTCCGTCGATTGGGCGCTGACGCAGTGACTTACTGCGAACAGCAGCAGCGAAGCCATTTTCAGCGGTCGCATTGCGACCGGGCTCGTTTTCCCTGAAATCATGCGTGGTTTCCCGGCTATGGCGTATTGGTTGAATGCGAATCATTGTTATTTGCGGGCGAATTGTGCCGTGCCGTCTCGCATTTGTAAAGATCGCGTCAACCGAAGTGACGCCTCGCCACCGTTCAGAACACGGCGATGAGCACGACTCCAACCACCGCCAGCCCCGCGCCGACGAGACGCAGCAGGCTTGCTTCGCGCACTTCGAACCCCATCAGGCCGAAGTGATCGAGCGCAATCGACGTCACGACGGCCGATATGACGACGATCGTCGTAAACGTCGCGGAGCCGAGCTTCTTCGTGACGAGGAGCGTGCACATGAGGAACAGCGCGTTGCAGATGCCGCCGATATACGCCCACCACGGCACGCTGCCGAGCCGCGACATGGCGGGCCGAGCGCCGAGGCCCAGAAACGGCACACAGAGCGCAAGACACGCTGCGCCGATCAGATACACCACGAGCGCCGATACCACAGGCTCCTGCAAGCTCTTCAGCAACGCCGAATTGCTCCCGGACTGCAGCCGGATTGGAGATGCCCGCGACCACAGCGAAGATCGCTAGAAACCAGTGCATGATGTCGTCCCTAGTCGGAGAGCCGCGCGTCGCGGAAGGCGTCGCGTCCGGCGACGGTCGGAAGCGAAACCGGGCGATTCTCCGCGGCGGACCGGTAGATCGCCTCCATGATCCGCTGGTCCTGCAGCCCTTCTTCGCCCGGCGTGGCGGGCTGTCTGCCGGTGAGAATGCATTCCGCCATATGGTCGATTTCCGCTGCGAACTGATTGGCTTCGTCCAGCACGCGTTCTTCCCGCACTTCCACATCTTCGCGCTCAGGCGACCGATGATGCACCGACAAGCGCAGTCCCTTGTACGCGAACGCGGGATCGAGCAGCACCGTGCCGCGCTGGAAATGCAGACGCGCGACGCGCGACTCGTGCGCGTCGTAGGCGGCCGAGCAGCGCGCAACGACACCCGAGGGAAAGCGCATCTGCCACGACACGTTTTCTTCGACATCCGTGAAGCGCGCATCGCCTGGCGTGCTCCAGACCCACGCCGACACCTCGACGGGCTCTTCCCCGGTCACGAAGCGCGCGAAATTCAGGCAGTAGAGACCGATGTCCGGCAGCGACCCGCCTCCCGCAAGACGCCTGTCGTGCCGCCATTGCTGTGCGTCGCTCTGAACCTGGCCGTTATGCGCCTCGATGATCTTAAGTTCTCCGAACTCTTTCGATCTGGCAAGACGCGCCGCTTCACGATTATGCGGCTCGTACTGCAAGCGATAGGCGACCATCAACCTGACGCCCGCATCCGCGCATGCGCGAATCATCTCTTCCGCTTCAGCCGATGTATTGCTCAACGGCTTCTCACACAGCACATGCTTGCCGATGCGCGCAGCCGCTATCACCTGCTCGCAATGCAATCCGTTGGGCGTGACGATATAAACCGCCTGCACGTCGTCGTTTTCAGCGAGACGCGTCCATTCGTCGTAGCCGTAGAAAGCGTCAGCCGACGCGCCATATTGCCGGACCACGCGTTCGCCTTTGGCCTTGTCGCCGGTCATCACCGCTGCAAGACGCGCGAGCCTGCAAGATGCCAGCGCGGGCAAGATGGAGTCGAGACTTAGACGACCGAGCCCGACGACTGCGAAGCCGACCTTCTTGTCATGAGGAAGCGGTGGCGGTTCGATCGGTGAGCGTCGCTCGGACGCGCCGACAAAAGGCGGACGCGTTTCCGGTTCGTCCTGCCCCGTCGATGGCAAGCCTGACATGATGAGCTCCGTGAATGCAATGCCGTATTGGCGTTGGCATCACAACGAGCAACGGCTATTCCTGTCAGGCGCGCGTCATTCGATGATCGCGGGCTGTTCGATCGCCTGCTTCAGCAATTCGACGAACGCCAGTACGGGCTGAGGCAATGTGCGGCCGGCCATCGTCTGAATCTGCAGTGTGCGTTGATGCAACTCGGGGTTCGATATCGGCACGGCCGCGAAGCCATCCGCGCCCAGGCGGCTGCGCACGGTGAGATAACCGGTGAGCGTGATCGCATCGGTCAGTCGTACAAAGCTCTGCAGCGCCATGTGGTAGTTGCCGATGAAAACCGGCTCGAACACGAGTCCTTCGAGACTGCACGCGATGTCGAAGAGTTGTCTAAGCGTCACGCCCTGACTGTGCATCGCGAGCGGCCACGCCAACAGGTCCGACAGCGACACGGTTTCGCGCGATGCCAGCGGATGGCCGCTTCGCATCAGCGCATAGACCGGCGCGCGCTGCGCGTAGTGCACCTGGACGTCCTGCTCCGGCGCCATGCTGAAGCACACGGCGATATCGTGCGTGCCGTCGCGCACGCGCTGGGTTGCGATGGACGGCGCGGAGACGTCGAGTTGAAAATGCGCGCGCGGATGCGTCTTCATGAAATGGACGAACGCTTGCGGCAGGAAGTCCGGCGCGACGCCTTCGGACGCGGCAATGCGAATCGTCGCGCGGCCGCTGGCGCTCAATCCGCGAATCTCGTCGACGACGCGCTCGTCCTCCAGTTGACTGCGCCGCGCGTGATTGGCGAGGAGGCGGCCGGCATCGGTCAGCACCATGCCGCGCGGGCGTCGTTCGAAAAGCGGCGTGCCCATCTGTTCCTCGATCTTCGCGATCTGCCTGCTCAACGCCGACACCGCCACGAATAGCCGCTCCGACGCCTTGCTGAGCGATCCGCTGCGCGCAACTTCGAGAAAATAGCGTAAGGCGGTCTGGTCCATGAACTGTCCTTTGGGAGACGCCCGCTTTGCCGATACGGCAAAGGTCGATGAGAAATATTGTAATTGTCCAGAAATATCGCCGAGGTCAGCATGGTTCGTCGGCGGCTCAAGCTGCCTCACCCGAATCCGACGGAGACCGACGTGACCCGCGACACCGCTATCCAGATTGCCACTCGCCACTACGATTCCGGAGCGTTCTTCGACGACCTGCAACGGCGTGTCGCGTATCGCACGGAGAGCCAGGAAGCCGATAGCGGTGCGCGGCTCGCTGCCTATCTGAACGAGGAACTCACGCCCACGCTGAATGCGTGGGGCTTTCGCTGCCGCGTCGTCGAGAATCCGGTATCGGGCGCGGGGCCTTTTCTGATCGCGCATCGGCATGAAGGCGATGATCTGCCGACAGTTCTCAGTTACGGTCACGGGGATGTCGTGCGCGGCTACGACGCCCAGTGGCGCGAGGGCTTGTCGCCGTGGCGCGTGACGGTCGACGGCGAGCGCTGGTACGGACGCGGCACCGCCGACAATAAAGGTCAGCACAGCATCAACCTCGCGGCGCTCAAAGCCGTGCTCGAGGCACGCGACGGCAAGCTCGGCTTCAATCTCAAGCTGCTGTTCGAGACCGGCGAGGAAGTCGGCTCGCCGGGGCTCTTCGCGATTTGCGAGCAATTACGCGACGAACTCGCCGCCGACGTGCTGATCGCTTCCGACGGCCCGCGCCTCGCAGCCAACCGCCCGACCATGTTTCTCGGCTCGCGCGGTGTCATCAACTTCCGGCTGGACGTCAAGCTCCGCGACGGCGCGCACCACTCGGGCAACTGGGGCGGCTTGCTGCGCAATCCGGGCATCGTGCTCGCGAACGCGATTGCATCCATGGTCGATGCGAACGGCAAGATCCTGATCGAAGGACTGCGCCCGCCGCCCATTCCCGATTCCGTCGTCGCGGCGCTCGCGGATATCGCCGTCGGCGGCAATCCGGGCGAGCCGGAAGTCGATGTCGATTACGGCGAGCCGGGCCTGACTTCGGCCGAGCGTGTGTTCGGCTGGAACAACATCGAAGTGCTGGCATTTCGGACCGGCAATCCCGACAAGCCCGTGAACGCGATTCCGGCCAGCGCGTTCGCGCACATGCAGATTCGCTTCGTCGTCGGCACGGACTGGCGCAATCTTCAGGAGATCGTGCGCCGTCACCTGGATGCGCACGGCTTCCCGATGGTCGATATCAAAGTCGAGCGCGGCATGCCCGCCACGCGCGTCGATCCTGACAATCCATGGGTGCAGTGGGCGCTGCGGTCTCTTACGCAAACGACGGGCGCGCGGGCCGTGCTCCTGCCGAATCTCGGCGGCACGCTTCCAAACGACGTTTTCGCCGATGTTCTCGACATGCCGACGCTGTGGGTGCCGCATTCGTACCCGGGCTGCTCTCAACATGCGCCGGACGAGCATCTGCTCGGACCGGTCGCAAGCGAAGGCCTGCGCATCATGGCGGGACTGTTCTGGGATCTCGGCGCGCGCGAAGGCGACGCCGCCGACAACCCCGCGGATCATTTGCCGCGCAAGACGACCGGAGGCCGTCGCCATGAGCACTGATTCCGTCACGCTCGCCAATCCACGCGAAGAACAGGGAACGCGGCGCAGTGTCGCGCGGTTGATCATCGCGACGTCGATTGGCAACGCGCTCGAGTTCTACGATCTCGTCGTCTACGGATACTTCGCGGGCACGTTGTCGAAGCTGTTCTTTCCCGCGCAGGATCACACCGTCTCGCTGTTGCTCACGCTCGGCACGTTCGCGCTGTCGTATCTGGCGCGGCCGGTGGGCGCACTCGTGCTCGGCTCGTACAGCGATCGGCATGGGCGCAAGGCATCGCTCACGCTGTCCATCGGGATGATGACGCTCGGCACCGCGATGGTCGCTTTGATGCCGACGTATGCCACGATCGGCCTCGCCGCGCCCGTGCTGATCTTCGTTTCGCGGCTGTTGCAAGGCTTCTCGGCGGGCGGCGAGTTCGGCAGTTCGACGGCGTTTCTCGTCGAACATGCGCCCGAGCGCAGCGGCTTCATGTCGAGCTGGCAGTTCTCGAGCCAGGGCGCGAGTACGCTGCTCGCCTCGCTGTTCGGCGCGGTGCTGACCGGCACGCTGACGCCTGCGCAGATCGAAGGCTGGGGCTGGCGCATTCCGTTTCTCTTCGGCATGTTGATCGGGCCGATCGGGCTTTATATCCGGCGCCGCATCGACGAAACGCCGGAGTTCGAGCACGCGGAGAAAGTGGCGTCGCCCGTTCGCGAGCTGCTTGCCACGCAGAAGGAACGGTTGCTGGTATCCATCGGATCGCTCGTTCTGACGACGACGGCCAACTACATGCTGCTCTACATGCCGACGTATGCGGCGCGCCAACTGGGGCTTTCGCCGTCGTCCGGATTCATTGCGACGTTGGCCGCGGGCTTCATCATGATGGTGCTCGTGCCGATAGTCGGGCATCTGTCGGACAAGTACGGCCGCACGCGCATCATGCTCGTGACCGGCGTGATCTTCTTCCTGACCGTATATCCGGCGTTCATGTTCATGAACGCGCATCCGTCATTGCCGACGTTGCTCGCCGCCGTAATCTGGGTCGCACTCCTCAAGGCCACCTACTTCGCGCCGATTCCCGCGTTGATGTCCGAGCTCTTCCCGACCGCCACGCGCACGACGGGCATGGCGTTCGGCTACAACATCGGCACGACGATATTCGGCGGCTTTACGCCGCTGGCAGTGGCATCGCTGATTGCCGTGACGCACAACAATCTCGCGCCGGGGTTGTATCTGATGATCGCCGCGGTGGTCAGCCTGTTCACGCTGGTCTGGGCGAGAAGGCGCCTGGACGTTCGGTGAATTTTTCGAATCCTGTCAGGAAGCTCTCACATGAATGAAGCATTGCAGCGTGCGATCCAGTTCTCCGTCGAGCACGAGTCGACCTGGGATCGTCAGGTCCATGGCAACTGGGGCGTACACGTCAACGACCCGCCGCCCTGGAACCGGCTGCTCGGGCCGGTGCATGATCGCGGGCCGGTGTCGGGCGCGCTCGCGGTCGATGGCCGCGTGGTCACGACGTGGGGCGAACCGGATCGCGCGGATCTCACCTTCAGCATCGCGAAGACGTATCTCGCGCTGCTGGCAGGCGTCGCGCATGATCGTGGCTTGTTGCCCGATCCGGAGGAAGCCGTGCGCGAGCGCGTGCCGGGCATCGGCTTCGACAGTGCGCATAACGCGCCGATTACCTGGACGCAGCTGCTGCAACAGACGAGCGAATGGCAGGGAGAGTGTTTCGGGCTTTCGGATCAGGCGGACCACTATCGCGCAGTGACGTTCGGCGATCCGCCTAACGGCAAGAAGGGAGATTTGCGGCCGCTGCGAACGCCGGGGACGTACTGGGAATACAACGACGTTCGCATCAATCAGCTCTCGCTCGCGCTGCTTCATTTGTTCCGTGAGCCGCTGCCGGACGTTTTCCGCGATGCTATCGCGCGTCCGCTCGGGCTCAGCGAGAACTGGAACTGGGCGGGATATGACAACGCCTGGGTCGAGATCGACGGCAGGCGCATGCAGTCGGTTCCCGGTGGCACGCACTGGGGCGGCGGCATGTCGATCAGCGCGAACGATCAGTTGAAGGTCGCGCAGATGCTGCTGGACGATGGCTCCGTGGATGGACGGCGCGTGCTTTCATCGCAATGGATAGAGCGGATGCGTACGCCCTGTCCGCTTGCTTCGTTCTATGGATATCTGGTTTGGCTCAATACCGGCGGCAAGATGTTTCCTCGTGTGCCTGCAACCAGCTATTTTGGGGTCGGCGCGGGAAGCTCGTTTATGTGGATCGAGCCGGAATCGCGGATTGCGCTGGTGGTGCGGTGGCTGG
>Ga0308174_10001431_pt1 | contig 11153 bp, 13 predicted proteins | sample PhyPR2_FD_203894 | JGI IMG/M metagenome (GOLD analysis project Ga0308174, IMG submission 203894) | Soil microbial communities from UC Gill Tract Community Farm, Albany, California, United States - DLSLS.P.R2 | ecosystem: Environmental > Terrestrial > Soil > Agricultural land | place: USA... | reverse complement strand
GAAGCCGGATGGTTCGATTGACGAGGTGCGGATGAAGGCCGTGTCGCCGGCTACGGATTTCAGCTTCGATTTTCAGGATTTGCTGCTTCGGCCGGTGAAGTAGAAGATGATCGGCCGCCGGTAAATGCCGATTGGCCGTCGCGCTATAGTCAAAGCTGTGCGGTACTTCCTCTCGGCGCGTCTGCCGGAAGTCACCTCCATCCTGCTGGTGGAAAGCGGCTCCCGCGACATTCTCGAAAAGGTGATACCCGGCCTCCGGCAGGCTTGGGGCGAAGACGTGCGCATCGACCTGATCTCCTGCTTTTCCAATCTTCCGCGAGGCCTTGATGCTGCCCGTACCCGGGTGTTCCGCGTGTCCGACTATCGCACCGGCGCAGAGCGCCGCGCGCTGTTCGGCGAGCTCGCCCGCGCCCGGTACTCGCTTCTGGGCGCGATCTGCTCCGAAGAGCCGGTGATGTTCAAATGGAAGTGCGCCCTGATCTACCGCGTGCCGGCTAAGACCTTCATCATTAATGAGAACGGCGACTACTTCTGGCTGGACCGGGCGCACCTGAAGCCGATCCGTGAATTTGTGCTTTCCCGCTCAGGTCTGGCGGGCGCCGGGGCGGTACGCACACTGGCTCGCATGGTGTGCTTCCCGTTCACTTTTCTCTATCTGCTACTCTATGCAACGTCCGTTCATGCCGCCCGCGCTCTGCGCCGAGGATAAATAAGTGAAAGCCGTACAAGTCAAACAGCCCGGAGGTCCGGGCGCGATGCAGGTAGTAGATATCCCAACGCCCGAGCCCGGCCCGGGGCAGGCTTTGGTGAAACTCGCCGCCAGCGGCGTCAACTTTATCGACGTATACTTCCGCATCGGTCTGTACAAGGCCGATTTGCCGGTGACGCTCGGCAGTGAGGGCGCCGGCACCGTGGAGAGCGTGGGCGCCGGGGTCACCGAGGTTGCGCCGGGAGACCGCGTGGCGTACGCCATGGCTCGCGGATCCTACGCCGAATACGCCGTTGTTCCCGCCGCGCAACTTGTAAAAATCCCCGAGCACCTCGATTTCGTTACCGCGGCAGCGGCGATGCTACAGGGAATGACGGCGCACTATCTGACGCATTCGACTTACCCGTTGAAGGAAGGCTCGACGTGCCTGGTGCATGCCGCGGCGGGGGGCGCGGGCGGGCTGATTGTGCAAATGGCGAAGATGCGCGGGGCGCGCGCCTTCGGCACCGTCTCCACCGAGGAAAAAGCCGCGATCGCCCGCGAGCATGGCGCCGACGAAGTTATTCTGTATACACAGCAGGATTTCGAGGCGGAAGTGAAGCGTCTGACGAACGGCAAGGGCGTGGACGTGGTTTACGATTCGGTGGGCAAGACCACTTTCGAAAAGAGCCTCAACTCGCTGCGGCCACGCGGCCTGCTGGCTCTCTTCGGACAATCCAGCGGACCGGTTCCGCCGTTCGACGCGGGCATACTGAACGGTAAGGGATCCCTTTATCTCACGCGGCCGAGCCTGGCGCATTACGTCGCGGACCGCAGCGAGTTACTATGGCGCGCGGGGAACGTGCTCGAGTGGATCGAAGCCGGTAAATTGAAGCTGCGCGTGGATCGCACCTATCCGCTGGCCGATGCCGCGCAGGCGCATCGCGACCTGGAGGGTCGCAAGACCGCCGGCAAGCTGGTGCTCACGATTGGCCAATGACGCTTCAGGGCAGATTGACGCTGTATTACGTGCTGCTCGCCGTGGTACTGGCCGGAGTGATCTCCGCCGTCAATCTCGCCAATGAAACGCAGGCGCAATTCGCCTCCACGCTGGAGCGCGCCAGCACGCTGCAACGCGTCGCCCGGGGCATGGTTCGGGAAACGCTGGAGCGGGACCGGACCAATTCGCTGCGCGAAGTGCTGCGCGACCCTTCGCTGGTGGGCCTGTTCAACACCCTGATGCTGGCGTCGCACGCGATTCTCGAGCTGGCGGTGGTGGACGACAACAACGGCAACGAGATTCTCCTGGACAGCCTGCCGGACCGCCTGGGCGAGCATCTGCCGAATTACGATCCGTTCGAACGGCTGGTCACCGAGACGGGACCGGTCGCGAAAATGGAGGCGCTGTTCGAACGCGGCACGCACAATTACCAGCTTCAATCGACGCCGCTGGTGATTCCGCCTTCGACGCAGCTTTCGGTGCGCGTGATTGTCGACCCGCACCTCATTAAACCCGACATCATCCCGCCCCTGATCAAGAATGGCGAAGTGGCGGTGCTGGCGGTGCTCGGCGCGGTGGCGATCACGTTTCTGTTTTCGACATTCGCGTTCCGGCCGCTGGGGAACCTGCGCCATCAACTCGACCTGATCGCGAGCGGCGAATTCGAACCCGAAAAACCGGAACCCGCGGCAAAGCCGGCGGCCAAGCCTGCCACGGACGAGCTTTCGATGATGGCATCGAAGGTGAGCATGCTGGGGCAGCGGTTGCGCGGCGCGCAGTTCGAGGTCTCCGATCTGCGCGGCAACATCGACCGGCTGTTTCAGGACCTGGAAGACGCAGTGTTTATCTTCAATCGCGAAAACCGGCTGGTGTTCGCTTCCGGATCCGTGGAGAAGTTCCTCGGCCGCGAGCGCGCGGGACTGATCGGCGCCTTGATGGACGATATTTTTCCGCCGGCGACTACGCTGGGGCTGCTGGTGGCGCAGGCGGCCCAAACCGGACGTCCGGTACGCAACCGGCGCGTGCCGATCGCCTCTCCCGATGGAGCTCCGAATGCGGTGGGGGTGGTGCTGCTTGCGGTGGACATGCTGGAAACTATGCCGGGCGCATCGGGCTCCGGCATGCTGGTGCGCTTGCGCGATCCCGAAGCGCAGCGCAAGATCGGCCGAGAGCTGCAAACCGCCGATCGTCTGGCCGCGATCAGCCGCGTCTCGGGCGGCGTGGCGCATGAGGTGAAGAATCCGCTGAACGCCATCCTGCTGCATGTGGAAGTGGCGCGCGCCAAGCTCTCGCGCGGCGATACGGATGTGGCGCAGCAGATGGAGATCATCTCGCGCGAAATCCTGCGGCTGGACCGCGTGGTGAAGACATTCCTCGATTTCACGCGCCCCGTGGAACTGAACCTGAGCACCGTGCCGCTTCACCAGCTCATGAAGGAGATTGTAGAACTCGCCAAGCCACAGGCGGACGCTTCGAAGATCCGCGTGAACATGAGTTCGGAATCCGACGGAGTGGAGATCCGGGTGGATCGCGACCTGCTGAAGCAGGCGGTGCTCAATGTGGTGGTGAACGCCATGCAGGCTATGCCGGAAGGCGGCGAGCTGCGGTTTGAGAGCTCGGTGAGCGAGGACACAGCCGAGATCCGCATCTCCGACACCGGGCCGGGCATACCCCCCGACCTGCGTGACAAGATCTTCCGCCTTTACTTCACGACGAAGAAAGAAGGCTCCGGCATCGGGCTGGCAATGACGTTTCGGATCGTGCAATTGCACGATGGTACAATCGACTTCACAAGCGAACCTGGCAAGGGCACGACCTTCTCGATCCGCCTGCCCGTAGCGGTCTGAGCCGTCCATGAAGCGTTTCGAAGCAATCCTGGTCGCCGCCATGGCGTTGTCGATGGCCGGCTGTGTGGTCGGTGCGAAGCCCAAACCGGTTGCCGCGACGCCTGCCATACCGCAGCCTGAGCCTGTTCCGGCCGCTCCCGCGCCGCCCGTCGAACCGCTTTCCATTCCGCAGACTCACGTGCAATTGCCGCCACCGCAGCCGGTCAGCGACGAAGCGCTACAGACTACGGAGCCGCCCGAACCGAACGCGGGCGCCGTTCCTACCGCGCCGCCGCTGCGTCCGCCGCGCGTGAAACCTACGACGGCGGCGCCGCAGCGCACGGAAACGCCACCGCCTGCCGCGGCGCCGCCGGCCGCGCCTCCGACTCCCACGCCAGCCGTGGAACCGCCTCGGGGACCGGTGACCGAAGGCTTGGACCCTGCGGAAACCGCGCGCCTTCGCGACTCGGCGCAGAGTCACAAACGCGAGATACGCCTTTGGCTGGCGCAGTCGCACAACAAGCGACTTAACAAGGACACGGTCAGCCGCATGCAGTCTTTCTTGAAGGGATCGGACGACGCCGAAAAGCGCGGCGACATGCGGGAAGCCAACGCCCTGGCGGATCGCGCGCTCATTCTACTGAGGGAGTTGCAGGGTGGCCAATAACGAATTCGAGGATCGCCGCAAAGCCGTATCGGGCGGCCTTGCGGAGCGCAGATTGGATGCGCTGCTGGTCTCCTACGGCGCCAACCTGCGCTACCTTTCCGGCTTCACGGGAAGCAACGGGAGCCTGCTGCTAACCGAGAATCGCGCGATCCTGTTCACGGACCCGCGTTATACCATTCAGGCATCGCAGGAATCGACGTGCGAAGTGCGCATCGCCAAGGGCGCGCTGCTGCTGGATGTGGCCGCCGCGCTGAAGAGGCTCGGTGTGAAGCGGCTCGGCTTTGAACCGGCGCACATGACGTGCGACTACTTCGAATCGCTGAATGCCAAGCTGCCGATGAAGACGTCGCTCACGGCGGCGGCGGGATGGATCGAGGAACTGCGGATGGTCAAGTCGGCGGATGAATTGGACCGTATCCGCAAGAGTGTCGCAACCAATTCACAGGCTTTCGAACAGGCGGTGGCGCGCGTCAAGCCGGGGATGAAGGAGCAGGACCTGGCGGCGGAGTTGGAATACCGTATGCGAAGACTCGGGGCGGAGAAGCCGTCGTTCGAGACTATTGTTGCCGGCGGGGTTCGTTCGGCGTTGCCGCACGCGCAGCCGACGGCTGCGAAGCTCGAAAAGGGGCAACTCGTGGTGGTGGATATGGGCGCGCTGCAAGAGGGCTATTGCAGCGACATGACGCGCATGCTGTTCCTCGGCGTGCCGGGGGCGAAGGTGAAGAAGGCGTATCAGGCGGTTTTGGAGGCGCAACTCGCCGCCATCGACGCCGTCCGCCCGGGCGTGACGGCTACTCGGGTGGACGCCGCGGCTCGCAACACACTGAAGCGCCACGGACTGGACAAGGCTTTCGTTCACTCCACCGGTCACGGATTGGGTCTGGAGATCCACGAGCCACCGCGCATCGGCAAGAAGGATAAAACGAAGTTGCGGGCCGGCATGGCGATCACGATTGAACCGGGAATCTACATTGAGGATTTTGGCGGGATTCGAATTGAAGATACGGTTGTGGTGACGGAGACGGGTTGCGAGGTCCTCACCCGCACGAGCAAGGACCTCCGTTTGGTGTAGCTGTTAAGAGCGGCGGGATTTGCCGATGAATCCGAAGGTAGTACTCAGCTTCAGGGCGAGTAACCGCAGCCTGTCGCAAAGCCGCCACTCTTAAAGACAAGGAATCAGGTATTTCGTGATTCGCGCCGCGCTCTTGATCGCCACTACCCTTACGACGGCTCAGCAGCCGACCATACGCTCGACCACCACACTGGTGCAGGTGCATGTGGTGGCTACGGATTCTTCCGGGAACGCCGTGCGCGATCTGCAGGAAAGGGATTTTGAGCTCCGCGACAACGGCAAGGTGCAGCCGATCAGCCTCTTCGTCGCCGAGCGCGGCGATGGAACGGCGAACGCCGCAGCCGCTTCGGAACCCGGGCATGCGGTAATCGTACTCGACTGGCTCAACACGAGATACGCGTACCAGCTCTTCGCCCGCGACAACGCCATCAAGCTGCTGAAGAACTATGAGCCGCATCAAAAGATCGCAATCTATCTGCTGAATAAGGACCCGGGAATGATCGTGCCGTTTACGGACGATCGCGATGAGTTGCTCGAGGTCCTCAGCCGCGTAGAGTTGTTGCCGGATCCGCCGGCGCATCGCCCGTTAGCCGAGGAACTCTTCCAGATGGATCTCAAAGTTCGGGACACGGCCAGCGCGCTTCGGCGGCTCGCGAGTGACCTTGCTCACCTGCCCGGCCGCAAAGCAGTACTTTGGGTGACGGCGGGGTTCCCGGTGACGGTGAACGGCAGTGTGGTCCGCGGCGCTCGCCCGGCCGAGTACTTTTACGGCGCCGAACTTATGCAGGTGTTGAACGGGCTGAACACCGGCGATACGGCGGTTTATGCGATCGATTCCTGCGGACTCACCGTGAAGGACTGCCGGTCCTTCGACGATTCCATGTACGAACTTGCCCGGCGAACGGGCGGCACTGTCTTCGCCGCACGCAATGACCTGGATACCGGCATGCGGATGGCGCTGGAAGACCTGAGCGTCAGCTACACGCTGGGCTTCCATCAACCGGAAGACGCCGTCGCCGGGCCGCACGCTTTGCAGGTGAAGGTGGGTCGCGCGGGCATTAAACTGCGTTACCGGGAGACGTATCAGGTGAATCCAGTTCGGCCGTAATCGGCTCCTGATGAGGTTAGCCCCTGATTTGAATTCAGCAAGGTCCGGTGATATACTCGGCTGCCAATTCTAATGGGGCCTTTATTGCCGGCCGCAAAGTACGGTTTGCCCGTCCTGATCGTGGGATTCGCGGCGGTCGTCCTTTGGAAGATGGTTTCCGGTGCGATTCCCCTTCGCGGATTGTTTAAGGGGCCGAACGGCTTCAGCGTTGTGCGCCTGCAACTGCTGGTCGCGACTATTCTGGTTGCCGGGCAATATGTATGGTGCGCGGCGCAACACCGGCCGCCGTCTCAGGGCTGGCTGGCCGTGAGTGCACTCAGTAGCGTCGTATATCTCGGCGGACAAGTGAGGAACAAATGAACGAAGACAAGCGACTGGATTGGATTCCGGTAGTATCTCTGGGTTTGGCGGTCGCGGTTGCGCTGCTGCTGTATTTCAATGGCGGCGACCCGATGCAGCACCTCAAAGTCCTCGCAGCCTACGTTGCACTGATTCTGGTGTTTTTCTTTAGCCTGATGATTCTGGTGGCGATGGTTCGCGGGCGGATCGATCTCAGTAAGTTGATCAGCGAGCAGGACGGCTCGGCCAGTATCTCGCGATTCCAGTTACTCATCTTCACGCTGGTGATCGCACTGAGCATGATTTTCATGCTTGCCTCGACGTCCAGCTTTCCGGAATTGCCCAACCAGGCGCTGATCCTGCTCGGCATTAGCGCTTCGACTTACGGGGTCAGTAAGGGTATTCAGAAGAGCGCGGAGATGGCCCAATCCCAACGGTCGACGGACAAGCCAGACGATAAGGCGGACGCCAAAGGAGCGTAGGAGCGCGTATGCCGAAGAAACCATCAGCCACTGGCACGACGGTTCGCACGGCCGCGGGGCTCATCCCCTTGGCGCTGGCGGTGTTCCTACCGAACGCGGTTTTGCCGGGAGGCGGCCCTATCGCGAAGCTTGCGGGCGGCAACGGCCCGGCGGTGTGCTCCGACGAGATCAGTGATTTCCAGGCGTGCCATACCGATTACCCGTCCGGCTGCTCGCCTTCGGCGAAGTACGACGCGGCGCTCAATGTGTTGAAGAACCGGTTGGTTGCGCCGGATACGGCCCCGGTAGCGTTCCTGGGGAAAACGGAGGTCGGCGCCCTGGAGAGCAAGCTTCCGAAGACTCTCACGAAGAACAACCACGGCGCACTGGCCGGCGATCTGAAGAAATTGGGCGAGGGCAGCGTTTACGGGGTGCAGGGCTATCTCTATTACACGAAAGCGGGGGGCAAAGAGAGCTCGAATTGCGGGCTGGAGGGCGCCGACGCCATCGATTTCCACATCGCGATTGGCTTCGACCCCGCGCTCGCCGCGAAGATCGTCTCTAAGACGCTCAGCGATGCCGATAACGCCGCACTGAAGAAGACCAGCATGGTGGTAGAGATGACGCCGCATTACCGCTTCGAATACAAGCCGGACTGGACGCTGGCGGAAGTGCAGGCCGTTGTCGGAAAGCAGGTCCGCGTTACCGGTCAACTGATCGTCGACAATGAACACTATGATTCCAAGGACGATTGCGGCTTAGGCGATACTGCTTCGTGCTGGCGCGCGACCATTTGGGAGCTGCATCCGGTAACTCAGTTCGAGTACTGCAGTTCGGCGGGGCCGTGTGACGACGGCTCGCCGTCGTGGGTTCCGCTGGGCAAGAAACCGGTCACCACTCCCTAAAGAATCGCCTCTCCCCGGTCGCACGTGCCGGTCGGCGTTCATCGGCGGCCGATAATCTTCGCCATCCCTTTGCGCCGTTACACGGCTCCGGTGAAGATCGAGTCCTCTCTCCACTTCCTTTCAAAATCGATTCGGCCGCCGATGAACGCCGATTAACGCCGATAACACATTGATGTTCCGACCCCTCCCCTTTCACCGGGCCAGCATATCCCCTTCCGGTGGTAGTCACCTTTTCCGGGGTGCTCGCGCCTATCTATATGCAAGCCAAAAATGCTTGTAATCAAAAACTTAGGAAAAAGAGAGAACCCACGAAAATGACCACCAAGAACTTCATCGCCATCGCCGCTCTGACCCTCAGCACTCTGTCGATCGCCAGCGCGAAGTCTTACGAGATCCTGCTTCCGACCGCCACCCAGGTGGGCGCCGTTCAGCTCGCCGCCGGGCAGTACAACGTCAAAGTGAAGGGCTCCAACGCCGTGTTCACGAATGTCAATACCGACAAGACCTATACGGCTCCGGTGAAGATCGAGACCACCCAGAAGCACGAAGATACCGCCGTCGAAACCAAGAAGGACGCTGCCGGCGAACGCATGGAAAGCATCGACCTCGGCGGCTCCAACCAGACGCTCGGCTTCGAGTTCTAAATCCCCTCGGGTTCCTCCAGTTGCGGAGAGGCGGACCACTCCTCCGGACGCCTCTCCGGTACTGATCATTCTTCAGGTCAGTCCTCTCTCCACTTCCCCTTTAAAAATCGATTCGGCCCGGCGTCCGCGCTATGCGCGGATTTGGGACCGGGCAGGAGCCCGGCGTATACTGCCTCCCCTCTCACCGGGACAGCATATCCCCTGCCGGTGGTAGTCACCTTTTTCGGGGTGCTCGCGCCTTTCTATATGCAAGCCAAAAGCGCTTGCAAATCAAAAACTTAGAAAAAGAGAGAACCCACGAAAATGACCACCAAGAACTTCATCGCCATCGCCGCCCTGGCCCTCAGCACTCTGTCGATCGCCAGCGCGAAGTCTTACGAGATCCTGCTTCCGACCGCCACCCAGGTGGGCGCCGTTCAGCTCGCCGCCGGGCAGTACAGCGTCAAAGTGAAGGGCTCCAACGCCGTGTTCACGAACCTCGACAACAACAAGACGTTCACGGCTCCCGTGAAGGTCGAAACCACCCAGAAGCACGACTCCACCGCCGTCGAAACCAAGAAAGACGCCAGCGGCCAACGCATGGAAAGCATTGAATTGGGCGGCTCCAACCAGACGCTCGGCTTCGAGTTCTAAATTCCCCCGGGTTCCTCCATTGCGGAGAGGCGGACCACTCCTCGCGGACGCCTCTCCGGCACTGTCCTTTTCCACCCACCTCAAAATTTGCCCGGGCGCTATGATCGGACCGATGGTTATCGCTCCGAAAACCGTGATCATGGTTCTCAAGGGCATCGAACAACATGCCCGCGCCGGCAACTACGATCAGGTTGAGATTCAGGCGCGCTCGCTGTTACAGGATTTGAGCGCCATCGACGAAGCCGGCGAAGACCGCGACCGCTACAGGGCCGCGATCCCCGTCATCGAATCCCTGCCCGGCGACGCCGAGCAGGAGGACGCCGCGGCAGTCATTGCCCACGTCCATACGGCCCAGGAGTTGTTGGGGTTTGCCCCTGAGTAGCGACTCGCCAGGGGGAAGAGGGAGGAGAACGTTATGGCTTCCGATAATAAATGCGCTCACCCGGCCTGCAATTGCCAGGCGGCGCCCGATAGCAAGTATTGCAGCGAATACTGCCACGACGCCAAAGGCACTACCGAGCTGGCCTGCAACTGCGGCCACCCCGGGTGCGGAGACGCTTTGGCGTCACGCGGATAGCTGCAGGGTGCGAGCGCAGGGTTGAAAGCGGCAGCCCATACGGAAGACGCGCTCCAGGTACAGGTCGCCGTAGGGCGAGAGGCTCTTGCGCAGACGGCTGAGATGCACGTCGAGCGTGCGTGTGCGCGCCTCCGGGCTATAGCCCCACACATTCGATAGCAGTGCCGACGGCGTAACCACCATCCCGGCATGGCGCACCAGGAAGGCGAGCAAATCGAACTCTTTGTCCGTCATCGAGATCGGCTTGGAATCCAGAATCGCGGAGCGGCGTTCGAAGTCCACGGTAAGATGCTCATCGGTATAAATTGAGTTCACGACGGTTCTCCTCTACTTTGCAATGTTACGGGGACTGGAAAACCGTCTGGTGGGCAACATGTAAACGTCTTGTAAAACGTGCCCGCCTGCTCTAGCTACCACGACCAAAGGATGCTAGTGAACCCCGTATGCGCGTTGTAGTTCTGGTTGTAGCCGAGCAGATGGAACTCCTCGGCGTAGCCGTAAAACTGATAGCCGGCGTTCCAGCGCAGTTTCGGTGTGATTCGCACGGAGAGGCGCGCCACGGGCGATTGGTAGGTCATGGGGAACGTCTCGACGCTGCTGAGCAAGGTCTGGACGGGATCGTTGTTGGCCGGGATGCGGCCGCCGCCGGCGTCCTTCGTGATGCTGTAGCCGGTATAGAGGTCCGCCCGCCGGGAGATGGAGAAGTGCATGCCCAGATTGCCCGCATGCAGGTTGCTCAGGTAGTAAGAGACGTAGCCGGTCTGTAGCTGCGGCGCCAACACTCCGGCGAAGAAGTTGATTGTCCCCAAAGAATCCAGGTGCAGCTTGTTGTAACTGGCGTCTATGGAGAACCATGACTTAGCGCTCCATGAGGCCGAACCGCTATAAGTGCGGGAGTGAGAGCTGAAAGAGGCCAGCGAGAGCGGCGCGTTCAGGTTGTAATACTGGCGGTATTCGGTGGCGAGTTGTAACTGGCGGGTCCGATACTGCACGCGGCCGTTCAGGGCGTGATAATTAGCGTCGCTGATGGGCGCGAGAGGACGGCTGGTGCGGCCGATCTCGCCATCCACAGTGATGGTCAGCGGCTGCAAGGGACGCAGCCGGAAGCCCAGCCGGCCGTCGTTCAGATGGCTTTTCTGCAGATTATCGGCATGAAATGTCGAGCCCGGAATAGCGGGCAAAGCGAAGCCCTCCACTTCATTAATCTGCCGCTCCGAGTAGCTATAATCCGCG
>Ga0308174_10001430_pt1 | contig 11153 bp, 11 predicted proteins | sample PhyPR2_FD_203894 | JGI IMG/M metagenome (GOLD analysis project Ga0308174, IMG submission 203894) | Soil microbial communities from UC Gill Tract Community Farm, Albany, California, United States - DLSLS.P.R2 | ecosystem: Environmental > Terrestrial > Soil > Agricultural land | place: USA... | reverse complement strand
GCAATCGCCGCCCTAACCGCTGATTTGGTGGAAGCGGTCGCGTGTCTGGAGGCGAACTGGGTCGGTCAGCGTGTCGTCACAGCGGACACCGCTCGCGACGTTCACGAACTTCGTGAGCGTGCTGAAAGGCTATTCGCCAGCTGGAGCTGAGTCTCGCTCGTTGACTGCTCGCATGGCTGCGAGAAGTTGCGCGCTGAGTTCCACTCCACGCTCAGCGGCGGCCTTCGCATCGGAAACGTGCCGCTTGACACGACTATCAGCCTCACCAAGTGCCGCCAGACGTTGCTCAAGGATGCCCACGAGCGCAGCAAAATCCGCTTGAACGGTTTCGGCGACTGATGCTCGATCTGTGAAATCCAAGCGTTCAGACTGGGCGGCTTCCAGATTGTCCTTATCCATCACGACGCGTTTCACTCTGCAGCAGTGGACCACGCGTGGTGGCGAACCGAGAAACACCGCCCTTTATGCCGGGTAAGTCTCCACGCACGCGCACTATGCCAGATCGACCTTAACGTAGTTGAAACGGGGGGGCGCCGTCACGTCGGCGCCCCGGGTCGAAGGCCCGCCGCCGGGGTTGGGGAGGAGAGGGACGGGCCTTCTTGCCGGCAGTGCAATGTGCAGGCCAGCGAACACCGTCGCAAGCTGGCGAAACCTCGTAGGTAGATTCCGGCATCGGGTTTGCAGCCAACAACCTCCGTGCCGCTACCGACCGGCTGCGGGGGTTTACCCGAATGGCTCGGGCTCCAGGCGGCGCATAAGCCGCTTCTCTTACGACTTGCCGGCCATCACTGCCGGTACTTTGGAGGTTCGGGACATGGCATCACGTTCTATCGCGCTACTCTTCGCTGGAGCTCTGATCACGGCAATCCCCGCGAGCACACAGGCAGCTGAAGTGCAGGGCATCGTGGTTACAAATCAGCACGGACAGCTGACGGTAAAAACTCCGGGCGGAGATCAGACGATTCACCTCGGCCCGAACGTTCGCGTTCGGTCCATTTCGGGCACCTTCAATGGCAAGAAGGAGGTAGTGCCCACGGCCTCGTTGCTCCCCGGCTTGCCGGTCATAATCGAGACTGACGCGAACGGGCATGCCGTCGAAGTCGACTATAAGGCGAAGGACTATAAGACCGCCGCCCAGATACAGGCCGGCGTTCAGGAGACCGCGCGCCGCGAAGCGGAATTGCGCAGTGCCTATTCCAAAATGGGTGATTGGGACATCCGCAAGGAGGATAACATTTACTTCAAGTCGGGCAGCGCAGTGATTTCGGCCTCCGACAAGGACAAATTGCGCGAGCTTGCTGGAGAGGCGGCCGGGCACAAAGGTTATGTGATTTCGGTCTTGGGTTATGCAGACCCTCGCGGTAATGCTGCCGCGAATGAGAAGCTCAGCAATCGTCGGGCACAGGCAGTGATCAACTATCTCAAGCAAAGCGGTAAGGTCTTGCCCGGGCGTGTGCTCGGCGCATCCGCCATGGGCGAGATGCACATCCCGGTTGATAAGCCGGATGCGGCCAGCTTGCAGGGCGCCCGAAAAGTGACCGTGCGCGTGCTGACCAGCGCGGCACATCTGAAGCAATAATGGGGATTACGGCCGCCGGGCCGAGCAGCGATGCTCGCCCGGCGAGCATTGGCGACTTCGATCGGTTCATATTCGTCGTCGGCGCACCACGATGCGGAACGACGACCTTGTCGCGCTTTTTGAAAGAGCATCCGGCGATCAATTTTCCCGCGCTTAAGGAACCTCACTATTTCGCTCTCAACGACCTGCGCGGTCTTTCCGACGAGGAACTCCGGAAACGGGTTGAGGCCGAGTTTCTTGGACGTTTCTTTCGCCATCAGCCGAGCCGCCGCATCGGAGCCGATTGCTCCGTCACTTATCTCTACACGCCAGAACTGATGGAGCCGATCCTTCGGCTTTGGCCGGACTCGCGGTTCATCATTGCGCTGCGCGACCCACTGACGATGCTACCCTCGCTTCACAGACGGCTGGTCTTCATCGGGGACGAGCAGTTTCCAACTTTCGCGAAGGCTTGGGCAGCAGTCCCTGATCGAGCCCAAGGCCGTCGCATTCACCGCCGCTGCTCTGATCCGCGGTTCCTTCGTTACGACGAGGCAGGCCGCTTCGGCACCTACGTCGAACGGTTGTTCTCCGTCGTCGGCAAGGAACGGTGCCTGCCGGTCATCTTCGATGATCTCAGCATGGACCCTGAGGGTCAGTATCGCCGCGTCATGGACTTCTGCGGCTTAGAACCGGTGCGTGGCACGGACTTCAGTGCTCAGCGGACCGGTAAGGGCGTTCGCTTCCACTGGCTGCAGCGTCTACTCAAGCGGCCTCCGACATCGCTTAGGAATTACCTGGTGACCGACCTGCACCTGAAGCGTACGGGCGACGACGATGAGGCCGCAGGCGCGGCGGCTCGCGGTAAGATCATGTCGGTCCGTAAGCGGCTGCTGCGATGGAACAGGGTTGCGCAGCCTGCGGAGCGGGTCTCGCCGACCGTGCAGAGACAGGTCCGTGCGCAGCTGAAACAGGAGATCGATCGCCTCGGTCGACTTATCGATCGGGATCTCACGCATTGGCTTCAGCCGGACGATGAGAAGGCGACTTAAAACGGCAGGCCCGCAAGCGTGCCGAGGGTTACACGCTCACGGGCCCTTGCGAGGGTTCGGCGCCTAATGAGAGAGAGGTAGCCGGCAAGCCTCGCTTAAGGTCAGAGCTCGGAAGGGGGCCGAACGCAGTGACCTTGGGCGGTGAAATACCGCGCGCGCCCGGCAGCGTGACATCGGGGGAACTCCCGACAAGCCGCTTCGCAGTTCCCGATATATTAGAGGGCCTTAGTCGGCGGTTGCTAGCGAGACAGGGAAGGGAACGGAGGCGAAAACCTCGTTCACTGGTTTCGTGTCCGGCAACACATAGACCACGCCCGTGGCACTCTTGTCGGGGAATAGAGGTTCCACGACGCTCTTATAGAAGTCCCGGGGCACGTTGATGCAGCCGAACGTGATGCGATTGTCGCCGGCTGTTGGCGACTGCAGCCGACGGAGGCGGTGTTCCCTGGCGTTGCTCGTGATCACCGGATGGAGCGAGATCGCACTGCCATAGTCGACCCACAGCACCTGCTTGTGGCCCGTCGCCGGGCCCATCTTCGCAATGAACCGGCCAGCCGGCGTCGTCCTGTCTTTCACGGGGATATGCGACAGCTCACGATTACCGACTTCAGGAGTCGAATCATCGCCCTTGGCAATGCCGAGCAGGACCGGAGCGTGGCCGAGCGGCTGGCCGTTCGAGTCGTACACGAACAGCTCGGCGCTCATCTTGTCGATGACCATGAATGGGCGATCACCATTGTCACGCGTTGCGATGACCCAGTTCGTTAATACCGTCGCGTCCGCCACCGGCTGAGCGGTCTGATCTGGAGCGGCCTCCGTCGAGAGTGCCGCAACGTCTGGCGAAGCGGTCGCGTCGGCCGCTGCCGCAGCCTCCTGCGCCGAAGCTGCCGTACCGATCCAAATCGTCAGGGCGGCCGCAATGGCCGCCCCCCGTTTCAATTTAAACAATGCCCGTCATCCCGCATCTTTTCGGTTCCGCGACCGCATTGAGCGGCCACATGCAGCTGACGCACAGGGGGCCTAAAAGTTCAGCCCCGCGGTCTCTTGTGTGCAGCCAGTTGCTGCTCGATGCTGTCGACACGCCCGCTCAGCTGGTCAACCCGGCCATTCACGGCCTGAGCCGCGCTGAGTGCCTGCTGCGCCGTAGCGTTGGCCTGCTGGGCTGACGTTTCCACCGCAGCGACCCGGCCCTCGAGCGCACTGACACGGTCGTTCACGACGGCGATGTGCTTGTTCACATAATCTTCGGTCGCGCAGCCGCTAAGGCTCAGCGCGCCGACCATCGCCATTCCGGCAGCCGCGATGCTCTTACTCGGTAAGGGCATAACCCACTCCTCTGGTTTTGGAGCTTCTAGGCGAAGCTCGTTTCGCAACGTGAAGTCACCTTCACAGCAGCCGTGATCCCCGGCCGCAGCCCGTTATCCCCGCTTCGCAAGCATTTTCATTAGGTAGAAGTACGGAGTTGATCAGGGCAAATACCCACATTTTCCGGAACCTCAGGCGAGCTTGCGATAGAGGCGAACTACCAGCTCTTCCGCGACGATCATGGTGACCACCACGATGATGAGCCAGACGATGCCATGAAAGACGCCTTCAAACCGCACCTTGTCGCCAAAGACGAAGGACAGCGCCTCCAGGATTACGAACTTCGAGCCAAAGAGGATCAACCAAGCCGTAAAATATTTAGCCCCTTTCCAGGCTGCGCCGGTCTTGCCTTCAAAGAGATGCAGAACCTTGTGCTCGGCAACGATGGTTAGCTGGAGCAGGGCTTGGAGCAGGATGGCCGCAAGCAGTATCGTCGTGAAATCGTAGACGTGCACCTTGTTCGAATATTCGTCGAACAGTCCGAGCACCGCCAGATCGACAAGCGCGCCGGTGAAATGACGCAGGAACAGCCTCTGCCGATCGGAAGCGCTGTGCATGTTGGTCGGCAATAGCGCTTCGACCGGGAGCCCTTTAGCCTCGCCGCCGGCAGGTCGCAGCGGCGGATCCAGATCCGCGGTAGTCGAAATGACCATCAATCGCCCCCTATTGCGGCGGATTAGTACTGGGGTCGGGAACCGTCACGTAGACGACCGTGTCACCCTCGTATTGAGGCCGATAATAGGCTCCGCCGCAGCTGTAATAATTGTAGCCAGAATACGGATATGGCGAGCAGCCGCCGGGTAACGCATAATATGCTGATCCGATTGCGGCTGCGGTCATGCCCGCGACAGCGCCGATCGCAATGCCGGCACCTAACGGATAGTCACCCCAGCCGTTCCAGCCGCCGCAGCAGCCGCCACCCCAATTCCCATTGCCATTGCCGACGTTGACGCTGTTTCCGACATTGATGTTGCCATTGTTGACGTTGTTGCCGCCGCCTGGGCGAGTGCCGGGCCGCCCTGCGCCGCCGACCCCGCCGACACCGCCGACCCCGCCGACACCGCCGACCCCGCCGACCCCGCCGACCCCGCCGACACCGCCGACACCGCCGACACCGCCGACCCCACCGGCACCGCCAACGCCGCCTGGTCTGCCGGCTCCGCCGACTCCTCCAGGACGACCGGCCCCGCCGACGCCGCCCACTCCGCCGACGCCGCCGGGCCCCGCCGGCCGATTGTATCCGGCTCCGCCCGGCCGGCTGTAACTGCCGCCGCGGCTGAAACCTGATCCACCGTAGCCGCCGCCTCCGCGATTATAGCCGCCCGCGCCACTGCGACCGTAGCTTCCGCCGCCGCCACGGCTCATGCTCGTTGAGCCACCGCGACTAAATCCTCCGCCGCCGCCACCACCGCCACGGCTGAAGCCGCCGCCGCCGCCGCCGCGGCCGCCGCCGCCGCCGCCGCCACGACCGCCGCCGCCGCGAGCGTCGACCTCCTGAACGGTGAATGAGGCCAAGCCGATGAAAGCGCTAAGCAACGCCATGCGATAGAGACGACCGCGCATCTTACTCTCCCTTGTACGTTGCTAGCTGGATGCGCTTCGCATCAGCGTCAGGAACGAAGCTGAAGTCGGCGTCCGAGTAGGTGGGGTTCACCTGCCACGAGAGACGCGACGTGAAGGTCGGGCGCGCCGGGTCGCTGCGGTCGACGATTACCATCTTCCGAGGGAGCGGCTGATCGCCCTTCTGAATCCACACTTCCCAATCGATATCGGCTTCGCGGAAGGCGTAATGCTCAGTCGCGGCGCCATCGATTGTGGCCGGGCCCACGTCATAGGCTGACTTGAGCGCCTTGATCCGGTCGGCGTTCATCCCTTCGCCCCAACGGAACAAGTCCACCAACGGCAATGAGATGCCAAACTTGTTGTAGATGGCGTCCAGCACTTCCTTGTTGGTGCCAGGGGCCGGAACGCTGGCGTAGTAACCAAGCTTAGGCGAATAGACGGTGAAGGACTTGCCATCGTAGATGAAGCGACGGCTCTTCATGTCGCTCACATAGTCGATGACAAAGCCCGGCCGACGGATCTTGTAAGTGGTGGTTCCGTCGAGCTGGATGCGCTGGCCATCGTCCGTAACGACGTCGAGGCTGCCCTCGGTCGAGATGCCGAGCGTTTTCGCCTGCATGAGATAGTTGCTCATGTTCCTGAGCGCATCGACTGCGACGTCCTCGATCACGCCTTCGTTCGCCACGCGATCCTTGGTCGCCGCATGCGGATAGCTCATGCCCGCCTTGGAAGCTGATTTCGCGGGGGCTGCCGAAGAAGGCGCGTTCAATACCGTCATTGCGACGCCCAATGCTATCGCGGTGGATGGGAGACGAATCATACTCATTCTCCGTCAGTGGGTCTGCTGAAACTCATGACGGCGTAGCAGCGCCGGAGACCGGCCATCATCGGGCTAACCCTTGGAGTGGCGTGGTGCCGTCCCTGATGCCGGGGTCCCCATATCTATTGCCGAAGATACCGCCTTCGGTTGCGCGGCAAGTTGCGCTATTCTTTGTTCCGAAGATCGGGCGCATCCGGATTGGGGGGTGATGATTGCCGGGAGCCTTTAGGGTCGTCGTCTGCAGCGCAGCCCATCGCATTAAGAGTCGCTTATCCCACGTGGGGTTTACCCCGATTGGAAAGGACCTTGCCGTCCTTCAGCATCAATCTTGCCTAGGCAGTTTGTGGCTCATCTCTGCGCCTCACGTCGCTGCCCGGGGGAACTCAAGGGGTGCCCGTAACGGTGAGTTCCGGCACAAGGAATTGGTGAGCGAATGACGAGCCCAATCAGGCGGATTATCATAGTCGATGATCACGACGCCGTCCGTCGGGGCGTTCGGCAGTTGCTTGAGACCAAGCCATATTACCAGGTGGTTGGCGAGACTGCAGACGGGCGCTCCGCGCTTGAGCTGGCGCGCCAAACCCGGCCCGATATCGCAATTCTCGACTACTCAATCCCAGAATTGAATGGGTTCGACCTCGCGCATGCATTGAAGCGCGAATTCCCGCGCATCGAGATCCTCGTCTATACAATGCACGATCGTGAAGAGATCATCATGGACGTACTTCGCGCCGGCGTGCGCGGCTTCGTCCTGAAGTCCGACACCGAGAAACACCTGCTCGCAGCGCTCGACGCGTTGTCGATTCATCGCTCCTACTTTTCGGGAGCGATTTCAGATGCACTGCTCAACCAGTTCCTCGAGAGCAAGCCGGCCTCACTCGCGAGCAGCCTCACGCACCGTGAACGCGAGATCGTTCAGCAGGTAGCCGAGGGACGGATCAACAAGGAAATAGCGCAGCGTTTAAGCATCAGCGTGAAGACCGTCGAAACGCATCGCGCAAGTGCCATGCGAAAGCTTAAGCTGAGAACGACCGCGGACTTGGTTCGCTACGCCGTCAGGAACCAGCTGATTCAGCCCTGAACAGGGTGCTCAACCAGCAGGAGGTCAGGCCCCGAAGGCGGGGTCTGCCCCTTCACTCCTGCGACTTCGAGAGGTATTTGCACGCATAGCTCGGTGCCGTGGGGCCGGCGGCTTATGCTGCAGTGACCGCCAATGCTTCCTGCCCGATGGCGCATCCCGCGAACGCCGATCCCTTCCGAGCGCGCCAGTGCGTGGGTCGATAGTCCAATGCCGTCGTCGCGGACGGTTAGTTCCAGCTTATCATGGCTCCGGAGCAAGACGACCTGAACATGACTGGCATGCGCGTGGCGGTGAACGTTGACGAGCGCTTCCTGCACGATGCGAAGCAGTGCGAAGCTCGTCCGCTCGTGGAGCGTCGATGCATCGAAATTGCATTCAAAAACTGTCCGAATACCGGTTCGGCTTTCGAATCCGCGGACCAAAGCCTGAAGGGCCTCGCGGAGGCCGCGTTCGCCGAATTCGGCCGGATAATGGAGGAACGCGAGCGCCCGCAGTTCCTGATCGATGTGCTGGACCGCGTCTGAGATCTCCTGGATCAGCGGATTGTTGACCGCCGACGGCTCCACGACTCGAAAACGTGCCAGGCGGAGCTGCAGCGCCACAAGGAGCTGGCCGGCGGAGTCATGCAGCTCCTGCCCAAGGCGCTGACGCTCGTATTCGTGGATTTTCAGGAGTTCGTCGAACTCATGCTGTCCGGCAGCGCTCGGAACGTCCGGCGTCGCGGGCAACCCGGACGCGCGGGCGAGACCGGCCGCTGCGGCCGCCGCTTCGATCGCCTGCAGTTCGAATTGGTGGCTCATTCGATCGGAACCCCCGGGCGCCACTCAGAAAAGCAAGGTGGCGACTACTGACTCGGCTCACGTAACATACATCAAACTTACTAGGGAGTCTGCAAGCGTGAGTAAGTATTTGCGGTCACAGCCTTTTTGGAGCCATCCATGTGGCAGGAGTGCTTTATAGCGCTCAGTTGTTACCCGCATATTTCAGTCTGGAACAATCGGTCGCCAGTTCCCTCGCCGTCTGGCTCTTCGGCGAAGCCCCACGCCTTTCGTTTGACTGTGACGACCGTTGGCCAGTGTCACCGCATCTGAGACTCAGATAAACCTTGAGAGGCCTGAATGGATTGATCTTACGCAGCTAACGGCTGTTGCAAAGATGCAACGGGTCTCGCCTCGATCGACCGGACGTCCGGATTAACCCCGATTTTCCCCACGTTTTCGCGTGGCCAGAGTCCCCGACGTCGCAACCGCTCCAACTGCGTGCATGGACGGCGCGGCCCCTGTCATCGTCTCGGGCGAGGAGAGCAATATGAGAAAATATTTACTGGCAACGACCGCGTTGCTGATGTTTGCGACGCCAGCCGTGGCGAAGGACCATTCCGGATACGTGGGGCTTGAAGGGGGCTTTCTTTGGCCCAAGGACCCTAGCGGCGGAAAAATCCTTGTAGACTATTCGGCAACTCAGGTCCCTGCGACTCCGCTCGCGCCGCTGCCACCTGACGTGACGATCAACGGCGCCTTTGGCAATCTCAACTCCAAGGGCGGTTACGACATTGATCTCATCGGCGGCTACGATTTCGGCATGTTCCGGGTTGAGGGCGAGCTTGGGTATAAGCATTCGAAAATCGAGGGGAATCTCGATCAGAGCACGATCGACGCAATCAACGCTGCTTTGAACCGGCCAGTCGTGAACCCGCTCGTGTTGCCCGGCCTTGTGACCGCGGACTTCGATCTCAGCAACAAGGTCCACGTGTGGTCCGGCATGCTCAACGGACTTCTTGATTTCGGCGGCAACGGCGGAATCGGAGGCTATGTTGGTGCAGGTGTCGGTTACGCGAGCGTCCACGCGTTTGATAACAGCAGGAGCGGCATTGCCTGGCAGCTGCTTGCAGCGGTCTATTATCCGGTCAGCGACAACATCGATATCGGCCTGAAGGGCCGGTATTTCATGACCGGCAACTTGAACAACAGCGACACCTTCAACTTCACGGGCAATCCCAGGACGGTGACGGTCGGCGAATCCTCTGTCGTGCAGACTGTAAATGCCGCTGTATTCACCAACTCCTCATATAAGTTCAAAGAGGGAAGCCTGCTGCTGAGCTTGGTGTATAACTTCGCCTCGCCACCGCCACCGCCACCTCCGCCGCCTCCCCCGCCACCTCCGCCGCCTCCGCCGGCGACGCAGACGTGCCCGGACGGTTCGGTGATCGAGGCAACGGCGACGTGCCCAGCCCCGCCACCGCCACCGCCACCACCGGCGCCGGTCGAGCGCGGAGAGCGCGGCAACTAGGTTGCGTTTCGGGAGGCCCTCTTCGCTCGAAGGGGGCCTCTCTTTTAATGGTGAAACAAAGCGGCCGCCTCGAGCGGCCGTTTTTGCGCGCAGCTAGGCCTTGATGGTGTTGCCGTCCTTGCAGGTCGCCACGGCTGCGGTGCGATATTGAGACTGCCCGGGCGCCTTACGCTCGATCTTCACACGATCGTGATCGACAGCGATCGTTTTGACCTCGCCTCCGTTAATCGCGGTCCGTAGGATCTCCTGTCCGGTAGCGGCGTCGTAGACGCGGAAGAATATCCACTCGCCAGGCGCGCTGCTGCTCTGGATGTTGCATGTGTCGGCAGTCGTCGGACTGCCGCTTGCCAGCGCAAGCCCAGCGGCGATTTGAGCGAGACTGGCCATATGGTGTCTCCTTCGACAAACCTCCCCTAGCTCATCGGTTGCGAAGTTGAATTGCGGCAAATCCCTACGCTGATCTTGGACCGCTTCGCCGGGACGCTAAAGGCAATAGCAGGCTCATCATTCCGATGGCGAAGGTGCATGCGATGGCGAATTGCACAACGCGTGAGCCCCATGTTCCGGAATTGGATGTGCCTTTAAGCAGAGCGAGACCGAAAATGACCATGGTCGCGTTGTAGGCAACCAACGCACCCCCTCCCTGGGGTCCGCCTTTGACGATTATGCTGCCGAAGCCAGCGCCGATTAGGAACGTGATAAGCGCAAGCGCTGGGAGAGACGGCGCAATCTGAAGCAGGTAGTAAGCGGCGACTGCAATGAAGCCGCCGAGGAAATTGCCCATCAGCTTGGCGGCTCCGCTTGCTGCGCCGCGCTCTTGTTCCATCTTCGCTACGAGGAGCACGACTGTAAGCAGCACGGGAATGGCGTCGGTGAGTCCGAACATCAGATAGATCAGCATCACCGGCAGGACGATCGCCACTCCCAATGCTGCAGCGAGCACGGGATTGTCATGACGCGCCACCTCCGGATCGGGGTTCTTGGGCGATGGCAGTGGCCAGATCGCGAATGCAATCCAGGTGAACACGACCGCAAGTGCCATCGAGCGCACCAGCATGCTCGGAAACAGCCCGGCAAATTGTGAAACCGTCAATGTTACGACCGGTACGACGGTGAAGCAGATCAGGAGCAAGGTCAAAGGAAGCTGACCCTTCGCTTGCGCCAATCCAACGAACGCCATGAACATCATCAAGCCTATGATGATGAAGAGTAGGTAAGGCACCTGACTAAGCCACGTGGTGAAGAAGAAGGCGAGCCATGCGCAGACTGCCATGACGATCACCAGTGATACGCCCACCTTGAAAGGAGGTGAGGCCGGCAAGCTGGCGATCAGGACTCCCGTCAGAACCGGCGCGAGCACTGACGGCTGCCAGTTCATGAACTCGCAGACTATGAAGGCTGCCGTCGTTGCAAAGCCGAAGCGGA
>Ga0308174_10001429_pt1 | contig 11153 bp, 7 predicted proteins | sample PhyPR2_FD_203894 | JGI IMG/M metagenome (GOLD analysis project Ga0308174, IMG submission 203894) | Soil microbial communities from UC Gill Tract Community Farm, Albany, California, United States - DLSLS.P.R2 | ecosystem: Environmental > Terrestrial > Soil > Agricultural land | place: USA... | reverse complement strand
CGCCATGGCGGCTAATCTCACCGGTCAGGTGCGCAATATCGCGGAGGTCACCACGGCGGTGGCGCTCGGCGACTTGTCGAAGAAGATCACAGTGGACGTGAAGGGCGAGATCCTCGAGCTCAAGAACACCATCAACACGATGGTGGACCAACTCAACGGCTTCGCCGGCGAGGTGACCCGCGTGGCCCGCGAAGTGGGCACGGAAGGCAAGCTCGGCGGTCAGGCGCAAGTGCGCGGTGTCGCCGGCACCTGGAAGGATCTCACCGATAACGTGAACCTCATGGCAGCGAACCTCACCGGACAGGTCCGCAACATCGCCGACGTGACGACGGCCGTCGCCAAGGGCGACTTGTCGAAGAAGATCACCGTGGACGTGAAGGGCGAGATCCTCGAGCTCAAGAACACGATCAACACCATGGTCGACCAGCTGAACGCCTTTGCGAGCGAGGTGACTCGCGTCGCGCGCGAAGTGGGCACCGAAGGCAAGCTGGGTGGTCAGGCGCAGGTGCCTGGTGTGGGCGGCACGTGGAAGGACCTCACCGACAATGTGAACGTCATGGCCACGAACCTGACCAACCAAGTGCGCGGAATTGCCGAGGTCGTGACCGCGGTGGCCCAAGGTAACCTGAAGCGAAAACTGTCGGTCGACGCGAAGGGGGAAATCGCCGCGCTCGCCGATACGATCAACTTCATGATCGATACGCTCTCGACGTTCGGCGACCAGGTGACGAACATGGCCCGCGAGGTCGGCATCGAGGGCAAGCTCGGCGGTCAGGCCCGCGTACCCGGCGCTGCCGGCTTGTGGCGCGACCTCACCGATAACGTGAACCAGCTGGCGGCAAACCTAACCAATCAGGTTCGTTCAATCGCCGAGGTGGCGACCGCCGTGACGAAGGGCGACCTCACGCGATCGATCGCCGTTCAGGCGGCCGGCGAAATGGCCGCGCTCAAGGACACGATCAACGAGATGATCGGCAACCTGAAGGATCAGACGCTGAAGAATGCCGAGCAGGATTGGCTCAAGACCAACCTCGCTCGCTTCAGCCGCATGCTCCAGGGCGAGCGCGACCTCGCGACCGTCTCAAACCTCATCATGTCAGAGCTCGCGCCGCTGGTGAATGCGCAATATGGTGTCTTCTACGTCACCAAGCGCGAGGAAGAAGAGACTAAGCTCGAACTCGTGGCGAGCTACGGAGCGGAGACGCCCGAGCAATTGAAGCAGGAGTTCCACCTCCGTGAAGGACTCATCGGCCAAGCGGCCGCTGATCGCCGGCCCATCCTCTTGAAGGAAGTGCCGCCCGAGTTCATCCGCATCGGGTCGGGCCTCGGCCACGCCAAGCCGGCGAACGTGAACATCCTGCCCGCGCTTTTCGAGGACGAAGTGAAGGCGGTCATCGAGCTCGCCTCGTTCAACGAGTTCAACGAAACGCACCAGAGCTTCCTTGATCAGCTGATGGAATCCGTCGGTATCGTGCTCAACACGATCGCGGCCACCATGCGCACCGAGGGTCTTCTGAAGCAATCGCAGCTCCTGACCCAGGAGCTGCAGGCGCGGCAGACCGAGCTCACCCGCAAGCAACAGGAGCTGCACGCAACGAACGAAGAATTACAGGAGAAAGCGCAGCTCCTCGAGAACGAGAAGAAGCAGGTTGAAGCGAAGAATATCGAAATCGAAATGGCGCGGCGCGCGGTCGAGGAGAAGGCCGAGCAGCTCGCGTTGACGTCCAAGTACAAATCCGAGTTCCTTGCCAACATGTCGCACGAGCTTCGGACGCCGCTCAATTCGCTGCTCATCCTATCGAAGCTGCTGGCCGACAACGCGCAGGGCAACCTCAACGAGAAGCAGGTCGAGTTCTCGAGGACGATCAATTCCGCGGGATCGGACCTTCTCAACCTGATTAATGACATCCTCGACCTGTCGAAGATCGAATCCGGTACGGTGACGATCGAAGTCGGCGAGATGCCGATGCAAAATCTCAAGCAGCACATGGAGCGGACATTCCGTCAGCTCGCTGCTGACAAGGGACTCGACTTCAACGTCAAGTTCGACGGCAAGTTGCCGCAGACCATCCGAACCGACGAGAAGCGGCTGCAGCAGATCGTGCTGAACCTGCTGTCGAACGCTTTCAAGTTCACGTCGAAGGGCAGTGTCACGCTTGGCGTTCGCTGCGCCGACACCGGCTGGAGCCCGACGCACCCGGTGCTGCGGAATGCGGATCGCGCGATCGAGATTGCCGTGATCGACACGGGCATCGGCATCCCGGTAGACAAGCAGAAGCTCATCTTCGAGGCCTTCCAGCAGGCCGATGGTACGACCAGCCGCAAGTACGGCGGTACGGGTCTCGGCCTTTCAATCAGCCGCGAGATCGCGCGCCTGCTCGGCGGTGAGCTTCAGGTCCGCTCGACACCGGGAGAAGGCTCGATCTTCACCTTGTACGTGCCGCTCGAGGCGCAGGCTGCGGCGGCGACTGCCGCGATCGGAGCTCCGATGCGTTACGACAACAGCGGGGCCGTAGTCCCCTCGGCGCTCCCGACGGGATTTGAGGTTAGCGATGACCGCGACGATTTGGGCAAAGAACCGTTCGTGCTCATCGTCGAGGACGATCCCACGTTCGCATCGATCCTGCTAGATGCCGCGCATGAAGCCGGCCTGAAGGGCGTCGTCTCGACCGCGGGTGCGGGCACGCTAAGCATGGCACGCAAGCTTCAGCCGACAGCGATCACCCTCGATCTTGGGCTTTCCGACATCGATGGTTTCGTGCTTCTCGACCTGCTGAAGCACGATCCGCAGACGAGCCACATCCCGATCCACGTCGTCTCCGGCAAGGATCGCAGCAAGTCGGTCATCGGTATGGGCGCATTCGGAATCACCGAGAAGCCGGCGCAGCGCGAGGACCTCGTGCGCGTCTTCGGTGACCTCCGTAAGCACACCGACGCGCACAAACCGAAGCGCAAGAAGGCGGCGAGTACCGTTGCCGTTCGACCTGTTGCCGAGCTTGCCGGCGCCAAAGTGCTCATTGTGGACGATGACATCCGCAACATCTTCTCGCTGACGAGCGTTCTGGAGAGCCACGATGTGGAAGTACTCCATGCGGAGCGGGGAAAGGATGGGATCCTGATTCTGGAGCAGACGCCGGGCGTCGACATTGCGCTGATCGATATCATGATGCCCGAAATGGATGGGTACGAAACGATGAAGCACATCCGCGAGCGCCCGGAGCTTGCCGATCTGCCGTTGATTGCCGTGACGGCCAAGGCCATGAAGGGCGACCGGCAGAAGTGCCTGGACGCGGGCGCTTCCGACTACATCGCAAAGCCGGTGGACATTGAATTGCTGCTCGCGCTCCTTCGCGTGTGGGTTGCGCGGTCTCGGGAGGCGGCTGCATCAGCAGCGCCGCCGATCCCGATGGAGGCAGCGGAGTAACGCATGAACGGCCCAGCGGGACAGATCCCGGCACAGGCGACTCTTGAGCCTGACGCCCTCGAGATGACGGAGGCGGAACGGCCGCGCGTCCTCTTGGTCGATGACGACGAGCGCAACCTTCTAGCGGTGCAAAGCATCCTGGAGGATCTCGGCGACGTTGTGACTGCTCGGTCGGGCGAGGAGGCGCTGCGGCACCTGCTCAAGGGCGAGTTCGCCGTCATTCTGCTCGATGTCTACATGCCCGGCATGGACGGCTACGAAGCTGCCCAGATCATCCGCAGTCGCGACCAGACCAAGGGCATCCCGATTGTTTTCCTGTCAGCGGTCAACAAGGAAGCCGAGCACCTGCTGCGCGGCTATTCGATGGGCGCGGTCGACTATGTGTTCAAGCCGGTCGACCCGATCGTGCTTCGATCCAAGGTGGCAGTATTCGTGGACCTCTTCGCCAAGTCGAAAGAGGTCGAGCGCAAGGCGCGGTACGAGCAGGCGCTTCTGGATGCGACCATTCGCGCAAACGCTGAGCGCCTGCGCGCGGAGCAGGAACTGCGCCGCGCGGAACAACGACAGGCAGCGATCATCCAGTCCTTGCCAATGGTGCTGTATCTCGACCCGTACGGCGCAACCGCCAGGCGGCCAACCTATGTCAGCGGCGACTTCGAGGGGATCACCGGGTTCAAGCTGGATCAGATCTCAGAAGACTCGACCCTTTGGCAGGACCGGCTGCACCCCGACGACCGTGAGCGGGTTCTTGAGGCAATGGCAGCACGGCGCAAGACGGGCCGCTCAGCAATCGAATATCGCTGGCTTTGCGCTGATGGGAACTACAAGCATTTCCTCGATCAGGCGGTGCTCCTGCGGGACGCGGACGGCAAGCCGGTCGAATTCGCCGGGACGTTGACCGACATAAGCGAGCAGAGATCGCTCGAGAGCCAGCTGATGCAGGCGCAGAAGATGGACGCGATCGGAAAGCTGACCGGCGGCATTGCGCACGACTTCAACAATCTGCTCGCCGCCGTCATTGGTGGGCTCGGCCTGATCGAGAAGAGGGCGCCGCTCGGCGATGATGAGCGCAGGATCCTCGCAATGACCAAGCGGGCGGCCGAGCAAGGCAGTGAGCTGGTCCGGCGGCTGCTCGCTTTTGCGCGCAGGCAGAAGCTAGAGCCGCACCCCATCGACCTATCGGCGTTGCAGGAGGCTGTCTGGGATCTGCTGACCCACACGCTCGGTGGGCTCGTGAATATCGAATGGCGAGCGGACAAGGACATATGGCCAGCCTTTGCCGACCGAGCACAACTCGAGCTCGCGCTCGTCAACCTGATCATCAATGCCCGTGACGCAATGCCTGCCGGCGGCAACGTCACTGTCGCTGTCGAAAACCAATCATTGACTGCTGAGAATTGGGCGGATCTGCCCGCCGGAGACTATGTGCTGCTGTCGGTCGCCGACGATGGCGTTGGCATCTCCGCCGACGATCTCGAGAAAGTCATGGAGCCGTTCTTCACAACGAAGGCGCCCGGCAAGGGAAGTGGGCTTGGGCTCAGCATGGTCTACGGCTTCGCCAAGCAATCTGACGGCGCCTTCCGCATCCACAGCAAGGTCGGCCGCGGAACCACAGCCGAGATCTGGCTTCCCCGAGCGCCCGCACATGCGAGCGAACCTGCGGAGCCGAAGCAAGACGCCCCGGGCCAGCCGATGCGAAACCTGCGGATCCTCCTCGTGGACGACCATGCGGAGGTGCGCAGCACCACGGCAGCCGTCCTCCACGATCTGGGCCACGAGGTGGTCGAAGCGGCGAATGGGAACGACGCACTGACAGTCCTCAAGAACGGCGATTGCGAGTATGATCTCATGATCAGCGACTACGCGATGCCAAATCTTTCTGGCACGGAGTTCCTGCGCGAGGCTCGAGTCCTCTGTCCCGGCGTTCCTGCCCTGATCATCACCGGCTACGCCGAAACTGACGCGATCCAGGACCGGCCCGATGGCGTCGAGGTGCTCCTGAAGCCGTTCACCCCCAATAACCTCGACGCTGCGCTTGGGCGCGTGGCGGGCGCGCTCGCTGTCTCCCGCTGAACACAGTTCCAGCGGAAGCACCAAAGGAGCCGCTAAGCCGATGAACGGAGAAACCTAATGTAAATCAGGTTGTTCGTCCTTACGCCTCGATCATGACAGTGAGTTTCCGTGTCTTCCGAAAATCCCCCCAGCGACCGAACCCTCGAAGAGGTGAGTTCGCGCCTGAATGACGGTCTTCAATCCTGCAAAGCGGTAATAGACAATTACCGTAAGATGCTTGCGGGGGCTGGGCCAACCACCACTACTGAACGCCACGACGGTCGGGGCGGAGAAAATACCGAAGGCTGAACAACGCGCGAGCAGCCCGGCACACGACGGGTCACCCGCGCGGACAACCCAGCGCGAGGCGATTTGGGCAGGGCGCCACCCTTCTCACCTCGGCGGATCGTCGAACCCATTGATCGCTCACCGACGGCGGCGATCTCGTAGACCGGAATTGTCTAAGGTGGGTTCCAGATAAGGCTCCGGAAGTTCACTCCGCCGCCGAACATTCCCCAGCGACCGGCGCAAGCGTAGAATAGCGCACCGTACGATGAACCTTTCTAGCCCCCACCGGCACCCATGCGAGTGGGAGAGCGACCGCAAATGATCTGGTCCGGGACAGTAAAGCGTCCCCGCACCGGCGATTCCAGCCGCGGCGCCCCCGAGGAAAAGGAGTTGCTTGCCCGCGTCGCGACTGACGACTTGCAGGCGTTCGAAATGCTGTACCGGATCTACCAGCCACGCCTCACTCGCTTCCTGCTCACGCTCATTCAGCGTCAGCAGCTCGTCGAGGAAGTGCTCGACGACACAATGATGGTCGTGTGGCAAACTGCAGGCCAATTCAGAGGTTCGAGCAAGCCGTCGACGTGGATTTTCGCCATCGCGTATCGGAAAGCGCTGAAGGCGAAAGCTCGCTGGCCGTACCCGGTTGAAGACCAAGAGAACGACACCCGCGTCAGCCCTGACGAAGGACCCGACGGACAACTTCACCATCAGCGACTGCACGATGCTCTCGTCGCCGCAATGGACCATCTGTCGTCACATCACCGCGCGGTCGTAGACCTCACCTACTTCCATGGGATGGGCTATCGCGAGATCGCCGAGATCATGGATTGTCCTGTCGACACAGTGAAGACCCGCATGTTCCATGCACGGCGCCGCCTCAAGCAGGCGATGTCCGGCAGCCTGGAAGACTGGATTTAGGATCGACCATGCCGACCCCATTCAATTCGGACGAAAGGCCGCACGACGAAGCCGAGGCGCTGCTGCCATGGTACGCGACGGGCCAACTCAAGGACGACGAGCGCGAACGTGTGGAACTGCATCTTTTGGCCTGCTCCGGTTGCCGTGAGCAACTCGGTGTTGAACGCCGGATGATCGGTGAGTTCCGCCGGTCTACTCCTGAACTGGAGTCCGGGTGGGCGCGGATGCGGGCGCGCATTGAACCGTCCTCGCGCGCTTCCGTACGTGCTCCGCGTAAGCGCGGATTGGCCGAAGTAATCTTGGAATTCTGGTCGGTGCTGACCCGGCCTGTGGTCGCCGCACTTGCAGCAGCGCAAATTGGCTTCGTCGCCGTGGCTTCGACATTGCTCATTTCGCTTAGCCAGCCCGCTTATCATGCGCTCGGATCTTCGCCGGAGCCCGCATCCGCCAACATGCTCGTCATGTTCCGCGAGGCTACGACTGTTCAAGAGGTCCGCGATGTTCTTCAAAGCACGAGTGGGACGATTGTGGGCGGTCCAACTTCCTCGGGCGCTTACCTGATCCACGTCGAACCTAAACACCGTCGGTCCGCTCTCGCGAAGTTGCAGTCGAACGACGACGTGCAGCTCGCCGCTGAGATCGACAGTGGGGTCTCTCAATGATCTGGCGGACCCTTTTTCGAGGGCTCGCTATTGCGCTGGCAACTCTCGGCGCATTGTTCGCGGTGCCTGCAATCGCCCGAGGAGAATCAGCTGCCGAGTCCGATCGCCAGATCCTGGTCATGGTCCGACATCCTCCCGACCATTATCGGCTGAATGGAGGTTATGGCGGCGGGTACGGGGACAACCTGACACGAAGCGCACGCGAGCGGCTCGCACGCGAGATCGCACGCCAGTACCGGCTGACGCTCGTCGAAGACTGGCCAATGCCGATGATTGGCGTCGATTGCTTCGTCATGGCCGTGCCCGATGAGAGGACAGCGCCAGCGGCGGCCGAACAGGTATCCCACGACAGCAACGTCGAGTGGGCCGAACCGATGGCCCTCTACAGCGCTCAAGGAACCGCGCACAACGATCCCCTCTACGCTGCCGAGCCCGCAGCGAGTCAGTGGCACCTCGCCGACCTTCACCGCGTCGCGAGCGGTAAGGGCGTGAAGATTGCAGTGATCGATAGCGGTATCGATGCAAACCACCCTGACCTCGCCGGCCAGCTTATCGTCGACCGAAACTTCGTTGCCGGTCAGTCCCTAGTCGCCGAGGAACACGGTACGGCCGTCGCGGGAATCATCGCCGCGAAGGCGGATAACGGAATCGGCATCGCCGGTGTCGCGCCGGGTGCGCGGCTGTTGGGGCTACGTGCCTGCTGGCAATCCAAGGGTGAGACAGTCTGCGACACGCTGAGCCTTGCGAAGGCGCTGTATTTCGCGGCCGAAAGCAAGAGCGACATCATAAATATGAGCCTCGCCGGACCTGACACGCGCCTTCTCCGCGCGATCATCTTGGTCGCCCTTTCGCGTGGCACGACTATCGTGACCGCCTATGATTCCAAGCTTGCGCAAGGAGGTTTTCCGGCTTCAGTGTCTGGCGTCGTCGCCGTGTCGAACAGCGTCTTGGCACCAGCGCGCGGCCATGTTTACACTGCGCCGGGGAACGACGTACCGACGACGGAGCCTGGAGGACGATGGTTTCTCGTCAACGGGAGTTCATTTGCCGCGGCACATGTCAGCGGGCTCGTCGCTCTGACGCGGGAGCGTCGGCGCTCGCCAAGTGCGAACTTGGTCAGTCAACGGCCGGATGGTGGGACAATCGATGCCTGCGCAACCCTGATGCGCGCCGCGGCTGGTTGTGATTGCTCGTGCGGCTCGGGCCGCTTCGCTGCCGCGACGGGCGGTCGCTAATTCCTTCGCGGCAGGCGCGTTCCTTTTCGCTGCTTTCCTGGTCACGGCCGGCTCGGCTTCCGCTCAACAGCTTGGCGGCGCCGTGTCGGCCTATAGTGACAGCAGGTTTCGCGGCTATTCGCTCAGCGAAGACAGACCAGTCGCGGTCCTCGAATTGTCATATGACCATCCAAGCGGGGTCTACCTCGCGCTGGCGGGTAGCGGTGTGGCCGCGCGAGCCGAAGGCCCGCAATTTCTCGGAGTTCAAATCAACGGCGGCTATGCGACCCGTCTGGCTTCGGGTCCAACGTTGGATGTCGGCGCAGTACACTCGACGTACTCGCACTACTCCGGTCTGGGCGGAAGCCGCACTTACACGGAGCTTTACGCGGGGATTGCGCTGAAGTCGGTATCGTCGCGGATTTCCGTTTCTCCGGATTATTTCGGGCACGGCTGGACTGTGCACCCGGAGCTGAACGGCCAAATCCAGGTGACGCGCAATTCGAGCATCAACGCAAATGTCGGACTACTGCTCCCAATGAGCGAAGCCGGTTACCGGGCGCACGCTCATCCAATCTACGATGCGCACGTGGGGGTCGACCAGGCGCTGGGCCGCTTCACGCTTCACGGTGCCGTTACCACCCGGGGTAAGCAGCAAGGCATCTATTCGACGGGACGCACCAGCCGGAACGCCTTCGTTATCGGCATCAGCTACGCACTTTGAACCCTACCGCGGGCCGCAGGCACCTACAGTGGCCGCCGAGAGCGAGCCGCGAGCCCCTCGCCAGCCCCCGTTCGCGACTTGCTCTCGGTGAGCGACGCATGAGCAATACGCCAGAGAGCAGCACGGCGTCGCATGCGTGATCTCCGCTGCGCAAGCACCAACCAGGGGGGAAATACCGACAATTCCCGATAGTGGCGGGTAGCCCCAAATCTTACGCCGTAACGGCAAGGGGCGAGCTCCTTGCCGCTCTGGGACGAGCGAGTGGCCCGGCGGTCCCCCGACCGGGCCACTTCGTTGGCCGGTAACGAGCAAATCGAGGCGGAGCGCGAGTGGCAGTCCAAGGCAAGATCGACCCGATGCATCAGTTTGCGATCTCGCCGATCGCGCCGCTGCACCTCGGCCGTTACGACATCAGCTTCACGACGAGCGCTGCCTGGATGCTCGTCGCGTTTCTACTGATATTCGGCTTCGTCGCGCTGGGCATGAAGCGCGAGCTGGTGCCGGGCCGCTGGCAAGCCGCCGTCGAAGGCGTCACCGGCTTCGTCGACGACATGGTCCGGGTGAACATCGGGCCCGAAGGCAAAAAGTTCACCCCTTACATCTTCTCGCTGTTCGTATTCATTCTCGTATCGAATCTGCTGGGTCTACTGCCGCTCGCAATCCTCCCCGGCCTGCATCCGTTCACAACGACCAGCCAGTTCAGCCTGACCGGCGTTCTTGCGGTGCTGAGCTTTTCGATCGTCATCATTGTCGGCTTCTGGCGGCACGGCCTGCACTTCTTTTCGCTGTTCGTCCCGCATGGCACGCCGGCGGTCATGGTCCCGCTCATCGCGGCGATCGAGTTCATCTCCTTCATGGTTCGACCGTTCAGTCTCGGCCTCCGCTTGTTCGTCGCGATGATCGCGGGTCACATCCTCATGGAAGTGTTCGGAAGCTTCATCGTCAGCGGCCTGCACGGCGGCGCGATGGGCCTGGGCGTCAGCGTCCTCAGCTTCCTGTTCATCGTGTTCGTCGTCGCGCTGGAACTGCTGATGTGCGTGATTCAGGCTTACGTCTTCGCGCTTCTGACGACGCTCTACCTCAACGACGCGGTCAATCTTCACTGATGCCCCAGATCACCCAACTCGCTGAGGTCTTTGCTTCCCAGCTCTTCTGGCTCGCGATCTTCTTCGGCTTGATCTTCTTCGTGATCGCGCGAGGCATGCTCCCGAAAGTGCGATCAACTATCGACGATCGCGATGCGAAAGTTGCCGAGGATTTGAAACAAGCTCAGGCGGCGCGAACGGGAGCCGAGCAAACCGAAGCAGCTTGGCGCGAGCGCATGGATGCCACGCGACAAGACGCGGCGCGTCTTGCTCAAGAGGCAAAACTGGCAAGCGCCCGCGAAACGGAAGCGCGCATCAAGGAAGCGCTCGACGAAATTGACGCGAGGGTGGAGCGCGCCAGGCTCCGCATTCGCGATGCGGTCGCAAGCGCTCGCGTGGAGATGGAAGTCGTGGCGACGGAGGCTGCACAGCAAATGGTTCAGCAGCTGACCGGCATCAAGGTCGACAAGAAGGAGGCATCGAGGGCGATCGAGGCCCAGCTGGCCGAAGTGCACCTCGCCACTCCGCAGCGGTCTGAAATGCCATCGAAGCACATCGTTTCTTGACGGGGGACAATCATGCAGGACCGCATCTTCGGCGACCGCGAAAAAGCGATGGAGGAAGCCTACTTCCGGAATGAGGACGCACGGCTCCTCGGCAAGCTCCGCCAGAAAGCGCACCTCGACGACATCGGTCTAGCGCTCGCCGAGGCGCTGCAGGTCAACAATCCCGACTTGCTGCTGCGGGCCAGGAGCCTGGGCATAACGCTGGACACTGCGGCGGCGC
>Ga0308174_10001428_pt1 | contig 11155 bp, 2 predicted proteins | sample PhyPR2_FD_203894 | JGI IMG/M metagenome (GOLD analysis project Ga0308174, IMG submission 203894) | Soil microbial communities from UC Gill Tract Community Farm, Albany, California, United States - DLSLS.P.R2 | ecosystem: Environmental > Terrestrial > Soil > Agricultural land | place: USA... | reverse complement strand
CGCCAATGGGAGCCGCTCTACTACATCGGCGGCGCGTTCGACACGCTGTCGCATACGGTCGACGTGCGCCGCATCGCGAGCGGGCGCGGACGCTTCAACATCCCGAACATCGGCATCTTCCTCTGGAGGCTCAGCCCGTTTTCGGCCACCGCCGTCGTGCCGCATGCCGATCCGGCGGCGCCGTGGCGCTTCTGGATGAGCCCGCTCGGCAACGACATGCCGCTCTTCAACAATCCGCAGACCGAGGAGCCGGTCACGCATCTGGCGCTGCCGATCGACGTGCCCGACCCGATCGGCCTGCGCGTCATGGATGCCCATCTGCCCGACTACTACGGCCAGAGCGTGCAGGTGCTGGTGAACGGAACCGCAGTCGATGCGGCAACGGTGCGGGTCTGCAACCTGAAGGACGATGCGCCCACATGGCTTACGCAGCCCGGCGACGGAAAGATCGTGATCGATCCGCGCTCGGGCCGGTTCGTGCTGCCGACGAGCATCGCGCCGGGGCCGGGCACTACGGTCACGGTGAGCTTTCATCGCGGCTTCAGCGCGGCCATGGGCGGCGGCGAATATGCCCGCGCGGCGAGCTTCGCGGTGGCGCCGAATGCGGGCGGTCCGGTGCAGCGCGTGCCGGCCGACCAGCCGACCATTCAGGGCGCGCTGAACGCGCTGGGCGGCGCGGGCGTCGTCGAGATCGCGGACAACGGCACTTATGCCGAGGCGCTGTCGATCGATGCTTCCATCGCCAACGCGACGCTCGAACTGCGCGCCGCCGACGGCTTCATGCCGACACTGCTGTTGCAGGCAGAACTCGACGTGCGCGGCGCGGCCCACACGATGGTCGCACTCAATGGCCTGCAGATCGCGCAAGCCCCGATCCGCGTGCCGGCCGCGCCCGACGCGAGCGGCCAGCCGAACCAGCTGAGCGCGCTCACGATCACGCATTGCACGCTGGTGCCCGGCGCCGCGATCGACCGCAACAACACGCCGGCCGATCCTTCCGCCGCAGCGCTCGTCGTCGAGCTGCCGGACACGGCGCTGACCCTCGCGAAATCGATCACGGGCGCGATCCGCTCCGATCCGTCCACGAGCACCACGGCGACCGACAGCATCATCGATGCGACGGTGTCCACCAACGTGGCCTATGCGGGCCTCGATGCGGCTTCGGCGGGCGGCACCCTGAGCCTCGACGCGGTGACCGTCATCGGCAAGGTCAACGCGAAGGTCATGCAGCGGATATCGAACTCGGTGCTGCTCGCCGCGCTGGCCCCGGCCGACACCTGGACGGCGCCCGTGCTCGCCGAGCGCCGCCAGATCGGCTGCGTGCGCTTCACCTATTTGCCCGTCACGTCGCGCGTGCCGTCGCGCTATCGCTGCCAGCCGCCGCTGCCGGGCGAGAACGTCGCGGCGCTTTGCGTCGTGGCGAACGAAGGGCTGCCGGTCGGCCTCGGTCCGCGCTTCACGAGCCTGCGCTTCGGCACGCCCGGCTATGCGCAGATGGAGCCCGTCACCGCCGATGCGATCCGCCGCGGCGCGAGCGACGAAGGCGAGATGGGCGCCTTCCATCAGCTGTATCAGCCGCAGCGCGAGGCCAATCTGCGCGTGCGTCTCGTCGAGTACCTGCGCGTGGGGCTCGAGGCCGGAATCTTTTGTGAAACATGAGGCGATCGCCACGGCCCGCCGCCTGTGAGCGTTGAGAGGAACTGTCATGAGCTTCGATGCCAGCCGCTTCACCTTCGACCCCTGGAACGACTACGCCGGCGTCGTCATGCAGCAGGGCCGCGTGCAACTCGACGAGGACTGGAACGAATGGGTGGCGGAGGTCATGCGCCGCATCCGGACCGGCACCGCCGATATCATCGGCATCGCTGCCGTGCCGCGCGCCACCACGCCCGACGGGTTCAACATCACGCCGTCGGCGAGTTCGTCGGGCGCCTTCACGCTGACGATCGGCCGCGGGCGCATGTACGTGGACGGCCTGCTCGCCGAGAACCACGGCCTGCCGGCGCCGAGTCCGCTGAAGTGGACCGACGGCACCCAGAGTGCGTCGGCGGCGCTCGCGCTGCTGTGGGACCCGGTGCTCGACGAAGAGACCGGCAGCACCGACGTGCCGTACGACCAGCAGCCGTACTACTTCGCGCCGATGCAGGCCTCGCTGCCGACGACACCCGGGCCTCACGTCGTGTATGTCGATGTCTGGCAGCGCGAGCTGACGCATCTGCAGGCGCCCGATCTCGTCGAGAAGGCGGTCAACGTCGATACCACCGAGCGCCTGCAGACCGTCTGGCAGGTCAAGGTGCTGGCGGACACCGGCGCGGGCACGGCCTGCGGCGCGGACCTCGGCGCCCTTCTGAACGCGGCCGGGATTCACCCGTCAGCCTCGCGCCTGACGACCGACGCGATCGACGTGCCGCTGCCGACCGACCCTTGCCAGATTCCGTCGGCAAGCGGCTTCAAGGGTCTGGAAAACCAACTCTACCGGGTCGAGATCCACCAGGACGGCGCCAACGCCGGCGGCGCGAGCTTCAAGTGGTCGCGCGACAACGCCACCATCGCCACCCTCGTGCTCCAGATCACCGCCACCGATACGCTCGTCGTGCAGAGCGTCGGCCGGGACGATGTGCTGCGCTTCAATCCGCTCGACTGGATCGAGATCACCGACGACTGGCAGGAGCTCAACGGCCTGCCGGGCGAGATCCACCAGATCAAGTCGATCGAGGACGCGACGTGCACCATCACGCTGCAAACCGCGCTCATCACCCCCGCGAGCTACCCGGTCGATGGCCAGGGCAACACCGATGCCGCGCGCCACACGCGCATCCGTCGCTGGGACCAGTCCGGCAAGGTGCTTGCAGCCGATGGCGCGACCGTCTACTGGGATCTCGACAACCCGGCCTCGGCGACGGTGCCGGCCGGGACCATCCCCCTGCCGCCCGCGGGCACGCAGGTGATGCTCGAAAGCGGCGTGCTGGTCAGCTTCTCGCTCGACGCCGCGATCACGGGTGGAACCTACGCCGCCAGGGACGTCTGGTGCTTCGCCGCGCGCACCGCCGACGGCACCGTGGAAAAGCTCACAGCCGCGCCGCCGCGCGGCATTCACCATCACTACGCGCAACTGGCCGTGGTGACTTTTCCGAACGGTGTCTCGGACTGCCGCACCTTGTGGCCGCCGCTGCCCGGCGGCGGCGCGGGTTGCTGCTGCGACGTCACCATCGGCCCGTCGGACCTCAAGGGCGACACGACCCTGCAATCGATCATCGAAGGGCTCAAGAGCAAGCGCGGCAGCGCCGTCTGTCTGGAGGCGGGGGAGTACCCGCTTACCCAGCCGATCCTGTTGACCGAGGCCCATTCCGGGCTCTCGATCAAGGGATGCGGCGATGACGTGGTCCTGTCGGTGCGCAAGGGTTCGGAAGGGGCGTTTCAGGACGGGGTCATCGTCATCGTGGGCGCGGGCGATGTACGGCTGGAAAACCTGCGGATCGAGATTTCCGAGGCTCCTTTCGTGCCGCCCAAAAAGACCTTCGCGGGATTGCCGCTCGCGGCCTTGCCGCCCGACGTGAACTCCGTCATCGGGCAACTGGTCGTCTCGATCGGCGTGCGCGCGATCAACTGCGCGGACCTCACCATCAGGGACTGCCTGTTCGAGTTCGGCAACTTCGGCAAGGACATGCCCAACAAGACCGGATTCGGTGTCGGGGTGTTCGGCGGCGGCGCCAACGACGGCCTCATGCTCGAAGGCAACACCTTCAGCGGCACGGGTCCGTTTCTCGCGGGCTACCTGCTGGCGCCCGCGGTGCAATTCAATGCGCCGGGCAAGGAGAAGCCCACGACGCGGCCGCCCATCCGGCTGCCGGGCGGCATCAACCGGTTTCCGCTGACCAACCTGGCGACGGCGGCTTCGGCTGGCACCGACGCGAAGGCCGCAAAGACCGCGAAAGCCGCCGATCAGGCGGCGCTTGCCGCCGTCACGCACACCACCGGCGTGCTGCGCGCGGTCGACGGGCTGCGCACCCTCGCCGTCTTCGCGCCGCAGACCCAGAATCTGGCCGCGGCGGGCGGGCAGGTGCTGGCGCCGAGCCTGATGTCGGCCTCGATCCGGAACAACGATTTCTCGGGGCTGGATACCGCCGCGCTCATCCTGGCGCAAGCCGGCGCCGTCGATTTTTCGGCCAATCAGGTCGATGCCGGCGGCGGGCTCTGGATCGTCGATCCGCAGGACCAGCTCGTGTTCGCTTACGACACCACCATGCTGCTCGGCAGCCTCGTGGCCTGTGCCTACCCGTTGCCCGCTGAACAGCGCATCGGCGATATCGCCGTCACCGCCGTGAAGGCGGCGTCGCCGCCGGTGCGCATCTATGCCGGCGCGAAAAGCTTCACCGACAGCACGGGCAACGTATGGACGCCCGACGCCAATGCCGCCGGGGTCGCAGTCTCGGGAGGCAGCCTGAACCGGCCGGCCAACCCGGCGGCGATCACCAATGCGCTGCCCGCCGCGTCGGATCAGGCGCTCTATCAGAGCGAGCGTTTCGGCAGCTTCAGCTACACCTTTTCAAACCTCCCCGCGGGCTACTATCAGGTGCGGCTCAAGTTCGCGGAGATCGCCGACACCAAGCCGGGCCAGCGGGTCTTCAATGTCTCGATAAACGACGATCGGGTGCTGACCAGCTTCGATGTGTTCGCCGATGCAGGCGGCGCGAACGTTGCCGTCGACCAGAGCTTCGGCGGCATCGTGCCGTCTTCGGGCAAGGTCGTGATCGACTTCGAGGGCGCGGGGAGCCCCGATCCGAACGCGAAGGTCGGCGCGGTCGAGCTGGCTTCGCAGCTCTATCAGTTTCCGGACTCGCTCAACGAGATCGGCCAGTTCCTGGTGCAACTGACGACGCTCGGCGCTCAGCCCTTCGCCGGAGCGTCCGGGCCGGTGCCGGACGTGCGCGTCGACGCGAATCACATGAGTGGTCTGGACGCTGCCGGTCTCCTGATGTTCAGCTCGCCGGACCCCGCCATGCAGGGCTCGGTGACGATGAACGGCAATGTCGTGCGCGTCGCGGCCGCGCGCGGCGAAGGCACGTTCTTCTTCTTCCTCGCGACGACCTGCCTGCTCGGGCCGAAGATCGCCACCGTGACCGGCAACCAGCTGCTCAACGCGAACCTCGAAGGCCCGGGCCTCCTGATCGCGATGGCGGACCCGCAGTCTCCCAAGGCCGCGATCATCGGCAACGTGCTGAGCGGGCGCTGCGTGCTGCCGGCACGCAACCTGGGCAACGCAGTGCCGCCGCCGATGAACAGCTGGGAGTTCATGAACACCCTGTTCTGAGGCGGGCACATCGCACCGGGATGCGGCCATGCATGCGTTCAAAGACGCCAGCCGGTCTGAAGGGGAAGCCGAGCGCGCGCACGGGGAGCGCCAGTGCGAGGCGCCCGAGCGCGAGCCGGACGGCAGGGCGCTCGCGAACGCCGGGAACGGCCGGGCGGCGGCCGGGTACGGTGCACCGGGTGCAGCAGGCACGCCGTGCGACGGCGGCGCGGCGAATGCCGGCGCTTCATGTGCGGCGTTCAGTTTCGCGCGCGTGCCGATCGCGCCCGGACAACGCGCTCCGGATGCGGATGCGGATGCGGACGAGGCGGAGCGGCTCGCTCCGCGCGTCGCGCGCGTGACGGCCGAGATGTCGCGCGCCTTCGGACTGGACTTTTCGAAGGTGCGCATTCGCCACGATGCCGCTGCGGCACGCATCGCGGAAACCCTTGGCGCCCTGGCGCTCACCGATGGCCGTGAGATCCTGTTCGCCCGCCATGCGTTCGCTCCCGGCACGACGTGGGGCGATCGCATCATCGCGCACGAGTTCGCTCACGTCGCCCAGGCCATGGGCGGCACGAAGCGCGCCGGCCGCCTGCGCGTGCGGGGCAGCGCGGTCGCGGCGCTTGGCGCACTGCATTTCGACGGCGCACGTCAGGCGGCTTCGGGAAGCGCCCTACGCGATATCGAGGAGGAAGCCGACCGCGCGGCGCAGGCCTACCTCGATGGCGGCGAGCCCGAGGTCGAGGCCGCCGCGCTCGACGCTCATGGCGCGCGCAAGGCGGCGTCGGATGCGTCCTCGCCGGCGAAAGCCCCGAAGATTCCCGCGCCTCCGCTCGGGGTATGGATTCGCGTGGCCAACGGCGAGACGTTCTTCTATCTGTTCAACCCGGCCGATTTGTCGAGCAAGAGCGCGCAGGAGGCGGCCCGATGGGTCTATGGAGTCTATGCCGCTCAGGTGTTCGGCGTGGGCCGTCAGCTTGCCGACAAATGCGCCAACGCGCAGGGCGTGCACTTCGAAGGCGGTCGGGCGCCGGCCGACTATGCGCCCGACGAGGGCTTCTGGGTGCGGATCGAGCCGGGCTTGCAAGAGGAAACCGTCAAGTACTTCGCAAACATCGGGATCCATCCCAAGCTTAGTCCGACGAAGGTCGCGACGGTATACGACGAGCTCGGCAAGGGGAGCACCGGCGGCGCCGACGAGAGCGGCGAAGACACCGGCGCCGGCCTGCAGCCGAAGACCGAGGAGACCGCGGGCGACAAGGAGCACCAGAAGGAACAGGACTCGCCCGAGCTCAAGAAAGCGCGGGACCTTCTTCAGCTGCTGCGCACGAAGTACCCGGAGATGTTCACCGCGATCAAGTCGGAAGACCTGACGGAACTCGATCTGCTGAAGTTCATCGCCCAGAACCCGACGCTCTTCGAGGACCTGCCGAAGATACCGATCGGTGCGACGCCGACCGCGGACCTGTCGAAGTTCAAGCAGTTCCTGGAGAAGTGGAAGGGCTCCCTTCAGAACGAGCAGGGAACCGGCGACACGCCCGGCCAGGGCGGCGGCACCAATCCCGAAGGCGAGGCCGTCAAGATGCTCCATCCGGACGGTGAGATCGCGCTCGACCCGCCGCTCGATGCCTCGAAGGGCGACAAGTTCATCACAGGCTCCACGGTGGAAGCCAGCATGAAATGGAAGGGCGAGGCGCTCGGCTGGATGGATGCGTTTCCGCACTGGGGGCAGTTCGACTGGCGCCTCGTCGATACGCTCAAGAACACGGTCGTCGACAAGCCGTTTCACATCGGCCTCGGCGTGGGCGCCGACAGCTGGAGCGTCGATGTGCCGAAGCGGGGCGGGACCTATCAGCTGCTGGTCACGATCGAGAGCCCGCATTTCTACGGCTTCTCGTTCACGCCCCAGCCGGTGATGATGCCCACCGTCAACGAGGCGACCCGCGACAAGGATGTCTTCAACGCCTCGTTCGTCGGCGACGACGACAGGTTCCCGTTCGAGCGCGATGAGCGCGGCAAGCTCCACCTCAAGCCGGGACAGAAGGCGCTGTCGCTAGATGACGAGATCACGAGCCTCGACACGCAGATCGGCGGCATCCATGCGCTCGAAGGTAAGGGCAAGCTCACCGCCGAAAACGCAAAGAACTACGCCGAGTACTTCGAGAACGAGAAGAAGGCGCTCGAAGAACTCAAGACCAAGACCGAGGCGGCGAAGGGAACCTACTTCGTGCGCATGACCTTCGTGTCGCGCGAGAACTCCTCGACCATTCCGCAGATGCGGGTGTACATGGTCGAACTCGAAGACTCCGTGTCGCTCGATGACGACGAACAAGGGACGGCGACCTTCAAGGTCATCCTCTACGACACGACGCTGAACCAGGAGAACTACACCCGGCATCCCGGCGAGGGCGAGACGCCCATTCGCAAGGGCCACGAGGCGCGGGCGCACCAGCAGGCCGAGCTGGACGCGGTGAAGGACATGGCGGAGCACTTCCACAGTCACAACGACTACCCGAAGGGCACCATCCACATGGCGGTGAAGCTGCTGCTCACCAACGGCGTCTTCGAGGACACGCGCAACACCAACAACTGGAAGAAGCCGGCCGAGGCGGCCATCGGCTATATCGGCATGGCGGCCGGGATCGCGCTGATCCTTGCCTCGCCGCTGGACCTGGGTGCCACCGCGGTGGCGGGCATCGCGCTGATCGGCGCGGCCTCGGGGCTCATCAGCGCCGGCATCGCGCTGGAAGAGCAGTTCGCCAAGGAAGGCCGCATTAAGGTGGACTCGCGCCTCGCGCTGAATCTCGTGACGATCGCCACCTCGCTCGTCGGGCTGTCGGAGATCAGGGGCGCGTTCACCACGGTGCGCCAGTTGTCCCGGGGCGTCGCGTTCGCCAAGATCGGCTTTAACCTCGGCGCGACCGGCATTCAGGCCGCGATCGTCTATCAGCAGGTGCAGGACGAGCTCAACGCGCTCGAAGCCCAGTACAAGCCGCGGCTGCTCTCGATGGATCCGAACTCTGCCGAGTACAAGGCACTCGAGCGCGAGTACAAGTCCAAGGTCGCCCAGATCATGGGGGCCGCAGCGGCCAACGGCACCTTCATGCTGGTCGCGTTCGGACAGGGCGTTCACGGGCTCGCGGAACTGCCGGCGCCGGGGATGATGTCCGGCAAGAACTTCAGCGTCCACGAGGACGTGATCGATCTGGTCCAGCAGTTCAGCGAGACCCGCGATCCGCGCCCGATCGAAGCGCGCATCCAGTCCGGTACGTCGACGCCGGACGAACTCGGCTATCTCAAGGAAGCCCTCGGCAAGATTCCCGGGAAGAAGGCGAGCGAGCTACCGGCGACACCCGCGCCCGCCAAGGGCAAGCAGCCCGCGGCCGCCGCGGCGGCCGGGGCAGGCGCAGCACCGGAAGCCCAGCCCGACACGCCGGCAGTGCCGCCGAAGCGGCAGCCTTCTCAGGCGGCGCAGCAGGCGGGCAAGCCTGCGGATCTGCCCGCCGACCCGCTCAAGCACGCGCCCGCAGCCGACCAGCCGCCGGCACAACAGTCCGCCCCACCGGCTGAACAGAAGCCCGCGGCACCTCCGGCCGACACGCCGCACGGTGCGCCGGCCGACGATCCGTCGGCGGCCCATGCCGACGCCCAAAAGAAAGCCGATCAGGTCGCGTCCGATGCAGCGGGAGACGCGAAGGTAGACACAAAGGGAGACGCAAAAGCGGCGCCCGAGGGCAAATCTGCCGAACCCGAAAAGCAGCCCGCCGATTCCCCTGACCCGGCGACCGCGCCACAGCAGCAGGCTGATACGCCCAAGCCCGAGACAACGGAAGAACGCATCGCGCGGCAGACGCAGGCGGCGAAGGAAGCCTATCGGCTCGCGAAAAAGTCGAAATACAAGAGCAAGAAGTTCGATACCGAAGAGGAGTTCATCAAGCGCTATACCGATCCGGACAACCCGAAGATCTTCGATCTGGAGTCGCGACATTGGGTGAACGAAAGCACCGAGGGAAAACCTTCCGAAACGATGGCAAGTACCAAGGGGCTGCTCGGGCAGGCGCGCGAGGACGCCCTCAATGCGGCCATGAGCAAGTTCACCGACATCGATTCCACTTCGACCTTCAAGCCTTACTACGACATGCTCATGGAGGAAGGTCTCGCCACCGATGCAGATGTGAGGCGCGAGTTGCAGGCGCTGCTCGACGGCATCCCGAAGGGGAAGTCCTACACGGTCGATACCATCCGCCACAACCTGAAGGCCAAGTTCCGCCAGAAGATCGTCGACCGGATGTTCGTCAACGAGAAGGGCCAGGCGCTCACGCCGCAGGAGAGCCACGCCGCGATGCGGCGGATGACCAAGGATCTTAATTCCTCGGATAAAGGCAATCTCACCGAGACGTGGATCGACGGCTACCGAAGCCTCGATCCCGATAATCCGAAGGGCGGCGCCGCCGAACACGTCCAGTTGCCCGGCGAGAATGCCGCCGCTCCCGAACAGGGCGTGCCGCCGAAGCGGACCACGGCGAAGCACGTAGAAGCCAGCAGGGGCGAAGGCGGTGCGGCACCGTCGCAAGACCGCGTCCTCGATCGGGTCGAGTTCGATGAGCACAACGTCGGCACCATCAACGAGATCAAGTCCGGCGAAGGCAGGATGAACGAGCACGACCTGAGCCAGCATGCCGACAACATGGCGATGATCAACAAGATGGGCAGCACGTCGGTCAACGTAGAGGATCAGCCAGTGGCATTGAAGCAAGTGAAGCTCACCTTCACCAGCCCCGAAGGAGCGAGCGCCAATGCCGACTGGATAGGCGACCAGCTGTCGAGAAATGGTAACCTCTCCGTCGAAGTCTTCAACAAGGCCGGCGAGCGGAAGGTATTCACCAAGAGCAATGTCGGCAAGAATGCCAGCGAACTTCTCAAATTCCTGGGACCAGCCAAATGAAATACACATTGGAGCTGGGCCTTGCGGGCCCGGATCTCACGGCCATCCTCGAAGCCCTTATCACGCAGGGATTGCCGCGTGCGGGCGAGCCCATCAGACTCACCGTCGACGCGTCGCCAAAGAAGCCGGCGGCGGACTGGCTCGCGCGCGGCCTGAAATGCAAGGTCGAGTTCATGGCGCGATGGGATGACGCCTGGATCAGCATGGACCGGGACAGGATCGTCAAGATCTCGATGGACGACTGCGAATTCGACCCGCCTGCGCTTCTCAAGCTGATCGAGACGCTGCCCGTGACGATCGTCTCGGCCGGCTCGATTCACGTCGAATGGGAGGATGGAAGTCTCGGCCAGAAATACTTCACGCCCGGATTCGGCGACCTTCACTGGTCTCATGGCCCGTTCTGCGCATTCAAGGGAGCGGGGCACGCGCGGCTCGTGTCGCGCCGCTGGCTGGAATACGGGCCCTGGAAGCTGCTGCGGGGAAACGACGATGTGAGCCTCGTGCAGTTCCACGAACTCGGCGCCGATGCGAAGACTGCGTTGCAACAGGCGAGGCCGGGGCATGAACGGATGGGCATCTCGCCAGCGGGCGGCTTCATTCAGCAACCGTTCCCCTATCGATATGGACTAAAAGGGCGCTACCTGCCAGCGCTTCGGAAGCTCGACTTCGTGGTCAACGGCCGCCCGGTTCCTCAACTCGAAATGCTCGAGGCGGCCGCCTCGCGGCACGATCAGATTCTCGGTGAAGCGAAGCCCATCGAATCCGTGGCCTACACGTTTGTCGTCGAAGAGGAAGCCCGTGACCATTTGCACGAGCTCTGGCTGCATGGCTTGGAATGCTGGGCCATCATCGAAGGAAATGAAGTGCGGCTCGATGAGGATTATCATCCCGATGCATCGCCACCAGGTTGGGTGAAG
>Ga0308174_10001427_pt1 | contig 11156 bp, 10 predicted proteins | sample PhyPR2_FD_203894 | JGI IMG/M metagenome (GOLD analysis project Ga0308174, IMG submission 203894) | Soil microbial communities from UC Gill Tract Community Farm, Albany, California, United States - DLSLS.P.R2 | ecosystem: Environmental > Terrestrial > Soil > Agricultural land | place: USA... | reverse complement strand
CCCGCACCTCGACGAACTGCGCGCCGAAGGCGTAGGCGAGGCCGTCCGCGCGGCCCGAGCCGCGCGACATCGCCATGCCGCCCTTGTGCAAGGTCTCCAGCCCGTTCGGCGGCGCGCCCTTGGGCAGGTTCTCGGCGTGCACCTCGACCACCCCGCCGACCCGGCGCACGGCCTCGGCGAGCGGCTCGGCGCGGCCGGCAGGCCCCTGCAGCCGGCCGGCCGAAAGGGTCAGATGAGCCGGGTCCTGGCCCGAGAAGGGCCCGCGGTTGGCCGCGACCGCGGCCTGGGCGAGGCGGGCGCGCACCTCCTCGCAGGCCTTGGCGAGCACGTTGCAGATGGTCGAGGCGTGGCTCGAGCCGGCGGAGATGCCGGCCGGGGGCAGGGCGCTGTCGCCGATCTCGACGGTGACGTCCTGCGGCCGCAGGCCCAGCCGGTCGGCAGCCACCTGGGTGAGGATGGTGTAGGAGCCGGTGCCGAGCTCGTGGGCCGCGATCTGCACGTGGGCCTTGCCCTCGGGCGTGAGCGAAACGCGACAGGCGCCGGCCCCGATGTTGGCGGAATAGGCCGCCGAGGCGCAGCCCCAGCCGATCAGCCATTCGCCGTCGCGCATGGCGCCGGGCTTCGGATCGCGGCGGCTCCAGCCGAACGCGCGGGCCGCTTCGTCGAAGCAGCGCATCAGCGAGCGGCTTGTGTAGGGCTTGCCGGAGGTGGGGTCCTTCCGCGTGTCGTTGATCCGCCGCAGCTCGATCGGATCGATCGCCAGCTCGGCGGCGAGCTCGTCCATGGCGCACTCGAGCGGGAACAGGAACGGCGTCTCCGGCGGGGCGCGCATGAAACCCGGGGTGTTGCGGTCCGCATGGGTGATCATGCCCTCGGTCAGCACATTCGGGCAGGCATAGAGCCGCCCGCTCGTCGAAAGGCCGTTGGCGTTGTACTTCGACGGCCGCGAGGTGACCGAGTCGCCCTGATGGATCAGCGCCTGCAGATGGCCCTGGCGGTCGGCGGCGAGGCGGATGCGGTGGCGGGTCTCGGCGCGATAGGTGGCGATGGTGAAGCCCTGGTCGCGGGTCGCGGCGAGCTTGACGGGCCGCCGCAACCGCCTTGCGGCGAGCGCGATCCAGGCGGTGCGCGCGGTGAGTCCGCCCTTGCCGCCGAAGCCGCCGCCGACGAACTTGGAGATCACCCGGATCTTTTCGCGCGGGACGCCGAGCTGGCGGGCGAGCCCTGACTGCACGCCGCCCACGAACTGGCTGGGCTCATAGACCACGAGCTCGTCGCCGCGCCACAGGCAGGTGGTGGTGAACAGCTCCATCGCGTTGTGGTGCTGGGTCGGCGTCGAGTAGCGTGCATCCACCTTGACCGGCGCGGCGGCGAAGGCCGCCTCGGCGTCACCGGCCTTGGGCGTCGGACCGCCTTCCATGCTCTCGGCCGGCTCTGTCGTGGTCCCGGCGCTATCGAAGCCGGCTGCGGCGGGCTCGGCCGCATAGCCGATCTTGACGCGGCGGGCGGCGTCGCGGGCTATCTCGTAGCTGTCGGCCACCACCACCGCGACGATCTGGCCGTCGTGCCAGACGCGGTCGGACTCGAGCGTGGTGGTCGTGCCGCCCTGGCCGCCGGGACCGGCCGGCGGCTTCACCTCGCCGCCCGTGTTCTCATGCGTCAGAACCAGGAGGACACCAGGCAAGGCCTCCGCCTCGGCGGCGTCGATCCGCGCCACCCGCCCCCTGGCGACGGCGCTGGTGACCAGGAAGGCGTAGGCCGGCCCGGCGACCGTCTCGTCGGCCGGAAACAGAGCCTGGCCGGTCACCTTGGCGGCGCCGTCGACCCGCGGCATCGGCTCGCCGATGCGGACCTGGGCGGCCATCTCAGACCTCCATCCGGGCGGCCTGCAGCAGCGCGCGGTGCAGCGTGCGGCGGCCAAGCTCGATCTTGTAGGCGTTCTCGCCATGGCTCACCGCCTGAGCGAAGGCGGCGCGGGCGGCCTCGGCGGCGGCGGGCTCGTCCAGGCGGCGGCCGGTCAGCACGGCTTCCGCCTCGCGGCTGCGCCAGGGCTTGGCGGCGACTCCGCCCAGGCCGACGCGGGCCTGGCGCACGACGCCGCCTTCCAGGTCCAGGGCGACCGCGGCGGCCGCGAGGGCGAACTCGTACGACTGCCGGTCGCGGACCTTGAGGTAGAGCGAGCGCCGGGTCCATGGCCCGGCCGGCACGAAGAAGCCGGTGATCAGCTCGCCTGGCCTGAGCGTGGTCTCCACGTCCGGGCTGTCGCCAGGCAGGCGATGCAGCGCCTCGAACGCCATGCGTCGCGCACCCGACGGCCCGGCGATCCCGACTTCGGCGCCCAGCGCCGCCAGGACGTTGGCGAAGTCGCCCGGATAATTGGCGATGCAGCGATCGCTGACGCCCAGCACCGCGAGCTTGCGGTTGACGCCGTGCAGGGCCGCGCAGCCGGAGCCCGGGACGCGCTTGTTGCACTCCGCAAAATCGGTGAAGCGGAAGTAGTTGCAGCGGGTGCGCTGCAGGACGTTGCCGCCGAGCGTGGCCATGTTGCGGATCTGCGGACTGGCGGCGAGCTCGAGCGACTGGGCGATCACTGGGTAGTCGCGCAACACCGCAGGGTGCACGGCGGCGTCGGCCATGCGCGCCAGGGCGCCGAGCCTGAGGCCCGCGGCGTCCGCGTGGATCTCGCCGAGCTCGTCAGAGAGGTCATTGATGTCGACCACCTGGCTCGGCCGCATGACGTCGAGCTTCATCAGGTCGATGAGCGTCGTGCCGCCCGCCAGGAACTGGGAGGGCGCCGACGTGGGCGGGCCGCCCGGACCGGAGGCGGCGCGCACGGCTTCCGCGGGATCGTGGGCGCGCAGATAGGCGAACGGCCGCACGACCTCAGGCCTTCATCTGCGGCCGCGCCTGGCGGATCGCGGCCACGATGTGCGGATAGGCGCCGCAGCGGCAGAGATTGCCGCTCATCCACTCGCGGATCGCCTCGTCGCTCCCGGCGTGGCCCTCGTGGACGCAGGCGACCGCCGAGAGGATCTGGCCCGGCGTGCAGTAGCCGCACTGGAAGGCGTCCTGGTCGAGGAAGGCCTGCTGCATCGGGTGGAGCGCACCGCCGTCGCCGGCGAGCCCCTCGATGGTGGTCACCGGCGCGCGCACCGAGACCGCCAGCGTGAGGCAGCTGAGAGTCCGGCGGCCGCCCGCCAGCACCGTGCAGGCGCCGCACTGGCCGTGGTCGCAGCCCTTCTTGGCGCCGGTGAGATGCAGGTGCTCGCGCAGCGCATCGAGCAGGGTGGTGCGAGGGTCGAGCCGCAGCTCGTGGCTCCGGCCATTGACCTCCAGGCGGACGGGGATGGTCCGACCGGCCTCAGCGGGCGGCCGGGAAGCGACTTGGTCCATGCTGGCCAACGGGGCTGCGGCGGCCGACGCGGCGGTCGCGCCGAGCAAGCCGCGACGGCTCACCCCCTCGCGTCCGCGCTCCATGAGGGCGCCTCCGGTGGTGTTGACCGGCGTTCAATCGACGGGCCAGGCGGAAGTTCCGCCTTGGCCGGCGGGCGACCGGGCGGCCCGGCGGGGCCCGCTCACCAGACGTGGACCCGCTTTCCTGGGGGCAGGTACAGCGCCTGGCCGGGCGTCACCTGGAAGGCGGGGTACCAGGCGTCGAGATTGCGGACGGTCTCGACGCGCCACTTGGCGGGCGCGTGCTCGTCGCGTGCGATCAGGGCCCGCAGCGCCCGCTCGCGGGGCTTCGAGCGCCAGCTCTGGGCGAAGGCGAGGAAGAACCGCTGGTCGCCGGTGAGCCCGTCGATCACCGGGGCGGGCCTGCCGTGCAGGGAGGCGCGGTAGGCCTCGTAGGCGGCGGTGAGCCCCGCCTCGTCGGCGATGTTCTCGCCCAGCTCCTGCTCGCCCTTGAGGTGGACGCCGGGCAGCGGCTCGTAAGCGTCGTACTGCTGGGCGAGCGCCTTGCCGGCCTGCTGGAAGCGGGCGAAGTCGGCCTTGGTCCACCAGTTGCGCAACCGCCCGGTGGCGTCGAAGTCGGAGCCCAGGTTGTCGAAGGTGTGGCTGATCTCGTGGCCGATGATGGCGCCCACCGCGCCATAGTTGGCCGCGGCGTCGAAGCGCGGGTCGAAGTACGGGCTCTGCAGCTCGGCGGCCGGGAAATTGAGAGCATTCTGCAGCGGCAGGTTCACGGCGTTGAGCGTCTGCGGCGTCATCCACCACTCGTCGCGGTCCGGAGCGTGGCCGAGCTTGCCGAGATGGTAGCGGTAGATGGCGAGCTCCGAGCGCTCCAGGTTGCCGAGCGGATCGTCGGCCCGCACCGCCCAGGCGGGCCACTTGCGCCAGTGGTCGGGATAGCCGATCCCCACCTTGATCGCGGCGAGCTTCCTTCGCGCCTCGGCGCGGGTCGAGGGGGCCATCCAGTCGAGCCTGGCCAGCCGCGCATCGAACGCCGCGACGATGTTCCTGACCATCTGCTCGATCTGGGCCTTGGACGAGGCCGGGAAGTAGCGCGCCGCGTAGATGCGGCCGACCTCGTCGCCGAGCGCGGCGTTGACGGCGGCGAGGGCGCGCTTGTCGCGGGGACGCTGCTGCTGGGTTCCGTCGAGCTGGCGGCCGAACACCTCGAAGCGGGCGTCGTCGAAGACCTTCGGCAGGACCGCCGCGGCCGCATCGATGCGGTGGAAGACCAGCCAGTCCTTCCAGCTCTCCAGAGGCTCGCTCGCCGCCAGGGCCGAGAGCTTGGCGATCGCCGTCGGCTGCCAGGCGATGAAATCCGGCTGCCGGGGCAGGCCGGCCGCGGTCCAGAAGGCGGTCCAGTCGATGCCGGGCGCCTTGCGCTCGAAGTCGGCCCGCCGCCAGGGGTTGTCGCCCTTGTGGGCGTCCTCGCTGGTGACGATGTCGGCCTGGGCCGCGGCGATCCGGGTCTCCAGCGCAAGCACCCGATCGGCGCGGGTCTCGGGGGCGGAGAAGCCCGCCAGCCGGAACACCTTGGCCACGTAGGCGCGGTAGGCCTTCCGCAGCTCGAGCGTCTCGGGCCTGGTCGAAAGGTAATAGTCGCGGTCCGGCAGACCCAACCCGCCCTGCATCAGATAGGGGATGTTGCGCGTCGGCCGATTGAGGTCCTGCGAGACGAACAGGCCGAAGAGGTCGTGGCTGCTGGAATAGTTGTTGTTGTTGAACGGGTCGGTGTCGGCGCGGAGGCGCGCGCCCAGCATCGCCGAGAGCGCGCGCCGGTCCTTGATGGACGCGATGGCCCGCAGCGCCGGGCGGATCGGGGCGAGCCCGCGCGCCTCGATCGCGGCGGTGTCCAGGTAGGCGCGGTAATAATCGGCGATCTTGCGCTTGTCGCTGCCGGGCGGCGCGTGGGCGGCGAGCGCGCTCCTGATGATCTCGGCGTTGCGCGCCTCGTTGATCTTGGAAAGCTCCACGCTGAGGCCGGCGGAGCTGCGGTCGGAATCGATCCGGGCGGTCTTGCGCCAGGCGCCGTTGGCGTAGCCGTCGAAGTCGTCGCCGGGCCTGACGCCGGGATCGATGTAGGCCTTGGTCACGCCGGAAAGCTTGCCGTCCGCGGGGGGCGGCGGCGCCGCAAGGGCCGCCGGGACGGCGCTCAGGACCAGAAGACCGGCAAGGATCGCAGCACGAGCGGTCATGCCGTTCCTCCTAACGGGCGCGCTGGCGCGTGCAACTCACGAGGGAAGGCTCGAGTTCAGCCGAGCATGATCGCCGAGACCAGCCGGCCGTAGTCGGGCTCGCCGCGCTTGAACGCGCGGCGGTTGGAGAAGAACCAGGCCTCCTCCGCGCAGGTGTCGCGCCCGACCCATTCGCAGCGCTCCACGCCCGCCGCGCGCAAGCGGTCGAGCACGAATCCCGGCAGGTCGAACAGCCGCTTGCCGTCCGTGGCCCCGGTCGCGAAGAAGCGGCCGAACGCCGGGTCGGCCTTGACGAATTCGGCGCGGAACTCGAGGCCGACCTCGTAGGACGCCGGGCCGATGCAGGGACCGACGGCGGCCCGCATCCAGCGGCGGTTCGCGCCCAGGCCCTCCATGCGCCGCACGCTCGCCTCCACGATCCCGGCCAGCGCGCCGCGCCAGCCGGCGTGGGCGGCGGCCACGACCTTGGCCTCCGGATCGGCGATGAGGACGGGGGCGCAGTCGGCGGCGAGCGCGGCGCAGACCACGCCCGAGGTTGCGCTCACCACCGCATCGGCCTGCGGCGGGCCCGCAGGCCAGGGGCCGTCGGCGACCAGGGCGGCGGCGGAATGGACCTGATAGCCGGCGACGAGCTCGGCCGAGCCGAAGTGCGCGGCGACGCGCCGGCGGTTCTCGGCGACGGCGTCGGGATCGTCATGCGAGCCCGCGCCGACGTTCAGGCTCTCGTAGATCCCCGTCGAGACGCCGCCCCGGCGGGTGAAGAAGCCGTGCCGGACGCCTGGCAGGTCCAAGAGCGGCGAGGTGATGACGGGCAGGTCGGCCATGGCGACTCAGGCGTCCTCGAAGGCCGGGGGCGTGAAGTCGGCCGGGTGCAGGCAGCAGGCCTTGAACAGTTCGCCCATCTGGTCGGCGGCGACCAGCCTGTTGAGCTGGCGGCCGATCCGCGGCGAGACGTCCGGACGGCCCCGGACCAGGGCCTCGGCTCGCGCGCCCACGCCCATGCGGGCCAGGAACTCGGCCTGGGTCAGGATCGCGGCCGCCGCGCCCTCGGCCCGCGCCGCGGCCATCACCGCCGGAAAGTCGGCGTGGACGGTGAGGTCCGCCTCGCCGGGCGAGTCCAGCGGACCGAGCTTCCGGTGCGCCTTGAGGGCCTGCAGGGTGTCGCCGAAGCCCGGCTCGGCGCGGCCGTAGTCGATCAGCAGCGCCGCGCCGCCGTCGCGGACCGCCCGCGCGCCGATCTCCGCGCCCAGCGCCCCCTGCGCCGCCGACTGCTCGTAGACGGCGCCTTCCGGCGCGAGGGGCAGCAGGCCAGCCGCGGGCGTGGGGCTGAGCACGAAGATGAGCCGCGCCTGGGCGTCGACGCCCACCAGCCGCTCGGCCCAGCCCACGGCCGTGCGGACGAACTGCCGCGTGGGGAGGCAATCCAGGAGCTCGTTGGCGATCAGCAGCATCGGCGCGCCGGAGGGGACGTCGGCGAGCGAAACGGCCCAGCGGACGCGCTCGCCCAGGCGCTCCGACTGCAAGGCGCGCAACGGCGGGGAGGTCTCCACCAGCCAGACGTCGGCGGCCTGGAGGAAGCCGGGCGCCGCGCGGGCGGCGCGAAGGAGATCCGCCATCAGGGCGCCGTCGCCGGGCCCCAGCTCGACCAGGCGGACCTGCGGCGGCTCGCCCATCAGGCTCCAGGCGGCGGCCATCCAGACGCCGATCAGCTCGCCGAACATCTGGCTGATCATCGGCGCGGTGATGAAGTCGCCGTCCTCGCCGAGCGCCGGCCGGGTGGCGTAGTAGCCGAACTGCGGATCGTGCAGGCAGGCGGTCATGTACTGGGCGACGGTGAGCGGCCCGGTCTCGCGGATCTGGCGCGCCAGCCGCTCACGCAGGCCCATCGGCCCTCGTGGTCTTGGCGGCCTTGGGCGCAGGCGCCGCTTGGGACGGCGCGGCGGCGGACGGCGCCTCCGGCAGCGGCTCCTTCAGGCCCCGCCAGACGATCCAGGCGCCCACCAGGATCATCGGGATCGACAGCAGCATCCCCATGGTCAGGCCGAGCGGGAAGTGCGGCATGTAGGCGTCGGGCTCGCGCACGTTCTCGAGCGCGGTGCGGGCCACGCCGTAGCCGGCGATGAACAGGCCCATGACGACGCCGCGGCGGTTCAGCCACTTGCGCGAATGGGTCGCCCAGCGGAGCACCAGGAACAGCACGATGCCCTCCAGCGCAGCCTCGTAGAGCTGGCTCGGATGGCGGGGCTCGGGACCCGCGCCCGGGAAGATGATCCCCCAGGGCAGGGTCGTCGGACGTCCCCAGAGCTCGCCGTTGATGAAGTTGGCTATGCGCCCGAAGAACAGGCCGATCGGAGCGCTGGCGGCGACCACGTCGCCCAGCCGCCAGAGATCCAGCCCGTTGCGCCAGGCGAAGACCAGGATCGCGATCAGCACGCCCAGCGCGCCGCCATGGAAGCTCATCCCGCCGTGCCAGACCTTCAGGATCTCCAACGGATCGGTCCAGATGAGCTGCGGGGTGTAGAACAGGGTGTGGCCAATCCGCCCACCGGCGATGACGCCGATGGTGATCCACAGGATCAGGTCGTCGATCTGGTCGATCGTCGCCGGCGGGCCGCGCAGCGGCCAAAGCCGGGCGTCCTTGACCAGGCCGACGGTGTAGCGCCAGCCGAGCAGGATGCCTGCGACATAGGCCAGCGCATACCAGCGGATCGCCAGCGGACCCAGGTGCACGAGGACGGGATCGAAGTCCGGAAAGGGCACGGGATCGGGCGCTCCAGCGTTCAGCCAGCGGAGAGGCTTTAGACGAGAAGTCCTTCGCTTTCATCCCCCGCGGGGCCATATATCGCCAGAGGCGCCGATGGCGGCGCCGCAGAGCCGCAGGATGCAGACCCAGAACCCGTTCCTCGACGAGATGGCCAAGCTGACCACCGCCGCCATGGGCATGGCCCAGGCCGCCAGCGAGGAAGCCAAGGCCGCATTCCGCAGCCAGGTCGATCGCATCGCGGCCGAGCTCGACCTCGTCCGGCGCGAGGACGTGGAGGCGCTCAAGGCCGAGATCGCGGCGCTCCGCGCCGAGGTGGCGGCCCTGAAGGGAGAACGCGCCGCCACGTCGGCCCCGCCGCCGGCGGACGCGCCCTGACCATCCACGCAAACACGCGAATGTGGCTCGCCCCTGGGAAGAACCGGGTGACGGGAAAGCCACGAAGCAGACTAATTTCAGTATCGTCGGCGATTCGGGGCCGCTTTCCGCGGTTTCGCTCGCAGCGAAAGGACCTCGGGTCTCATGGACACCACCCAGTCTGACGACAATGTCGTGATCGGCGCCGATCCGTTGGATGTCGTGGAGCACGTGCTGACGGCGGAGAACCTGCCGTTCGACCGCACGGAAGACGGCGACCTCGCCTTCTCCCTGGCCGGCGACTGGAAGGACTACGAGCTGTGGTTCGCGTGGCGGCCGGAGGGCGAGTGCCTGCAGCTGTGCCTGTCCATGGACCTGACCGTCGCGGCCGACCAGCGGGCCGCCGCCTACGAGCTGCTGGCGTCGATGAACCCGAGGGTCTGGCTCGGCCACTTCGAGGTCTGGGATGACGGCGAGATCGTGTTCCGGCACGGCATGGCGCTGATGACCGGCGAACAGCCGAGCCTCGCCCAGGCCGCGGCGATGATCGACGTGGCCGTCGAGTGCGCCGACCGCTTCTATCCCGCCTTCGACTTCCTGGTCCGCGGCTCGAAGTCGCCGCAGGACGCCATCGCCGCCTGCATGTTCGAGACCGTCGGCGAGGCGTAAGCCCACCGCTCATCCCGGCGAAGGCCGGAAGCCAAGCTGAGTTGAGGCTTGATATTTCACCGCCGTGAGGGCTGAGAGGCCGGCTGGAGCCCGGCTTCCGCCGGGACGAGCGGTGGACCCCGATGATCACCCCGATCCTGATGCTGGGCGCCGGGCGGATGGGCGGCGCGATGCTGGCGGGCTGGCGCCGGGCCGGCGCCTTCGCGTTGTCCGATCTGATGCTCTGCGACCCGACCCCCGGCGAGGCGGCGTTGGCGGCGGCGGAGGCGGGGGCGCGGCTCAATCCGCCCGAGGCCGAGCTCGCGCAGGCGCGCACGGTGGTGCTGGCCGTGAAGCCGCAGGTCTGGGCCGAAGCCGCTGCGCAATACGCCGGCTGGCTCGCGGCCGATGCGGTGATCGTCTCGATCGCGGCTGGGGTGCGGGCCTCGGCCGTCGCCAAGGAGTTCGGCGGCCGCGCGGTGGCGCGCGTGATGCCCACCACGGCGGCGGCGATCAATCGGGGCACGGCCAGCCTCTATGCCGACGATCCGGCGGCGCTCGCCCGGGCGCACGCCCTGTTCGAGCCGCTGGGCGCGGTGGTCGACCTCGACGACGAGGCGCAGATGCATGCCGCCACGGCCGTCTCCGGCTCCGGCCCGGCCTACCTCTACGCCTTCGTGGAGGCGCTGGAGGGCGCCGCGATCGCCGCCGGGATGCCTGCGAAGCAGGCCGCCCGGCTCGCCCGCTCGACGATGACAGGCGCGGCCGCGCTGCTGGCCGAAAGCGGCGGCGAGCCGGCCCAGCTTCGCCGTCAGGTCACCTCGCCCGGCGGCACGACCGAGGCGGCGCTGGAGGTGCTGCTCTCGGATCGCGGCCTGGCGCCGCTGCTGCGCGAGGCGGTCGCCGCGGCGGTCAAGCGCTCGAAGGCGCTCGGCGGCTAATCCACCCGCGTCCAGATCTGGGCCTGGCAGAGCACCAGCACGCAGCCCTCCACCTTCAGCCTGCCGCCCGACAGCGCCGTCAGCCGGCCCTTGTAGCTCTTGCCGGTCTCTGGGTCGTAGAGCCGGCCGCCGGTCCAGCGGCCAGGGCCCGCCGGCTTCATGTCACGGATCACCGGAACGCCGACGACGCGCCGGGTGCGGAGCGCCGGGTCCGGATTGTGGATGTCGCGGACCGGCCGCCCGGCGTCGTCATTCGGCGCCTTGAGCCAGACGATCGCGCCGCAGGCCTCGGCCGGCGCGCCGCCGCAGGGCGCGATCAGGACCTTGCCCTCGCCGTCCTGGTTCAGCCACTGGCCCATCACCGGATCGGCGGCGGCGTGGGCGCTCGACCCCGAAATGGCGAGAGCCGCGGCCAGGAGCGGGGCGCGCATCGGGCCATGATAGCGCATCGGCCTCATCCGGGCAGACGCACCACGGCGCGCAAGCCGCCCAGCGGCGAGCGGGCGAGCGTGATGTCGCCACCGTGGCCGCGCGCCACGTCGCGGGCGATGGCCAGGCCCAGGCCCACGCCCTTGGTGTTCTGGTTGCGGGATTCGTCCAGCCGGCCGAACGCCTTGAACGCCTCCTCGTAGCGATCCTCGGGGATTCCCGGGCCGTCGTCGTCGATCACGATCTCTACCCCGCCCTGACCGACGGACTGGGCGGCGACCTCGACGCGCTCACCATGCGCCGCGGCGTTCATCACCAGGTTGGCGAGAGCCCGCTTCAGGGCGTTGGGCCTGACGGCGGCCATGAGCTCCGGGT